>Ga0302046_10004767_pt1 | contig 12022 bp, 10 predicted proteins | sample RVTome_11_FD_200261 | JGI IMG/M metagenome (GOLD analysis project Ga0302046, IMG submission 200261) | Soil microbial communities from uranium-contaminated site in the Upper Colorado River Basin, Wyoming, United States - RVT147D111 (version 2) ... | reverse complement strand
AAATAAAGCTCGGCCCGAGTACCGCCGCGAGCTACGTCGGAGACCCTCGCCATCTCGCCTTCGTTTCCTCCCGATACAAATTCGTCGGGAAGATGCTCGAAGGATTCGAGCGCGTACTTGAGGTAGGATGCGGCGATGCGTTCGGCGCGCCGTTCGTCGCCCAGGCCGTCGGCGAGCTTATCTGCACCGATATCGACGAGCCGCTGCTCGAAGACAACAGGCTGCGCTGCGCGCCCTTCGCCAATATTGCATTCGAATATTTCGATTTTCGGGAAAAGCCGCTTTGCCCCATGGTCGACGGGCTTTACCTCATCGACGTGCTGGAGCACATCTTCCCCAAAGAGGAAGAGCAATTCTGCATCAACGTCTTCGGAAGCCTGAAGCCGCACGGCGTCGCCGTTGTCGGCGTGCCCAACATCACAGGCGAAGCTTATGCCTCTCCGATGTCGAAATTGGGTCATGTCAATCTGAAGGACGACCGTCAGTTTCGCGAGACTTTAAAGCGGTATTTTCACAACGTGTTTCTATTCTCGATGAATGACGAAGTCATCCATACCGGCTACCGGCCGATGTCACACTACCTGTTCGCAATCTGCTGCGAACCCCGCCACCACGACCGCACGTAATGTCCCCATTATCGACAATGGCAACTGGACGCGCTCACCTTGTCGTTGGCGGCGACGGTCTGATTGGCAGCGGCGTCGTGGAGTGGCTGACGGCGCGCGGCGAGCGGGTGTACGCGACGACGCGACGCCCGGAGAAAGTCGGGCCGATGCATCCGTTCCTCGACCTGAAGCAGAATGTCAATGACTGGGAACTGCCTGAGCCCGTCGAAACGGTGTTCATTTGCGCCGGCGCGACGCGGATGCAGGATTGCGAGGAGCGGCCCGACGAAACCGCGCTGGTGAATGTCGTCAACCCGGGCACCATTGCAGCGAAACTGGTCGCGCGCGGCGCCTTCATCGTCGGACTGTCTTCGAACGCCGTATTCGACGGTACTGTCGGCTACCGCAAAGTCGGAGATCCGCATTCGCCGCTAACGCAGTACGGTCGCCAGCAGGGCGCTTCGGAGAAAGGGCTGCTGGCGATTGGCAGTAACGTTGCCGTTGTCCGTTTCGCCAAGGTTCTGTCTCCTACGTTGCCGGTCTTTGGCGGTTGGCTGCAGGCGCTTGCCGCAGGCGAGCCGATCCGTCCGCTCATCGACCTGACCATGGCGCCGTTGCCGCGCCCATTCATCGTCGAACTCATCGGCCGAGTGGGAATGGCTCGCCGTACCGGCATGTTTCAAGCTTCCGGCGCCGCCGATATCCCTTATTCGGAGGCTGGTCGCATACTTGTCGAGCAGGTCGGGCTTCCCGCGACATTGTGCCGACCGGCTACCGCCGAGGAGCTGGGCATTCAACTGTTGCCCAGTCTTCGCCACACGACGCTCGATATGACTGAAAGCCGCAACGCCTTTAGCATCGAGCCGCCGACGATCGAAGAAGCGATGCGCTTTCTCGCGAGTAACTTCCAACCAGCGATGAAGGGCCGAGAGACGCTGGCGCAACGGATAATATAATATGCATCATGCAAAAGGCCTAAAGCGCGCAACAGCCCGTTCGCACCTGATTCGAAGGATCGTTAAATGACAGCCCGAGTGCCTTCAGCCGATTTTGCAGCGCGCGGATGGTTCAGATTTCCACTCAATCGTCGCGATCTGCTCGAATCTATCCGCAGTGGCATCCTCGAACGGCTGCAGGAAAGAGTGGCCGAGATCGACAGTCTCGAGCGCTATCATGAATTCGTCGAATCCGACGAGGATCATTTCGCGATCCAGAAATACGTCTCGGATTGGTACTGGGACTCCGGTCTCGGGCCCGAGCTTCTGGCGCATGATGTCGATGTGTTTCGTAAGTTCATGGGCCTCGACCTTCACATCCAGGCACGCCCTTACCTACGTATCGCCCGGCCCGGAAGGACCCAGGACAACGTTGCGGTCCATCGTGACACCCACTACGGTGGCAGTCCGTACGAAGCATCGGTTCATATACCGTTCACCGATACAGGTCTCGATGGTTCGCTCGGCGTGATTTCCGGCTCGCATATCGAGCCGGACAGCGCATACCCGTACGAAGTGACCGAAAATCCGGGAGTCAGTCGCGGCGACGCGATGCACCAAATGGGTTTCTTATATGCACCTAAACGGATGCGTGATGAGGATATCGCGCGCGTCACGCCTGCTGGCACAAGGCTCGGCGAGGCACTGGTATTCAGCTTGGCGATCGTCCATGGGCAAGTTGTTAACCGCAGTAACGTCACGCGGTTTTCCACCGATATCCGATTGATCAATTCGCTGGCTCCCGTCGACTGGTCGCGCCTCGAGGAGCGCGGCCGCTACAAGCAGTTGGCCGTATCGCCGATGACCGAGGCGGCCCGTCTGTACGAGGCTGCCGAGGCAGCGGATGTCGCGCGGCGCGACTCCTGTACCGCTACTGTCCATTGCCGAACGCCAAGCCGGCCGTGAAATCGCTTGACGGGCCGCCGTCACCGAATTCTTCGTTCGGCCTGGTTCGTCGCATCGGCCAACGCGTACGACATGGTGGCCTTAGCTGGCTGCTTGCGCGCTCCGCCAGGGAGATCAGGGCGCCACAGACAGCGCCGGGGCGCATCCTCAATGCATTGCTGCGCGACATGCTTGCCATACGTTATGCGATCGAACGGCTCTCGCCGTCGCGCCAATCAAGCGACGACGAGGCGTTGCTCGCTGTATACGACACACTCGTTGAGCCGACGACCTACGATGTGCTGTTTTTTCTGCTTCGTGCGGAACTCGAGCGACAACGCGTCGGTGCGGGTCGAATCCATGTGCTGTTCGTGGGTTCCGCCAACGGCGAAACGCGCGAGGAAATGGCGGGATACCGGGCGGTCGTCAGCGAGACATCGCAACGCGATCGCATCATTAACATGCTAATTCCCGCAGCCTGGCAGCTTCCGACCGTTGCTGCCGTGAGTCTCAACCACGAACGCGCCGCCGTGGATCGCATGGTCGCAAAATGGCCGCCCAACAGATTGTTCCCGGCGCGCTTCTCCACCGTATTGACGCGGCAGACGATCATGGACTGTTATGGCGAGGTGCTTAGGAGTGCCAACGTGCAAAGCGACCTCGCGGCGTTCAGGGCAACCGGCTCGTCGCACAATTATGTGCGCCGCTGGCTCGTAGGACATGGCATCGATGGTCCATTCGTCGCCATTACCTTACGCACCTATGGCTATAATCAAGCGCGTAACAGCGATCTGAAGGCATGGCAGGCGGCTGCGCATTATCTCAGCGATCGAGGGTACACACCGGTGATCGTGCCGGATACGGAATCACTCGCGGACGGCATGCCCGATGAGTTCGCCGACTTATTGTGCATGCCGGAGGCGGCGTGGAACGTCGGTCTCAGGCTCGCGCTCTACGAACAGGCATTCGTCAATCTCGGCGTCAGCTGCGGTCCGTTATTTCTCGGATTGCTCGATTCAAAATGCCGGGTACTGATGTTCAAGATCGTCACGTCTGGCGTCTCGCAGAACGAGGAAGATTATATTCGCCGCCAAGGGTTCGTCATCGGCGGACAGATACCGTTCAACACACCCTTCCAAAAGCGCGTTTGGCGCAACGACAGTTTCGAGACGATCGTCGAGGAGTTCGAGGCATTCGAAGAACTTGTGAGATCGACCGAAGAACAGCAATTTGCGCTTCGCTGACCAAGCTTAGGCTGACGGAAATCCTGTAATGCCAACCCTGCTTTACCCGGGCGACGCGACCGCCGCTATCATCCTGACGCCGCAAGAAAAGTACCTGATGCAACAGCGCGACGACAAGGAGGGCATCTTTTTTCCCGGATGTTGGGGCAATTTCGGCGGTGCCATTGAAGCCGGCGAGACGCCCGAGCTCGCCCTGCGCCGCGAGCTGGACGAAGAAATCGGTCTGCGCATCGGCAGGTGCGAGTTCTTCTGTCGTCTGATTCTCGATTTCGGATACGCCGGGATCGGCGACGTCGTCCGCTGGTTCTATATCGTTCCGCTCGAGGCCGATGAAATCGACCGTATCGTGGTCCGCGAGGGAAAGCGCTTCGGTATATTCGGCAGCGACGAAGTCCTGTCGATGCCCAACGTGGTCTCGTATGATGCGACGGCGATTTGGCAGCATGTTATTCGGAAGCGCATTGGCGGCCGGTACGTCGGCGAGCGCAATGCGACGGCAGACCGTTCCCGGTCCATCGAGGATAAGTAGCACATGGCTCCCTCTCGGGATGGTGCGGTGAATGCCGCCGTCGGCGCCGACCCAGACCGCTTCGCATTCGGTCGAAACTGGGCCCGGTATCTGCGCTTGCTCAACGATGAGCGGATTGCGCTTGCCGAGGCGTCGTTGGTCCGCCTAACCGGTGTCGCCGACCTTTCAGGAAAATCTCTGCTGGACGTCGGGAGCGGGAGCGGCCTGTTTTCTCTCGCGGCACGACACCTTGGCGCGACTATCGTGTCGTTCGACTTTGACCGAGACAGCGTTTCCTGCACTGAGCATTTGCGAGAGCGCTTCGGGCAGGCGCCTGAACAATGGCAGATACATCATGGCTCGGTATTGGACGGCGCCTTTATGCGCTCGCTCGGAAAGTTCGATATCGTCTATAGCTGGGGCGTCCTGCACCACACCGGCGATATGTGGACGGCTGTCGACAACGCCGCCGCCGCCGTTGCCGAAGGGGGGCTTTTCTGTCTCGCGCTGTATAACGACCAGGGTAGCACCTCGCGACGCTGGCGCGCCGTCAAGCGTCTCTACAACAGGACACCGGCGCAAGCGCGAACGCCATTCGTACTCGCCCTGATGCTGCCGTTCGAAGCGAAGTGGTTGGCGCTGCATATGCTCAAAGGCGATATCGGCGGATACGTACGCGGCTGGTCGGATTATGCAACGACGTCCGAGCGGGGCATGAGCCGCTGGCATGACTGGGTCGACTGGGTCGGCGGCTTTCCCTTCGAGGTCGCGAAGCCGGAGGATGTCCTCGAACGATTGCGGGCGCACGGTTTCGTGTTGGAACGCCTCGTCACACGCGGCGGGGGTCGTGCTTGCAACGAGTACACCTTCCGAAAGGCCGCAGCGCCGCGCGACGAGCGGAATTAGACCGGGTGGGAGAGCTTCAAGGGTCGGCGCTGCGCATCGCCATGGTGATATCCTCGTTCGATGCCGGCGGCGCGGAGCGTGTCGCATCGATCCTATGCAACCGATGGGCACGGGCCGGCCATGCGGTGACCGCCCTTGTTTGGTCGCCGCCGTCTAAGGCGGCCCATTACCCGCTAGATCCATCAATCAACTATATCCCGCTGGATCTGGCGCGGATTTCGACAGGGACCCTTGACGTCGCCCGCCAGAATCTCCGCCGGTTGCGGTGTCTACGGGCGGCGCTGCGGCGCGCCGATCCGACAGTCGTCATTTCCTTTATGGTCGAGCAGAACGTGCTGGCCATCCTCGCGGCTCGCTCGCTCCGTATTCCCGTTGTCGCGTCAGAGCGTGTCCATCCCGGCGCCCATGCCATCGGCTTCGTGCGCAATACCGCTCGCAGGCTGACGTATCCTCTTGCCGATGCGATCGTGGTTCAGACGTCCGACATAGCCGACTGGTTTGCCACACGCATGAACATCCGCGCCGTCGTTCTGCCCAATCCGCTGGAGCTCGCTTCATTTCCGACCGCGCAGCGACCGGCTAAAAGCCCTTCCGATCCGCGGCTTATCGTTGCGATCGGCCGTCTCGAGCGGCAAAAGGGTCATGATGTCCTGATCGCTGCTTTTGCGCATGTGGCGGCACGATTCACTAATTGGCGCCTCGATATTTTTGGTAGCGGCTCGCTGGAACAGGATCTGCGCCGCCGCATCGCGCAAGCGGGCCTCGAATCCCGCATTACTCTGCGGGGCGTTGTAGACGATATCCCAAACATCCTGCGATCGGCTGATTTGTTCGTACAGGCATCACGCTATGAGGGCTTTCCTAATACGATCGTCGAGGCGCTGGCGAGCGGTTGCTGCGTGATTGCGACCGATTCGCCGGGGGCGACCGCAGAAATTCTCGACTCTGACGCCTACGGCACCCTTGTCGCGCCCAACGATGTCGACGGCTTGGCGGCGGCGATGGCGACGGTTATGGCGGATGCGACGCTTCGGGAGTCCTACGCCCGACGTGCGCCGGCGGCCACGACGCGTTACGAGGCGAGCGCTATTGCCGCGCGCTGGCTGGAGCTCTTGGCCGGCATCGCCACGGCGATTCCTGCTACCTCGATTCGATCTGCCCCGAACGACTGAACGACTGCAAAATGAGCAGACGTTACGATTTCGGTAGAAACTGGAAGGAATTCGCGCGAGAGCTTACGCCCGAGGCAATCAAACAGGCGGAACGTGGCGTGGCGAAACTCGTCGACGATCTGAGGGGAAAATCATTCCTCGACATCGGCAGCGGCTCGGGTCTGCACAGTCTAGCGGCAATTAACCTCGGTGCAACGCGAGTGGTCGCGTTTGACTACGACCCCGATAGCGTCGAAACGACCCGAAGCGTTCTGATGCGGTTCGCGGACGGCGCCAACTGGCAGGTGTCGTGCAACGACATCCTAGCGTTTGATGATCAACCGCTCGAGCAATTCGATATCGTCTATTCTTGGGGTGTCCTGCATCACACGGGTGACATGTGGCGGGCGATCGCTAACGCCATGCAATTCGTTGCGCCGAATGGCCTGTGCGCGATCGCACTCTACCGACAAACCCCATTCTGTGGCGCCTGGCATGCCGAGAAGAAACTTTACGCCGGTTGTCGTGCGGTGCGTCCGCTGATCCGCTATCCGTTCGCCGTCGCGCTGCTGTTCGTTCATCTCCTGAAGGGCGGCAACCCTGTTCGTTATGTCCGAACCTACATCACACGGCGCGGCATGGCCTTTATGAAGGATATCGACGATTGGCTCGGCGGTTACCCCTATCAATCAGTCGACCCTGCCGCGTTAGTCGAGTACTTCGAGTCGTGCGGCTTCATGCTCGACCGCGCATTCAGCACCGAGCGACACATCGGATTGTTTGGCGCGGGTTGCGCAGAGTGGACGTTCCGCCGCGGCGGCGACAGTTCGGCTACGGGATAATGAGGTGGCGCCCAGGTGATGTGTGGAACCATAGGCTTCATGGATTTGCCGCGGCACTCGCAAGCGGCGGAGCTCGCGGAGACGGCTCCAGGCATGGCGGGAATGGCTTCCTCCCATGGCCCAGACGCGAATGGCGTCCGGACCGACCAAGCTTCCGGCGTCGCGATCGGCCATCTCCGTCTTTCAATTGTTGACCTTTCGTCGGCGGGCGCTCAACCAATGCATTCGCAATGCAGTCGTATTCAAATTCCGCGTGCAAAACAGCAAATATAATTGGTTGCGTGCCCCCGCAGCCAGATCACGCGAATCAAAAGGCCCCTCGGCAGAGGGGCCTTTCTCATGTCCGCAGAGTGTCCGGAAAAGGCTCGTCGCAAGATGTAAGCCCCTGATTATTTGCTTCTTTGGGGGGAACGATTGTACGGTTCGCTAAATGTAAGGGCACCGACGACGGATGAGGTCCAAGATGACGGCAACAATCAACCAGATCGAAGTATTCTGCATAGGCATGCCTCTGGTCGGCACGTTCACGAGCGGTGGCGCCTCTAAAAATGTCACCAAGTGCGTCGTGGTGCGGGTCACGGCTACGGACGGCGCGGTCGGCATCAGCAGCATCGACCCCTCCACCAGGGCCTTGTCGCCGAATACCGCTCCGGAGCTGGCCGTCGCCATACGGGACCGTGTCGGCCCGGCTCTGATTGGGAAAGACCCGGGCAATGTTAACCGGATTATGGAGCTCGCTTTCAAGCTGGCGCCGGCGCAACCCGGCGCCGCAACAGGCGTGGAGCTCGCGTGTATCGAGCTGGTCTGCCGTCGGATGGGTATCGCGCTCCATGACTACGTTGGCGGCGCCGTCCTCGACCGGGTGTTGTTCAACGGCTGGGTCGGGGAGTTGCCGGCCGGCGAAGCGGCGGCCGAAGCGAAGCGTTGGAAGGACGCGGGTTTCAAGTCGTTGAAAATCAAGGTCGGCAACGAGGTCGCCAAGGATAGCGCCCGGGTCATGGCGGTGCGGGATGCCGTCGGCAGGGATATGAAGCTGCGCATGGACGCCAATCAGCAATGTACCGTGGATCAGGCGCTGGAGCTGTGCCGCGCCGTTAAGTCCTGCGACATGCAATTGTTCGAGCAGCCGACGCCCAAAGACGACCTTGTCGGTCTGGCGCGGGTCCGAAGGGAAGGCGGGATTCCCATCATGGCCGATGAAGCCATCAGCGATCACCAAAGCTTGATTCGGGTCATCAAGGCAGACTGTGCCGACTTCGTGAAGTTTGGCATCAAGCAAGCCGGCGGTCTGTTGCCGGCCGCGCGCATGCTGGCAACCGCGGAGGCAGCGGGTCTCCCGGTTGTCCTGGGACACGGGTTCGGGCTGGATCTCAGCACAATGGCGGAAATAATGCTCGGCGCCACGTCGCGCAATATCTTGCCTGGATTGGAGTGCGTGGGGCCGCTGAAAGTGGTCGATACCGTGGCCACGACCCGGCTTGATATCAGCGGTGGAAGTATTGCCCTGCCAACCGGACCTGGACTCGGAATCGATCTCAATGATGAGAAGCTTGCGCAGTACAGCGTGACGGCGCCGCATTGAGCTGCGCTCACAGGTACCGGCGAGCGCAGGGAGAGCACGTCCGATCATGGAATCGAATACCTATGACTACATCGTCGTCGGTGCCGGGTCGGCCGGCGCCGTCGTCGCGAACCGCCTGAGTGAAAGCGGTGCGTATCGCGTCCTGTGCCTGGAAGCCGGTACGAAGGGCTCGGACTATCTTTGGTCCCGCATCCCGGCCGGCGTCGCCAAGCTCATCGACAATCCGGCAGTGAACTGGTGTTACCGGGCGGAGCCTGACGACGGCAGCGGCCAGCGCCGGATCGAAGTGCCGCGCGGCAAGATGCTGGGCGGGTCGAGCTCCATCAACGGCATGGTCTTCGTCCGCGGGCAGCGGCAGGACTACGACCATTGGGCGCAGCTCGGCTGCCGCGGCTGGAGCTATCAGGACGTGCTGCCGCTGTTCAAGAAAATGGAGTCCTACGAGGGTGGCTCGGACGAATACCGCGGCCGCGACGGGATTCTCAAAGTGACCGATTCGCCGAAGATCTCGCCGTTCTTCGACCTGCTGATCCGGTCGGCGGAGAAGATCGGCATCAAATACAATCCCGACTACAACGGCGCAGACCAGGAAGGCATCGCCATGAGCCAGGCGACGATCAGCAGGGGCCGCCGCCAGAGCACCGCCTATTGCTATCTCGACCCCGCGCGCGGCCGGCCGAACCTGACGATCCAGTCCGGCGCCATGGCGGAGTCTCTCATCCTCGAGGGCAAGCGCTGTGTCGGCGTCCACTATTCGCTGAACGGGGCGCCCCGGGAGGCACGCGTCACCCGCGAGGTCATCGTCAGCGGCGGATCGATCAACTCGCCCAAGCTGCTGGAGCTATCCGGCATCGGCCAGCCCGCGCTCCTGAAACGTCTGGGAATCGACGTCGCGCACGAGCTGCCGGGCGTCGGCGAGAACCTGCGCGATCACTATTCGCCGCGCATGAAGTACGCGATCACTGAGAAGAACGTCACATTCAACGATGCCGGCACCGGCTGGCGGCTGGTCCTGAGCGCGCTGCAGTACGCCTTGCTGCGCAAGAGCTTTATCGCGATAACGACGGTGCCGATCCGGATGTACTTCCGCACGCGCGAGGGCCTGGACTCGCCGGATGCCACGATCTCCTTCATGCCTTTCCTGACGGAGCGGATCAACCGGGAACGGCGGATCGCACGCGAGCGCGGGATCACGATGAACGTCAACGTGCTGCGCTCGGATAGCCGGGGCAGCATCCATATCAAGTCGGCGGACCCGGCCGAGCCGCCGGCGATCCGGTTCAACTTCCTGTCCTCGGAGCTCGACCGGACCGGCGTCCTGTTTGCCATGCGCAAGGGACGCGAGCTGATGGCGACGCGGCCGATCGCCGACATCGTGGGCGGCGAGATCGCCCCCGGCGCCGCCTGCCAGACCGACGACGAGCTGCTCGAATGGGTGCGCAACAACGCGGAGACGACCTATCATCCGGTCGGCACGTGCAAGATGGGCCATGACCCAATGGCGGTGGTCGACGATCATCTGCGCGTCCGCGGGATCGCCGGCCTGCGGGTCGCCGATGCGTCGATTATGCCGACGCTGACGTCCGGCAACACGAACGCGCCGTGCATCATGATCGGCGAAAAATGCTCGGAGCTGATACTGTCGTCGGTCGCGGCATCGCAGGCCGCTGCTTAATTCGGCTTGCGATACTCTAGGTCGGTCGCTTCCAGCCGATCCAGTCGCAGATGGCGTCGCCCATGATGAGCTTCTTGTCGGCGTCCGGGATCCAGTCGATCTCCTGGAAATGCGTGACGCACTGCCGCCACGGGCACGGCATCTTCGTGATGTCGGTGCCCCAGAAAAGCCGGCGCGGGCCGAAGGCGTCGTACATCGCGCGGTAGTGCTTGTGCAGGCTTTTGAACGGGTAGGGGTCGTCCGCATAGAAGGGGCCGCCCGTCAGCTTGACGGCGACGTTCGGATACTGCGCGAGCGCGGTCAGTTCCTTCATGTTGGGGAACGCCGCGTCGCCCTTGGCGCCCCGGGCCGCGCCCATATGATCGACCAGCAGCTTCAGGCCCGGATGGCGGGCGGCGATCTGGCCCAGCAACGGCAGCCAGTCGCCGGCGAGAAGGGCCATCGGCAGTCCGGCTTCCTCTGCGGCTGGCCAGAGCCAATCCAGGGTACCGTCCATCGGCCATGTCCGATTGTGCGGCTGGCCGAAATAAAATCGTACGCCCAGCATGCCAGGCCGCTTTTTCCAGGTCCGGATAATCTCCGAGCTCTCCGGCTTGTCGAGCGGGGGATTGCCGAGAATGGCAAAGCGCTTCGGGTAGGCCTGTGCGGCCTCGATGGCCTGCTCGTTCGAGTCCGGATCCCAGCTCACGGGCGGATGCAGGATGGCGCCGTCGACGCCCGCCTCGTCCATCCCGCGGATCGCATCTTCGACCAGATAGGGCGTCCCAAGATGGGGCGGTCTCGCATTCCCCTTGCGCCAGAGGTGTACCTGCGCGTCGATAATCGGCATTTGGGCACTTCACAAAGTTGTATGCGGCATAGTCTAGCCTTACGTTCCCGACGGCGGCAACCGCAGCGCTGCTTGTCTGTTTCCATCGTAACCCCCGACAGCGGGCAAGAGGACGGATAAAGACCGGCGGTCTCAGGTTCCTGTCTTGTACGGCCACGACGAGTGCGCTAGGCGTTCGGTGATTGCGGGCCTCAGCAATGGGACCAATAGCGGACTGCCGTTTTCGCCCGAGACGAAGGTCATTTGTTGTTGACCGCGGGCCTATCCATCCCCGGTATCGAGCGCCCGCAGCGCCTTGCGCGACACCTTGCCGGATGTCGTCACCGGAAGCTCGTCGACGAAGGCGAAAGCGCGCGGCACCTTGTAGCCGCCCAGCCGGGCGCGGACATGGTCCTGCAGCGCCCGCTCCAGCGCGCCGGCGTTGGCAGGCGGCGCGCGGAGCTGGACGAAGGCCTTGACCACCTGCCCGCGTGCCGGATCCGGGATGCCGATTACGCCGCAGTCGGCGACCGCGGGATGGCTGGCGAGGCAGTCCTCGATCTCCGCCGGGCCGATGCGGAACCCGGCGCTTTTGATCAGGTCGTCCGTCCGGCCGCGATAGAAGAAATAGCCGTCCGCGTCCCGGACCGCGAGATCGCCGGTACGCACCCAATCGCCGAGCCGCATCGCCGCGATCAGGTCCGGGCGGTTCCAGTAGCCGAGGAACAGGGTGGCGCAGGCTTCGGTCGTCACGATCTCGCCGGGCTCGCCGTCCGGAACCTCGTTGCCCAATTCGTCGATTAGGGAGGCCCGGTGGCCGG
>Ga0302046_10004765_pt1 | contig 12025 bp, 13 predicted proteins | sample RVTome_11_FD_200261 | JGI IMG/M metagenome (GOLD analysis project Ga0302046, IMG submission 200261) | Soil microbial communities from uranium-contaminated site in the Upper Colorado River Basin, Wyoming, United States - RVT147D111 (version 2) ... | reverse complement strand
TCCGAGATCTCGCCATCGACGAGGGCCGCTGGATTCTGGTCCGCAGTGCTCGCCACGGTGTTCAGCCTCGCCTACGTCTTCGGCCAGATCGCGGAATGGCTGGGATGGATGGGATCCGGCGGAGGAGCCGAGAACCCCAGCACGCCCATCGGCCTCTTCGTGCTGCTCACCCCGTCGCTGTTCCTGGGGCCCGCGTTCCTGGTGCTGGCGGTGAGCATCCACCGGCTGGCGCCCCCGGATCGGAGGGTCTGGAGCCACGCCGCCGTCGCCTTCGCGACCGTCTACACCGCCCTGATCAGCATCAACTACTACGTCCAGCTCACCTGGGTGGCGCCGCGCCTCGCCGCCGGTCGGACCGAGGGCATCGAGCTGTTTCTCTTCACGCCATTCGATTCCTTCCTGTACGCCGTCGACATCCTCGGATACAGCTTCATGAGCGCGGCCACGCTGTTTGCCGCCAGGGTGTTCACGGGTCGGGGTCTGGAACGGGTGGTGCGGCTCTTCTTGACCGCGAACGGTCTCCTGCTCCCCTTCATCGCGCTGCAGATGTACGTGCATTGGCTGCTCTGGATCGCCGCGCTCTGGGCGGTGACGTTCCCGGGGTCGACGTGGTCGCTGGCTATCCTCTTCCGGCGGACGGCGACGACTCAGAGCCCGCCCGTGACGTCCGGTGCCTGATGGACCAGTCCCAAGGGTGATCGCGTGCTACCGTTCTCGAGGGCCGAGTTCTTCGCCGTTTTCGCCTCGTACAACTCCGCAGTCTGGCCGGCGCAGGTTCTCCTATACGTGCTGGCTCTCGGCATCGTCGCCCTCGCGATGCGCGGCCGCCGGCCCGGTGGGCGGGCGGTCTCCGCCGGGCTCGGTCTCCTCTGGATCTGGACCGGGGTCGTCTATCACTGGTGGCAGTTCACCGCCGTCAACCGCCTGGCGTGGGCTTTCGGCGCCCTCTTCGTGATCCAGGGCGGGCTGTTCGTGGCCCACGGCGTCGGCCGACGTCCGCTCGAGTTCGGGCGACCCCGCGGCGGGACGGGCTGGGTCGGCGGCCTGCTGGTGGCCTACGCCCTGATCGTCTACCCGCTCCTCGGCCTTGCGGGACATCCCACCCAGGAAGTTCCGTTCCTGGGCGTCCCTTGCCCGACCACCATCTTCACCTTCGGCCTTCTCTTCTGGGCGGTACGGCCGGTCCCCCGGCACCTGCTGCTGATTCCGCTCGCCTGGGCGTTCGTCGGCAGCACGGCGGTCTTCCTGCTGGGCGTGCCCGAGGACGTGGGACTTCTGGTCGCTGGCTTGCTGGGGCTCCTGTTGCTGCGGTCATCGGTCCCCGGGCGACCGGTGGAGTCGCCGAGCGGAGCCTCCCGTTGAAGGGCCGAGCGCTCGGAGCTGCGACGGTTGTTCTCGCGTGCGGCGCCGCGTACTTCCTGGTGGTGTTCGCCGTCGGCTTCCTCCTCGGGGTCGTTCGCACCCTCTGGCTTGCGCCAGGGGTCGGCGAGCGGTGGGCCGAGCTGACCGAGATCCCGGTCATGCTCGCCGTGATCTACCTCGCGGCGCGGTGGCTGAGCCGTCGCCTCTCTCTCGCTGCCCATGGCCGGGCGGTGCAAGCGGGTGTCGGCATTCTCGGGCTGATCCTCCTCCTCCTCGGGGTCGAGCTCGGCTTCGTCTTGCAGCTTCGAGGCCTCTCGCTGGCTCAGTACATCGAGGGCCGCGACCCCGTGTCGGGCACCGCCTACGCGCTGTCGTTGCTGCTGCTCGCGGCCATGCCGGTCCTTGTCTCAGGCAGGAAGTGATCGCGGGCTGCCTGTCGCCACAGCTCGTGCGAGGACCTCGCCATAGCGCCAGCCACCCCAGGCAGGCGGAAGAGATCGCGGCGGCCAGTTCTCCAACCGCTCCAACGTTGTCTCAGACCTCGAGTTCGACGATCTCGTGCTCCAGCCCGCTCTCGGTGACCCGGAGCCGGGCCACCGTCACCGGCAGCCGGAACCGCCGGGGACCGGCCGAGCCCGGGTTGATGTAGAGCACTCCGCGCCGGGTCTCGGTGTGCGGCCGGTGGCTGTGACCGCTGATCACCGCGGCGAAGCCCTCCGCCTCGGGCGCGAGGTCGAGGTCGTCGAGGATGTGCAGGACGTAGAGTTGGTGTGCTCCGGCCTCGACCACGGTGGTCGTGGGCAGCGACTCCGCCCAGGCGCCGCGGTCGACGTTGCCGCGGACGGCGTAGGTTGGCGCGACGGCACGCAACTCCTCGAGAACCTCGGGACTGCCGACATCGCCGGCGTGGACGATCAGGTCGGAACCGCGGAGCGCCGCCACCGCCTCCGGCCGGAGTAGGCCGTGGGTGTCGGAGATCACGCCGACGGTGAGCTGGGGAGGTTTCAAGTGTAGGCTCTCACCTTAATGGGAATCGACAACGCCAAGGCGATCATCAGGGCCGCCAAGAAGGGCGACGCGGAGACCGTGCGGCGGCTCCTGAACGACGACCCGTCGCTGGTGGCGGCTCGCGACAAGGACGGCTCCACGCCCCTGCACTGCGCAGCCTGGAACGGCCGTGAGGCCGTGGCCGCGATCCTCTTGGACGCGGGTGCCGACATCAACGACCACAACCAGAACGGCCACTGGGGCACGACACCTCTCCACGCGGCCGCGCATGGAAACCAGAAGCAGGTCGCGGCGCTGCTCATCGCGCGGGGCGCCGACCTCCAGGCCCGCAACCTCAACGGGAGGACGCCGCTGGAGGAGACCGGCGCTCACAACGCCAGGGCGGTTGCCAGGCTCTTGACGGAAGCTGCCCCGCGATCCTGAGCGGCATCGCGGGGCCTCGATCGTCTTCGGGCGTAGGACCTTCAGTCCCTGAAAGTAGTCGTCGCGGGGCGAGCCGTCGTAGCGGCCCGTCCTCATGCAGCAGTTCTTGAAAGCGGCGCCCCGAGCCGCACGGGCACGGATCATTGCGGCCGAGCTTCTCTTCCAGGACCTTCGTCCCGTGGACGAGCTGCGGCCCTCGCTTCACGCGCTGCTCGGACGGGAACCCCTTACGGCGCTTGCTGCTCGGCTCGAAAGCGTGGCAGGTCGTCGAACTCCTCGAAGTCTCGCATGATGACTCCTCCTTCCCCCCAGATGAGGGGGCGGAGCTTCTATCACGCGCTACGGGCGCGGCGCAAACGGCCAGCCTCGGCACCGCCCGCGAACGATCCTCGCCCCGTGCCGCCACGCCGAGCCCGCCGCCACCGCCGGGGGGGCTTGCCATCGCCGAGGTAGTACGACCGGCGCAGGATGCAGGGCCGTAGAATCCAGGACCTGAACCGCGGGCAATGGAGTCTGCCCATCGACCGCCGACCTGGCTGATGACTCCTGCACGGCACGGAGAGGGAGAGAGCGATGCGGGAGCTGTTCGCCGTCGGCATCGGCGGCTTCGTCGGAGCGGTGGCGCGCTACCTCGTCACCGGCTGGGTCCACCGGTTTGCGGGCGTCACGTTTCCCTGGGGCACGTTGACCGTCAACGCCGTCGGGTGTGTCGCCCTCGGCGCCCTGATGGGACTGGTCGAGGCGAGGGTCGCGGTGAGCCCGGAGCTGCGCCTGTTCCTGGCGCTCGGCGTCCTCGGCTCGTTCACGACCTTCTCGAGCGTCGGGTACGAAACGGTCGAGCTGATGCGCGGCGGTGAGCTGTCGCTCGCGGCGGCCAACGCCTTGGGCAGCCTGCTGCTCGGGCTTCTGGCAGTCGTCGCCGGCGCCGCCGCGGCGCGATGGATCGCCGGTTGAGGAGGCCCCGAATGAAGATCGAAGGCGAGGGTCGGCTGCTGCGCATCTTCATCGGCGAGAGCGACCGCTGGAAGGGGGCGCCGCTCCACCAGGCGATCGTCCGCCGGGCCCGCGAGCACGGCCTCGCCGGCGCCACCGTGCTGCGCGGGATGGAGGGGTTCGGAGCCCACAGCCGGGTCCACACCGCGAAGATCCTGCGCCTGTCCGCGGACCTGCCGATCGTGATCGAAATCGTCGACCGCCCAGAGCAGATCGACGCCTTCCTGCCGGTGCTTGACGAGATGGTCTCCGAGGGGCTGATGACGGTGGAGACCGTCCGCATCATCGCCTACCGGCACGGTCGGGAGGAGCGCCTGCGGGGGCCGGGTTGAGCGACCGGAGCACGGGCACCGGGCGGAACCGTCCGCCGGCGCGAGAGCCGGCGGCCCCCCGCAGCAGGCGATCCGCCGAGGCGTTCGGCTGGGGCGTACCGATCGGGACGCTCGGCGGCCTGATCGGCCTCGGAGGCGCCGAGTTCCGCCTGCCGGTGCTGGTGGAGCGCCTCGGCTTCTCACCGCGCTCGGCCGTTCCGATGAACCTGGTGATCAGCCTCCTGACCCTCGCCGCCGCCCTGGTCCTCCGCGCCCGCACGCTCTCGCTGGCGGCGGTCGAGCCCTACTGGCTCGAAATCGGTGCGCTGACCCTCGGCGGTGCGTTCGCCGCCGCCACGGCGGCAAAGCTCCTCGCCCGCTGGTCCGACCGGCGGCTCAGGATCACGCTGGCGGTGATCCTCGCCGGGCTTGGCGTCGTGCTGCTGCTCGAGGCCGGGCTGCGGCACGAGGGCGCGGCGTGGATCGCCCCGATTCCCGCGCTTCGTCTCGTCGCCGGCCTGCTGTTCGGGCTGGCGATCGGCGCGGTCAGCGCGCTCCTCGGAGTGGCCGGCGGCGAGCTACTCATCCCGACGCTGACGCTCGCATTCGGCGCCGACATCCGCACCGCCGGGACGGCGAGCCTGATGATCTCGCTGGTCGCGGTGGGCAGCGGGTTGTGGCGGTACGGCCGCCTCGGCATGTTTCCCTCGCGACGGGAGATGACGAAGACCGCGCTGCCGATGGGCGCCGGCTCGGTCGTGGGCGCGGTGATCGGCGGTCTGCTGGTCGGGATCGCGCCGGCCGCAGCGTTGAAGGTGGTCCTGGGGCTGATCCTGATCGCCGCGGCGGTGAAGCTGTCGCGTCACGCGGATTCCGGAGCGACGGCGTCGGGGCGGTAGGCCAACGTCGAGACAGGGTGTCTCCGGCGGGGCTGCTTTCCCGCCCGCTCCAGACTGCGCGCCGCCTGTGGTCACGGCGCCGCCGATCTGGCCGCTCCGCCGTGGTTGACGAGAATCGCCGAAATACCGTAGCCACTGGCCTCCCAACAACGCCCCGCGAAGGAGGCCCGCCATGCCCCGCACCCCCGACGACAACCCCGCCGCCATCTACCGCGACAGCCTCAGCCGCGGCAGCTACTGGGCCGTCCATCACTCCCTCGAGACGATCGTGAAGCTCCTCGGCGCCGCCGACCCCTGGAGCTACCCGTGGCACCGGCTCCGCTACCGCGACACCGCCCGGGTGCGGGCGCAGCTCGTCGAGCGCTACGCGCCGGCGACGGTCAACAAGATCCTCTCGGCGCTTCGCGGCGTCCTCAAGACGTGCTGGCGGCTCGGGCTGATGGACGCCGAGACCCACGCCCGGGCGGCCGACGTCGCCAACGTCAGGGCGAAGACGCTGCCCTCGGGGCGGGCGGTCGAGCGCGACGAGGTGCGGGCGCTGTTCGCCGCGTGCGACGACTCGCCGGCCGGGCGGCGGGATGCGGCGATGCTGGCGATCCTCTACGGCGGCGGGCTGAGGCGGGCGGAGCTGTGCGGGCTGGACGTCGACGACTTCGACGCGGGGGAGTGCCTGATCACCGTCCGGGCCGGGAAGGGGCAGCGCGACAGGGCGGTCTATCTCTCGAAGCCGGCCTGCGCCCTCGTAAAGAAGTGGCTCTCCGCGCGGGGCGGCGACGCCGGTCCGCTGTTCGTGCCGATCAGCGCAGGCGGTATGGTGCGGCTCACCCGCCTCCGCGGTGAGGCGGTGCGGTACATCCTCCAGAGGCGGCAGCGGCAGGCCGGGCTGACCGGGATCGCGCCCCATGGTTTTCGCAGTTATGCCGAGCGGCGGATTATGCCGACTCCGCCCGAGCCGCCCTCGGAAACCGGCGGAGAAGAGAGGCGGTTTTCTTCGCTCGTCGCCTCGCTGCGCTCGGCATAATCCATCGCCCTCCCCCGGCCGCCCGCTCGGCGGCCGAGCCACCGAAGCCAGTCTCCCTTGCACCTTGCCCGAGATCGGTGTGTCCTCTCCGCCCGGCCCTGAAGGCCGGGAAAGGAGAGGAGATGATCGAGCGGTTTTTTCGCGCACCGTGGACGGTGCATCGCCTTCGGAGTGGCCCCTTGGGGCCGTACCTGGACGGCTTCGCGAGAATGCTCGTGGAGCAGGGCTATGCGGTGGGCACCGGGCGTAGCCGGCTGCGGTTGCTGGGGGAGTTGAGCGAGTGGCTGGAGGGTCGTGGCGTCGGTATCGGGGATCTGGACGAGGCGCTGGTCGCCGGGTTTATGGCGGAGGCGGTGCAGCGTCAAGGTTACCTCCTTCGCAGCCAGTCGGCGGTTCCGAGGATGCTGCTCAGCTATCTCCGGGAGATTGGCGTCGTCCTCGGCGCTCCGGTAGAGGTGAAGGAGGACACCCCGCTACGTCGTCTCGAGGACGATTTCGTCCGGCACCTCGTCGAGGAGCGGGGGCTGTTGCGATCGACCGCGGAGCTGCGTCTGCCGTTGATCCGGTCCTTCCTGCTCGACCGGTTTGACGCCAGCTCGCTGGGCGAGATCCAGCCGCGGGACGTGACTCGGTTCTTTCTCCAATACACCCGATCGAAGAGTCGTCTGGGCCGGCCGCGCAGCCCCAAGTCCATGGTGTCCGCGCTGCGCTCGTTCTTTCGGTTTCTCCGGCTTCGGGGCGACATCACGCTCGACCTGGCCGCCGCGGTGCCGACGGTCGCGGCTTGGCGGCACTCGGCCCTGCCCAAGTCTCTGCCGCCCGAGCAGGTGCGCCAGCTCCTGGCGAGCTGCGACCGTAGCCAGCCCGTGGGCGAGCGCGACTACGCGCTTCTGCTGCTGCTGGCTCGCCTGGGTCTGCGCGCCGGCGAGGTGCTCGCGATGCGGCTGGAGGACCTCGACTGGAAGGCCGGGGAGATCCTCGTCCGAGGAAAGGGCCAGCGGCTGGAGCGAATGCCGATGCCCCGGGACGTCGGAAAGGCGCTGGTCGCCTATCTGCGACGGCGGCCCTCGTGTGCGGCCCGCGAGGTCTTCGTGCGGACGAGGGCACCGTACCGCAGACTCGCCAATGACGCCTGCATCGACTCGATCGTCCTGCGAGCCCTCCAGCGAGCCGGTCTGGACCCGCCGCTGAAGGGTGCCCACCTGCTGCGCCACTCGCTGGCCACCGACATGCTGCGCCGGGGAGCCACGATGGGCGAGATCGGCCAGATCCTGCGTCACCGCCGGCCGAGCACCACCGAGATCTACGCCAAGGTCGACGTCGAGGCCCTGCGTACGCTGGCCACACCCTGGCCGGGAGCGGTGCCATGAGCGCGTTGCGCGAGGCCTTCGTGGACTACTTCGCCGTCCGCCGGGCGCTGGGTTTCAAACTCACCAAGACCGAGATGACCCTGAAGCGGTTCGTGGAGTTTGCCGAGGGGCAAGGCGCCTCCCACGTCACCACCGATCTCGCCCTGCGCTGGGCTCAGATGCCCCGCCACGGCGATCCGGCCTATTGCGCCAGCCGGCTTCGGATGGTACGGCTCTTCGCCCGGCACTGCAGCACCCTCGATCCGCGGACCGAGGTCCCTCCCGAGGGGCTGCTGCCGCATCGACCTCGGCGCAAGGCGCCCTACCTGTACAGCGATACCGAGATCGTACGGCTGGTCGAGGCGGCGCGCCGGCTGCCGTCGCCGACGGGTCTGCGCGCGGCCACCCAATCGACGCTGCTCGGGCTGCTCGCGGTCACCGGCATGCGCAGGAGCGAGCCGATCGCTCTCGACCGCGAGGACGTGGATCTGGCCCACGGAGTGATCACCGTCCGCAGCGGCAAGTTTGGCAAGTCGCGCCTGCTGCCGCTGCATCCCTCCACTCTTGAGGTCTTGCAGCGGTACGCGGCGCTGCGCGACCGGCTCTGGCCGAGGCCGTCTACGCCGAGCTTCTTTCTCACCGAGATCGGGACGCGGGTGAGCCAGTGGGCGCTGTACGCGGCCTTCGTCAAGGTCTCGCGCGAGACCGGCCTGAGGGCGCCGACGGATCGCCACGGCCCGCGCCTCCACGACCTGCGCCACAGCTTCGCCGTCCGCACTCTCCTCGGCTGGTACCGGGAGGGCGACGACGTGGAGCGCCTGCTTCCCAGGCTCGCCACCTACCTCGGCCATCGCCACCTTCACGACACCTACTGGTATCTCTCCGCCACGCCCGAAGGCCGCCAAGAGCTTCGCCGCTCTGCTCGAGGGCTTCTTCTGCGACCGGCTCGCCCGCCAGCGGCGGGCCAGTCCGCACACCATCGCCAGCTACCGCGACACCTTCAAGCTGCTGCTGCGGTTTGCCGCCGAGCGGCTGGGCAAGGCGCCCTCCACCCTCGACCTCGAGGACCTCGACGCGCCCTTCCTCGGCGCCTTTCTTCACCACCTCGAGATCGATCGCGGCAATAGCGCTCGCACCCGCAATGCCCGGCTCGCGGCGATCCACTCCTTCTTCCGCTATGTCGCCTTCGAGAAGCCCGAGCACAGCGTGCTGATCCAGCGGGTCCTGGCGATGCCGAGCAAGCGGACCGAGAGCCGGCCGCTCGACTTCCTCGACCGGACCGAGGTCGAGGCGCTCGTCGCGGCGCCCGATCTCACCACCCGGGCCGGACGCCGCGACCGCGCCCTGCTGCTGCTGGCCGTGCAGACCGGCCTGCGGGTCTCCGAGCTGATCGGTCTCGACTGCGAAAGCCTCACCCTCGACTCGTCCGCGCCCTGCGTCCGCTGCCACGGCAAGGGCAGAAAGGACCGACTCGTCCCCCTCCGCCGTCAGGCCGCGACCGTCCTGCGCACCTGGCTACGAGAGCGCGGCGGCCGGCCCACCGACCCGATCTTTCCCAATGCCCGCGGCGGCCGTCTGAGCCGCGATGGCGTCGAGCACCTGCTGGCCAAGCACGTCGCCACCGCCGCCGGCCGATGCCCGTCGCTCCACGACAAGCGGGTCTCGCCCCACGTCCTCCGCCACACCGCGGCCATGGATCTGCTGCACCATGGAGTCGATCGATCCGTCATCGCTCTGTGGCTCGGCCACGAGTCCGTCGAAACCACCGAGATCTATATCCACGCCGACATGCGGCTCAAGGAGCAGGCGCTCGCCAAGACCCAACCGCTCGACGTGCCGCCGGGGCGCTTCCGCCCCGACGACAAGCTTCTCGCTTTCCTCGAAGTCCTCTGATTATGCCGGGCGACGAGCGAGGCCGAGGGCGAGATCCGCCAAGCGCTCCGGGCCGGTCGGAGCCGGCGGGAGCCGGCCACTCGGCATAATCCGGGGCTCGGCATAACTACGATTATGCCGAGCTCGGCATAAAAGGCGGAGCTACGTCAGCTCCCTGCTCGCGGCCGGGGTGGACGTGTTCACGGTGCAGCGACTCGCTGGGCACGCCGACGCGGTGACGACGGCGCGGTACGACCGGCGAGGCGAGGGGGAGCGGCGGCGGGCCGCGGCGCACCTTCGGATCCCCGGTGCGGGTTGAGACCTGATCGCCGGAAGCCCTCCTCTCGCGTTTCGCCACCGCCCTACAGCACCGTCAGTCCGCCCAGGCCGCCGAAGTACTCCTCCCGAAGCCTGCCGATGAAGTCGTGCTCGCCCGCCCAGCCGGTAGTAGATCGTCTGTGCGTCGCGCCGGCTGCTGACCAGCCCGTAGGCCTTGAGCTTGGCCAGGTGCTGCGAGACTGGCCGGCAACTCGACTCGCCTGAAGCTGCTCTACCTGCTGGAGACCATGAGCGAGGTGAGCGTCTCCGACCTTGCGGAGCTCTTGGGCGTGTCGGTGTCGGCGGCGTCCTTCTCTCCCGCGCTTCCACTCTGGGTTCTTTTCGCCATCCGCTTCCTCCCTCCCCGTCTCCGGCCGACCGATTCGGTGGTCGGCCATCGTCCCAAGTAGTCCAAAGTGTACTACCAGGAGGAGGGTGCGCTGCCGTAGGGGACTGGTCGGGTCGGGGAAGCGCGGGTGGCCGATCAAGGACAGTTCACCGAGGATCGGAAGCCTGGCGGCCACGCCGACGCGGTGACGACGGCGCGGTACGACCGCCGGGGGGAGGGGGCAAGGAGACAAGCTGCCTCGCTTCTTAAAGTCGCCTCGTAACTTCGACGCTCGGTGGAGCTTCGTCGCATTATCTTTCGGCACAACTCGCCGCCCTGGGGATGCGGGCGACGGGGGCCTTCCGACCATCGGAGGCACGAATCGAGGCGCTGGTGCCCGAGACCGAGATCTGCGCGGGGACAGAAAGTTGTCCTCCTTCCGGATCTTGCGGCAGCTTGATGTCTGGCTGGCAGTCAACTCGCATCAAGATAAGGAGCCAACGCGATGAAGCGTCGCTCGAGCCTCGCCTTCCTGGTCCTCCTCTTCCTCCCGTCGCTGCTCTGCGCCGCACCGCAGAACATCGAGATCATGGTCCGCATGGACGAGAAGTCGGTGTCGCCCAAGGATCCGACCATCAACCTGCGCACCAGCGACCCAGTAGTTCTGCTGCAGGTTCTCGGGTTGGACCCGAAGAAGTACAGGCAGTTGGCGTCGTACCCCGACATGACGACGTACGCGCGGGACGGGCAGGATTCCGGCATACTGCGACGCACTGGAGTCGCGACCGACCGTAGTGTTGTCGGCTTGAGTTTTCGAGAGTGCTCGTCAGAGTCGTTCGCTCGGGAAGGGCTTCGGGAAATCGACCTTGAAACCCGTCGTCTCGACCTGCTAGAAACGAAACCTAATGTACTCTCGACCTACTGCCCGTTCGCGGTGATTGACCCGACCCGAGCGGGCTGGATGATCTTCGGCCGGGCGCGGACGATTCTCTTCGCGGTGGACGCATGGGACCACGGGAACCGGGAGGACTCGGACGCCCTCGTGACGATGGTGGTGCCGATCTTCGTCCGCGAACAGCCCTGGGACCTCCGGTGGTCGGCCGGCTTCTCGCTCTTTGACCGCAGGGATGATCGCTATCGCCTGGAGCCGGTTCCCGGGGAGGAGGAGTTGCTTACGCCGGTGCAGGTATCCGATGGGAGCCGTCCCTATCAGCTTTCCGCCTTCGCCCACTACCACCCGCTCAGGCGGGATTGGCTCGCAGTCTCCGCTGGCCTGGCTACCGATGTTCCAGTAGAGGATCTGTCGATCATGCTCGGCGTCTCGTTCGCCCTCAGGACGCTGCCCCTGATCAACAGCCTCTACCTCACCGTTGGTGCCTCGTATTCGCGCGCCGATCGACTCGTAGCAAAGTTCGAAGGTGTCGAAACCGTCGCCGCCGCCATTGGCCTCGAGGAGCTTCTTGAGAAGGAGTACGGTTTCGGTGGATTCGCCGCCCTAACCTTCGGGTTCGCCGGTGGCGAAGAAAAGTTCAAGGGTGTGGTCTCCGGTTCCAAGGCCGAGAAGTGATGCAGCCTAGTTGGGCGAGGACCAGCCTGCCGCAACTACCTTCCACCCACATTCTGGCGGACTGGCCCTCCGCCGCTCATACGCTACGACTTGGCTGGCCTTTGACAGCCAATCAACGCGAGGCGCCCCAGATCCATGCTTTTCCAGCCATCGAACCCTATCTGGCTCAACGCCTCAACAACCGCAGTGGTAGGCGGAGTCCAACTTGCTAGCCGCTGTAAGTCGTGGCTCTCATAGATTGCCAACAGGTCTCGCGACTGGGTCGCCTCGAAAGACCAGTTGCTGAGAATCAGTATTCCGCCGGGTGATAGTAGTTCCCAGAAGCGACACAAAGCCCGCCGAAGGCTCGGGCCCACGGGCACTTGGCTTGTGCGATCGAAGTTAAAATACGACAACGTGCCGCACATGCAGGTGATCAGGTCGAAAAGCTGACCCTAGGAGGTGTCGGAATATAAATGCTGCAACGCGCTCATCTCTCGCGAGGGCGAATCGTGTAGTTCCAGTCGCCGTGGAAGCCGTGAGGTTTTAGGTTGACCTGAGCCATCTGCTCGTCGGTGACGACCGTGCCCTGGGG
>Ga0302046_10004764_pt1 | contig 12028 bp, 12 predicted proteins | sample RVTome_11_FD_200261 | JGI IMG/M metagenome (GOLD analysis project Ga0302046, IMG submission 200261) | Soil microbial communities from uranium-contaminated site in the Upper Colorado River Basin, Wyoming, United States - RVT147D111 (version 2) ... | reverse complement strand
GTCCGCGCCACGAATACCGGAGCCGCCTCCGCGGCCTCCGGCGACTGAGCCGCGATCGAGGCTGACGCCTTCTTTCGCCGCTGCGCCGGGACCCTGGCGTGCTTGTACTCGTGGTCCGCGTCGCACGTCGTGCAGCGCGTCTGCTTGACCTCGTCTTCGACCATTGCAACCACCGCGTGGTTGGTCACGCGGCGCTCGCGCGGACAGTAGTCGTCCAGAATGTCACCGAGCCGGACCCGGCGTTCCTGCATGAACTCCCCCGGAGCGACCTTCAGGTGGGGCAGGCGAAATCAGAGTGAAGGTCTAACTGAGTTTACCACGGCCTCACCCCACACGGGCCGTCCAGGCTCGACAGTCTTCCAGGGCCGCGCGCACGGCGTCCGGGTGCGTGGACTGGGGCGTCCGCCGCGCCTGCACCGAGGCCAGGGCGGTGGCGGCCCGCGGCGCGTCGTCGCCGAACATGTCGCTCGCCTCCCGCCACTCGGCCAGGCTGAGCGCGCCGAAGTCGCGCCCCTCGGCCAGCAGCCGCCGGACCATCGCGCCCACGACCTCGTGCGCGCGGCGGAACGGCATGCCCCGGGCCACCAGGTAGTCGGCGACGTCGGTGGCCAGCAGCAGCCCCGAAGCCGCCCGGCCCGTGCGCTCGGCGTCGACCGACAGCCGGGAGACGACGGCCGTCGTGGCCGCCAGCGACGCGGCCAGCGTGGTCTCGGCGTCGAAGACGGCCTCCTTGTCCTCCTGGAGATCCTTGTTGTAGCCGCCCGGCAGCCCCTTCATGGTCGTCAGCCATCCAGTGAGCCGTCCGATCGCGCGGCCCGACTTGCCGCGCACGAGCTCCAGCGGATCGGGGTTCTTCTTCTGCGGCATCATGCTGCTGCCGGTGGCCGACGCGTCGGACAGCTCGAAGAAGCCGTGCTCTTCCCCGGTGAAGATGATCAGGTCCTCGGCCAGCCGGCTGAGGTGCACCATCGCCAGCGACGTCGCGTACAGGAACGACGCCACGAAGTCGCGATCGGAGGAGGCGTCCATGCTGTTGGCGACGACGCGGGAGAAGCCGAGGGTGCGCGCCAGCGCCTGCGTGTCGACTCCGTAGCTCGTGCCGGCGACCGCGCCCGAGCCGAGGGTCAGCGCATCGGCCTCCGCCGCGGCCGTCGCCAGCCGCGCGTGGTCGCGACGCAGGGCGGCGGCGTGCGAGAGGAAGAAATGCGCGACGAGCACCGGCTGTGCCCGGCGCAGGTGCGTGTACGAGGGCATCAGGGCCTGGCCCGCCTGCTCCGCCTGGTCGAGGCAGGCGGCAACGAGCCGGACGAGCTCGCGCTGCAGGCGTGGAATCCGCCGCTTCAGATACAGTCGCAGGTCGAGCGAGACCTGCTCGTTGCGGGAGCGACCGGTGTGCAGGCGGCGGCCGGCGTCGCCGATGCGGTCGACGAGCTGGCGCTCGACGAAGCTGTGCACGTCCTCGTCCGGACCGCCGATCCAGCCGGGATCGCGACGCCCGTGCTCGAGGATCTCCCGCAGTCCCGAGACGATGGCTCCGGCGTCGTCGGCCGAGAGGACACCGGCCGCGCCGAGCGCCTCGGCCCAGGCGATGCTGCCGGCCACGTCGTCCTCGAACAGCGCGCGATCGAAGCCAAAGGAGATCCCGAAGTCGAAGGCATCCGGATCGGGCGCGGTATCGAACCGTCCGGACCACAGCGTCCCTGTCACCAGACTCCTCGAGGGGCCGGAATCATGTCATCTCCTCCAGCCGCCGGACCAGCGTGCGAGCCCGTCTCGCGTCCGGCGTGATCACCAGGATGGTGTCGTCTCCGGCGAGCGTCCCGACTACCTCTGGGAGGCGCGCCTCGTCGAGCGCCACGCCGACCAGCGGCGCCCGGCCGGGCCCGGTCCGCAGCAGCACGAGCTGCTGCACGCGGTCGACGCGCGTGAGGCAGTCGGTCAGCGTCCGCTGCAGCGAGGTCGCCGCCTGGCCGTTGCCGGTGGCGGGCGCCAGATACGCGCCGTCGGCGCCACCCTTGACGAGCCCCAGCTCGCGGATGTCGCGCGACAGCGTGGCCTGCGCGACGCTGTACCCCGCGGCGCGGAGCAGCCGTCGGAGCTGCTCCTGGCTGCGCACCGGCTGCTGCCGGACGGCATCGAGAATGGCGGACTGGCGCCGGGCTTTCATGGATACTAGTCTGTCGTGAGGGCCGGACGCGGCCGGCCCCTCCAGGAGCTTACCGCATCTGTTGACTGTTTATGCATCTGAATGTATAAATATTCTTTCTCTCCCGGCCCGCCAGAGACGCCATGCCCCTGACCGCTCCGCTCGCCTCGAACCGCTCGCCGGGCGCCCCGGCCCGCCTGACGCGGGTGGGGATTGCCGGGGCCACCGGCTACGCCGGGCAGGTGCTGGTGCGCATCCTCGCGCGGCATCCCGGCGTGACGCTGACCGTGGCGATGTCCTCGGCCGCCACCAGCGCGCCGCGCCCCCTGCCGGCGCTCGCCCGAATCTGGGAGGGCTCGGTCGTGCCGCTCGACGTCGATCGCCTGGTCGCGGAGGCCGATGTCGTGTTCCTCGCGCTGCCCGAGGCCGCCTCGGCCGAGCTCGCGCCGGCGCTCGTCGCCCGCGGCGTCCGCGTCATCGATCTGTCGGGCGCGTTCCGGATCCGCGGCGACGCGGACCGGCACCGCTGGTATCCGGCCACCGCCACCCTCCCCGAGGGCACCGTCTACGGCCTGACCGAGGGTCACCAGGACGACATCAGGGGGGCGCGGCTCGTCTCCAATCCGGGCTGCTACCCGACGGCCGCGCTGCTCGCGCTCGAGCCACTCGTGCGCGCGGGCCTCGTGGAGGGGCCCGTGGTCGTCGACGCCAAGTCCGGCATCTCCGGTGCCGGCAAGACGCCGTCGGACCGCACGCACTTCTCGGAGAACCACGGCAGCGTGGCGGCCTACGCCGTGTTCCGCCACCGGCACACCGTCGAGATCGAACAGGAGCTGGGCGCGCCGGTCACGTTCGTGCCGCACCTCGTGCCGCTCGATCGCGGCATTCTCGAGACGATCTACGCCTCGCTGCGCCACGGGACGACCGAGGCGCAGGTGGCCGCGGCGATGCAGGCGGCCTACGCCGACGCGCCGTTCGTGCGGCTGACGGGGAGCACGCTGCCCGAGATCAAGCACGTCGCCCATACCAACTTCTGCGACATCGGCTGGACGGTGGACGAGGAAGGCGGCCGGATCGTGCTCGTCTCCGTGATCGACAACCTGATCAAGGGCGCCGCCGGCTCCGCCGTACAGAACCTGAACGTCCTGCTCGGCATCGACGAGCGGACGGGACTGTGGTGAAACCGCTCGTCCTCAAACTGGGAGGCGAGCTGCTCGAGCAGCCGGCCGACGTCGCCCGCATCGGCAGGGCCATCGCCGCGCTCGCCCGCCAGGGTCCGCTCGTGGTGGTGCACGGCGGCGGCCGCGAGATCGACGCCGCCCTGGGCTCGGCCGGCATTCCCAGGCAGCAGGTGGACGGCATCCGGATCACCGACCAGCAGACGCTCGACGTCGTGGTCGCCGTGCTGGCCGGCGCGATCAACACGCGTCTGGTGGCCGCGGCCCGGCGTGCCGACGCGCGACCGGTGGGCCTCACTGGAGCGGACGCGGCCGTGGTGACGCTCAAGCGCGCCCGTCCCATGGTGAGCGTCGCAGGAGAGACGGTGGACCTCGGCCTGGTGGGTGCGCCGGTGCCCAACGGGAAGCCCCGTCTGCTCGCGGACCTGCTTCGCCAGGGCTACGTCCCCATCGTCGCCTGCATCGGCGCCACGCGCACGGGCCAGGTGCTCAACGTCAACGCCGACACGCTGGCGTCGCACCTGGCCGCCGCCCTCGGTGCCCGCCGCCTGATCATCGCGGGCGGCACGGCCGGTGTGCTCGACGCCGACGGACGGACGATCGCCCGGCTGACGAGCCGCGAGGCGGCGCGCCTCGTGCGATTCGGCACCGCCAACCGCGGCATGGTGGCCAAGCTCCAGGCGTGCCGGGCGGCCCTCGCCCGCGGCGTTGGCGACGTGGTGATCGCCAGCGGCAGGAAGTCCCGGCTCGACGCGCTCGCGCCCCCGCGTGCCACGCTCGCGGGCTGCACCCAGGTGGTGTCATGACGCGTACCTTCGATGCGATTCAGGCGGGCGAGTCCCGCCACGTGCTGCACACCTACGCGCGGCAGGCCGTCGCGTTCGTGCGCGGCCACGGCACGCGGCTCTACGACGTGGACGGACGGGAGTATCTCGACTTCGTGTCGGGCCTCGGCGTGGCCGCGCTCGGTCACGCGCACCCCGGGCTGGCGGCGGTGATCGCCGAGCAGGCCTCGACCCTCCTGCACACCTCGAACCTCTACTACCACCCGTTCCAGGCCGAGGCGGCCGCGCGCCTGACGGCGCTCTCGGGCCTGGCGCGCGCCTTCTTCTGCAACAGCGGGACGGAGGCCAACGAGGCCTGTCTCAAGTTCGCCCGTCGCTTCTGGTACACGCAGGGCGCGCGCGATCGCGTCGGCTTCGTGGCAGTCCAGAAGGGCTTCGCCGGCCGGACGATGGGCGCGCTGTCGGTGACGCACGACGAGCACTACCGGGCGCCCTTCCAGCCGCTCGTGGGCCCGGTGACCTTCGTGGATCCGGACGACCCCGCCAGCCTGGACGCCGCGGTGACCGATCGCACGGCGGCCGTCATCGCCGAACCGATTCGCGGAGAAGGGGGCGTGCGGCCGCTGCCGCCGGCCTTCGCGGCTGCCGTGGCCGACGTCTGCCGGCGTACCGGCACGCTGCTCATCGCCGACGAGGTCCAGACCGGCCTCGGGCGCACCGGGCATCCGTTCTACTCGCAGGCGCTCGGCTGGCAACCCGACCTGATCTCGGTCGGCAAGGCGCTCGGGTCTGGCGTGCCGGTGGGCGCCGCGCTCGTGTCCGAGCGGGTGGCGGCGGCCGTCTCGCCCGGCGACCATGGCAGCACGTACGGCGGGAATCTCCTGGCCACGCGCGCCGCGGCCTACGTGCTCGAGCAGCTCATGGACCATGGCCTGCTCGACCGCGTCCGCGCCAGCGGCGAGCGCCTCGAGCTGCGGCTTCGCACGCTCGTGCTCAAGCACCCGGTCGTCGTCGAGGTGCGGGGCGCCGGGCTGATGCGCGCCCTCGAGCTGCGCGTCGACGCGGCCCCCGTGGTGGACCTGGCCCGCGAGAAGGGACTGCTCGTGAACCGTACCGACACGACCGCCGTGCGCCTGCTGCCTCCGTTGACGGTCGAACCCGAGGAGATCGACGCCTGCGCCGAGACGCTCGACGCCGCGCTGGCGACGGTCACCGCCGGCGTGCCTGCATGAGCCGGCCGGACTCGGGCGCCACGGGGACGATCGGCTCGCACGAGGACGCGATCGCCGCGGTCGGCGGCGGCGTGATCGCCGCGCAGGGCTTCGTGTCCGCGGCGCTGCACTGCGGCATCAAGGCGGGCGACGCGCTGGACCTGGCCGTCATCGCCGCGGATCGTACCGTGGCGGCGGCCGGCATCTTCACGACGAACCTGGCACAGGCGCCGCCCGTGCGGCTCTGCCGGCAGCACCTCGCCGAGACGGGAGGCCGGGCCCGCGCGATCGTCGTCAACAGCGGGTGCGCCAACGCCTGTACCGGCGCCGCGGGTGAGGCCGCCGCCGCGCGCATGGCCGCCGAGACGGCCGCGGCGCTGGGCTGCCCACCCACCAACGTGCTGGTCGCCTCGACTGGCGTAATCGGCGTGGCGCTGCCGATGGACCGGCTCGTGCCGGGCATCCGGCGCGCGGTGGCGGGACTGGGGCGAAACACGGGGCACGAGACGGCGCGCGCGATCATGACGACCGACACGTTCCCGAAGGAGCACGCCGTCCGGGTGACATCGGCCCGCGGCGCGTTCACCGTGGGGGGCATCGCCAAGGGCGCGGGCATGATCGAGCCGAACATGGCCACCATGCTCGCCTTCCTGACGACCGACGCTGCCGTGCCGCCGGCGCTGCTCGACAGGGCGCTGCGGGAGTCGGCCCGCGACACGTTCAACGCCATCACCGTCGACGGCGACGGCTCGACCAACGACTCCGTGCTCGTGCTCGCCTCCGGCGCCACCGGCGTGGAGATCGACAAGGATCTCTACCCCATCCTGCTGGCCGGCATGCGGGCCGTGTCGCTGGAGCTGGCGCTCGACGTCGTCCGCGGCGGGGAGGGCGCCACCAAGCTCGTGACGGTGCGCGTGCACGACGCGGCGAGCGGCGACGACGCGCGCCGGGTGGCGCGCACGATCGCCAACTCGCTGCTGGTCAAGACGGCCGTCCATGGTGCCGACCCCAACTGGGGCCGCATCGTCGCCGCCTCCGGTCGCGCGGGCGTGGCCTTCGAGATCGCGCAGGCGACCGTTCATGTGGGTGGCGTGCTGCTGTTCGAGCGGGGCGTCCCGCACGACGACGCCTCGCCGCTCGCCGAGCAGCACCTGCAGGGGACCGACGTGCGCATCGAGGTCGGGCTCGGCACGGGTGGGGGGCAGGAAGCCACCGTCTGGACCTGCGACCTCAGCGCCGAGTACGTCCGGATCAACGGGGAGTACCGCACGTGACGAGCGCGGCCCCCCCTGCCTTCGCGAAGGACTTCCTCTCGATCCTCGACCTCGCGCCGGCCGAGCTCGACCGGCTGCTCACGGTGGCCGCGCGGATGAAGGCCGACCGCCGGCTACGGCGCCAGGCGCCGTCGGCATCCGTGCTGGCCGGGCTCCACGTCGCGCTGCTCTTCGAGAAGCCGTCCCTGCGCACGCGGTCGACCTTCGAGATCGCCATCCGCGAGCTGGGCGGCGACGCGCTCCATCTGCCGGCGGCGCTGGCCGAGGGCACGCGCGAGCCGCTCGAGGACGTGGCGCGGAACCTCGAGCGCTGGGTCCGCGGACTGGTGATCCGCACCTACGGGCAGGCGAAGGCCGCCTCGCTCGCCGCGGCCGGACGCGCCCTGCACGTCATCAACGCGCTGACCGACGAGGAGCACCCGTGTCAGGCGCTCGCCGACGCGTTCACGCTGTGCGAGCGCTGGGGAGACTGCCGCGGGCGAACGCTGGCCTTCGTGGGTGACGGCAACAACGTGGCGACCTCGCTGGCGCACGCCGCATGCATGCTGGGTGTCACGGTGCACGTGGCTTCTCCCGCCGGATACGAACTGCCCGACCAGGTCGTCGCCGACGCGGCCCGCGTGGCCCGCGCCGGCGCCGGCGTGCGCCGGTTCGGCGATCCCCGCGAAGCCGTGATCGGGGCCAGTGCGGTCTACACCGACGTGTGGGCCTCGATGGGCGAGGAGGCCGAGGCCGACGCGCGACGGACGGCCTTCGCCCCGTACCAGGTGAATGCCGCCCTCATGGCGGCCGCCGGGCCCGGCGCGATCTTCATGCACTGCCTTCCCGCGCACCGCGGTCAGGAGGTCACCTCGGAGGTCATCGACTCACCGGCCTCGGTCGTCTTCGACCAGGCCGAGAACCGCCTGCACACCCAGAAGGCGCTGCTGTCGATGCTGATCGGCTAGCGAGGCCCTGCCTCAGACCGTCGCCCTGCCTCGGGCCATCCGGCCTATTCCAGGAAATCCACGTCCCCTGTTTCGAGGGAATAGGACGCGCCGACGACGAGAAGCCCGTCGCTCGCGATCAGCTCCTCGAGGATGGGCGACCCGCGGCGAAGGCTCTGGACCGACGCGCGGATGTTGGCGTGCACGGCGCGATCGACGAGCGCGGAGGCGTCGGCGGCTGGCTCACCCGCCACGAGCGAGGCGACGGCCGGGCGAATGCGGTTGACGATCGAGCGCAGGTTCGGCGACTGGGCCTCGCCGGGACGCCGCAGCTCCTGGAGCGTGGCCAGCACGGCCCCGCACATCGAGTGCCCCAGCACGACGACGAGCCGCGTGCCGAACTGCGCGGCGGCGAACTCGACGCTGCCGATCTGCGAGGGCGCCACGATGTTGCCCGCCACGCGGATGACGAAGAGATCGCCGAGCCCCTGGTCGAAGACGATCTCGGCGGGCACGCGGGAGTCGGAGCAGCCGAGGACGATGGCAAACGGCTCCTGGCCGGCGGCAAGCTCCGCTCGCCGGTCGCGGCCGGTCACGCTGCGCCCCACGCCGTCCACGAAGCGGCTATTGCCCTCCTGCAGGCGCGCGAGCGCCTCGCGTGCGGGGATCACGAAGCGGCCTGCGCGCCGGCGGCCGCCACGACGACGCCGGCCGCCTCGAGACTCTCGCGGACACGTCGGGCCATGAGCGCGGCTTCCGGCGTATCGCCGTGCAGGCACACCGTGTCGATGTCCAGCGCCACGCGTGTGCCGTCGGCGGCGGTGACGGCACGCTCGCGGACCATCTCGAGCGCGCGGCGCGCGACGAGCTCGGCGTCGGTGAGCACCGCGCCGGACCGATCGCGGGGCACGAGCGTGCCGTCGGCGCGGTAGGCCCGATCGGCGAACGCCTCGGCGGCCGTGGACAGGCCCGCACGACGGCCGGCCTCGAGAAGCACAGAGCCGGACAACCCGAACAGGATGAGCGACGGGTCGAAGGCGGCCACCGCCGTGGCGATGGCCGCGGCCAGCGCGGGATCCCGCGCGGCCTGGTTGTACAGCGCGCCATGCGGCTTCACATGACGCAGCCGCACACCCTGCGCGGCCGCGACGGCCGCGAGGGCCCCGACCTGGTACAGGACCAGATCCTCGACCTCGCGGGGTGTGGCAGCCAGCTCGCGCCGGCCGAAGCCGACCAGATCGGGGAAGCCCGGATGCGCGCCGATGGCGACCCGGTGTGCCTTCGCCAGTGCCACCGTGGCCCGCATCACGCCGGGATCCCCGGCATGGAAACCACAGGCAATACTGGCCGAGGTCAGGACGGGCATGAGCGCGGCATCCCGGCCGAGCGTGTACCGGCCGAAGGACTCGCCGACGTCGCCGTTCAGGTCGATCCGCATCGGTGTGTCAACAGGCGTGTAATTCCTCCCACATTCCTGCACGTGCCCGGGAGGCAGAAGGCCCGATTTTCCTCGAAAAGCCGCACGGCACGACCATTGAAGCTGGTCTCGGCGTCGGCCTGTGGTTTACGGCAGGGCGCCGTAAACGCTGGGGGGAGCCAGGCTGGCGCTTTCAGGATGGGGTGTCCGTGAGGACACCCCGTCCTGTTCTTACACTCCTGCCCCTTCGGGATACTCCAGGGCCAGCTTCAGCTCGCGCGCCAGCGACTCGACAGTCGTCCCGTCGCGCTTCCACACGCCCTCGCTCTCGAACCGCAGGTTGCCGATGCGGCGCCCCCACGGGGCGATCACGCGGCCGATGGCGCGAAAGTCGGTGCGATCGGCGTGCTCCTGGTCGAGCCGCCGCACGACGTCCGGCGACACACGGATGAAGGCCCGCAGCGCCGTGGCCGACTTGATGCTGTACTTCCGACCTGCCCAGGCGACGCCGAAGACGACCGAGACCTGCTTGAAGTAGTTCACGAAGAACTTCCTGGAGTCGGCCCGGAACTCGGCGGCCTTGCGCGGCCCCCCGAAGGCGTCGCCGGCAAACAACCGCTTCAGCTCCTGGGCCAGCGGCGCCTGCGCCACGCGCCCCTTCCCCACGCCGAGCAGCTTGATCTCCCCCTGTAGCGGCGAATCGTCGCGGTCGTTCAGGGCGCGGACGACATCATGGGCCGACGAGAGCGCGTCGTCGCGATAGAGCTGGCGTCCCGACAGGCTGACGAGGTGCGATGGATTGAGGCGCGTGTGCTTGGCGTTGATCGTCACGAACATCTGCACCACATGGTCTTCGGGCAGACGGTCGAAGATGATGGCCGGCACGGTGAACACCTCGCCCTCGAAATTCCCGATGTCCGCGTGGAGCGCGAGGAGCCGGTGCTGGCCGTCGATGGCGCGGAGAATCCCCTCGCGCTCGGGCACCTTCAGCCGGCCGATCGAGGCCCCGTCGGCCACCGGCTCGAAGGCGAGCTTCTCGTCGCACGAGATGATCACGGCGCCGGCAATCGAGGGCAGGTCGCGCGCCTGGCGGCACTGCTCGTAGTACTGGACGAGTTCGTCGATCTTTCGCCTGATGATCTGGCGCTGGTAGGCCTTCTCGCTCGAGGCGATCCGTCGCTCCAGGAGGTCCCAGTTCACCTTGGACGGCGTCTTTCTGTTGCCTCCGCGGACTGGCTGGGCGGCCTCGCCGTAGCTCAGCACCTCGAATCGGACGAGCTTGTCGATGTCTCCGGCAGTCAGCGAGGCCTGGTAGAACCGGACCCCGAACTGCTGCATACGAATAGCGGCCACGTTGATCATCGTCTGTCGCTTCGCCTGGGAAAACGCAGGGCACGAAAGAGGCGAATTGTATCGCGAGAGACGCGAAACTCAACGCCTTTCCGCGCGGTCTGGGGCGGCTAGCTCAGCCGTAGCTGCACGAAATACGGAGGGATCCGGCGATCGAGGGGGGGCGCCGGCGACCGGCCCTTACCGGGTCGCCTGCTCCAGCCTGGGGGGCCCCCCGCGCTTCGGCCCGACCAGGCTGGCCACGATGAGCCACCCGACGGGCAGAGCCACGAGCATGTAGGTCAGCATCCGGCCGTAGCGGCCGTCGGGGCCGTAGGGCTCGGTGGCCCAGTGCAGGGCCTCGCTGCCGGCAAACAGGTTGGCCTCGGTCAGCTCGTGCACGCCGTAGATGAGGAGCTGCACGACGAATACCGCCAGGAAGACCGCCGTCACCTGGAAGAACAGGGCCAGATTCACGCGGTGGCCGTACTTCGTCCAGAGCCACGCCACGAAGGCGGCGCAGAGCGTGCCGCCCACCGCGCCAATCAGCAGGTCGGTACCGGCCTGCTGGAACATCAGCGTGCCCATCAGCAGCGCCGTCTCCATGCCCTCGCGCGTGATCATCAGGAGCGTGAACAGGAACACGCCGAGCATCGCCCTGACGCCGACGTTCTGTGCGGACGACTCGAGATGCAATTCGATGTCCTTCTTCAGACGCTTCGCGTGCCGCCACATGTGGACGATGAGCGAGCCCACGAGAATCGCGGCCGACAGTGCCAGGACGCCCTCCCAGAGGGCCTGGTTCGAGGCTCGCTGAAAGAGGATCGCCGCGCCGATGCTGAGGAGGACCGACACGCCAATCCCCCAGTGAACCGCGGAGACGAGCTGCGGCCGCCCTGTCTTCCGGAGATAGGCCAGGCTGATGGCGACGATCAGAAAGGCTTCGAGCCCTTCCCGGAGCGTGATGACGAAGGCTTGCGACATGTCGTCCTCGAGTGACCCCTGTGCGGCGGATATCCTGAAAGTGAGACCGAGTCTCAGTCTATGTCGGACAGGATCCGACGGGCAAGCCCCCGATACAGAGGGCCCGGCAGGCCGCTACTCCTCGATGGGAATGGTCCAGAAATAGATGGCCCGACCGTTGACGTTGAGCGTCTCCTCCGGCTTGTGGTCACCCATGTCGAAGGCATGGGAGACGACCCGGGTGCCCGGCCGCAGCTCCTTGTTGAGCTTGGGCAGCAGCTTCAGGTTGAGCGCCGGCAGCAGGTAGAGCGTGACGACGGTGGCCTCGCTGATGTCCGCCGTGAAGAGGTCGGTATTGAGGAACCGCACGCGGTCGCCAACACCTGCCTCCTTGAGATTCGCCTCCGCCTCGCGGATTCGCTGCGGATCGATGTCGATGCCCACCCCGCGCGCCCCGTACTCCCTGGCGGCGGTGATCGGGATGCGGCCGTCCCCCGAGCCGAGGTCGTAGACGATGTCGTCTTTGGTGACCCGGGCCACCTTGAGCATCGCCTCGACCACCTCCGGCGGCGTGGGCACGTAGATGACGTCGCGCTCCCGTAGCTGCCCCTGTTCCTGGGCCAGGGCGGGCGGGACGGCCACGACGAACATGGCCAGGACCAGGACGAATGCGCGAGCAGTCAATGGAGCCTCCTTCGCGAGGGCGTGAGGAGGCGATTATCCACCGACCCGAGCCTCTGGTCCACCCGGGCCTGGCGAGCGGCGTGCGGTTCGGCCACCCCGGGGACTGCGGGGGTCC
>Ga0302046_10004763_pt1 | contig 12032 bp, 6 predicted proteins | sample RVTome_11_FD_200261 | JGI IMG/M metagenome (GOLD analysis project Ga0302046, IMG submission 200261) | Soil microbial communities from uranium-contaminated site in the Upper Colorado River Basin, Wyoming, United States - RVT147D111 (version 2) ... | reverse complement strand
TGGAGGCCTGGCTCAACGGCGAGCGCCGGCAGGCCTCCTCGACCGCGGACCTGATCTTCGGGTTGGAGGAGCTGGTGGCGTTCGTCAGTCACGTCATGACCTTGCTGCCCGGCGACGTGATCTCGACCGGTACGCCGTCGGGCATCGGTCCCATGAAGGCAGGCGACACGATCACGGTGAAGGTCGGCGGGGTCGGCGATCTGACCAATCCCGTCGTGGAAGACTAGAGAACTCCCAGAATCGAGGTCCCGCATGAAGCTCTTCGTCGACACGGCCAACCTGCAGGACATCGAACAGCTCGCGGCGCTGGGCATCGTCGACGGCGTGACGACGAATCCCTCCCTGGTCGTCAAGGAGAGCGGCGAGCCCCGCCGGATCCTCAAGGAGATCTGCCGGGTCGTTCAGGGACCGGTGAGCGCAGAGGTCGTCGCCACCGACTTCGAGGGGATGATTCGTGAAGGCCGGGATCTGGCGACCATCGACGAGCACATCGTGGTGAAGGTGCCGTTCGGGCGCGCCGGCGTGCGCGCCTGCCGGGCGCTGTCGCGCGAGGGGTTGCGCGTGAACGTGACGCTGGTCTTCTCGGCGGCGCAGGCGCTGCTCGCGGCCAAGGTGGGCGCGGCCTACGTCAGCCCGTTCGTCGGGCGGCTCGACGACATCGCCACGTCGGGCATGCACCTCATCCGCGAGATCGTGGACATCTTCGACAACTACGACTTCCCCACGGAAGTGCTGGTGGCGAGCGTGCGACATCCGATTCACGTCGTCGAGGCCGCCCGCCTGGGCGCGGACGTCTGCACGTGTCCTGCCGCGGTCATCGAGAGCCTGTTCAGGCACCCGCTGACCGACATCGGCCTGGAGAAGTTCCTCAAGGACTGGGAGAACGCCCAGGCGACGAAGGTCTAGCCGGCTTGTCCCATCACGACGACGCGCTGACCGATCTGGAGCGCCGCGCCGAACAGGGCGGCGAGGCGCGCGTGCGCCGCCAGCACGAGAGCGGCAAGCTGACGGCGCGCGAGCGGATCGCGCTGCTGTTCGACGCCGAGACCTTCGAGGAAATCGACAAGCTGGTCACGCACCGCTGCCGCGACTTCGGGATGGCCGATCAGGTGGTGCCCGGTGACGGCGTCATTGCGGGCCACGGTCGGATCGACGGGCGTCCGGTCTACGCCTTCGCCCAGGACTTCACGGTCTTCGGGGGATCGCTGTCGGAGACCAACGCCGCGAAGATCGTGAAGATCATGGACCTGGCCATGAAGGTGGGCGCGCCGGTCGTGGGGCTCAACGACTCCGGAGGGGCGCGCATCCAGGAAGGCGTGCTGTCGCTTGCCGGCTATGCCGACATCTTCCTGCGCAATACCCTCGCCTCGGGGGTGATTCCCCAGATCTCCGCGATCATGGGCCCGTGCGCCGGTGGCGCGGTGTACTCGCCGGCGATCACCGACTTCACCATCATGGTCGAGCGCACGAGCTACATGTTCGTGACCGGTCCCGAGGTCGTGAAGACGGTCACGCACGAAACCGTCACGAAGGAAGAGCTCGGCGGCGCGGCCCGCCACAGCGAAACCAGCGGTGTGGCCCACTTCGCCGTCGCCGACGATCGCGAGTGTCTCGCGCTCGTGCGCGAGCTGCTGAGCTTCATGCCCAGCAACAACCTGGGAGAGCCGCCGCGCACCGAGCCGGCCGACGCCGTCGATCGTGAGGACGAGGCGCTCGATCGGCTGGTCCCGTCGGCGCCCAACCAGCCGTACGACATGCGCGATCTGATCCATGCGATCGCCGACGCCGGGCACTTCCTCGAAGTGCACCGTCAGTATGCGCGGAACATCGTGGTTGGATTCGCGCGGCTCGGCGGACGGACGGTGGGGATCGTGGCGAACCAACCGGCGCATCTCGCAGGGACGCTCGACATCGACGCGTCGATCAAGGGCGCACGCTTCGTCCGGTTCTGCGACGCCTTCAACCTGCCGCTGGTGACCTTCGAGGACGTGCCCGGGTTCCTCCCCGGTACGGTCCAGGAATATGGAGGCATCATCCGCCATGGCGCCAAGCTGCTGTACGCCTTTGCGGAAGCCAGCGTTCCCAAGGTGACCGTCATCACCCGCAAGGCGTACGGCGGCGCGTACTGCGTGATGTCGAGCAAGCACCTCCGGACCGACGTCAACTACGCGTGGCCATCGGCCGAAATCGCGGTGATGGGACCGGAAGCGGCGGTCAACGTCCTCTACAGGCGCGAGATCGAGGAGGCCGCCGATCCCGACCTCCGCCGCGCCGAGCGCGTCGCGGAGTTCCGCGAGAAGTTCGCCAACCCGCACGTGGCGGCCTCGCGCGGGTTCGTGGACGAGATCATCCGGCCGCGCCAGACGAGACGCAAGCTGATTGTGGCGCTCGCCGCCCTCGAGACGAAGCGGGACCGCAACCCGCCCAAGAAGCACGGCAACATCCCCCTCTGACGCTTCTCGGGATTCGGGATCCGGGATTCCGCGTTCCTGCCCTAAAATAGAACAGAGCGCGTCCTGCCTGGCGCTCCTCGACCTTCAGGGCCGGAACTGGAGCGGAAGAGCCGACCCGTTGAACAAGATCCTGATCGCCAATCGCGGCGAAATCGCCGTGCGCATCATCCGCGCGTGCCGGGATCTGGGACTGCGCTCGGTGGCGGTCTACGCCGAATGCGATCGGACGTCGCTGCACGTCCGCCTCGCCGACGAGGCGTACGCGGTGGGCGGCAACCCGGCGGCCGACAGCTATCTCCGGATCGATCGCCTGGTTGACGTCGCCCACCGGGCCGGGGCCGATGCGATTCACCCGGGGTACGGCTTTCTGGCCGAGAACGAGCGATTCGCCGCCGCCTGCCGCGACGCGGGCCTGGGCTTTGTCGGACCCGCGCCGGAGGCCATGGCGCTCGTGGGCAGCAAGACCGCGGCACGTGGCGTGGCGGCGCGAGTCGGCGTACCGGTCGTGGCAGGGACCGAGCCGATTGCCGAAGCGGCCTCCGATGACGAGCTGAGGGCGCTCGCCGGCCGGATCGGCTATCCGCTCCTCGTGAAAGCGGTCGCCGGCGGCGGCGGCAAGGGGATGCGCCGCGTGGACGACCCCTCCGGGCTGCTGGCATCGGTTCAGACGGCGCGGTCGGAAGCGAGATCGGGGTTCGGCGACTCCTCCGTGTACTTCGAACGCTTTCTCGAACGGCCGCGGCACGTCGAGGTGCAGCTGCTCGGCGATCACCACGGCAACGTGCTGCCCTTCGTGGAGCGGGAGTGCTCGATTCAACGGCGCCATCAGAAGCTCGTCGAAGAATCCCCGTCGTTGGCGGTGTCCCCGGCGCTGCGCGAGGCGCTGATGTCGGCGGCGGCCAGGATCGCCCGCGACGTCGGCTACACCAGCGCCGGAACGGTCGAGTTCCTGCTCGACGAGGAACGGCCCGAGGCGTTCTGTTTTCTCGAGATGAACGCACGGCTGCAGGTCGAGCACCCGATTACCGAGATGGTCACCGGCGTCGATCTCGTGGCGGCGCAGATGGCGATCGCCCGCGGCGACCCCCTCTCGCTCGATCCGCAGCGATTGATGGAGGCCAACGGCCACGCGATCGAGTGCCGGGTCTACGCGGAGGATCCAGAGGCCGGGTTTCTGCCCTCGCCCGGCCGCATCACGCACCTGCGGGCGCCCTCGGGACCCGGCGTGCGCGACGACAGCGGCGTGACCGCGGGCTCTGAGATTCCCGTGTTCTACGACGCCCTGATTTCCAAGGTGGCGGCCTGGGGCGTCGATCGCGAGCAGGCCCTGGGCCGGATGGCCCGGGCCATGGCCGAGTACGAGATTCGGGGCGTCCGCACGACGATTCCGTTCTTCCGCAGCCTCCTGCGGCACGTGGAGTTCCGCCAAGGGCGGTTCGATACCACCTTCGTGGACCGGTGGCTCGCCACTCCGGGTGCCCTGGCGGCCGCGTTCGAGGACGACGAGGAGGTCATTGCCGCCATGGCCGTCGCGCTTCATGCGCTGGAGGGACCAGGGGCGCGGCCGGAGGACGACCGTCCGGGCGCGTCCGCGCCGCACGACCCGTGGAGCGCACGCGCGCGCGCGGAGGCCCTGCGCGAGTGGCCGACGTCCGGCCCCCGGACCCCATGATCGTGCGTGTCGAGATCCGCGGCCGTTTCCGCGAGGTGTCGGTCGCGCGGCTGGGGTCCGGGACGCGCCATCGTTTCACGATCGGGGAACGGACGCTGGACGTGGACGTGGCGCGCATCGGCCGGGGATACTGGTCGCTGGTGCTGCCCGATGGCTCGCAGCACGTGGTGGCGGTGTCGGCCTCGCCGTCCTCGGGGCTGACGGTCCATCTCTCGTCGGGCGATCTGATCGTCGGAGCGACCGAGCCACGAGGCGGCCGGCGCGCCGAGCGGTCCGAGGCCTCCGGTGACGCCGCGTCAGGGCCGGCGCGCGTGCGGGCGCTGATGCCGGGCCGGGTCGTGCGCGTGCTGGCCGCCCCGGGCGAGCAGGTGCGCGACGGCCAGGGGCTCGTCGTGGTCGAGGCCATGAAGATGGAGAACGAGTTGCGCGCTCCCCGCGCCGGCCTCGTCACCGACGTCCTCGTGCAGGAGGGCTCGGCGGTCGAGGCGGGTGAAGTGCTGGTCGTGATCGAATGATGTTCAACAAGCCCTGGCTGAAGCGCGGGATGCGGGCCGTCCGGCTGGCGCTGATGATCGCCGCCGGCATCCTCGCCGTGTCGATCGTCACGTCGCTCACGATCGACCTCGGGCCGACGTACCGGGACGACGCGGAGCGGGCCGGGTCGGATTTGATCGATCGGCCCATGCACATCGGAAGTCTGCACTTCAGGCTGTATCGGGGCACGTTCGTCATCGAGGATCTGGTCATCGAGGGACTGAAGCCGACCGACCGTCCGTTTCTGCGCGCCGGGCGCATCGAGGTGGGGTTGGACTGGTCGGCGCTCGTCAATCGTGACGTGCTGCTCCAGTCGATCGAGATGACCGACTGGGAGATGCTCACCGAGCGGTTTCCCGACGGACACCACAACTTCCCGAGATTCATCCGCGAGGGAGGAGGCGGCGATCGGCCGGTCACCATCACGCTCGCGTACGTCCGGGCGCACCGGGGAACGTTCACCTACGACGATCAGGGCGCGCCCTGGAGCGCGATCGCCCGCAATCTGGACATCACGGTCACCAAGGGCCTGGAGTATCGCGGCACCGCCAGGTTCGAGGGTGGCACCGTGACCATCGGCGACCACCTGCCGATGTGGGCCGACATGAGCATGATCTTCAGGCTCGACGGTCCGTTCGTGCAGGTCGAGAAGCTCGACCTCGAGACCGACGGGGCGGTCTCACAGGTGACCGGCGAGGTCGATCTCGGGCGGTTTCCGGAGCAGCTCTGGAACGTCGACTCGCGCGTGCAGTTTTCCCGCATGCGGGAGATCTTCTTCCGCAACGAGGATTGGGTGCTGTCGGGCGAAGGAGACTTCACCGGCACGTTCCACATCCCGAAGGACGGGCCGCGCGATCTCCGCGGAGCCTTCGCGAGCGGGGCCCTGGGTGTCTACGACTACGACTTCCAGGATCTGAGCGGGTCGCTCGTGTGGCGGCCGGATCGCTTCACCGTCTCCGACGGCCGCGCCGACCTGTACGGCGGACGATCGGCGTTCACGTTCTCGATGGCGCCGCTCGGCAAGCCTGCGCCGGGCGTCGCGCGCTTCGATACGCGATACGAGGATGTCGATCTGGCGACCTTCACCGACGCGATGGAGACAGACGGGCTCAGGCTCGCCGGTCACCTGTCGGGGCGGAATCTGCTGGAGTGGCCCCTCGGCCGCTTCTCCGATCATCGGGGTGACGGCCAGGCGACCGTCGCCCCGCCGGCCGGCGCCGAGCTCTTCGACGGCAACCTCCTGGGGCCGCTGGCGGCCGATGCCGGGCAGCCGGCGCCGGACTTCGACCGTCCTTTCGGGTACCTGCCGATTTCCGGCGGCCTGACCTACCGGTACGGCCCGGAGTGGGTGGAGATGGACGCGGGACGGCTGGTCACGGCGCGAACCCTCGTACGGTTCCAGGGACGAACGGCCTACGGCGAGCGGTCCGAGATTCCCTTCGAGGTGACCAGCGGGGACTGGCAGGAGAGCGATCGCGTACTGGCGGCCATGATGACCGCCTTCGGCGTGCCGACCGGGCCGGAAGCGTTCGGCGGACGCGGACACTTCGAGGGCAGGATGTCCGGCCCGTTTCGATCCCCGAGGATCGAAGGCACCTTCGCGGGCGAGCGCATGCGCGCCTTCGACGTCGTCTGGGGCAGCGGCGTCGCGGACATCGTCGTGGAAAACCGGTACCTCGACATCAGCAGTGCCGTCATCGAGAAGGACGGCGCGCGCATCGAGGCCGACGGCCGGTTCTCGCTGGGCTTCCCCAGGCGCGACGGCGGTGAGGAGTGGAACGCGCGCTTCCTCGTCCGGGACAGCCCGATTGCCGATCTGCGCCATGCCTTCGACATCGACGACTACGACCTCGACGGCCGTCTTTCTGGGGAGTTCCATCTGTTCGGCACCTACAAGGCGCCGTTCGGCTTCGGCTCGATGGCGATCGACGAAGGCGCCGCCTACGGCGAGGCCTTCGAGCGGGGGACGGCCGCCGTGCGGTTCGAAGGCCAGGGCATCCGCCTCGACGGCATCGAGGTGCGCAAGGGGGGCGGCACGTTCACGGGGGCGGCCTTCGTCGGGTGGGACGGCACCTATTCGTTCAACGGCGACGGACGCCGGCTGCCGCTCGACGACGTGACGCTGGCGGTGAGCACCGGACTGCCCCTGACCGGCCTCGTGCAGTTCGCGATGGACGGCTCGGGCCGGTTCGCCGACCCGCGGTTCGATGTCGAGGCGAGGATTGACGACCTGTTCCTGGGAGACGAGGGCATCGGCCAGGTGACGGGCCGCCTCCTCCGGCGGGGCACGCTGCTCACCGTGGAGGTGGATGCGGCCTCGCCGCGGCTGGCGGTCTCGGGTACCGGCCGCATCGCGCTCAACGACGCGTACGACAGCGATCTCTCGTTCCAGTTCTCCGACACCTCGCTCGATCCGTACTTGCGGCCGTACCTGCCGGGGCTCTCGCCGTTCACGACGGCGATTGGAACCGGCACGCTCCGCGTGGTGGGTGAGCTGGCGGACTGGGATCACCTGCTCATCGAGGGCACGCTCGACGAGTTGCGGCTGCGGCTGTTCGACTACGCGCTGCGGAACGCGGTCCCGATTCGGATCGCCCTCGACGGCAAGGTGGCGCGGCTCAGCCGGACGCGCCTGGTGGGACAGGACACCGAGCTGGAGATGCTCGGGGCGGTCGATCTGGGCCGTCGCCAGGTCGAGGGCGAGGCGTCGGGACGCGCCAATCTGGGCGTGCTCCAGGCCTTCTTCCGTGATATTCGCAGCTCGGGACGGGCCGAGCTGCAGGCCCGGATCGGCGGGACCATCGAGGCGCCCGTGTTCTCGGGCAACGCGACGATCGCCGACGGGCGCCTCAGGCATTTCTCCCTGCCGCGGTCACTGGAATCGGTGAACGGCCGGGTGCTCTTCGACGCGCGGGGCGCGCGAGTGGACAACCTCACGGCCCGAGTCGGGGGTGGCGACGTGCAGTTCGGCGGGCGCGTCACCTTCGAAGCGTATCTGCCGTCGGAGGTGAGCCTGACCGCCAGCGGTCAGAACATGCGGCTGCGGTATCCGGAGGACGTCAGCTCGACGGTGGATGCCGAGCTGGCGCTGACCGGCCGCATCGACGCGCCGACGCTGAGCGGCACCGTCACCGTCAAGAGCGCCGTCTGGGAAGGCCGCGTGGATCCGTCGGCGACGTTGCTGGACCTGACCCGGGCGTTCGGGGGTGCGTCGGCATCCGGGTCTCCGACGACGGCTTCCCCGACGACGTTGCCGGTGCAATTCGACGTGCGCCTCGTCGCGCCGGGCACATTCGAAGTGAACAACGCGACCGTGCAGGCGGCGCTGAGCATCGATGTGACGCTGCGCGGCACCTACGACCGGCCGCTGCTGTTCGGACAGGGCGAGGTGGAGCGCGGTGTCGTGAACTTCGAAGGCCGACGCTATACGTTGACGCGCGGCCGGCTCGACTTCACGAACCCGACGCGCATCGATCCATTCTTCGACATCGAGGCCGAGACCAACGTCCGTCAGCCGGGCCAGACCTACCGGGTGAGCCTGCGCGCGGCCGGGACGCGCAATTCGCTGAACCTGGAATTCTCGGCCGACCCGCCCCTGCCGGAAGTGGACGTCATCGCCATGCTCTTCGGCGACGTCCGGACGTCGCAGGACGCGGAGCTCCAGGCGCTGCAGAATCCCGACGCGACCGAACAGGAGCTCCTGAAAGCCCGGGCGGCCCGGCTCATCGGCAGCCCGCTCTTCTCGGAGGTGGGCCGCGTGGTCGAGCAGACCTTCGGCGTGGACACGTTCCAGATCACGCCGCTCGTCGGCGCCGACCCGCTCCAGCAGTCGTCGCGGTTCAATCCGGCGGCGCGCCTGACCATCGGCAAACAGATCTCCGACAGCGTCTATCTCACGTACGCGCGCAGCCTCAACACCTCGACCCGCGACCAGATCGTGTTGCTCGAATTCGATCAGTCCGACCGTCTGTCGTGGATCTTCACGCGGAACGAAGACGAGACCTACTCCCTCGACTTTCGCGTGAGGCACGCCTTCTGATGCGGACCGGCGGTCGGCTGCGGCGCCGTGCCGCGCTGATCGGGTCGGTGTGGGCGCTCACCTGCGTGTCGGTGCATCCGGCGTCCGCCGACGTGACCGATTATCTTGGACGGACGGTCACCGAGGTCCGGTTCGAGCTCGAAGGTGCCGACGTGCGCGACGCCGCGCTGGCCTCGCTCCTCCAGGTCCGCGTCGGCCAGCCGCTCGACCTGGCGGCCGTCCGCGAGACGCTCGGCCACCTGTTCACGCTCGGGCGCTACGAGGACATCCAGGTGCGCGCCAGCCTCGAGGGGGGCGGCGTCGCGGTGGTGTTCGACCTCGTGCCGCTGCACCGCGTCCAGGCGCTCGAGTTCCAGGGGCCGCTCGTGCTCGATCCGCCGCTGCTGCGGGCGGCGATTACCGACCGGCTGGGTCCCACCCCCGCCGTCGGCCGCGCCGGCGACGCGGCCGTAATCCTCGAGGACCTCCATCGAGACCACGGCTATCGACAAGCGACGGTGAGCGCGCGCAGCCGGATCGATCACCGGCCCGATCGCACGACCCTCATCTTCGACGTCATGCCGGGCGCTCCGACCCGTGTCGGCACCGTGACGGTCGAGGGAGAGCGCGTCGCGCCGGCGGCGGTGCTCCAGGCGTTGAATCTCGGGCGAAACGACGTCTTCCGGCAGCTGGATCTCGACCAGGCGCTGGCCCGGTACCGCGGGGAGCTCCAGGACCGCGGCTACTACGAGGCGCGGGCGAATTATCTGCCGCGGTTCTCCGCCGACGAGCTGACCGTCGATCTGACGATCGTCGTGGACACCGGCCCGCTCGTGCGCCTTCGCTTCGAGGGCGACCCGCTGCCCGAGGACGAGCGCGCCGCGCTCGCCCCAATCGCGCGGGAGCGTTCGGCCGACGAGGACTTGCTCGAGGACGCCAAGCGCCGGATCGAGAACCGCCTCCAGGCGCTGGGCTATCGGGACGCGCTCGCCGAGTACCGCCGCGACCAGTTCGGCGACGTGCTCACGATCGTCTTCACCATCACGCGCGGACCGCTGCATCGTCTCGAGCGCCTCGAGATCGTCGGGAGCTCGATGGCCCCCGAGCTGCAGGCGCTGGTGCGCCTCCGGGAAGGCGAGCCGTTCGTCGAGTCCATCCTGGCGGTGGACGTGGCGGGCATGCTGGAGCTCTATCTTCGGCGGGGATTTGCCGGCGTGGCGATCGACACCATGGTGTCCTCCACCGAGGGTGTCGATGCCAGAAGCCGCCTCGTGACCGCCACCATCAGCGTGACCGAGGGGGAGCGGACCGTCATCGGTCGGGTCACGTTCGAGGGCAACAGCGGCATCGACGAGACCACGCTGCGGAGTGTGGCGGGGCTCGCGGCCGGGCAGCCGTTCTACGAGCCGGAGACGAACCTCGCCGCCGACGCCCTCGTCATCGAGTACGCCGACCGCGGCTATCAGAATGCGACGGTGCAGCGCACGATCGCCTACAGCGAGGATCGCGGCACGGTTGACGTGGCCTTCCGGATCTCGGAGGGGGTCCAGGTGATCGTGGACCAGATCCTCATCGCCGGCAACACCCGCACGAGCTCCGAGATCGTCGCACGCGAGCTGACCTTCCGGTCCGGCGATCCGCTGGGACAGAGCGCGATCGTCGAGAGCCAGCGCCGGCTGGGCGCCCTGGGCCTCTTCCGCCGCATTCAGATCACGCCCGTTCGCCATCCCGGCGAGGAAGGGCGGCAGGACGTGCTCGTCACGATCGAAGAAGCGCCGGCGACGACGATCGGCGGCGGGGGAGGGCCTGAAGGTGGAAGGCGGCTGCGGCGATCGGCCGACGGTTCGGGCGTCGCCGAAGAGCGAATCGAGTTCGGGGCCCGCGGGTTCTTCGAGATCGGCCGGAGAAATCTCTGGGGCAAGAACCGGTCGATCAATCTGTTCGGCCGGGTGAGCCTGCGCCCGCGGGGCGAGAGCGTCGCCGAACCGGGCGCCGGCGAGGACTCGGATCGGGAGCGGTTCAACGAGTACCGCGTGCTGCTCACGTACCGCGAGCCACGGATCTTCGGAACCATCGCGGACGGCCAGTTGTCCGGCGTACTCGAACAGGGCATCCGCTCGAGCTTCAACTTCACCCGGCGCGTGACGAGCTTCGAGGTGGGACGACGGCTCACGCCGGGGTCCAGCGTGAGCGGCCGGTACTCCCTGGAACAGACGCAGCTCTTCGACGAGCGGCCCGATCTCGAGGACCGGCTCACCATCGATCGGCTGTTTCCCGAAGTCCGCCTGTCGGCGGTCTCGTCCACCTTCATTCGCGACACGCGCTTCGATCCGCTCGAGCCCGTCCAGGGCATGTTCGCGACGGTGGACACGACCCTGGCGGCGCGCGCCATCGGGTCGGAGGTCGGCTTCGTCAAGACGCTGCTCAAGGGATTCCTCTACCGCCAGCTCCCGCGATCCGACCGGCTCGTGCTGGCCGGGGGCGCGACGCTCGGCCTGGCCCACGGCTTTCCACGCGGCGTCAACACCGACGCCGGCCTGCAGATCGTCGAGGATCTGCCAGCCAGCGAGCGGTTCTACGCGGGCGGCGATACCACCGTCCGTGGGTTCGCGCTCGACCGGCTCGGCACCGAAGAGACGATCGACGACAGCGGGTTCCCCACGGGCGGACACGCGCTCGTCGTGCTCAACGCGGAGCTGCGCGCGCGAGTCTGGCGGGACATCGGCGCGGTCGGCTTCCTCGACGTCGGCAACGTGTTCGCGCTCGTGAGCGACGTGGATCCGAGCCGGCTGCGCGGCAGTGTCGGCTTCGGCATCCGCTACAGGTCGCCGATCGGACCGATTCGCGTGGACCTGGGATTCAAGCTCTCGCGCTTCGACTTCCCGACCGGTCAGGTGCTCGACGACGGAATGCCGGAGACGAGACTGGAGCCGCTGACGGCGCTGCACGTCAGCCTGGGGCAGGCGTTCTAGCGACGCGGCGCGTTGCGCCGCGTCGCGGGCTTGAGGCTGAGGGCTGAGGGCCTCACAAGGCTGAGGGCTGAAGGCGAATCACCACCATGCTGAGATCGACGGCGCTCCTGTTCGCGGTGCTCTCGGGCGCCGTGCCGGCGCACGGGCAGGGCGAGATCATCGACCGCGTGTTCGCCATCGTCGGAGGCGAGATCGTCACGCAGTCCGACGTGGACGCCGCGATCGCGCTGGGGCTGGCGGATGCGTCGGGGTCGCCGGATCCCCGAGGCGCGGCGCTCGAGACGCTGATCGCGCGGGAATTGACGCTGCGGGAGGTGCGCCGGTACCTGCCGCCCGAACCGGCCGAGGAGATCGTGGATCGCCGGGTGGCCGCCATCCGTGAA
>Ga0302046_10004762_pt1 | contig 12032 bp, 10 predicted proteins | sample RVTome_11_FD_200261 | JGI IMG/M metagenome (GOLD analysis project Ga0302046, IMG submission 200261) | Soil microbial communities from uranium-contaminated site in the Upper Colorado River Basin, Wyoming, United States - RVT147D111 (version 2) ... | reverse complement strand
ACGAACATGGCCGAGACCCGGTTGTCGATCTTGTCGCGTTCGCTCGGGCTACGGACGGCGACGGGGATGGCGGCCACCAGGGGGATGGCAGGCAGCTCGGCCCGTTGCTGGAGGTAGCGACGCAAGGAGCGCGTACACGCCGTGAGCACCACGTCGTTGACCGTCGCGCCGAAGGTGCGGCGCACCAGCTTCACGTCGTCCAGGCGCGCGCGGGCGAACGCAACCGATCGGCGCGGCGAGATCGACTTGTTGAATCGCAGCACCGGCGTCTCGAACGGCAGCGCCGGAGCGGGCTCGGCCGCCGCGCCGCCGGGCACGAGCGTCCGAACCGTCGTGGCGACGAGCCGGCCGATCTCCCCGGCGACGCCGGAAAGTTGCGAGAGCCTCAGCCGGTTCGTGGACGACCACAGGCCGCGGGCCAGCAGGCCGACGTCCCAGCTCGGCGGACTCGGCGTCCACGCACCGACGGCATGCGGCGGCGCATCGGCCCGATCGTCCAGCAGATGGGCCAGGACCGCCGCGCCCGAGACCCCGTCCATGGCCGCGTGATGGACCTTGGTCAGCAGCGCGACCCGGCCCTGCGCCAGCCCCTCGATCACCCACGCCTCCCAGAGGGCACAGGCACGATCGAGTGGGCGACTCGCCACGTCGGCGATCAGACTCGACAGCTCCGCGTACGTGCGCGGGGGCGGCAACGCGACGTGATGGAGGTGGAAGTCCAGGTCGAAGTCGGGATCGTCCTCCCACACGGGATGGTCGAGGCCGAACGGCACCATCCGCACGCGCTGCCGGAAGCGTGGGAGGCTCGCCAGGCGGCTCTCGAACATGTGCCGGATACGCGCGAACGTGAAGCCGCCGGGCATGGTGCTCGGGTCGAGCACGGCGAGCGCCATGACGTGCATGTGCTGGGTCGGCGTCTCCAGGTAGAAGAACGACGCGTCGAGCCCCGCCAGGCGCTCCATGCCCTCGAGCGGAGCAAGGGCCATGCCGCCGTGAGGCGCACCGGAGAGGGCCCTCGGGTCGCAGGAAAAGGAACCTGACGCGCATCCGTTCTCGAAACTGCGTGCTGCGCAGCGCACCACCGACCGCGACGAGGTCGGCACAACTCCGGGAGACGCTCCGCTCGACGCCCCGTGCTACGCTGGGCCTCATGGAACTCGAATTCGTCGGCGCCGCCCGTACCGTCACCGGCTCCAAGCACCTGCTGCACACCGACCAGGCCACCGTGCTTCTCGACTGCGGGCTCTTCCAGGGACGCCGGCGCGAGTCCATCGCCCGCAATCGGTCGCTCGGGCTCGACCCAGCCGCGGTCGACGCGGTCGTGCTCTCGCACGCGCACATCGACCACTCCGGCGCCCTGCCCTCGCTGCTGAAACGTGGCTTCGACGGGCCGATCTACGCCACCAGCGCGACGCGCGACCTGTGCGCCGCCATGCTGATGGACGCCGCCATGATCCAGCAGTCGGACGCCCGCTACGTGAACCGGCTCGTCGCGCGCGGCGAGCCGGGCGTCGAGCCCGTCGAACCCCTCTACGACGAGCAGGACGTCGTGCGCGTGCTGGGCAGCATGGTCACCATGCCGTACCGGCGGCCACTGCCCATCGCCCCCGGGGTCCGGCTCACCTTCCTGGATGCCGGACACGTGCTCGGCAGCGCCATCGTCTGCCTGGACGTCGAGGAAGGCGGCCGCACGCGCCGGCTGGTCTTCACGGGCGATCTCGGCCGCCACGACATGCCCCTGCTGCACAATCCGGAGGTCCCCGACGGCACCCACGTCCTCCTCATGGAGAGCACCTACGGAGACCGCCGCCACGGCCCCATGGCGGAGACCGCCGACGCGCTCGCCGAACTGGCGACGCGCGTCTACGAGCGCGGCGGGAAGATCGTCATCCCCTCCTTCGCCCTCGAGCGCGCCCAGGAGATCGTATACGCGCTCAAGGGGCTACGCACGGCCGGCCGGCTGCCCCCGATGCCGGTCTACGTCGATTCGCCGCTCACGGTGAAGATCACGGACGTGTTTCGCCTCCATCCCGAGTGCTTCGACGACGCCGCCCGCGCCCTGATGGAGGGCAACGAGTCCCCCTTCGAGTTTCCGGAGCTGCGTTACATCGACTCCGTGGAGGATTCGAAGGCACTCAGCGCCTCGCGCACACCCGCCATCGTGATCAGCGCCAGCGGCATGTGCGAGGGCGGCCGCGTCCTCCACCACCTGCGCGCCACCATCGGCCACGCCCAGAACGCCATCCTCATCGTCGGCTTCCAGGCGCCGCACACCCTGGGGCGCCGACTGGTCGAACGCCGCGACGAGGTACGCATCTTCGGACTGCCGCACGAGCGGCGCGCCGAGGTCGTGGTGCTCGACGGCTTCAGCGCCCACGCCGACCAGCAGGATCTCGTCGATTTCGCCGAGGCCGTGCGCGAGCGCGGCGCGCTCGAGCAGATCGCCCTGGTGCACGGCGACCCGCGGCCACAGCGCGCCCTCACGGCGCGGCTCGAGGAGCGTGGCTTCACCCGCATCGCCTGCCCGGAAGCCGGGGAACGGCTGCCCGTGTAGCCGGGGTCAGACGCGGCACGCCGCCAGCGCGGTCGCCGTGGCATCCCTGCGACGCGCGGCCGCGCTCATTCCCGCCGCTGAGAATCCCGACGGCGCCGGAGCGCGGCGCGCCCGGCACTGCGCTTGCACTCGACGAGACGCGCAATGCGCGACTACGACGTCATCGTCATCGGATCGGGTTCGGGTGGGCTGACCGCGGCACTGGCCCTGGCGCGTGCCGGGCGGCGCGTGGTCGTGTTCGAGCAGCACTACCTGCCCGGAGGCTACAGCCAGTCGTTCGACCTGAAGGGCTACCGCTTCAGCCCCGGGATCCACTACGTCGGCGCCCTGGGCCCGGGCGCCAGCCTGCGCCGGGCCTACGAAGGCCTCGGCATCGCCGACGACCTGGAGTTCTTCGAGCTCAACCCGGACGGCTACGACCACGTGGTCGTGGGGGACGAGCGCTTCGACATCCCGAAGGGCAAGGAGCGCTTCGCCGAGCGCCTCAAGGCGCGCTTCCCCGCGGAGGCGAGCGGCATCGACCACTACTTCGACGTGATCGGACGGCTGAACGAGGAGGTCGGCTGGGCGGCCCCCATCCACTCGATCCTCGACGCCGCGCTCCTGCCCGTCCACATGCGCACGACGCTGCGCTACGGATTGCTGCCGCTCGCGCGTTTTCTCGACGGCTGTACGGACGACCCGCTGTTGCGCGCCATCCTCTCCATCCAGGCAGGCGATCACGCCATGGCGCCGGCGCGGGCGCCGACGATCCTGCACGCCGGCCTGCAGGGCTACTACTTCGACGGCGCCTGCTACCCGCGCGGCGGCGGCCACGCCATCCCCGACACGATGATCCGGCACATCCGCGCGCACGGGGGCGACGTCGTCCTGCGCACGGCCGTTACCCGCATCCTCGTCGAGGGCGACGCCGTGGTCGGGGTACGGCTGGCGGACGGGCGCGAGGTCTCGGCCGACGTGGTCGTCTCCAACGCCGATCCGGGCATCACCTGGGGCCGCCTGCTCGAGCCGCAGCACGTCGGCGCACGCATGCGGCGACGGATCGAGCACACGCACTACTCGCTGTCGACGCTCAGCCTCTTCCTCGCCGTCGACATGGACCTGCGCGGCATCGGCCTCGACTCGGGCAACGTCTGGTACAGCGAGACCCCCGACATCGACGCCGCGTACGAGTTCGCCGCCCGTTCGAACCTCGCCGACGCCGCCAGCGTCCCGGGACTCTTCTTCAACGTCACCACGCTGAAGGACCCCACGGCGCGCCAGGACGGCATCCACACGGTCGAGGCCATCGCCCTCGCCTCGGTGGCCGCGTTCGAGCGCTGGCGCGGCACCGACTCCGACACCCGAGGCGACGACTACGAGCACCTGAAGACCCACCTCGGCGACCGCATGCTGGACGCCGTCGAGCGCTTCGCCCCCGGGCTGCGCGAGCGGACGGTCTTTCGTACCCTCGGCACACCGCTCACCAACATGCACTTCCTGCACGCCACCGAGGGGGCGATCTACGGCACCGAGAAGACGGTGCGGAACCTCGGCCCGTTCAGCTTCTCCGTCGACACCCACCTGCGCGGCCTCTACCAGTGCGGCGCCAGCACCATCGCACCGGGCATCAACGGCGTCACGTGCTCGGGGCTCGACGCCGCGGCCGCCGTGCTGGGCTGCGGCCGCGACGACCTCCTCACGGCCACCGGTCAGCGGCTGCGCATCTACGCGGCGGAGGACCCGTCGACGTGGCCGAGCGAGCGCCCGGCGCTCGCACACCGCGTCTTGCGAGCCGTGACCGCCGGGGCGAGAGGCTTGACCGACGGTTCCGGGCTGGAGTAGCGCCGGAACGACGCAGGACCGTCGGATACGATGCCCTCCACGTGCTGATCCACCGGCCGTGCCGGTAACGAGGTGCCAACATGCGCTCATGGCAACGCGTCTTCGTGGCCGCAGCGATCGTCGGCCTGCTCTGGGTCTTCGTCATCGAGCCCTGGTTCTTCCACTTCGAGTAGCCGAGAGCCTGGTGCCATTGCTGGTGCCGCGACGAGGGGTGCCCATCGACGTCGTCCTCCAGCCCTAGTACGCGACCCGCGCCTCGAGCCGCCCGTCGTCGGCGCGCACGACCACGAGCCGCGACATGCAGGGCATGCAGTAGACGCGGTCGCCCGGTCGCAGCTCCCGCGTCGAGCGGATCACGACCTTGCAGACGGGGCAGATCACCTCGTTCGGGGCGAGCGAGTCCTCGGCGCCCTGCCAGCGGCGATAGAACCGCCGGTACTTGGGCGGCACTTCGTCGAAGCCCCTGTCGTCGAGCACGAAGCGTTGGCGGGGCCCCTCACGCGCCTCGTCATCCCCTCGCTCGCGCGGGTCGGTCATCCCAGGAAGCCGAGCCGGGCGGCCGATTCCAGATAGGCACGGCCGAGACGGGCCCGGTCGGCGAGCGGCACGCCGATGGCGCCCGCGGTGTGCTCGATGGTGTCGAGCATCAGGTGATCGAGTTCCCGCTTGATCGGCTGTAGGCGCCGGCGCGTGTGGGGCGCATCGACCAAGCGGCGGCCGAGCACGTTCTCGCCGAAGCCCATGTGCCGGCGCTCATCCTTGATGATGCCGCCGAGGATCTCCGCCGTGACGGCGTCCGCCCGCTGCGCATGATGATGGAAGACGGCGAATTCGAGCGATTCGAGGATGACGTTCTGCGCCAGCAGCGCGGCCTCCCAGTCGCGCGCTTCCACGAGGCCCTGGAGTCGGACCCGGAAGGCGACCAGGCTGCGGCTGGCCCGGCGCGTCACCTCGCCGTCGACGTCGGTGACGCCGAGCCTGCGCATCCGGTGCTGCAGCACTTCCAAGTGGCGCCCCTCGTCCGCCACCTGCGTGGCGAGGAAGATCTTGGCGAGCCGGTCGGGGGCGATGGGAATGAGACCGCTCGCACCCTCCAGCGCGGCCGTTTCGCCGACACAGTACGTACACAACACGCCGACGAGCCGATCGCGCTCGGCCTCGCTCATGGGAGACTCGGCGGTCTCGGGACGATGCCCGTACGTGGTGCCGGCCAGGTAGCCCTCGACGGCCTGAAACCAGAACTCGAACGAGTGGACACGCTCGAGGAACTCGTGGTGCTCGAGCGCGTGGATGTCGGCGCCGGGATCGTTCATGCCGCAGCCCTCAGGGGCGTGCGGGACTCTGGTACTCGATGCCGATGCGACCGAGCCGGGTCTCGAACTCCCTCAGCACGGTGGCGCCCAGCAGTGACTCCATCTCGTGCGTGTCCATCGTGCCCAGATCACGGCCCTGGTAGGCGGTGCTCAGACGACCCTGCCCGAGGCGATTCAGCTCATCGAGCGCGGTCGTGTCACGAAAGGCGTCGGCGAAGGTGGCGAGCATGAAGTACGAGAGGTCGCGCTGCAGGCGCTCCACCTCCGCCTTCTTCTCCGGGTGCTCCTTGATCAGCGAGCCGATCCGGTTCTCGCCGAAGCCGACGTGGCGTCGCTCGTCGGCAATCGTGCCGCGCAGCGTGTGGGCGAACTTCGGGTTCATGGGTTCGTTCAGGGCATGCATCATCTCGAAGACGGTGAAGGCCATCCCTTCGAGCACGATGTTCTGGCCGACGACGCCGGCCACGAAGTCCTTCCGATCGATCTTCTCGAGGAGAATCTCCGCGAAGCGCACCAGGTTCGGATTGGCGTGCTGGCGAATCGTCTCTTCGAGCGCCTCCTTGGGCACGCCGAGGTCGTAGAGCCGATGCGTGAAGATCTCGACGTGCCGGGCCTCGTCCAGGGTCTGCGTAGCGAGGAAGCGCTTGCTCCCTTCGTCGGGCGCTGCGCCGATCAGGCCGGATGACGCCGCCAGTGCGCAGCGCTCGCCGACCACGAGCTGTACCGTGGACCGGATCGCATCCGCCCGCAGCACCTCGTTCTCCAGCAAGAAGGCGGGTTCCGTCTCGTCGGCGCCGTGGCCGTAGTTTGTGTTCATCAGGTATCCCTGCGGACACGATTCGAGCCAGTTCTGGATCGAATACGCGGACAAAAAGTCGACCATGACGGGTGCCCTCCGGAAACCCAGACAAGCAAGCCGTGTGCCTCGCTCCGGCGGGCACGGACGAGTGGCGATTCGCGAGCCTGGCACGGACGCGCCGCCGGCGCTCGCAGGACTGGGAAGGGAGCGCACCTCGCTCGGCCCGTTCGAGGCGGTCCGTTACCTGGCTCACCGCTTGCTCTTGCAGCACGTCAGTGGATGCGCTCGCTCGCCCGGCGCTCGTGCAGCACCCGGAGGAACTCGGGTAGCCCGTGCAGGAGCGGGTGACGCCGCAGCCGCGGGGTCACCCGAATGCGCACTCCCACCTTGCGCTCGGCTTCGTCCGCCGCCAGGTCGACGAGGTTGGGCTCGGTGAGCACGATGCGGGGCCAGCGCAGGTAGCCGCGCCGCCGACTGTGCCGGATCACCCGCCGGGTGACGGCGGCGATGGCGTCCCAGCGCTGGTCACGGCGCTTGCGGGCGCCGCCGGGGATCGCCTCGATCAGACCCGTCACGTCGCCGAACGCCTCCAACAACGCACGATGGAGTTCGGCGTACTCGGCCGGGTGGGCGCCGCGCAGCGCGCGCACCCGATCCCAGCCCTCGAGCCGCGCCTCGCCGCGAAAACTCACCGCGAGCAGCGCGAGCGAGAACTCCTCGTCGCCGAAGTGCTCGGGCAGCGGCGAGAGTGCCAGCGGCGCCAGCGTGCAGTGCGCGCGCACGAGCTGCTCGACCAGCCAGTCGCGCGTGGCGTCGTCACGAGCCCAGCCGAGCCACACGAGCTTCGTCAGTCGGCCGGCGTTGTAGACGTCGCGCAGGCCCGGGCCGCATTCGCGCTCCACGTCCGTCGTGCTGATGACGTTGTACTTGCCGCGGATGCGGCGGTGCCCGTCGCCGTCGGTCCATACGAAGTACACGTTCGGCGGCAGCAGGCGGTTCATCCAGGCGTGGAAGCGCCGGGGGTGGTGGAAGGCGCGGTAGTCGTCGACGACGAGGTAGACGTCGGGGAAGCTGCGTGCTTTGCGCAGCCCGTGCACGTACCAGGAGCCGTAGCCCACCACGCAGCGGGTGCTCTCCGGCACGAGATCTCGTACGATGGCCGGCATGGCGAACCAGTCGGCCTCGGCGGGACGGGTCGTCGCGGCCAGCAGCAGGCGACGCAGGCGACCCAGCGCGGCGTTTGCGGGCCGCCATGCGAGCGGAGCATAGCCGCGCGATGCTCCCCAACCTGATCTCACTGGCCCGACTGCCACTGGCCGTGGCCTTCGTGTTCTGGGCGAGGGACCCGGTGGTGTCGGTCGCCATCGTCTGTCTCGGCGGCATCTCCGATTGGCTCGACGGCTGGGTGGCGAAACGCTTCGGGCAGCGCACCGCGGCCGGTGCCCTGCTCGACCCGATCTGCGACCACACCTTCACGGGCACGGTGCTGGTCACGTTGGTCGTCGTGCACGGCCTGCCCCTCTGGCAGCTCGCGGTCCTGATCACCCGCGACGTCACCAATGGTCTCGGCGGCTCGATCGTGTGGCTCGTCCGGCCCGAGCACGTCGGGGGCCTGCGGCCGCTGCGAGCCGGCAAGATCGTCACCTCGCTGCAATTCCTGTTCGTCGTGCACCTGCTGCTCGGCCTGCCGCTGCTGAACCTCACCCTGGCAGCCGTCGCGGCGGCGACGATCTGGTCGCTGGCCGACTATTCCGAGCAATTCCGCAGCCTCCTCGGCGCCTCGAAGTCGGTCAGCACGCCGTAGTGGTCGCTGGCCCAGAGCACGCCCGACCGGCTCCGGGGAAAGGCCTCGTCGAGCACCAGGGCGCTGTGGGACGGCTCCCACCGTTCGGCACCTGCCGGCGCCGAGAAGAGAAAGTCGATGCGACGCCCCGCGGTGGCCGTCGCCTCCGCGAGCGTCTGGCCCCAAGTGTAGCCGGCGGCCTGCTCGTGGAGGTGCCGGAACGAGTCGACCCAGCCCTCCATCTCGGTGAGCAGCCGGATCTCGTGCGAGTGCTCGTCGGCGTTGAAGTCGCCGCCCACGATCACGGGATTGGGATGGGGCGCCGCTTCCACCGCCTCGACCAGGGCCGCGATCTGTCGCCGCCGGCTCGCGGCCGAGCCCGCGGTGAGGTGCACCGAGAAGACGCTGAACGTCGCCTGCGGGCCTTCCAGCACGACTTCGAGCGCGATGCGGCGCTCGAACGGGTGCAGCGGCGACGACAGGCGATGGACCCGCCGCGCCACGACGGGCAGGCGCGAGAGCACCGCCGGCCCCTCCTCGAATCCGAAGCGCCGGCCGAGTGGCGGGACGCGCAGCAAGCCGAGGAGCGGCGACGGATTCGCGCGCGCATAGACGCAAGCCATGTCGAGGCGCTCGGCGAGCAGCGCCGCGGTGTTGCCGTGGCGGGGCCCGGCGGAGGCCTCCTGCAGCAGCACCACGTCGGGCCGAACCTCGCGCAGCCGCTCGGCCGTCCATTGCAGGCGCCGCTTGAGCGACAGGCGGGCACGGTGCGCACCGGGCAGCGGCGCCCCGTGCAGGAGGTTCAGCGTGACGACGCGCACGCTCATGGCGTCACCGCATCATGCCGATGGGCACCATCCCGGGGACACTGCTAGCACGAGCCCCTCATACCACCCAGGGTACGGCATCGGCGGCGCGACGGACCATCGACCGAGCGGTCCCGGGAATCGAGACGGCCACCGATTCCCATCGTGAGGAGACACACGGAGCGACCGCGGCCAGCGCGAGTGGCTTCCAAGGCGGGACTCATGCGGCACGAAGCTTGCTCGCGTAGTCGGATGAAAGGAGGCACGACGATGAGTCTGCGAGACATTATTCCGTGGAAAGGAAGCAGTAGCGAGGTGGGGCGGGCCCGCGATCCCTTCCTGGCGTTGCAGAGCGAGATGAACGACCTGCTCGAGCACTTCTTCGACCGGCCCCTGAAGGCGTGACCGTCCCGCGACCTCTTCCCGCACGTCGACGTGAAGGAGAAGGCCGGCGAGATCCGCGTCATCGCCGACCTACCGGGCATGGAGGAGAAGGACATCGAAGCGTCGTGAAGGCCTCCTACCGCAAGGGCGTGCTGACCGTGCTCCGGCTGCCGCCAGCACGTGAGGATCTCGTCACGAAGGCTCGTGTAGGGAACGAGAGAATCCAACAGCGACCGCACGGCCGGCGAGCGCGATTGCGGAGCGGCCCCACGCAGGAGCCACGCGACGGCGTCGAGCCCGATGACGAGCCCCAGCTCCCGGAACGCCAGCCGATGCGTGACGGATCGTCTCCACTCGGCCTCGCGCGCGTAGGTTGCGAGCCCTTGCAACGCCGCCAGGAGCAGCTCCTCCAGAAGCTGCCGACCGTACGGCGGCGCCCCGCGTTCCAGGAGCTGTGCGAGGCGACAGGCGTCGGCGAGCAGACCGCCGATGCCGAGGGGATCGGAGGTCGCGAGGTTCCCCGCGTGAAGCATGGCGCGAAAGTCCGCGGTCGCCCCGCCGAGCTCGGGGGTGTCCGCGACCGTCGGCCGTTGTCGTGAACCGGCCGAGAGCTGCACGCACGTGAGCCAGCCATCGAGGGGATCGTGCTGTCCCATCGAGAGAACCAGCGGTCGCGTGAGGTCGGTGCTCATCTTCCAATACATTCGCAGGTCGCCGGCGGCGGAACGATGGAGAAACCCTCGATGAGCCGCCTCAACGAGTTCGCTTGCCCACATGTGATAGCGCTCGGAGCCCACGGAGCGGGCCATCCGATCGAGAGCGTGCGCCCACTTCGTCAGATAGTGGAAGTACTGCCCGTCGCGATCCCACTCGAGCTGCTCGTCGACCGGATCCGTCGGCGCCCGCTCGGGCAGCCGCTTGCCGATGCGCAGCCCGCCTCGGGTCGGCTGGCTCGCGCTGGCCGCGTCGAGCCAGCCACGCCGGCGGGCATCCGGGCGGTGATGCCCCAACACCTCGTGCACGCGATCGACGAGACGGCGGGCGAGAGCGGTGAACAACGCATCGCCAGTCAAGCTCGCCAGGCCCAGGAAGTTGCAGACGGCAAAGGCATCCGTCCACAGGTACCGCCGGTCGCCTCCGGTCGACACGCCAGTGCGCTCGGCGAAGCGCCGCATGAGATCGATCGCCTCGGTCGTATGCGCTCGCATGGCCCGGGCCGTCGTGGGTGTCGGTAGCACGAGGCACGCCAACCGAAGCACCCACCAGCTCTCGACGCTTCTCCCACTCGTGCGAACCCGCGTCCGCCGATTCGCAAGGCTGCGACGGCCTCCCGGCCGGGGCATGAACACCGTGCGTGCCCGGGACGGCGATGGTTCGGTGCCCGCATGGCCCACGAATTGCTCCGGGATTGGCCAGAGAAGAGTCCTCGATACGAATGAACGACTCCTCCAACCGGCGCCATGCCATGGTGGCGACGCAGATCGCCAGTCGGGGCATTCGCGACACCGCGCTCCTCGAGGCGATGCGTGCGGTTCCGCGGGAGGCGTTCGTCCCGGCGCGGCTCGAGGAGTTTGCGTACGAGGACACGCCGCTTCCGATCGAGGGGGGGCAGACCATCTCGCAGCCCTACGTCGTCGCGGCCATGCTCGACGCTTTGGAGCTGACCCGTGGTGATCGCGTGCTCGAGATCGGGACCGGCTCGGGGTACGCGGCGGCGGTCCTGAGCCGCCTCGTTCGCGACGTGTACACGGTGGAGCGCCTCGAAAGCTTGGCGACACTGGCGACGCGGCGCTGCCGGCAGCTCGGGTACGACAACGTGCACGTGCAGCACGCCGACGGCACGCTGGGGTGGCCCGCACATGCCCCCTACGATGCCATCGTCATCGCCGCGGGGGGCCCCGAGGTGCCGGCGCCCCTGCTCGAGCAGCTCGCCATGGGAGGACGCCTGGTCGTTCCCGTGGGCGCGACTCCGCGTGAGCAGCGCCTCACCCGCGTCATTCGGACGTCCGCGGACTCCTACACACGCGAGGACCTGGGTGCCGTGCGCTTCGTTCCCCTGATCGGGGCCGCCGGCTGGGAGGAGGATGCCGCCGAGGCGGCTCGCCCCGCCCAGCGCGAGAGTCAGCCCCACGTCGTGAGCACGCTCGTGCGCGAGGTCGCAGAGCCGATGGCGAGCATCGAGGACGCCGATCTGGGCGGCCTGTTGGAGCGCGTCGGAGACGCCCGTATCGTCCTGCTGGGCGAAGCGACCCACGGTACGTCGGAGTTCTATCGGATGCGGGCACGCATCACGCGCGCTCTGATCGAGCGCCGGGGATTCACCATGGTCACCGTCGAGGCGGACTGGCCGGACGCCGCGCGTGTCGATCACTGGGTCCGGCGGATGCGCCCGCCGACCGTGCCAGCGCGAGCCTTCACGCGTTTCCCCACCTGGATGTGGCGCAACCGGGACGTCCACGACTTCATCGGATGGCTCCGAGCGCACAACGACGAGGTCCCCGACCCGGCGCGTCGCGTCGGCTTCTACGGGCTCGACCTCTACAGCCTGTTCACGTCGATCGCGGCGGTC
>Ga0302046_10004761_pt1 | contig 12032 bp, 10 predicted proteins | sample RVTome_11_FD_200261 | JGI IMG/M metagenome (GOLD analysis project Ga0302046, IMG submission 200261) | Soil microbial communities from uranium-contaminated site in the Upper Colorado River Basin, Wyoming, United States - RVT147D111 (version 2) ... | reverse complement strand
CGGCAACGCAATCTCGCCGACATCCGCGTCGATCCGGCGCCGCGCATCTCGCTCGCGCTCGGCGGCCGCCAGGGCGCGCGCGTCGAGCTGCCGCTCTCGCCGGTTCGCGGGCGCTGAAGCTTGCGGCGCATCATGGCGGAAGCCTTGCTCGAGGATCTCGCTCAGGCGGCGCGCTCGCCCGATGCACTCACGATCCTGCTGGCCGGCGACGTCGTGCTCGACGCCGAGGATCCGGATCACTGGCTCTCCGGCATCGCGCCGGCCGTGCGCGCCGCCGATGTCGCGATCGCACATCTCGAGGTGCCGCATACGCGCCGCGGCGCGGAGCGCGCGGGCGACGTCCCGGCATCGCCCGCGGCGCCCGAGCATCTCGACGCACTCGCGCGCGCGGGTTTCGCAGCCGTCTCGCTGGGGGGTAACCACATCGCCGACTTCGGTCCCGATGGCATCGAGGATACGATCGCGCGTCTCGACGCGCTCGGCATCGCGCATGCCGGCGCCGGCGCCACGCTCGCCGCGGCGCGCGCGCCGGCCGCGCTCGAGTGCCGCGGCCGGCGGATCGGGCTTTTGAGCTACAACTGCGTCGGGCCCGAGAGCGCCTGGGCCACGCCGAATCGCGCCGGCTGCAATTATCTGCGCATCGCGACGGCCGACGGCGCTCCCGTCGCGCCGCTCGCGAAGCTCACCGAGCTGACCGAGGAGGCGCTCTGGCGACTCACCGACGACATCGTCGCCGCGCGCGGCTCGGCCGATCTCGTCATCGTCGCCCTGCACAAGGGCATCGTGCACACGCCGGCCGTGCTCGCGCCTTACGAAAGGCCGCTCGCGGTCGCCGCGCTCGCGGCGGGCGCCGACATCGTCGTCGGGCACCACGCGCACATCCTGCGCGGCATCGAGCTCCGCCGCGGGCGGCCCGTCTTTCACGGGCTCGGCAACGCCTGCGTCGTCACGCGCGCACTCGACCCCGGGCAGCATCACGCCGCGCGCGCGGCCTGGGCGATGCGGCGCCGCGAGCTCTTCGGCTTCGAGCCCGATCCGCGTTTTCCGCTCGCGCCGTTTCATCCCGAGGCTGTCCATGGCGCGCTCGGCATCGTGATCGCCGACGCGCAGGGCCGTCTCGAGGCCGGCGTCGTGCCGCTCCATGTCGAGCCGCCCGGGCGTCCGGTCTGCGCGCGCGACGCCTGCGGCGAGGCAGTCGTAGCCTACCTCGAGCGCATCGGCGCCGCGGCCGGGCTGCCGGCCCGGAGCTGGCGGCGCCAGTCCGATTCACTCTGGATGTGCGCATGATGGCGCGGCTCAAGGACCTGCTCGTCTGGATCGCGGGCGGCGCGCTGCTCGTTGCCGTCGCGGTCGATACGCTCGCGATGATCGGCCGCCAGGTTCGCCTGCCCCTCGTCGGCTCGATCGAGATCGTCGAGGCCGTCGTGCTCGTGGCGGCCGCCGGCGCGCTCGTGCTCGCGACGCTCGAGGGCGCCCACGCGCGGGTCAATCTGCTGCTCGCGCGCCTGCCCTCGGTCTGGCGCGCGCGCCTCGAGAAACTGCACGCGCTCGCGGCGGCGCTTTTCTCGGCCGGGCTCCTCGCCGGGACGCTCTGGATTGCCGCCGACCTCTGGTCCGCGCACGAGGAGAGCGAGCTTCTGCACATCCCCTACCGGCCGCTCAGGATGGTGACGGCCGCCGCTTTGGGCTGCCTGCTCGTCCTGTCGCTCAGAGGCTTCCGGCACCGGGATTCGCGATGATCGGCGAACCTGCGGTCGGCGCGGCCGGCGTCCTTTTGCTCCTCCTGCTCCTCCTTTGCGGGATGCCGATCGGCGTCGCGCTCGGGCTCGCCGGGCTCCTGGGCCTGATGCTGACGCTCGGTCCCGAGCCTGCGCTGATCAAGTCGGGCACGATCGTCTTCGAAACCATGACGCGCTACGAGCTCGGCACCTTGCCGCTGTTCATGCTGATGGCACATTTGTGCTTCGTCGCCGGCGCGAGCCGCGATTTCTTCGATCTTGCCGCGCGGCTGTTCGGGCACCGACGCGGCGGGCTTGCGATCGCCTCGGTCGCCGGCTGCGCCGGCTTCGGGTCGATCAACGGCTCGAGTCTCGCGACGACGGCGACGATGGGCCTCGTGGCCGTGCCGGAAATGCGCAGCCGCGGCTACTCGGACGCGCTCGCGACCGGCACGGTCGCCGCCGGCGGCACGCTCGGACAGATGATTCCGCCATCGGGCGCGCTCATCGTCTTCGGCATCATTGCCGAGCAGTCGATCGGCACGCTGTTCGCCGCCGCGATCGTCCCCGGCCTGACGCAGATGCTGAGCTACTTTCTCGTCATCGCCTTGCTCGTCCGCTGGCGTCCCGCGATCGCGCCCGAAACCGTGCGCGCGTCCTGGGCCGAGCGCCGGGCCGCCCTCGGGCGCGTCGTCGATATCGGCATACTCGTCGCCGGGGTCACGGGCGGCATCGTCATCGGCTGGGTCACGCCGTCGGAGGCGGCGGCCGTCGGCGCTGCGGGCGCGCTCCTCATCTGCCTGCTGCGCGGGCGACTCAGCCTGAGCTCCCTCAGGGATGCGCTCGCGGACACGCTGAAGACCAGCGGGCTCATCTACCTCGTGCTCATCGGCGCGCTGATCTTCTCCACTTTCGTGAGCGTGACCGGCCTGACCGAAGCCATCGGCGGCGCCATCGCCGGTCTCGGTCTCGGGCCGACGGCGACGATGCTGCTCGTGGCTGTGTTCCTGCTGCTCATCGGCTCGGTGCTCGACGGGCTCGCGCTGATGCTGTTGACGACGCCGATCCTCCTGCCGCTCGTTTCCGGGCTCGGGCTGTCGCCGATCTGGTTCGGGATCTTTCTCGTGCGCGCAATGGAGATCGGATTCGTGCATCCGCCGATCGGGATGAACCTCTACGTCATCCAGGGCGTCGCCCCCGGGGTTTCGCTCGGGCGGATCTTCAAGGGCGTACTGCCGTTTCTCGGCGCCGATCTCGTGCATCTCACGCTGCTCGTGATCTTCCCGGCGCTCGCGCTCGGCCTGCCGCAGTGGCTCGGACGATGACGGCCGAAGCGACACGTCGCGCGCTCGAGCGCCGCCTCGACGATCCGCTTGCGGACGGGCTCGGGCAGGGAGGCATCGCGCTCGTCGGCCCGGACCTGCCGCTGGAAGTCCTGCTCGCGAGCGAGCGGCCTTTCGGGCATCTGCCCTGGCAGACCGCCGGCCCGACGCCCTGGGCGGACCGCTGGCTCGAGTCGAGCTTTCCCTTCTGGGCCCGGTCGATCCTCGAGCAGTGGCATGCGGGTGTCTTCGACGGCATCGACACGGTCGTATTCTCGCGCGCCGACGATGCGAGCCAGCGTCTTTATTACTACGTTCGGGAATTGCAGGCCCGCGGCAAGCTCGCGGGACCCTCGTCCGGGATCTTCGACATCGCTCTCGCGCCGCGCGGGACGAGTCTCGCGCACACAGCGGCGGCCGTCGCCGCGCTCATGCAGCGCCTCGACGTCGGGGACGAAGCCGTCGCCGGCGGCATCGAGCGCGCGAACCTGTTGCGCCGGCGCTTCGCGGCCATCGAGCGCGAGCGCTCGGCCGACGGGCCGCTGCACGAACGGCTCGCGCGCGCCGCCCTCTGGACCGACCCGACGTCGTGGATCGACGACATCGTGCTGCCCGCGCCAGTGAGCCCGGGCCAGCGCATCCTTCTCGCCGGAAGCATGCCCGTGGACGCCCGCCTCCACGAAGCCGTCGAGATCTCGGGCTCCTGTATCGTCGCCGAGATGCACGCGCTCGCGCCGGGCCGCCTCGGTCCGGAGATCGAGCCCGGCGCGGAGCCGGTCGCGCGCGTCCTGGCGCGCCATCTGCGGCAGGCGTCGGTCGGGCCGCGCGCCTTCATCGACCGCGCCGCGCGAGTGCTCGCGCGAGCGCGCGCCGTCCACGCCGATGCCGTGCTCGTCTGGCTGACACGCGAGGACGAAGCGCTCGCCTGGTGCGTGCCGTCGCTTCGCCGCGCGCTCGCTGCCGCCGGGATCCCGGCGCTGGTGCTGCCGGCGGCGCGCTGGCAGGCCGACGACGGCACGCTCAGCGTCATCACCGATTTTTGCCGGGGGTGCGCCCGTGCGACCGCTTGAGGACTGCGTGGTGCTCGCCTGCGGCGACATGGCCGAGCGCCCCTTCTGCCGCCTTCTCGCGAGTCTGGGCGCGGGCGTCGAGGCGGGCGCGCCCGATCGCGCGGCCGCCGCGCGCGCCGACATTCTGGTCGAGAGTCAGGGCCTCGAGCGGCTCGCCGACCAGGGTATTTCGCGTGCGCGCCTCGAAAGCTTCAATCCGGCGCTCGTGCACGTCTCCGTGACGGCTTACGGCAGCGGCGGCGAGCGCGCGCGCTGGCGCGGCAGCGAGCTCGTCGCCTCGGCGATGGGCGGCACGCTCAGGCTCACGGGCGAGCCCGACCGCCCGCCCGTCAAGGAGGCGCTCGACGCCTGCACGTTCCACGCCGAGATCGTCGCGGCGGCCGGCGCGCTCGCCGCATATTACGCGCGACTCAAGTCGGGCCGCGGCCAGCACGTCGACGTTTCGATTCAGGAAGTCGCGTTCAGCCGCAACGTCAACGGCGTGCTCGTCTGGCAATTCGACCGGCGCAAGCTCGATCGCGTCGGCGGCGCGCTCAACTATGGCAAGGCGACCGTGCGCTGTATCTGGCGGCTGGCGGACGGCTGGTGCTTTCACAGCCTGATGACGGGCCGTTTCGGCGCGCCGGCGAATCAGGCCCTGTCGGACTGGATCGACGAGGCGGGCCTGCCGAACCCGCTCAAGGGCGTCGACTGGCTCCGCTACAACCGTTCCACGCTCGCCGCCGAGACGCGCGTGGAGTGGGAGAGCGCGATTGCGGCATTCTTCGGCGGGCGAACGCGCGCCGAGATCCGCGGCGAGGGACGCCGGCGCGGGATCAATGCCTGCGTCGTCGAGGAACCGGGCGACGTGCTCGCCGATCCGCATCTCGAGGCACGCGGCTTCTGGACCGACGAAGGCAACCTCCTGATGCCGTCGCGCTTCGCGCGCATCAGCGACGCAGCGGAGCCTGCCGCGCCCGCCGCGCCACGCGCCGGAGGCGCGCGCGGCGGGCCGCTCGCGGGCATCCGCATCCTCGACTTCTCCTGGGCGCTCGTCGGCTCGATCTCGACGAAGATCCTGGGCGATCTCGGCGCCGACGTGATCAAGGTCGAGAGCCGGAACCGCCCCTGCCTGTCGCGCCTCGACGTCCAGGTCGCCGCCTCGCGCCCCGACGACTTCGACGACAAGCCCTGGTTCGCGCATCTCAATACGTCGAAGCGCAGTCTTGCGCTCGATCTCAAGTCACCGGAATCGCGCGAAGTCGTCGCGCCGCTGCTCGGCTGGGCCGATGTCGTGGTCGAAAACTTCTCTCCCGGCACGATGGAAAAGCTCGGCCTCGACTACGCCAGGCTGTCGGATCTGCATCCCGGTCTCGTCATGGCGTCCGGCAGCGTCTACGGTCAGACTGGTCCACTCGCCCGCGAGTGGGGCGTCGACGGCACGGGCGGCGCGCTTTCCGGGCGCACCTTTCTGACCGGCTGGGACGACCGCGATCCGGTGGTTCCCGGTGCCGTGCCCTACGGCGATGTGATCGTTCCGTATGTCATCGCGGCCGGCGTCATCGCCGGCCTCGTCCGGCGACTCAGGGGCGGACCGGGCTGTCATATCGATGCCGCGATGTACGAGATCTGTGTGCAGCAGATGGCGCCCGCGATTCGGGCCGCCCAGACCGGCCCGGCGCCGCGGCGCCGGGGCAACGCCGATCCCGCGGTGCTGCTGCAGGATGTCTTTCCGGCGCGCGGCAACGACCGTTGGGTCGCGATCACTGCATTCGATGATCAGGATCTCGAGCAACTGCGCCGGCTCGCCGGCGATGGCCCGCTCGAGACCTGGACCAGAGAGCAGGACGAATTCGAGCTCGTGGCCCTGCTCCAGCGCGAGGGAATCGCCGCCGGCGTCGTGCAGGACATCGAGGATCTCGTCGAGCGCGACGCCGGGCTCAGGCAACGCGGTGCGCTCGTAGAGCTCGCCCATCCGAAGCTCGGCCGCTTCGGCCACATGCGAACGCCGATCAGTTTTTCCGGACACGCCGGCACGCCGTTTCGGGCGCCGGCAATCGGCGAGCATACCCGGGAGATCGTGCTCGGCCTCGCGGGAATCTGCGCCGAGCGCCTCGCCGAGCTCGAAGACAGCGGAGTCCTGCGATGAGCGCGCAGCACGCGGAAGGAGCGGTCACCGGGCTCACGTGCACGCTTCAGGCGAAGGCCTATCAAAAGGCTTTCGGGACCGATCTCAGAGAGCGCGTCGTCGAGCGCGGCGAGCCGTTTGCCGTCGCGCAGGCCGATACGCCGCATGAGATCTTTCATGCCATGGGCATTCCCGTCGTCTCGAACCAGTGGTGGTCCGCCTATATCTCGGCCAAGCGGCTTTCCTCGCGCTACCTCGCCGTGCTCGACGAGCAGGGCTACCCGGCCAATCGCTGCAGCTATTGCGCGCTCGGTCTCGCCTGCACGCTCGCGGATGATCCATCGACGGCGCCCTGGGGTGGGCTTCCCAGGCCGACCGTGCTCGTCGCGCGACTGACCTGCGATTGCATCCAGCAGGTGTTCGGGACCTGGGCCGACGCGCTCGAGACCGATTTTTTTCCCCTCGAGGCCCCGGCCTGGATCAACACCCTGCCGGAGTGGTACCGGCACTCGCGCGATCGATGGGAAGAAGTGTATGACGGGACGCGAATTGCCCTGCTGACCGAGGAGATGCGCGAGCTGATCGCGCTGATCGAGCGCAAGACCGACCGGCGCTTCGAGCCGGCGCGGCTCGCAAGCCTCATGGATCGCATCAATGAGCAGGAGCAGCATTTCGCGCAAGCCGCGCAGATTGCGGGCGAGACCCGCCCCTGTCCCGTATCCGTGACGGATCAGATGACCAACACGATGATTCCGCAATGGCACCGGGGCTCGGACTGGGCCATCGAGCATGCGCGGCGATTTCTCGAAGAGGTTCGTGAGCGCGCCCACGCCGGTGCCGGTGTTGTTCCGGAAGAAAGAATTCGGCTCATGTGGGTAGGTGCCGGGCTCTGGCACGACACGTCGTTTTACGAAGCGCTCGGGAAACGGCTGGGCGCCGTCTTCGTCTGGTCGATGTACCTGCCTTTCGCCGGCGCGCAGTACATTCGCGAAGCTCGAGGCCGGCCGCTCGAAGCGCTGGCGAGCCGCATCTGCTCGATGAACGAGGTCCTGCATCTCCCGCCCTGGATGCCTGAGTGGCTCGTCAGCGAGGCGCGTCGCTGCGCCCTCGATGCGGCGATAGTGCTCGTCCCGCCGGACAATCGCCTGTCGCAGTCCGGAACCCTGCTCGCCCGGGACGCGCTCGAGGCTGCGGGTGTCCCGACACTGATGCTGAGCGCTGATATGGTGAATGCCGGCGACTGGGATCGCGATGCCGCGGTCGCCGTCGTCCATCGGTTTCTCGAACAGGGGCTTGCCCGATGAAGCGCTGTCTCGTACTGCTGTTGTTGCTCGCCGGCTGCGGCCCGGCGGGAGACGACGCCGGCGTCACCGAGCTCGTCTACGCGACACCTTATAGTCCGACGCACCCGTTCAGCCGCGCCGATCAGCGCTGGATCGACTTCGTCGAAGAGCGCTCGGACGGCAGCCTCAGGATTCGCCCGAGCTGGTCCGGCGCCCTGCTGTCCTCGCTGCATTCGATGGTGGAGCTTCGCCACAGCGTCGTCGATATCGGACTGATCACGCCGATCTACGTGAAGGGCGGCGTCCATCTGATCCGGGCACAGTCGGGCTTCTACAGCGGCGTCAGGACGATCGAGCAGCAGGTCGAGCTCTATTACTGCCTCGCGCGCGACAACCCGGCGTTCGAGCGCGAGCTCGAGGGCCTCAAGGTCCTCGCCGTGCAGGGCGGCAGCCTGCCCGGCATCGTCACGCGCGACCGGCCCGTATCCACGCTCGAGGACCTGCGGGGCTTGCGGATTCGCGTCCCGGCAGAGCTGATCGAGGTCATGCGCGATCTCGGAGCCGATCCGGTCAACATGCCGATGGGCGACGTCTACTCGGCGCTGGCCAAGGGCATCATCGACGGCGTCGTTGCGCCGACCGATACCTTCCGGGCGCTGCACCTGGCCGAGGTCGCGCGGTTCTATACGGATCTCGCCGTGCCCCGCGGCGCCTATCCCGCACGCGCGATCGGCCGCGAGCGTTGGCAGCGGCTCTCCGCCGCGCAGCAAGGGGTGCTCGAGGAATCGATACCGCTCTGGGAAGCGGCGCTCGCGGAGGAGAATCGGCGCGCACTCGAGGAGGGCCTGGACTACGCGCGCGCGAACGGCCTGGTCGAGCTGCCGATCAGCGCGGCGGACCAGGCGAGGTTCGACGACCTCTACGCACGGGAAGCGGCGCAAAGTGCGTCGAGACTTTCGCGCTACGGCATCGATGGCGACGCAGTTCTGGCGCAGGCACGCGCGAGCATAGGCCAGGATGGCAGCATCAATTGCAGGGAGGCAGGCGAATGAATTCCATGCTCGAAGGTATCCGCGTCGCGGATTTCAGTCATGTAATGGCGGGCCCGTATGCGACGCACCTGCTGGGCCTGTTCGGCGCGGAGGTCATCAAGATCGAATCTCCCGCCGGGGATGCCATGCGCTGCTACGGCGCGGACCGGCGCTACGACGGCATGGCGCCGGCATTCATTGCCGTCAATGCGGGCAAAAAATCGATCGTGCTCGACCTCAAGCTGGCCGACGATCTCGCGCGGGCGCGCAGCCTCATCGCGGCAAGCGACGTGCTGGTCGAGAACTTTCGTCCGGGCGTGATGCAGCGCCTCGGCCTCGACTACGCAGCGGTCCGGGAGCTCAAGCCCGATATCGTTTACTGCTCGGTGTCCGGCTACGGCCAGTCGGGTCCGCGACGAGACTGGCCAGCGATCGACAACATCGTGCAGGCGACGAGCGGCATGATGAGCCTGGGCGGCGAGCCCGACGGACCGCCGACGCGCATCGGTTTTCCTGTCGTTGACACGCTGACCGGGCAGACGGCGGCTTTCGCAATACTGGCGGCCCTGCTCCGGCGCGAGCGCGGGGGCGGGGGCGGCGGAGAATATCTCGACGTCGCGATGTTCGACGCGACGCTTGCCTTCATGGCATCGGCTGTCGTGCCGTATCTCGTGACAGGCCGCGCGCTGGAGCGGACCGGCAACACCGGCTACAGCGGGCAACCGACCGCGGCCGTATTCCAGGCCGGCGATGGCTGCTATCTCTCGCTCGGCGTCGTGCAGCAACGCCAGTTCGAGCAGCTCGCGTGCCTGCTCGGCCGCGAGCGTTGGCTCGTGGACCCGCGATTTTCCGATCCCGACGCGCGTCGCGCGAATGCCGCGGTCATGCAGGCCGAGCTCGACGAGGTTTTTCGGTCGCGCGACGCGGCCGCATGGGAGTCCGAGCTCTGCCAGGCGGGGATCCCGTGCGGAATGGTGCGTGATATCCGCGAGGCCGTCGTGCTGCCCGGGCTCGACGGGCGCGGCCTCTGCCGGCCGCTGACGGTCCCGGGGCTGCCCGATCGCGAAGAGATACGCGTGCTCGGCTCCGGCGTGCTCGCCGCGCAAGCGGACAGCAAGGATCAGGGGCCGCCGCCCCGGCTCGGCGAGCATACGGCCGAGATCCTGGCCTGGATCGGGAACGAATGCCTCAAGGCATGACGATCGCTACGCGTCAACGAGGCCGGCGAGCTCGTGCGGACGAACGTTGAGCGCTTTCGCCACGCCGTCGAAAAAGTCGGCCTCGCTCAGCTCCTCGCCCGTCGCATCCCGGATGGCCCGCTGCACCGTGCTGACCTCGACCGACATGACGTTCGTATCCGAGCTCGAGGCGTGCGCGAGCGTCATCAGCAGCGCCTCCTTGACGAGCTGGTTCTTCTCGGCCGGATCGAGCTCATTGCCGCCAAAAGCCTTCAGAACGACCCCAAGTGATGCGATGGACATACGACTCCCCGTCTTTCTTGTTGTTATTGGTCGGCCGGCATCATACCGCGGTCCGGCACGGCTGGTCAGCGCCGGCGAGCCTCAGCGCCGCACGTACTTCTGCACGCGGCGGTGGACGACGTCGCCGACGTAGATCGACCCGTCTTCGGCGACGGCGAGAAAGTGCGCCTCGCCGAACTCGCCGAGGCCGTCGCCCGGCATGCCGGTCACGCCGAGCACGGCGCCGGTCGCCTTGTCGAGCCTCACGACCTGGCCGTCGAAGCCCGTCGTCATGTAGATCTCGTCGCCGTGGAGCTCGAGGCTACAGGCCATGCCGTAATAGAGCCAGCCCTTGACGAAGTTGCCGTCCGTGTCGAAAACCTGGATGCGACGGTTCTCGCGGTCGGCGACGTAGACGAGATCGTCCTCGTCGATGACGATCGAATGCGGCACGGCGAACTGGCCGGGCAGCGTGCCCTGCCCGCCCCATGACTTGACGAAGCTCGCGTCGCGGTCGAACTTGAGGATCAGCGGCTCGCCGCGCCCGTGCCCCTGCGCAACGTAGAAGTTGCCGGCCGAGTCGATCGCGACGTCGTTCGGCTCGTTGAAGAGCCGGGTTCCCGCCGCCTCGTCCCAGCTGCCGGACTGGCCGGCCGTGCCGAGCGCGAGCAGCACCTCGCCATCCGGGGCAAGCTTCAGGACCTGGTGCGTCGAGAAGTCCGTCGTCCAGTAGTTGCCGTCGGCATCGATCCTCAAGCCGTGCGAGCGCCGGAACAGATCCTCGCCGAAGCCGCGCAGGAACCTGCCGTCGGCATCGAACTCGAGCAGCGCCTGCGGCCCGCGATGGAGCACGATGACGTGCCCGTCGGCATCGATGTCGACGGCCGCAACGCCAGCGAAAGCGACGCCTTCGGGCATCTCGAAAGCGGCGTCGAACGCCACGGGCATGACGTCGAGCGGCGGCCCCGCGATCGCCTGCGGCGGAATCGAAGGCCGCTGCGCGGCAGCCGGCAACGCCGCGAGCACCAGCGCGACGCCTGAAAGGATCCTCATCGCTAGCTCCCCCCCGAAAGCACAGCCTGCCCGAGCTACCAGCGCCCGGTGTTCTCGTACCACTTTATGCTGAACGGCCGCGCGTTGTCGATGCAGGCGACGTCCATGCGGCCGTCACCGTTGATATCGGCCGCGTCGCAGCTGTTGGCCGCGATCGCGTCGTCCATAATCGTGCGCTCCCAGCGGTCACCGGATGCGTCGGCGGCCCGATAGAGATAGAGGTTCCTCGGACCGCGCGTGCCGGCCGCGACGATCTCGCCGTTGCCGTCGCCGCTCAGATCCGCGACGAGCAGCGAGTGGCCGTTGACGAGCTCGGTGTCGATAACCACACGCTGCCAGGCGCCGCCCGATCCCTGCCGGTAGACGACGACCTGGTTGCCGTGGAACGGCTCGATCGCGGCGAAGAACGGCTCGCCGTCGAGCTCACCCGCGCCGAGATCGCTCGAGCCGCCGTTGGGGTAAGGCTCGTCGACGCCCGGCGAGAGGCGCGTCCGGGTCCACTGCCCGTTCGGGCCTAGCCGGTGCGCATGGACGCCGAGACGCCCGGCGCTCACGACCTCTGCCCGCCCGTCGCCGTCGGAATCCCAGGCCATGACGCCGTGGACGACGCCCTGGTTCTCACCCGTGATCGAGCGGCGCTCCCAGTCGCCCGGCCGGTAGTAGACGAGCGGCGTCGGCAGCCGGTCGGGATCCTCGAAGCCCTGGGCCTCGCCGTGCAGGATCGGCGCGTTGATCAGGACGCTCGTGCCGTCCCCGTCGATGTCGCCGAAGCGAATGCGGTGCGAGGTCGGGATCGCGTCGATCTCGGTCAGCGTCCAGGGCTCGGCCGGATCGCCCGCGTGCTCGAGGATCGCGATGTTGCCGGCGCTTGCGGACGGGTTCGTGCTGAAGCCGTAGGCGAGACCGATCTCGGGGATGCCGTCGCCGTCGGTGTCGGCTGCGTCCATGTTGATCATGCCGGCGGCCTCGGCCGTGATCACGTGGCGCT
>Ga0302046_10004760_pt1 | contig 12033 bp, 13 predicted proteins | sample RVTome_11_FD_200261 | JGI IMG/M metagenome (GOLD analysis project Ga0302046, IMG submission 200261) | Soil microbial communities from uranium-contaminated site in the Upper Colorado River Basin, Wyoming, United States - RVT147D111 (version 2) ... | reverse complement strand
GGATCCTCGAATCCCGTCACGTCGAGCGGTCGCTGCCGGGCCGGGACGCCCACGTCGAGGCCGTCGGCGACGACGAACCCGGCGACCTCGAGCCGGACGAAGCGGCCGTGCTCACCGCCCTGGCGCACGGCAACACGATCGAGGGCGTCGCCGCACAGCTCGGGTTCGGTGTCCGCGACACGGCACGCATCGTGTGGGGACTGCGGCTGCTCGGGCTCGTCGACGTCTCGCCCACGACAGCCGCCCGAACGGCGGTCGCGATCGACGACGGCCCGGCGAGGCCGCTGCCGCTGGATGACGAGGCGGAGGCGGACGAGGAGTCGGCGGAGCCGGACGAGCAGGATCTCCTTGACACGGTGCGGGTCACCGAAGACGAGCACGAGCGTCCGCGACGACGGCTTTTCGGCCGCTGACTCAGCATGCGCGAGCTCGCTGGCCGGGCTCGGGCGTAACGTCTGGGTCTCCTCGTCCAGGGATGGCCCCGATGCTCGAGCCCGGTGATCGCGCCCCGCAGTTCACGCTGCCGGACCAGCACGGGACGAAGGTCTCGCTGAGAGACCTGAAGGGCAGCCCCGTCGTCCTCTACTTCTATCCGCGGGACTTCACGGGCGGGTGCACGACCCAGGCCTGCGACATCCGGGATCGGTGGGCCGAGTTCGAGCAGGCCGGCGCGATCGTGCTCGGCATCTCCCCCGACACCGTCGAGTCGCACGAGAAGTTCACCGCCCGCTACGACCTCCCCCACACCCTGCTCGCCGACCCGGACCGGAAGGTGCTGGAGAAGTACGGGGCCTGGGGCGAGAAGGTCCTCTACGGCAAGAGGTCCGTGGGCGTGATCCGGTCGACGACGCTGGTGGGGCCCGACGGGAAGGTCGTCAAGGTCTGGAAGCGCGTCCAGGCCAAGCAGCACGCCGAGCAGGTGCTGGCCGCCCTGGCCGAGCTCGACGCCTGACGGTCGGCGACGCAAGCCGGGCTGGGCCACTCGAGCAGTGTCGTCGATTCAGCGGGTGTCGCGCCGGCGCGTCGTGGCTGGGTCGTGACCGGGCACCTCGAGGCCCTCCCCCACGAGGGCCGTGACGCTGACGGTGCCCCCGTTCACCGCCAGCACGTCGCCGGGAGCGGCGTCGCGGCGCACGAAGGCCATCCCCACCGTCGGGTCCCCGCTGACCACGCCGGTGACCGTGACCCGGTCCCGGCCGGAGCCCGACTCGTGGCCCTCCTCGAAGCTGCCCTCCAGCTCGACCCGTGCGAGCCGACGGCGGGGGCGGCCCAGGTTCCACATGCGAGCAACGGCCTCCTGCCCCGGGTAGCAGCCCTTCTTCAGGTGCACGTGCGTTTGCAGCAGGCCGATCTCCTCCGGCAGGTTCGGCGGGGCGATCTCGTGCCCCCACCGCGGGACGCCATGGGCGATGTCCCAGTCGGCCAGCAGCCGTGCGGGGTCCGCCGGCGGCGGGGGCGCGCCTGCTCGAGCAGCCTCGGGGTCGTCGGTCACGAGATCGACGCCGTGTGGGCGCGGGATGGACGCAACGACGTCGCCGCCCGCCGGCGGGGGTACACCACGGAACGCGACCACGGCCAGGTCGGTCAGTGCGAACGTGACGTCGAGCAGGAACGTCCGTGACGCCATCGTCTCGAGTGCGTACCGGCCCGTGTCCTCGTCGGGTGCAACCAGCAGCAGCACGTCCTGGTCATCGCCGATGACGTCGAAGACGGCGACCGGCTCGCCAGCAGCGTCCAACACGAGCGCCGAGCGAACCTCGCCGACCCCGAGGTCGACCAGCGACTGGCTGGTGACGTCCTCGAGATACTGACGGACGTCCGTACCGCCGGCGCGAACGACGACCGCGTCGGTCTGGCAGGCCACGGGGGCAAGGAAAGTCGACGGCAGAGCAGCGTCCTGCGTGCGAGAGACCTCTCGGGATCGTATGGTGCTGTCGGAACCAGCCACCGCCCACCAACCGGAACGAGCCCGAGTGGCCTCCTTGACGTAACTTTACAAATCTGATTGAATGTAAACCTCGAAGAGCGCGACCGAGGAGCGCCCAGCATGAGCACGCATCGCTACGCAGTCCCCGTCGACGTCACCGGGTGGCACATCCCCGGTGTCGAGTCCGACGTGGCCTTCACCTGGGACTACGACAATGGCCGGAAGCGGATGCTCAACCTCTACGAGAAGGGCAAGGAGAAGCAGTGGAACACCACCGTGCGCATCGACTGGTCCCACGACATCGACCCGGCCGACCAGGCCGCCGCGCCTGACGAGATCATCCCGATCTTTGGCTCGCCGACCTGGGAGAAGCTGAGCCGCGAGGAGAAGGACCGGACCCGCCACCACTACCTGGCCTGGGTCAACTCGCAGTTCCTCCACGGCGAGCAGGGAGCGCTGGTGTGCGCCGCGAAGATCGTCGAGACCGTGCCCGACATCGACTCCAAGTTCTATGCCGCCACGCAGGTGATGGACGAGGCTCGTCACGTCGAGACCTACGGGCGGTTCATCAACGAGAAGATCGACCTGTGCTACCCGATCAACGGCAGCCTCGCCCAGCTGCTGGAGCAGACGATCACCGACTCCCGCTGGGACTACACCTATCTGGGGATGCAGGTGCTCATCGAGGGCGTGGCGCTGGCGGCGTTCTCGATGATCCGCGACTTCACGGGCGACCCGCTGGCCAAGTCGATCAACGCCTACGTGATGCAGGACGAGGCGCGCCACATCGCATTCGGTCGGCTCGCGCTGAAGGACGCCTACGCGGACCTGACCGAGGCCGAGCGCGCCGAGCGCGAGGAGTTCGTCGTCGAGGGCAGCTATCTGCTGCGCGACCGGTTCCTGGCGCGCGAGGTCTGGGAGAACCTCGGCTACGACGCCGACGAATTGACCGCCTGGGTCGACAAGCACCAGATGATGACCGAGTTCCGCAAGGCCCTGTTCAGCCGGGTCGTCCCGACCGTCAAGGACATCGGGCTGTGGGGCGACAAGGTCCAGGCTGCCTACGAGGACATGGGCGTGCTCGGCTTCCAGGACAACGACCTGGACATGCTGTCGCAGGCCGACGAGGACATCGCCGAGGAGCTCGAGAAGATGCTGGCCGCCCAAGCCGCCGGCGACGAGGCGTCCGACAACGGCTCGCGCGGCGCCGCCCTGGCCCAGACCATGGCCCACGCCACCGACTGACCCCCATCAGCGGTCGAGGACGGCGTCCAGGTCGCGCTTGGCCGGGACGCCACTGGTGCGGGCGAGGATCCGCCCGTCGTCGGGGTCGATGAGGAACAGCGTGGGCACGCGCATGACGTGATGTGCCCGTGCCAGTGCCAGGTGGTCCCCCGCGTCGATGTAGGCCCAGCGGAATCCCTGGCGCTCCTGCGCCATCTCCCGGAGGACCTCCTTGACCTGCACGCAGGGCGCGCAGGTGGGCGATCCCAGCAGCAGTCCGAGGGCGTTCGCACCGTCGCGGTGGAGGCCCACCTCCTCCAGGTGCTCGAGGCTGAAGCCGCCAGTGGCCGCCCGTCGGCCGTCGGATGCCGCCGGCTCCTTGACCCGTCCCTCACGCCGCTGCCACCACACACCAAGCACGACGGTGACCAGCAGCAGGCCGACGACGATGCCGGCTCGGACGAGCACGTCCACGATCAGCGGGCGGCGGCGCCCAGGAGTCGCTTCCCGAGCAGGTAGACCTCGCAGCCGACGCAGAGACCCGTGAAGGCGAGCAGCCCGGACAGGGCAAGGACGATCCCGGCGAGGACCCAGCCGAGCCCGGGGGCGCCAGCAGCGAGGGCCAGCAGGCCTCCGGCGGTGAAGATGAAGCCCATCAGCTGCGCGAAGCGCGGCGGCGCCTCCGGCTCGGTCGCGGGGGGCGGGCCCAGCTCGAAGCGGCGCTTGACCCAGCGGAACAGGTTCCCGTAGGGCGACCAGCGCAGCCCGGCGAAGGCGGCGATCGTGAACATCACGAACTGGAAGGCGAGCAGCACCGTGCCCACCGTTCCCTGGACGATGATCGCGGCTGCCAGGACGGTCGTCGTGATCGCGGCGCTGAAGCGCGGACCGCGAACGTCGATGATCAGCTTGCCGGCTTCGTCGTGGGCCAGCTGCTGGGCCATGTCAGCTCCTTTGAGGATTTCAGGCGCGGCCGGTGGCCTTGCGCAGCACGATGCGGACGGTCGGGCGCCCGCGATTGTCGCGGATCCGACGGACGTCCGCGATCTCGTGGCCTGCCCGGTCGACCCACCGCGCGAACGCGGCGGGGGCACCCTCGAGGTCGGTGAGCACCTCCAACCAGCCGCCCGTCGGCAGGTTCTCGAGGGCGGCACGGGCAGCCTCGACCGCCTGCTGGTGGGTCCGGTTGCGGACCTGGATGGTGTGGTCGGGAGTGGGCAGCCCACCAAGGCCAGCCTCGTCGAGGCGCGCCCGGACGCGACCTGCAGTCGACGTCACGATCGCGGGCGCCCCCGCTGCGGCAAGGGCACCGCGCAGCAGGCCGCGGGCGAGCGCGTCGCCAACGCCCGCATCCACCTCGCCGATCAACCCGAGGCCGATCTCGAGGCCATCGACGAGCAGGTCGTCGCTCTCCTCCGACAGCCGCACCTCCGGGAAGGCTGCCCGCAGCGCCTCGACGGCGACGACGCCAGCCGCCCGGAAGGTTCGGGCACTCGCGAATCCCGCCTTGGCACCGACGAGCCGGCGGCCCTGGTCCTCGGCGAGCAGCTCGAGCTTGGCCGCGTGCTCGGCGAGCCCGGCGATGAGCTGCACGACGACGTGGACGCCCAGCTGGGCGCCCGGCGGGACTTCGGCGCGTTCCTGTCCGACCTGTTCCCGGGCGACGTAGACGCGGGCGGGCCGGCCGCCGGCGGGGTGCTTGCGGCGCCCGGTGATGGCCAGGCCGGCCTCGGCGAGCACGTCCAGGTGGTTGCGGGCGACGTTGGGGTGGAGGCCGAAGCGCTCGGCGATGTCCTTGGCGGACAGGGGTGCACCCTCGGTCTGGAGCCGCCGGTAGATGCCGGCTCGGGTGGGCACGTCCAGCGCACGGCGGATCGCCTCCTCGGGGTTGTCGGACGGCGCTGCCTGGTCGTCCATGACCACGACGGGCGGCACCGTTCGGCGCAGCCGATCGGCGGCGGTGCTGGTCGCGGCGGTCACCGGGCCATCCTGTTCGGGGTGCGGGGTCACGGACAACGCCAATCGTCGGCGGATTCCACCCTTTCGGCTCTCAGCATAGTGGAAACCGTGCAAACATCCCCGTTGGCGGGCGGGAGTTCAGCCCCCGGAAAACGGCGGAAGGACCGCGACAACGGCACCCGGTGGGATCGAACCCTCCTCCCCCGGAGAAAACGTCTCCTCTCCGACGACCACGCGGGAAACGGTGAGACGGCTGATCATCGGCTCGCCGAAACGGGTGGCCAGCTCGATCCGCAGCCCCAGGACCGTGTCCGCCTCGCACTGGACTGAAGGTGCGCCGGCCGCGTCACGAAGGGCGGCGAAGAGGCGCACGGTCACCATCCGACGTCCTTCCTGCTCGGGAAGCGGCCGGTCGCGTGGACCTGGTCGAGGGCGGCGATGAGTGCGTCGGCGAAGGCGGCGTTGACGCCGTCCTCGGCGTGGCCGAAGCGCTCGGCCCGCCACAGCCGGGCACCGTCGCCGGCGGCGGCCGCAAGGCGCTCGGCGTCGGAGATCGGGAAGTAGTCGTCGTCCTCACCGTGCACCACGAGCAGCGGCACGTGGGCGTCGCGGGCCATCTGCTCGGGGTGGGGCGGCTTGCCCCACCGGGCCGGCGGCACCAGCCGAACCCCGATCGCGGCCCGGACCCCCGCACGGGCGAACGAGGAATCCCACATGCGGCGCAGTCGCTGCATGGGCTCGCCGGGCGGGTCCTCACGGAACTCGGCGGGGGCCGAGATCACGACGGCGGCATCGACGTCGGCCCGCCGGTGCACGGCATGGATGGCCGTCGTACCACCCATGGACATGCCGACCAGCGCAACCCATGGGTGGCCGTGGGCCCGAAGCCAGCGGGCCGCGGCTTCGGCGTCCAGTGCCTCGAGATCGCCCAAGGTCGACACGCCTCGCGAGCGTCCGTGGCCGCGCAGGTCGATGGCCAGGACGGCCCCCCATTCGGCGAGGCGGTCGGCCAGGTACGCATACGCGGGCTTGCGGCGATGGGAGAACAGGCCGTGGAGCACGACCACGGCCGGTCCGCCCGGGTTCGGTCCGGGCAGGTAGGTGCCCCGCAGGCGAACGGCGTCCTCGGTGTGCAGGTGCAGATGCCGACCCGGCGTGCGGTGGCCGCCCACGATTCCACGCGTCTCGAGGAACGCGCGGAACTGGCCGCGTTCGCGGGGTTCGGCGGGTGGCCGGGGCGTTCGTGCCACGCTGCTGGGTGCCTGTCCGGGGGCCGTGGGAACGGCACGGTACGCCGGAGGGCACCTGCTCGACTGTTGCTCTGGGGCCGGGCTCCATATCCTCGCCGGCGGCGTCATGCCCTGAACTCACTCGAGGGGGAGTTGCCGTGCACCTGCTGGTGCTCACGGACCGCCCGGGCGGCGGCAAGTCCCTGCTGCCCTCCCTCGAGTATCTCGACCACACGCTCCAGGACGCTCCTCTCGACGAGTCGTCGCTGATGGGGATGGGGGCCTGTGACGTCGTCGTGGTTGACGCGACCGGCGACCTGCGCGAGGCCAGCGGCGCCGCTCGCTCGGCGTCCGTTCACGACCTGGCCAAGCCGGTCGTGGTCGTGATCAGCGAGGGCGGCCTTGCCGCACTGAAGGTCACCTGGGGATTCGACGACTGGCTGCTCCCCCAGGCCTCGCCGGCCGAGGTCGAAACCCGGCTGCGCATTGCCGCCGACCGTGTTGTCGCTTCCCAGCCCTCGCGGGCCGCGTCGGTGGGCGACGTCGTGGTCGACGAGGACAGCTACCAGGTGCGCCTGCGCGGCCAGCCACTCGATCTCACCTACAAGGAGTTCGAGCTGCTCAAGACGCTCGCGAACTCGCCCAACCGAGTGTTCACGCGCGAACTGCTGCTCCAGGAGGTCTGGGGCTACGACTACTTCGGCGGGTCGAGGACGGTGGACGTCCACATCCGGCGTCTGCGCGCCAAGCTGGGCCCCGAGCACGAGAGCATCATCGTGACGGTCCGTGGCGTCGGCTACAAGTTGGTGCCGCCAGGCCAGCGCGGCCGCAGCGAGGATGCCAAGGTCAACTCCGACGCGGGCTGATCAGGCCGGCGGCAGTGTCACGAGCGCGTCCACCCAGGCCGTTGTGAACCCGGCCGTTTCATACAGGTGCATGGCCGGCTCGTTGGCCTCGTCGACCCACAGGATCACGCGGTCACATCCCTGCGCCGCAAGCCGGGCCAAGCCGCCATCGAGCAGCCGACGCGCCAGCCCCCGCCCCCGCGCACGCGGGTGCACCGACAGGTTGTGGACCTCCCCAGTGTGTTCGTCACGGCGCATCGTCCAGTGCGCGCCATCGAGCTCGCCGTGGGCGTCGGCCGACCGGGCGACGACGATGTCGGCCGGGTCGAAGCCGTCGCGGGCGATCTCGGCCGCGATTCGACGCGAGCCCCAGCCGTCGGGCGTGCCGTCGTAGGCGTCGCGCAGCAGCTTCGCGAGTGCCGGCAGGTCGCGATCGGGCTCGAAGCGGCGAATGTCGGGGTCCGGTGAGCCCGGGGCGCCCACCACGCGCTCGAGGACGGCCAGGCGCCGGATCACCTCCACGCCGGCGATCGCCGACACGGGGTGGTCGTCGACGTCGCGGATCCACACCATCCCGCCCAAGGCGAGGGAGTCGGCGACGAAGTCTCGGGCATCGGCCGACGTGGCATCGCGTGCGACGGCGAGGTCGCCCGGCCCATCCGCCGGCATCGCCAGGTAGCCCGCTGCCGGGTCGAACCATGCCCGCCAGCCCGTCACCGGATGTCCGTGGGCAGCACGCCGGAGTCGGGCCAGCTCCTGGGCATCCGGCAGCCACCGACCATCGGCCCCCGCGCGTTCCTGCAACCACGACGAGGCCGCCGCAGCGCCAGTGGCCGTGGTGACTGCCGTGGCCTGATCCCCCGTCACGTGTTTCCTTGGCGGTGCCGAGTCCCCGTTGGTTACCATGCCGCCGCCTTCGGTGGGCAGCGCTCGGGCCGCTAGCTCAATGGCAGAGCATCGGACTTTTAATCCGCTGGTTGCAGGTTCGAGTCCTGCGCGGCCCACCGGGAGTGCCACAGGGACCTGTGGAGCAGTTTGGAGTGCTCGCCACCCTGTCAAGGTGGAGGCCGCGGGTTCAAATCCCGTCAGGTCCGCTCGGGCGTCGGAGATCCGGCGCCCGATGTGTTTCCCCGCGGGGTGCTCCACCACGTCGCGGGGAAACGCGGTCAGGTAGCTCAGTCGGTAGAGCACTCGCCTGAAAAGCGAGGTGTCGGCAGTTCGATTCTGCCCCTGACCACCTCCTGTCAGCTGTCGAGCTCGTCAGAGCCCGCTCGCTCTCCGGTGACCAGCTCGCGACCTGCGCTCAGAAACACCCCCGGCGGCGTGAGACGATTTGGTGGGGATTGTCTCACGAGCGGTACGCTTCGCGGACGCCTGACGGAGTGACCCGCCGATGTCCGACGCCCCGATCTCGATGCTGCTTGAGCCCACCGAGGAAGAGAAGCTCCTCCGCGAGTCCGTGTTCGCGATCTGTTCCAAGTACGGGGCCAACTACATGCGGGAGTGCAAGGCCGACAACGTCCCGCCCGTCGAGTTGTGGGACGAGCTGGCCGAAGGTGGCTTCCTCGGGGTCAACCTGCCCACTGAGTATGGCGGCGGCGGCATGGGCATGACCGGCCTGGCCGCGGTCAACGAGGAGATCACGGCCGCCGAGACCACGCTCGCGCTCATCATCGTCTCGCCCGCGATCGCCGGGTCGATCCTGGTCAAGCACGGGTCGGTCGAACAGAAGCAGGTGTGGCTGCCGGGCCTCGCCGCCGGCACCACCAAGATCGCGTTCGCGGTCACCGAGGCCGACGCCGGCTCGAACACGCACATGCTGTCCACGAACGCGACCCGCAACGACGACAAGACCTGGACGATCAACGGCCAGAAGACCTTCATCTCGGGCGTGGAGCACGCCGACACGATCCTCGTCGTGGCGCGCGCCCGCCTGGAGGACGGCCAGCTCGGCCTGCCGCTGCTGTTCCTGGTCCCGACGGACGCCGGGGGGCTGTCCCGCCAACCCGTGCCCACCACGCTGCCGTGGGCGGAGTGGCAGTGGACGCTGTTCTTCGACAACGTCGTCATCTCCGAGGACCGGCTCATCGGCGGCGACATGGGCGGCCTGGCCGCCCTGTTCGACGGGCTGAACCCCGAGCGGATCATGGGCGCGGCGGGCGGCGTCGCGGCTGCCAAGCTCGCCCTGGACAAGGCGACCGCCTACGCCAACACCCGCGAGGTCTGGGGCACGCCGATCGGCACCCACCAGGCGATCGCCCACCCGCTGGCCGAGATCTACATCGAGTGGGCCCAGGCCCGGCTGATGCTCCAGAAGGCCTGCGCCCTGTACGACGCCGGCGCAAAGGGTGCGGGCGAGGCAGCCAACATGGCCAAGTTCGCGGCGGGCGAGGTGGCGGTTCGCGCTGCTGACCGAGCCATCCAGACCCACGGCGGCAACGGCATGACCGAGGAGTTCGGCCTGACCCACCTGTGGCTGGGCGCCCGCCTCATCCAGATCGCCCCGGTCAGCCGCGAGATGATCCTCAACTACGTCGCCCAGCACTCCCTGGGATTGCCCAAGAGCTACTGACGCAGGCAGAAAGCGCCCAGCTCGACGGGAGCGCTCAGGTCGTCTCGGGATCCTCGTCCCGCTTGCCGGGACGAATGCGGCGGTCCCGGCGGGCCAGCACCGGGACCTCGTTGAACACGTCCGCGAGGTCATCGAGGGTGTTGCGAGCGGGCTTGGTCGTCTCCAGGAACTCGCGCACCACCCTCGAGAAGCCCTCGGAGTCGTCCAGGTGAGGGAAGTGGCCGGACTTGGGGAAGTACTCCACCCGGGCACCGGGCATCATGCGCTCGGCCCGGCGGGCGTGCCCAACCGGGATGATCGAGTCGCGCTCGCCCCAGATCACGAGCACCGGCAGGTGGGCCGTGATGTGCAGCCGGTCAGCGGCGCTCACTCGCTGGCCGGCGGAGCCGATGACGCCGCGGATGAGGCTCAGCACGGCCCGGCGGTTCGACCGCGTGGCCAGCAGCTCAGCAGCCCGGAACCAGTCCTCGATCTTGCCGTGACGGTGCATGCCTGCCAGCTCGGCCGCCCTGCGGGCGATGCCGACCGTCCGCGGACTCACGGCCAGGTGGATGAACGGATCTGCCAGCCCGGGAATCGCGAGCAGCCGCAGGATGGGGCTCACGGAACGGCCCAGGCCGCCGGCGTCCTCCAGCACCAGACGGCTGACCATCTTGGGCCACAGGTAGGCCAGCTGGAGCGCGACGCCACCCCCGAGCGAGTGGCCAATCACGGTCGCGTGGTCGACCGATTCCATCAGCATCAGGTCACGCACGTGGGTGGCCAGCGCGGGCACCGAGTAGTCGGCCCCATAGATCGGAGCGGACGAGGCGCCGTGCCCCAACAGGTCGATGGAGATCACCCGGTACGTGTCGTTGAAGTACGGCGTGACCTTGTCCCAGGTCCGGGAGCTCTCGACGAGCCCGTGGATCATCACGATCGGGTGGCCGTCGGCGGGGCCCGAGTCTCGCCACCCGATGCGAAGGCCATTGACGACGTGGGTGCAGTCGACGATCTCTACCGGCTCCCGCGGTTGGGGCACTGCCTTCAGCGCACGTCCAGATGCCTCGCTCAAACGATTCCCTCCTTGACCAGCCAGCGTGCCGTTCGCTTGAAACCCTCGTCGAGATCGACGCGCGGCTCGAAGTCGAGGATCTCGCGGGCCTTCGCGATCGAGTAGGTGCCTGTGCGCATCATGTAGTCGATGGTCCTCGGTTCGAAGTGGCCCGGCTGGCCGCGCAGCCGATCGACGAACCCAACCACACCAACGGCCGGACGAAGCAGCCGATACGGGGCGGTCCGCGGCGGGCCGACGCGCATGATGTCGCAGTAGCGGCGGAAGAACGAACGGGCACGGATGCCGACCCCGTTGGTGATCGTGAAGACCTGCCCGGCGGCCGCCCCCCGTTCCCCGGCGGCCACGATCGCGTCGACCACGTTGTCAACATAGATCGGGCTGAGGATGCCTTCCCCCTTGTTGGGCAGGATCATCCGCCCGGTGCGGATGTACTCGATCGGGGTCAGGGTCCAGGCCTCCGACCGAGGGCCATAGACGTCGCCGGGGCGCAGGATCACGCCCTCGATGTCGCCCGCGGCATGGGCCTCGAGCACCACCTGTTCCGAGGCGATCTTGGTGTCGACGTACTGGGCCCCGTTGGGGCGGACCGGGTAGGTCTCGTCCACGCCGTCCGGGAAGTCGAAGCCGAACACGGTCACCGAGGACAGGTGCACGATTCGCTTGACGCCATGCTTGACGGCGGCCTCGACCACCTTCTGTGTGCCGAGGACGTTCGTGCTCCAGAACAGGTCCGGGTCACCGGAGAGCGTCACGATCGCTGCGGTGTGCACCACCAGGTCGACGTCCCGGAGGTGGACCTCCCAGGCCTCGGGCTTGCGGATGTCGCCGACCCGCACGTTGTTGGCGGGGTCGCCCGAGAGGTCGATGCCGACCACGTCGATGCCGGCCTCGCGGTAGCGCGCCATCAGCGGTGCGCCGATGAAGCCATTGGCGCCCGTGATCAAGACCTTGCGGGGTCCGGACATGCGGGAGTTCCGGTCGGTATCCGAGTGCTTGCAAATGTAGAGCACGCAGGGTGGTCGCAGAAACGGTGGCGCCGGCGAGGGAGGTGCCGGTGGTCAGGCAGTCTCGACCAGGTGGCGATCGATGCCCGGCAACGTGAACGCGACGCGACCGCGCCCGATGCGGCGGATGATCCCGTGCGTCTCGATGAGCGCCTGCTGGGTGGAGCCGACCGCCTCGGTGGTCGACCCGAGCGATCGCGCCACGTTGCCAGAGGT
>Ga0302046_10004759_pt1 | contig 12034 bp, 8 predicted proteins | sample RVTome_11_FD_200261 | JGI IMG/M metagenome (GOLD analysis project Ga0302046, IMG submission 200261) | Soil microbial communities from uranium-contaminated site in the Upper Colorado River Basin, Wyoming, United States - RVT147D111 (version 2) ... | reverse complement strand
GGCGATACTCTGGCAAGCCGCGCCACGTCGGCAAGCTTGACCGTCTTGTGCTCGGAAGCTGATTTCAAGGCGCCTGCCCCGTTTCAGGATGGCGCAAGAGCCTAGCAACAAGCCCCCTGTAGTGCAAGCGCTTTCATTCACGCGCGCCAACAGGCTGGCGGTCCCATGAACTGATAAACTCCGCTCGCGGGCGCCGGTCGCTGCGGCCGGCGCACTGGCCATCGACACCACGCCCACCTTGAGCACACTGCGCCCGATCCCTCCCGCCTGGGCGCTCGGTTTCCTCTTTGCGATCTTCACGCTCTCGGGGTTTGCCGGACTCATCTACGAATCCATCTGGAGCCATTACCTCAAGCTCTTCCTGGGGCACGCGGGCTACGCGCAGACGCTCGTGCTCGCCATATTCATGGGAGGAATGGCGGCCGGCGCGTGGCTGGCGGGCCGGCGCTCGGGCAGCTGGCGCAACCTCCTTCTCGGCTACGCGATCGTCGAGGCCGTGATCGGCGTCATCGCGCTTGCGTTCCACCCGGTCTTCGTCGCCGTCACCAGCGCCGCGTTTGAAAGCGTCCTGCCGGCGCTTGGCACGCCCGCTTCAGCGGCGCTCGCGAAATGGTCGCTCGGCGCGGCGCTGATCCTGCCGCAGTCGGTGCTGCTCGGGATGACGTTTCCGCTCATGAGCGGAGGCGTCATCCGGCGCTATCCCGACGCGCCCGGTTCCGCGTTGGCCATGCTCTATTTCACCAACAGCCTCGGTGCCGCCGTTGGCGTGCTCGTGGCCGGGTTCGTCCTGATCGGTCGCGTCGGGCTTCCAGGCACGGTCGAATTTGCCGGCGCGATGAATCTCGCGCTTGCCGCGCTGGTCTTCCTTCTTGCTCGCGTCGCGGCGCCTGAAACCGCTCCCATACGCCCTGCCCCGGCGGCCCCGGCCGAACGCAGGTACCTCCACCTGATGCTCGCGGTGGCCGCGTTGACCGGCGCCGCCTCCTTCATCTACGAGATCGCATGGATCCGCATGCTGACGCTCGTTCTGGGCAGCGCCACGCATTCCTTCGAGCTCATGCTCTCGGCGTTCATCCTGGGACTGGCCTTCGGCGGGCTGTGGATCCGCCGGAGGATCGACCGCCTCGCGGAGCCGCGGCGCTTTCTCGGCTACGTCCAGGTGACGATGGGGCTCGCCGCCATCGCGACGCTGCCCCTCTACGGGGAGACCTTCGGGCTCATGCAGTGGACGCTCGCCGCCGTCGAGCGCAGCGAGAGCGGCTACGCGCTCTTCCATGTCGTGAGCCACGCGCTCTCTCTCGCCGTCATGCTCCCGGCGACGTTCTGCGCCGGCATGACGCTGCCGCTCATCACCTACGCGCTGCTCAAGCGCGGCCGCGGCGAGGGCGCGATCGGCGCCGTCTATGCCGCCAATACCTTCGGCGCCATCGTCGGCGTCATCCTCGCCGCGCACATCGGGCTGCCCTGGCTCGGCCTGAAGGGGACCGTCCTCGCGGGCGCCGCGATCGATGTCGCGCTGGGCCTCGCGCTGCTGTGGGCCGTTGGCGGCTACACGCTTCGCTTCGGAGCCGTCGCCACTGGCGCGGCCGTCGCGTTTGTGCTCGCGCTCGGCGCGGTCCGCCTCGACGCCTACAAGCTCATATCGGGCGTCTACCGCTACGGCGATCTCTACAGCGCCGAGGAAGCCCGCATCCTCTATTACAGGGACGGCCGCACGGCGTCGGTCAGCCTGGTCGATTTCTCGGAGGGCCGCTCCATCCGCACCAATGGCAAATCCGACGGCGGCGTCAACATGGCGGGTGGGCGCCTGGTCGACGAGATGACGATGACGCTCACGGCAGCGCTGCCGCTCGCGTTGAAGCCCGAGGCGCGGCGCGTCGCGGTGATCGGCATCGGCACCGGGATCACCACGCACACGCTGCTCGCCAGCCACGGGCTCGAGTCGGTCGACACGATCGAGATCGAGCCCGCCATGGTCGAGGCCTCGCGCGGCTTCGCGCCGCGCAACGCCGGAGCCTTCAGCGATCCGCGCAGCCGGATCTACATCGATGACGCAAAGACCTTCTTCAGCACGCACAACCGCCGCTACGACGTGATCGTCTCGGAGCCGTCGAACCCCTGGGTCAGCGGTGTGGCGAGCCTTTTCTCCGTGGAGTTCTACCGCATCGCGCGCCGCCACCTCGCGCCCGAGGGCATCCTCGTGCAATGGCTGCAGCTCTACGAGTTCGACATGGCGCTGCTCGCCTCGGTCATGCGCGCGCTGGGCGAGGTCTTCCCCGACTACGTGGTCTATGCCGCGGATGACAACGATCTGCTGGTCGTGGCCGGGCCGCCCGAGGTGCTCTCGCGCAGGCTGGCCGATGTGTTCGAGAACGAGGCGCTGCGGCAGCAACTCGCCGCAGTCGAGGTGCGGGGAATCGGGGACCTCGATCAACGCCGCATCGGCGGGCGGCGCGTGCTGCAACCGCTTTTCCTCTCCTACGACGTGCCGGCCAATTCCGATTACCGGCCCTATCTCGATCTCAACGCGGCGCGCGCGCGCTTCCTGGAGAGCGACGCGACCGAGTTCCTCGAGCTCGGCGCGGCGCACGCGCCCCTGCTCGCGCTGCTCGACCCGACGCCGGCGCCGCGCCCGGGCCTGTTCGCGGGCGGGGAGTACTACGCGAAGATGGAGCGCATGCGCCGCGCGCGTTATGCGCGCGACTTCCTCACCGGGACGATCCCCGAGCCGGTCAACATTCCCTACTCGCTGCAGAAGGACCTCGAGCTCGTTCAGGTGAGGCTCGTGGGCTGCGTGCGCCCGGATGAGTTCGACAGCTGGGTGCACGCGGTTTTCCAGGTCGGGCTCGCGACGATTCCCTACCTGCCGCCCGAGGACGCGCGCGCGCTGTGGAGCGGGCTCGCCGCGAGCCCGTGCCGGGATGCAGTGCCGGAGTCACAGGCACGCTGGCTTGAGCTGCTGCGCGCGGTCGCCGAGCGCGACGTACCGGCGATGACGAGCGGCGCCCACGAGCTGTTGGCGAAACCATCCCCCTCGCTTGAGTCGCGCACCAGCCGGGAGTACCTGGTCGCGGTCGCCATGACCGGCTACCTCGCACAGAAAAAGCACACCGAGGCGCGTGCGCTGTGGGAGCGCTACGGCCCGGGCCTTTCAGCTCGCATGGGCCTCGAGCTGAGGCTTCTGCGCGCCCTCGCGCAAGGCGGCCGGCCACGTCCTTGAAACCGGCAGCGCCACGCCGCGCCATGCCCTGCCTGGTGGCGCACGCATTGCCGGCCGCCTTAAAGAGAATCGCTCAAGTCAGCAATACCGGTCTACCGGTATTGCTTGGCGCTGTATTTGCGGTATTTCGCGAGGAGCCGGCGCGGCGGGCGGAAAGCGTCGCGGCGGAAGGGCTCGCCCAGCTCCTGGGTCAGCATGATCTCCACAACCGAGGGCTTGCCGCTCTTCAACGCGGCCTTGAGGGCGTCGCTCACCTCGTCCTCGTGCTCGACGCGGTAGCCTTCCGCACCCATCACCCGCGCCACCTCCGAGAAGTCGGGATTCGCCAGGTTCGTCCCGACGAACCGGCTGTCGAAGTAATCGATCTGGTTCTTCTTCTCGGCGCCCCACTGGGCGTTGTTGAAGACGACCGCGACCGCGGGGATCTTCTCCTTCACCGCGGTCATCACTTCGGCCAAGCTCATCCCCCAGGCGCCGTCGCCCACGTAGGCGATTGCCGGGCGGTCGGGCCGCGCGACCTTGGCCCCGAGCGCCGTTGGATAGGCGTAACCGCAGTTGCCCCAGCTCATGGCCGCAAGAAACGACAGCGGCTGCTCGAACCTGAGATAGCTGTTCGCAACCGAGCACACGTTGCCGATGTCGGTGGAAACCATGGCGTTGCGGGGCAATGCCTTCGCAAGCTGCGCCAGCGCGCGGCGCGGACCGATGTGGCCTTTCTTGTTGGGCGAGGGCCAGTTGGCAAGCTCCGCCGCCCATGCCGCTTTCTCGACCTGCACAAGCGAGAGCCGCGCCTTGTCGGGCTTGCGCGCGCCGCGCTCCTTGACGCGCTTCAGGAGCTCGGCCGCTGCAAGCTTCGCGTCGCCCTGGATCGCGAGCGAGGCTTTCTTCACCAGTCCGAGCGTGCGGTGGTCGGCATCGATCTGGATGATCTTCGCCCCCTTCGGCCAGTAGTCCAGGCCATGCTGCGGGAGCGTTCCGAACGGCCCCAGGCGCGAGCCGAGTGCGAGCACAACGTCGGCGCGCGCGATGATATTCATTGCCGCCTTCGAGCCTTGATAGCCAAGGGGCCCGCAGGAGAGCGGATGGCTCGCCGGGAAGGAGTCGTTGTGCAGATAGGAGTTCACGACTGGCGCGGTCAGATACTCGGCGAGCGCCTTCACCTCGGCGATGCCGTCCGACATCACGGCGCCGCCGCCCGACAGGATGACCGGGAATTTTGCGCCGGCCAGCATTTTCGCGGCCTTCTCGAGCGAATTCGAGCCGCCCGCGGCGCGCTCGATGACGAGCGGCGGCAGGATCTCGTAGTCAGCCTCGCCGTAGAAGTAGTCGCGCGGGATATTGACCTGAACGGGCCCGCGCTCGTGCAGCGCAATCGTGAACGCGCGGTGCATGAGCTCGGCCATGCGCAGGGGCGAATTGACGTGCACCTGCCACTTCGTGATCTTGGAGAAGATCGGCATCTGCTCCGTCTCCTGGAATCCGCCGTGCCCCGCAGTAAGGCTGCCCGACTCGGGCGTGATCACGACCATCGGGGTATGCGCCCAGTAGGCCGCCGCCACCGCGGTGACGAAATTGGTGATGCCGGGGCCGTTCTGCGCGATGCACACCGTCGGCCAGTTGCTGACGCGGCCGTAGCCGTCGGCCATGTGCGCGGCGTTCTGCTCATGCGCAACGCTCACGAGGCGGATGCCCGCGGCCGGGAAGAGATCGAGCGCGTCCATGTAAGCAGAACCGACGATCCCGAATACGTCCTTCACCTTGTACGCCACCAGCGTCTCGACGAAGGCCTCGGACGGCGTCATGCGGATCTTGCCGCCGGCGGGAGCCTTGGTCGCAGTCGCGAGATTTTTCGCTTCGGTCATGTAGTTCATGGGCTCACCTCCTCTCAAGGACGGTGCGGCCGCCCGCAGGCGGCCGCTCCTGCCAGATTATATACCATGATCTACTGGATGCAAGCGCTTGCATTTTGCAAGCCGGCACATTGTTCACGCAATATTATTTATACGGGTGCGCAGGCCAGGGGGCCGCGTCCTAGAGTCGGCCCTCGCGCTTGATGTCGAGGTAGCGGTTGACCAGCGCCGTCGGCAGCTCCTGCGGCTCCACGTCCACGCACAGGATGCCGTCGCGCTCGAGCCGGTGCAGCGCGAGCGCGCGCTCGCGCAGATAGTCGGCTGCCGCCGCGTGCGTGAGGGCGCGCTCGAACGTATCGACGCGTGCGGTCAACGCGCGAGAGAGGATCGCCTCGCGCAGGCTCGCGAAGAGCACGAGATGGTGGCGTCCCAGCAGTTGCAGCGCCGGTGCGATCGCGTCGTCATCCTCATCGCGCAGGTTCGACAGCATGACGACCAGCGCGCGCTTGCGCACGCGGCGCTGGAGCTCGAGCGCGGCCGCCTCGTAATCGGACGTCATGAGCGAGGGCTGCAGGTCATAGAGCTGGTTGAGCATGGTCGTCACCACGGCCGCGCCCTTCCTCGGCGCCATGAAGCGCGGCTCGCCGCTCATCGTGAGAAAGCCTACCGCGTCGCCCTGGCGCAGGCTCACGTAGGCGAGGAGCAGCGCCGCGTTCAGCACGTGATCGAAGTGCGACAGCTCGCCGTCGCGCGCGGAAAGACGCCTGCCGCAGTCGATGACGAGCATGATCTGCTGGTCGCGCTCGTCCTGGTACTCGCGCGAGACGAGACGCCCGGTGCGGGCGGTCGCCTTCCAGTCGATCTGCCGCTGCGCGTCGCCTTCCCGGTACTCGCGCAGCTGGTGGAACTCGAGGCCCTGGCCGCGGCGCCGGCGCTGCAGTATGCCGATCTGCGAGAGCCGCTGGTCGGTCGCAAGCAGCGCGTAGCGCGTCAACGCGGCGAAATTGGGATAGACCCGGCTCGGGGTCTCCTCGGCGAGGCGCGCGCGCCGCTGCCACAGTCCGAGCGGCGAGTCGATACGCACGTCCACGCGCCCGAAGCGATGCAACCCGCGCTCGACCGGCCGCGCCTCGTAGCGAACGTCCGCCCAGCCTCCCGCCGGCACGCTCACGCGCCGTGGCATCCCGCGCACTTCGAAAGCGACGGGCGTGTGGTCGAAGATTTCGACGTTTCGGGCGCGTGGCCCCGGGTTTGTCAGGCGCAGCGATATGCGGTGCCAGATCCCGAGGGGAAGCGACGCCGGCGCGCTGCGCGAAGCAGCGGGGATGGGTGCGGCCCAGACGGCTGCGGCATCGCCGAGCACGGCGAGGAGAACGAGGACCGCCGCCGCGCGCCACGCCGGCTCCAGGGCGCCTTCAAAGGCGGCGGCCAGCGCAATCGCCAGGAGCACCCCGCCCGCCACCAGCAGCCGCCGCGCCGGAATCATCATGCGTCTCGAGGGCGCAGTGCGATCGCGCCGGCTCCCGGCGCGCGCGAGCGGCGCGCAATCACTGGCGTGGTGCCTCCACCTTCTCGAGGATGGCGTTGAGGATGCTGTCGCCGCGATGGCCTTCGATTTCCAACTCGGGCGCGGGCACGACGCGATGGCGGAGCGCCGGCAGGGCAATCGCTTTCACGTCGTCCGGCGTCACGAAGGCCCTGCCCGCCATCAGCGCCACCGCGCGCGCGCCCCTTGCCAGCGCGATGCTGCCGCGCGGTCCCGCCCCCGCCGCGACGCCGTTCCAGGTGCGCGTGGCACGCACGATCCGCACCGCGTAATCGAGGACCGCGTCGTCGAACTTGAGGTGCGCCGCCGACTTCTGCAGCCCGAGCACCGCCTCCGGCCTCACCACCGTCGCGACGCCGTTGACATTCAGCCGGTCGCCTACCTGCCCGCTGGTGACCCGGTCGACCAGCGCCTTCTCGTGCTCGTGGGTCGGGAAATCGATCTGCACCTTGAGGAGAAACCGGTCGAGCTGCGCCTCCGGCAGGGCGTAGGTGCCTTCGTGCTCGATCGGGTTTTGCGTCGCCAGAACCATGAAGGGTGGCGCGAGCGGGAGCGCCGTGCCCTCGATCGTGACCTGGCCCTCCTGCATCACCTCGAGCAGCGCCGCCTGCGTTTTGGCGGGCGCGCGGTTGATCTCATCGGCGAGCAGCAGGTTCGTGAACACCGGGCCGCGCCGCGTCGTGAACTGGCGCGTCGCCTGGTCGTAGAGAGTATGGCCGCATACATCGGCAGGCATGAGATCGGGCGTGAACTGAATCCGGCCGAATTGCCCGTCGAAGGTCTTGGCGAGCGCCCGCACGAGGAGCGTCTTGCCGAGCCCCGGCACACCTTCGATCAGCACGTGGCCCCCGGCGACAAGCGCCGCGAGCGTCTGCTCGATGACTTCGTCCTGCCCGACGACTGCTTTCGCGATCTCGGCCCGCATGGCCGCCAGCGTCTCGGACGCCGCCGCAAGTTCCGGCGCCGTTGGCGCTCCCGTCCCGCTCATCTCGTTTGCTCCGGTCACGTTCAGGTCCTCACTTTTCGATTCAGGCGATCATCGATCGCCTGCAGGGTGCGAATGGCGGTTACGAACTCGCGCGGATCCTCGGGCGCGTCGTACAGCGCAAGCTCGAGGTTGGCTGCGGGCAGCGCCGTGAGCTCCGCAAGGCGCGGAACCTGCGCCCCTCGCGCCGTCGCGGCGAGGCCCGGGTGGTTGCGCGCGACGCCGCGCAGGCACGCCTCTCTCGCCGCGGACAGCAGACGTCGCGCGCTGCCGCTCGCCCAGTGAAACCGGCCGCTCGCGCGGATGTGGTCGAGCAGGCGGGGGCGCGCGGTCGGGGGATCGGCCCGCAGCGGCCCGAAGCGCGGAAGCACCCGCCACAGCCAAAGCAGGAGCAGCAGCGCGCCTGTCAACGCGGCATGCCAGGCGTTCTCGCGCACCCAGCTCGCAAGCGAAGGCGCCTCGAGGCGCGCGCCCAGCACCACGGCAGGCGTTTCGGGATGGAAACGAGCGAGCTGCCACGCGAACTCCGCGTGATCGAGCTGGCCGATCCGGCTGTTCATCATGAATCGGAGGCCGTTCACCACGGTGATGTGACCGCGGCCGAGCGGAAAGCGCTGCAGCAGCACGCTCCAGTGCTCGTCCACTGTCAGCACGGCGCGCTTCTCCGTATCGATGAAGTGCTGCCGTGGCCCGAAGTCTACGCGCAGCGTTGCCGGAGCGTGGGGGAGGTGCAATTCGCTCGGCTTGCGCGGGGGCTGCAGCCTCAACGGACGCCGGTGTATGCCCAATGCGTCGAGCACCCGGTCGCGCGCACGGGGGTCCTGCGGCTCGACGATCAAGTGCCCGCCGGCCGAGACCCACGAGAGGAGCTGCTCCGTATGACGTCGCGTCAGCGCGGCCCGTTGCCGCAGAAGTATGAGCGCTGCGCCGGGCTCGAGCGTCTCCAGATCCGCGATGCGCCGCGCTTCGCGCGCCGGCACGCCCATGCGCTCGTACAGCCGCATCGCCGCGAGCAGCGGGTTGCGACGCGCTTCACCCTGCGGGCCGACGTACTCGGGCTCGGAGACGTACTCGAAATTGAGAACCAGCCACGCCGCGCCGGCCACGATGAGCAGGACGAGCGCGCCTGCCGCAAGCGAAACGTTCCTCATGCCCGCTCGCGGGCGCCGAAACACGGCAGCCACTCGTCGCACAACGTGCGCACCACGAGCTCGTCGGGCAGCTCGCCGCCGTACGCGGTGCGCTGCCAGTGGCCGACCAGGCGGGCGAAGTACCGGGCGGTATCCGCCGCGCAGTGAGCGCTCACCACGCGCAGGCAGTCCCCCTCGGTGTCGCCGGGCGCAAGCGTGATGCGGTCGCGGTGCACCACGGTGGAAAGCGCACCGCGATAGAGCAGGCTCAGCGCCCCGCGCACCCGCCCTTGCTCGACGAGCGAGAGCGCCGCGGCCCGAACGTCGGCGGGCAGCGACTGGGGCCGGATGTCGAAACCGAACAGCGCCTCGGGGGCCGGGGCGGCGGTGTGGCCGCGGCGATCCCGGACCCGAACGTGGCGCGCCGCGTAATAAAATCCCGCGGCCGCGGCAATGGCGACCACGATCCACAGCAAGGCACGCAGGATCTCAGCCATCAGCTCGCCGAAGTTTTCCCAGCCGGGCCCGAGCCCCGGCTTGTCCTCGCGGTCGGCATCGAGCCCCAGGCCCCGCCCCGTGTAGCGCAGGCGCCGGACATCGCGGTACTCACTGAAGGCCGGCTCCTTGAGGACTTCCTGTATCACTTCGCGCGGCGAGCGCGCGGCCGTCTCGGCTGCATCGACTGTCGGCGCCGCGATCAGCAATGCGCACACGAGGGCGAATGCCGCCGCAAGCGCCACCGCGGGCGCGCGCATCGAAGTCGCCCGGGAAGCAAGCCGGCGCAGCTCGAGCTCGATGTCCCATGCCTCGAGCTGCGTGCGCCGGTTGAGGTACAGCGAAAAGCCGGCCGCCACGTAGAAGGGCTCGATCACGGAGACCGCGATGACGTAGAAAAGGTTGCCGACCCACTGCTTCCACGCCGCGGTCTCGGCGGCCCCGGTAAAAAGGGTGCCCAGACCGATATCGAGGTCGTAGGCACCGGGCGTCAAGAGGTCGAACAGCCCGTAGAGCGACAACACCATGACTGCCTCGAAGTGAAGGCACGCTACCGTGAGCCACACGGCATGGCCGCGTGCGCGGCGATGCAGCGCGCGGGCGCGGGCGCGTGCGGCGCGCCCGGTCAGGCGCTCCAGGTGCCAGACCGGCAGGTTGAACGAGCGCGCGAGGTCGAAGCGGTAGAGCGTGACGCTCGCAAGCGCGCCGGGAAGAAGCGCGCGCGGCAGGGTGCGGAGAGCCGTGCCGAGAGCGGGTGCAGCGCCGAACACGGCGCCGCCCAGCACGTGCAGGACGGCCCGGTCGAAGATGGGCTTCAGCCACCACAAGAGCAGCACGACGAGCGTCGGCCGGTTAGGCAGGGCGAGCGCAAGGATAAGCGCCGCGCCGCCGTAGACCGCAAGCCAGGCGGGCCAGATGCGGCGCCACCAGGCGCGGAGCATGACGGCCCCCAGGTCCATCGCTTCCCACGGCTCGCGCGGCCGGAGCCGCAATGCCAGCCGCTCAATCTCCACGGCCGCGCCCCAGGAAAAAGAAATAGGCGCCGAGCAGCACCCAGAGCGCGACGCCCACGCCATACTTGAGCCCGGGCGGCACCTCGGTCAGGGGCGACCAGAAGGCCTCCACGAATGCGGCGAGCATAAGCATGGACGCCGCGCCGTAGATGATGCCTGTCGCGCCTCGCGCGGCGACTACCAGTGCCTGCTTGCGTGAGAGCTGGCCCGGCGCGATCAGCGCGGCTCCGAGCTTGAGGCCGGCTGCGCCGGAAAGCGCGATGGCCGTCAGCTCGAGCGCGCTGTGTCCCGCGACGAACGAGTAGAAGGGTACGAAATGGCCGCTGTGCGTCAGGTGACCCGCAATCGCCCCGAGGAAAAAGCCGTTGAAGAGCAGAAAGAAGAGCGACCCGATTCCGAAGAGGAGCCCCCCTGCGAAGGTCTGGAAGGCGATCTTGATGTTGTTCCAGATGTAGACGCCGAACATGAAGAACGCCGAGTTGGCCTCCGGATAGCGGCCGAGGCGCGCGGCGTCGGGGCGGTACATGTGCTCGAACTTCTCGATTCCCTCGGGCGAGACGAGGTAATACACGATGTCCGGGAAAAAGCCCGTCAGCACGATCATGGCGGCGAGGGGTCCGAAAAAAAGCGCGAGGGCAAGCGCGACGAGGCGCCGCTCGGCGCGCACGCGCCGCGGGAAGCCGTCGAACACGAACGCCGCGAACCGGCTCTTGCGCTCGGCGCGCGAGCCGTAGAGGACGTGGTGGCCGCGCGTTGCGAGTGCATGCAGGCGCTCGATCACCGCCGCGCCGTAGCGCCGGTCGCGCGCCAGCGCAAGCTGCTGGCAGATGCGCCGGTAGCGGCGCGGCACCTCTGCATCGGGCAGGCTGTCCGCGTCCGCCCGCTTTCCGCGGCGCTCGAGCCAGCGTTCGAACGCGCCCCACTCGGGCGAGAACCGGTCCTCGAACCCTTGCTGCTTCATGAAGCGCGGCGCCCGATGAGGTGGTTCGCAAGCTGCAAAATCTGCGCAAGCGCGGCGCGCTCGCGGGCCTCTCCGACCAGCGCGCGCGGAATCTCGGCGAGCTCCGCGGCGCGCTCGGGCGTCAACGTCGCCACGCGCTCGGCGAGCGCAACCACGGCCCGGCTTTCGGCAAGCGTCAGTGGAATCGCCGGGGGCTGCGGGTCAGCCGCGGGAACGCCTGCGTGCCTTTGCGCGGTTTCGCAGTAGACGACAACGGTGCCGGCAACGAGGTCACCCAACCGCTTGAAGTCGCGATTCACCAGTACCGAGATCAAGCCGATCCCGTAGAAGAGCGGCAGGAAATCCACGGCCCGCAGGAGGTTTCGCACCAGGGCGGGGCCCCATGCGACGGGCGTGCCGTCGTCATGCACGACCTGGAGCGCGAGCAGCTTCTTGCCCGGGGTCGCGCCTTCGAACCAGACCTCGCACGCCGCGGGAACCAGCCATTCGAGCAGAAAAGCGACGATCAGGAGCGCCCCCGCCCCGATGCCTCCCAGCGGCAGCAGGATCAACCACGCGATGAAGAGCACCACGAGCCGCAGGATGAAATCGACGACCCATGCGTAGGCGCGCGAGACCGGGCCGGCCAGGCGAAGCTCGAGCTCGACGCCTTCAGGAGTGGCGACCGGGCGCACGGTATCGAGCGCGGGCGGCGCCTGGGTCACCATGGAAGTCGTGCCGCGGAGCCGCGGCCCGCCCTCGGGCGCATCAGCTGCGGAAGAATATTTCCCCGTAGGCGACGTAAACCGACGCCATGATGACCGGCATCATCACGAGCAGCCCCAGGCCGAACGG
>Ga0302046_10004758_pt1 | contig 12036 bp, 5 predicted proteins | sample RVTome_11_FD_200261 | JGI IMG/M metagenome (GOLD analysis project Ga0302046, IMG submission 200261) | Soil microbial communities from uranium-contaminated site in the Upper Colorado River Basin, Wyoming, United States - RVT147D111 (version 2) ... | reverse complement strand
CAGGCCGAAGACGTTGATGAAGGCGTAGCCTTTCTCCCGGAGCACGTTGCGCCAGGCGATCTTGAGATAGTTTGTCAGCATCGAAAGTCTCCAAATCAGTTCGTGTCGAAGCGTGTGTCGCCGCCTGAGCTTGCCCCGGTAGACCTTGCGGTACTCTGCCTCTGCCGTGGCATAGGAGCCTATACGGCGACGTGCCTCTCGGAATGCATCCTCCTGCGACAGGCCTGCCGCGACGAGCGCCGCCACGCGGTCGCGCAGGCTGCCCTCCAACTCTTCGATGTCCTCTTCGGAGAAGGCCCGGTTGTGCTCGAAGGGCCGCCGCCAGGCGGCGACGGCTTTGTCGAGGTCGAAGCGATAGCTACTCATAGCGCAGGCTTTTGACGGGGTCGGCCAGGGCGGCTTTGATGGATTGGTAGCTCACCGTCAGTAACGCGATCATGAGTCCGGCCAGCCCTGCCAGGGCGAAGACCCACCAGGAGATGGCGATGTGATAGGCGAACTCTTCCAGCCACCGGTGCATGACGACGTAAGCCAGCGGGGTAGCGAGCACAAAGGCGATAGCGACGAGCTTGATGAAATCCTTTGAGAGCAGCGCGACGATACCCGACACCGAGGCTCCGAGCACCTTCCGGATGCCGATCTCTTTGGTGCGCGTCTCGGCGGCATAGGAAGCCAGGCCAAAGAGCCCGAGGCAAGCGATGAAGATCGCGAGGATCGCAACCGTGGTAAAGATCTCGCCCAGCCGTTGCTCCGTGCGGTACATCTCGTCGAAGAGGTCATCCAGAAACTGATAGGTGAACGGCTCGTCGGGCGCAACCCGCTCGATCAACGCCTTCAGGTGATCCATCGTCTCGGGGATGGCCGTGGGAGTGAGGCGGGCAATGAGGTGGCCTGCGCCATGCCACGACTCATGAAGCTGGATAACCACTGGTCCAATCGGGTCACGGAGCGACCCAATGTGAAAGTCTTGGACGACTCCGATCACCTCACCCTCCGGTCCTGCCGATGCCGATTTGAAGGGTTTGCCGATGGCTTCCTCCGGTGTCCAGCCGAGACGCCGGGCGGCTGTCTCATTGATCACGTAGGCGCGTTCAATGTCGGAGGGTTGGTCCGCAGAGAAGTTGCGTCCTGCGACTAGGTGCAAACCCAATGTTTGCACATAATCTACGTCGACGATGGCCGGAGCCATCACGACGGATTCATCCTCCGGTAGTTCGACTTGAGCCTGCGAGGACCATTCCTCCGGTTTGTGCCTAATCGTCATATAAAACATGCCTGGTGCCGCGTCGGCGGCTGTGGCACTAAGCACCCCCGGTTGCATGGCTGCCTCGCGCTTGAGGTCTTCGCGCATGCTCCAGGCTTGGGCGGTAGGAAGATCGATAATTACAACCTGCTCATCCTGAAACCCGAGGTTCTTGTGCTGCACATAGCGAAGTTGCTGGTGGATGACAGCGGTGCTGACGATGAGCACGACGGAGATGGCAAACTGAGTGACGACCAAGCTCTTGCGCAACCATCCGCTACCTCGGCTTTGCACCGTTCCAGTGCCTCGCAGCACACGGACTGGTTGAAACCGCGCGAGGACGAAGGCGGGATACGTTCCTGCCCCGATGCCGACGAGCAGCACGAAAAGGATCAGCAGCAACAGCCCGTAGCCATAGGTTTCCACACGGAGAATCAGGTGCGTTTCGAACAGGGCATTGAAGGCCGGGAGGGTTAGGGCGGTAAGGATCAACGCGATGACCAGAGCGGTCCCACTCAGCAATACCGATTCACCCAGGAACTGCCGCATCAACTGGCCCTGGGCGGCCCCCAGCGTCTTGCGTACGCCAACCTCGCGTGCCCGCTGGGTAGCCTGCGCCGTGACGAGGTTGATGTAATTGATGGCGGCAATCAGCAAGATGAATAGCGCAATGGAGCCAAAGATGTAGAGGTACCGCATCTGGCCCCGGAAGACGCCTGGGGTGTAGAGGTCCGAAAGGTAGAGATCGGCGAGGGGAAGCGCGAAGAACGTAGGCGGCTCGCTATCCTCGAAATACGATTTCAGTACATCAGGAAGCTTGGCATTCACGGATTCGAGAGAAGCTGCATCATTCAGCAGGGCATAAGTCGTGAACATGTACGCGCCCCAGCCATCCTCACGGCGGTACTGCTCGGGCAAGAGGAAGATCGGAACGACCATATCGAACTGAATGGTCGATTTCTCCGGGACGTTTGCGACGACACCTTGCACCGTGACGGTGTGAGCCTCGCTACCACTGGACTCGAACTGCAAGGTTTTGCCGATGGGATCCTCGTCGCCGAAGTAGGCATCGGCCATGTGCTGGGTGATGACGGCGGCATCCGGTGTGTTTAGGACGGTGGCCGGATCGCCCTGGAGCAGCGGGAAGGAGAAAACCTCGAAGAACGTAGAGTCGGCGAAAAGGACGTGTTGCTTACTTCGGAATGCCGTTTCTTCACGGACCACAGGGCTCAACTCTTCATCTCGGGTGCGCACCGTCTTGAGCACGTTGGGCACATCACGCTGTAGCGTGGGTCCTAAAGGAAACGGGTTGCTCAGACTTCGACCCCAGAAGTTGCCCTCATTACCGAGGACGACGAGCCGATCCAGGTTATCCTGAAAGGCGTCATAGGAGCGCTCGTCCTGGATGTAAAGGCCGATGAGCAGGCAGCACGTCATCCCAATAGCCAGCCCCAGCACGTTGAGGACGGTGTAGAGCGGCTTGCGCCTCAGTTGGCGGAACGTAATCTTGAAATAGTTCTTCAGCATTGAAAGCCTCCAGGCGAGTTCATTGAGCAGTTGGCGTTGTCGTCGCACCTTGCCCCAGTAGACCTTGCGGTATTCTTCTTCTGCCCGGCCGTAGGAGCCCATCCGCCGCCGCGCTTCTCGGAAAGCCGCCTCCTCCGGCAGCCCTGCCTCCACCAGCGCGGCCACGCGGTCGCGCAGGCTGCCCTCCAACTCGTCGAGGTCCTCTTCGGAGAAGGCCCGGTTGTGCTCGAAGGGGCGTCGCCAGGCGGCGACGGCTTTGTCGAGGTCGAAGCGATAGCTACTCATAGCGCAGGCTTTTGACGGGGTCGGCCAGGGCGGCTCTGACGGCCTGGTAGCTCACCGTCAGCACGGCGGCCATGACGACGAAGAGACCGGAGAGCAGGAAAAGGCCGGGGTGCAGGGGCATGTGGTACGCGAAGTGCTGCAACCATCGGCTCATGACGAGGTAGGTCACAGGCGCAGCCAGCAGGACGGCCAGGATCGAAAGGCGAACATACGCGCTGGAAACCAGCAGGGCGATGCCGTGCACCGAGGCGCCCAGCACTTTGCGAATGCCGATCTCTTTGGTCCGTCCGGCAGCGGACAGGGCGGCCATGCCCAACAGCCCGAGGCAGGCGATCAAAATGGCAAAGCCCGCCGCATAGGTGACGATGCGCCCCCACCGCTCTTCCGCCTGATACTGCCGGCCCAGATCCTCATCGAGGAAGCTATAGGCGAAGGGTACGTCCGGTGCGACTTTTTGCCATGCTGCGCCCAGGGCGGCCAGCGTAGCCGGGACGTCGTGCGGGCTGATACGGACCAGGAGGTGCCGCTTGTGGATTTGCCGGTTGACCGTTTCGTTCAACGTCAACATCAACGGTTGAACCGGAAAGTGCAGCGGCCTCGTGTGAAAGTCCTGCACGACCCCGATCACGACGGGGTCCGGGATGCTGTCGAGGAGCGCAGGATCGACGAGGCCGGTCAACGCCTGCCCGACCGGTTCCGTCCACCCGAACCGTCGCGCCATCGTCTCATTGATGAGGATGCCTTGAACCCGGTCGCTCGCGAGGCTCGGGTCAAACCTCCGGCCGTCTACCATCGTCAGGCCGAGCACGTCCAGGAAGCTGGAGTCCACGGCTTCCAGGGCCACGTCTTCGTGATAGCCGGCCGACAGATGGCGCTGGATGCCGGCAGGTGAAAGCTGCAAGGAGGGGGGGCGGCTTACCGCCGTGATGCCGAGGACGTCGCGGCGGGTGCCGAGTTCATGGCGATAGGCCTCAAAAACGCTCCTGGCGTCTGCCGCCTGCGCGAAGAGGGAACCGCGCTCCGAGGAGGGGATGACTACTACCTGCTCTTTGTTGAAGCCCGGGCTCCGGGTGCGCAGGTATTGTAACTGATTCATGATGACCAGCGCCCCGGTGATCAGAAAGACCGACAGCCCGAACTGCACGACGACGAGGGTTTGGGTGAGGGCATGGGAGCCGCCCAGCCTGAACGTGCGCTTGAGCGTTTCCACCGGCTTGATGCCGGAGAGCACGAGCGCCGGATAACTGCCCGCCGTCAGCGCGGTGACGAGCATCAAGGCGAAGAGTGCCGGAAGGGTCAGCGCATCGCCGAATATCTCGAATGGCAGTTCCTTCGCCGCAACAACATTGAAAGCCGGCAGCAACGCCCTGGCCAGGATCAGGCCGAGCACCAGGGCCAACAGGGTAAGCAGCAGCGCTTCGCCCCAGAACTGGCCCATGAGCTGCGTGCGGAAGGCCCCCACGATCTTCCGCACCGCGACTTCCCGTGCCCGGCCGGCTGACCGGCCGAGGGCGAGCGTCATGAAGTTGATGCAGGCGACGACCAGCACGAGCAGCGCGATGCCGCCCAGCAGGTAGGAATACAGCGGGTCGCTGGCAGGGGTAAGCCCGCCTATGGTCCAGGTGTTCAGGTGGGTATCGGCGATGGGTTCCAGGCTAAACCGGACGGGCGGCCGGCCCGCCCGCTCCTCTGCCGCTTCCCAGGGATAATGAAGGCGCCGGAAAGGAATCAGCTTCGCCTCTACCTCGGCTCGCCGGGCTCCCCGGGCCAGGCGGACGTACGTGATCGTGCGCACGATGCGCCAGTCGTTCCCGTCCCACCCGTCCTCCAGGTTATCGATCGGTGCCAGCAGGTCGAAGCGGATGGAGGAGTTGCCGGGAACGGTACGGGCGACGCCGGTCACCGTAAAGTCTTCAAACCGATCACCCAGGCGAAGGCTCAACCGTTTTCCGATCGGGTCTTCCGAGCCGAAGTACTTTCTTGCGGCGGTCTCACTGAGCACGACCGTGTTCAAGTCGGCAAGCGCCGTAGCCGGATCGCCGCGCAGTAGCGGAAAGGTAAAGACGCTGAAGACGGACGGGTCTGCAAAGAGAATCTTCTCCTGAACAACGTCCGCACCGCTGCGGACGACGTAGGACGTTTCGTAGAACCGCACATATTCTTCCACTTCGGGCACCTCCGCTTTCAGGGCGGTGCCGAGGGGTAGGGGCTCATACGGATAGGCTCCGGTGTAGCCACCGTCCGCATCGAAAGAGGGATGGTTGACCCGGTAGATCCGGTCGTGGTCGGCGTGAAAGCGGTCGAAGGTGAGTTCGTCGCGCACGTAGAGCAGGATCAAAGCGCAGAAGGCCAGCCCGACGGCCAGGCCGAAGACGTTGATGAAGGCGTAGCCCTTCTGCTTCCACACGTTGCGCAGCGCAATGGTGAGATAGTTCTTGAGCATGGCTCCTCTCCCGTAGAATTCGTGCAGCAGCGCGCGCCGCCGCCTCATCTTGCCCCAGTACACCTTCCGATATTCGGTCTCTGCTACGCCGTAAGAACCCATTCGCCGGAGCGCCTCCCGGAAGGCCGCCTTCTCCGGCAGTCCCGCCGCGACGAGCGCCGCCACCCGGTCGCGCAGGCTACCCTCCAACTCTTCGAGGTCTTCGCCGGAGAACGCCTGGTTGTGCTCGTAGGGACGCCGCCAGGCGGCGACGGCTTTGTCAAGGTCGAACATGGCATTGTTGTCCGTTTGCTGTCGCTCACTGTGGTCCGGGCACTGCGTGCCCTGTTGTTCGCTCCCGGAGCCTGCCCTGAGCGCTGTCGAAGGGTTCGCTGTGGTGGGTCGTTGGTCGCTGGCCGGCGCCCTGCCCAACAGCGAGCCCAGAGGGCGAGCGGACCAAGCTATTCATAGCGCAGGCTCTTGACAGGGTCGACCAGGGCGGCTTTGATCGACTGGTAGCTCACCGTCACCAGAGCCACCCCCAGGGCCGCCAGGCCCGCAATTAGAAATGTCTGCCAGGACATTTCTATGCGGTAAGCGAAATCGTCCAGCCAGCGCTCCATGCCGAAATAAGCCAGCGGCGCAGCCACGAGGAACGCCAGGCCGATGAGCTTCAGGAAATCCGTCGAGAGCAGGGCCACGACGCTGCCGACGGAAGCGCCGAGCACTTTGCGGACGCCGATCTCTTTGGTCCGCTGCTGGGCGGTGAAGGAGGCTAGCCCGAATAACCCCAGGCAGGCGATCCCGATGGCGAGGAGCGTGAAGAGGCCGAGGAGGCGCGCCGTGCGGGCTTCCGCGCGATAGAGCGCGTCCAGGTCGGCGTCGAGGAACGAATAGCTGAAGGGTTGCTGGGGCGCGAAAGCACCCCACGTCCGGCGGAGGAAAGCCAGCGCGGCGGGCAGGTCGTCCGTGCGCAGCCGTGCCGTGATGAGCAGGTTCGGACGGTTGGTGTTGCGGGGGTCCGGCCCCAGCAGGGCAAACGGGCCGATGGTTTCGTGCAGCGAGGCGAAGTGAAAATCCTTCACCACGCCGACGATCGTGTAGGTCGATTCGTTCGGCCAGATGAGCCGTGTGCCGATGGGGTGTTCCAGGCCGAGCCGGGCGACCGCCGTCTCATTCAATATCACCCCGAGCGAGTCGCCGGGAGTGGTGCGGGAGAGGCTGCGCCCGGAAACCAGTTCGAGGCCGAGCGTTTCCACAAAGTCGAAGCTGGCGTAGGTGTAGGGCATCAGCACCCGGTCGTCTTCGGCGGTTCCCTCGGCCCGGAAACGCGCGGTGTCGAACGAGCGCCCCGGCACTTTCTCGGCGTTGGAGACGAAGGCGATGCCCGCGTGATCGCGCAGCCGCTGGCGGAAGGTCTCGCCTTGCCGTCCCAGCACCTCGGCTCCTTCAATGACGACGACCTGGTCCGTGCGGAACCCTAGCTTCTTGCTGCGCATGTAGTCCATCTGGTTGTAGACCACGAGCGTGCCGGCGATGAGGAGGATCGAGACGGCGAACTGAAACACGACCAGGCTGTTGCGTAGTGCCGAGGATCGCGGCCCCTGGCGGCTTCTTTTCAACACGGCCACGGGAGGGAAACCGGAAAGGAAATAGGCCGGATACAACCCTGCCAGAAGCCCGGTGAAAAGTCCGAAAGCCAGCAGACCCGGCAGCAGGATCGCCAGGTCGGGCAATGAAAGGGAGATCCCTGTGAGCCGGTCGAAGGCCAACATCAGCAGGTGTACCAGCGTGACGGCCAGCAGCAGCGCCGCGAGGCTGAGCAACACGGATTCCGTCAAAAACTGCCCGACGAGTTGCCGTCGCTGCGATCCCAGCACCTTGCGCACACCGACTTCTCGTGCCCGCCCCGCAGACTGTGCCGTGGCAAGATTGGTAAAGTTGATGCCGGCCAGCAAGAGGATGAACAGGGCCACGGTGCCGAACAGCACGACGTAGGTCGCATCGCCGTTCGGCTGCAACTCCCCTGCGAGGTCGGAATGCAGGTGGATGCGGGGGACGGGCTGGAGGAAGTACCGGAATCCGTTGCCCGCCGCCTGAAATTGCGCCAGCGAGAGCCCCCGGTTTTCTTCGAACTGGGGCGCCACGTAGCGCTGGATCAGCCCGGGAAACCGGGCCTCCAGCGCCGCCGGATCGGCGCCGGGGCGCAGCACGACGTAGGTAAGCGGGTCGAAGTAGTCGGCCCCCAACCACGTTTCGGACCGGCTGGCTCGTTGGCTTGCATACGACGCCAGGAAGTCGAACCGGAGATGCGACGCGGCGGGCGGGTCCGCGACGATGCCCGTCACGCGGTACTCGAAAAGGTCGCGGTCGGACGGCTCGCGCAGGGTGATCGTCTTGCCCATCGGGTCCTCGCTGCCGAAATACTTTGCGGCGGTCGTCTCGGTGAGGAGGATGGAAAACGGAGAAGCGAGGACCGTGCGGGGATCGCCGCGCAGTAGCCGGAAGCCGAACACCTCGAAAAAGTTGGAGTCGGCAAAGAGGACGCCGTCTTCGAAGAAGCGCTGTGTGCCGTAGCGGAGGGCCATTCGGCCCGACCAGTCGCGCCAGAGCCGCGTCGCGTGCACCACCTCGGGAAAGTCGCGCACCAGCGTTTCGGCCAGGATGGGCGGTGTCTCGACGGAGGCGGTGGCCTGGTTCTGGCTGAGCTGTTCCAGCGCCACACGGTAGAGCCGATCCCGGTGCGGGTGGAAGCGGTCGAAGCTGAGTTCATGCTGTACGTAGCCCAGGATCAGCAGGCAGCAGGCGAGGCCGACGCCGAGGCCGGCTACGTTGATGAAGGTGTAGCTGCGGTGCCGCTGCAAGGTGCGCCAGGCGATCTTGAGGTAATTCGTGAGCATCGTGAGCCTCCCAATCAGTTCGGGCAGTAGCTGGCGCCGCCGCCTCATCTTGCCCCAGTAGACCTTGCGGTATTCCGCCTCCGCCGTGGCGTAGGAGCCCGTCCGACGCAGCGCCGCCCGGAAGGCTGCCTCCTCCGTCAGCCCCGCTTCGACGAGGGCTGCGACCCGGTCGCGGAGACTGCCTTCCAGTTCCTCGATGTCCTCGGCGGAGAAGGCCCGGTTGTGCTCGAAGGGACGCCGCCAGGCCGAGATGGCTTTCTCCAGATCGAAACGGCTACTCATAACGCAGGCTCTTGACCGGATCGGCGTGGGCGGCTTTGATGGCCTGGTAGCCCACCGTCAGCAGGGCAATCGCCAGCACGAGGGCACCAGTAAGCACGAAGGGGCCCGGACCGAGCTCGATACGGTAGGCAAAGTCCTCCAGCCAGCGGCTCATGGCAACGTAGGCCAGCGGGGCGGCGAGGAAGAAGGCGATCGCCACGAGTTTGAGGAAGTCCCTCGACAGTAGCAGGACGAGATTGGAGATGGTCGCGCCGAGCACCTTGCGGATGCCGATCTCCTTCGTGCGCGTCTCGGCGGCGTAGGCGGCCAGCCCGAACAGGCCGAGGCATGCGATCAGAATGGCGAGGACGGCGAAGCTGGTGAAGATCCGGCTTAACCGCTCCTCCGCTCGGTACATCGCGTCGAAAACCTCGTCCAGGAAGGTGTACTGGAAGGAGGCGTCAGGCGTTACCTGGCTATACTGCTGCTCGATATGCCCGACGGCGTTCCGGATCTGCTCCGGCACAAGCCTGGCCACCAGCTTAAAGGGGAGCGACCCGACGGGAGAAAGGGTGTGGAGCTGGAGCACGACGGGTTCGATCTCCTGATGCAGAGATGCAATGTGGAAGTCCTCCACCACGCCGATGATTTCGCCTTCGGGGGTCTCTGCCGGACCGAGCTTAAAGGTTTGGCCGACGGCCTCCTCCGGCGACCATCCCAGCCGTTCAGCGGCCGCTCTGTTGAGTATATAGGCGCGAGAAACGTCCGCCGGAAAGTCCGGAGAGAAGCTGCGGCCTGCGAGCACCGGAATCCGTAGCGTGGGGATGAAATCGTAATCCACTACGGCGGGTCTGAATCGCACCCGCTCCGCGTCCGTCCGGTTTTGCGGTGCGGCCTCGTCCACGGGCCTGCCATACCCCATCTGAAAACGGCCGGGAATCCCATTGGCCAGGGAAGCGCCCACGACGCCCGGATGAGACAAGACGCGCTGCTTGAGCGATTCTCGAACGGATGCAGACACGCTGCGGGGCAGGTCTACGACGACCACCTGCTCACCATTGAAGCCCAGATCTTTGTTCTGAAGGTATCCGAGCTGGTGATAGATGATGGCCGTTACGATGATAAGGGTCACGGAAACGGTAAACTGGAACACCACGAGACTCTGGCGAAGCCCAAGCCTACGAGCCGGGGTTGTCCTAACCCCGGCACCCCGGAGCACCGCCGCCGGCTGGAAACGGGAGAGCATGAACGCCGGATAAGCGCCCGCCATGACGGCCACCGCCAGCACGAAACCTGCCATCAGGGGCAGAACAAAACCATACTCGGCGCCCCAGAACGCCAGCTCCTTATCGAAGAGGCGACTGAAAGCCGGGAGAGCGAGCCCCGTCAGCATGAGGGAAACGCCCAGGGCCGTAATGCTCAACAGGATCGATTCCCCGAGAAACTGCCGGGCCAGCTGAGAGCGTCCGGCACCTAACGCCTTCCGCACGCCCACTTCCCGTGCCCGCTGAGTGGCCTGAACGGTGACGAGGTTGACGTAGTTGACCACAGAGATGAGCAGGACAACGAGCGCAATGGAGCCGAAGAGATACAGGAACTTCGGCTGCCCCTTCAAGCCGTCTGCGGTCAGGCCGGAAAGGTACAACGCCGGGAGCGGAAGGGCAGAGGACGCAAACCACCCGTCCACTGCCGCCTTTTCAGGCTGTGTTTCAGCGATTTTTCTGTTCAGCGTTTCGACAGCTATCGCGGTCTTCGTTTGAACGCAGGTTGTGGCGAAAAAGAAGCCCGGCCTGCTCAGATACGATTCATCTCCAAGCAGCGACAACGGGGCTACGAGATCAAACCGTATGCTCGAGTTGCGCGGCACGTCCTTGACGACGGCGCCGACCGTAACGGAGTAGATGTTATCGCCGAAATGCTCGAACTCCAGCGTCTTACGGATGGGGTTTTCCTCTCCAAAAAACATGCGTGCCAGCGATTCGCTGATTACGGCCCCGTCCGGCGTATTCAATACAGCCGCCGGATCGCCTGTCACAGCCGGAAAGGAGAACATGTCGAAGAAAGACGGCTCGGCTAACAGGATGTGCTGGTTCGCCCGCCGTTGTACCTCCTTGCGCATGACCGGCCTTTCGCGGTCTGGCCAGAAACGGGTGGTCTGCTCAACGTCCGGCAGGGATTCCAATACGGAAGCCAGGGAATACGAGGTCGAGAGCGCGCGTCCCTCGACCGGATGCTCATTGGGGACGACAAACAGCCGGTCCGCCTTCTCGTGGAACCGATCGAAGGACAGCTCATCCTGCATGTACAGCAGAATCAGCAGGCAGCAGGCCATGCCCACGGCCAACCCCAGCACGTTGATCGCCGTATAGAGCGGCCGTCGCTTGAGCTGGCGGAGCGCAATTTTGAGATGGTTCTTCCACATGGCAGCTCTCCAGTATAGTTCGTGCAGCACCTCGCCCCGACGGCGGCGCTTGCCCCAGTAAACCTTGCGGTATTCCGCCTCCGCCGTGCCGTAGGAGCCCATCCGACGGAGCGCTTCTTGGAAGGCGGTCTCCTCGGGCAGGCCCGCCTCGACCAGCACATCCACCCGGTCGCGCAGGCTGCCCTCCAACTCCTCCAGATCCTCTTCGGAGAACGCCCGGTTGTGCTCGTAGGGGCGGCGCCAGGCCGCGACGGCTTTCTCCAGGTCGAATGCGGTAGGCATAGGCGAACATCGATTACAAGGCATCAGGCCAGCCGCGGCTCAAGACCCCAGAGCTGGGCGAGCACCGCGTCCACGCGCAACCACTGCCGCTTCTCGGTCTCAAGCACCTCCTGCCCCTTTGCCGTGAGTCGGTAGTACTTCCGTCGGCGGCCCGTCTCGGCCACACGCCACGAAGAGGCGAGGAGCCCCTCGTTTTCCAGGCGATGGAGCACGGGATAGAGCGTGCTGTCGTCCCAGGAGAGTTCTCCTTGAGAGAGGTTCTCGATCCGCTGCAAGATGGCGTATCCATAGCTCTCGCCGGAGGCGAGGAGGGAGAGGATGATGGGTTTGGCGGAGGCGCCGGCGAGTTCACGAGAGAGCATGATCATGTGGGTGTATACCTGGATGATACAGGTATGTTACAGCAGAATACCTGGATCATCAAGTATTGTGTACATTTATTTGTACCTGCGGAGCAGGCTGATCCAGCGACGTCAACGCCCAGATATGAAGCCGCACCCGGTGGCTTGGTTTAGGTTACTCATGCTTTGATCCGTAGGACTCGGGTGGATTTCTCCTGCTACGTCACCACTGTCGAAACGGCGAAGCTTTGAACAAGACGCGCTGCTTCGAGCCGTTTCCTTTCCCCGATGTCATCGAGGCCCAACAGAAAAAAATCCGCACCTTCGCTGAATCGCTCGACGGGCATCGCTGG
>Ga0302046_10004757_pt1 | contig 12037 bp, 15 predicted proteins | sample RVTome_11_FD_200261 | JGI IMG/M metagenome (GOLD analysis project Ga0302046, IMG submission 200261) | Soil microbial communities from uranium-contaminated site in the Upper Colorado River Basin, Wyoming, United States - RVT147D111 (version 2) ... | reverse complement strand
ACCTCGCCTCGCCCGTGGCGCGGAGGCGACCCGTGCGCTCGCGCGGCCAACTTTCACTCTCCCCCCCGATCGATTCAAGTACCCCCGGCGCCTGATGGCGCCGAGGACGTCGGATGCAACCGCATGGAAATCATGAACGTCCCACCCTCCTCGACACAGTCCTCGACGACGACATCTACGACCTCTCCGCCGTCCCCCCCGCCTGCCCCCTCCCGGCGCTCGCCCTTACGAAGACCCCGGACGACCTCATCGAGAGACGGTGGGGGTCGTGGGTGGGCGCGCCCGGGCTCGATTCGGGGGCGTTTGTGGAACGGCTGGCGCGGGGCGTCTTGGAAGGAGGACAGGACGGAGAGAGGCGCGCACGCCTCGCCCATGGCGCGGCGGCGGCCGGGGCGTCCCTCCCCCCAACTTTCACTCACCCCACCGCACGATTCAAGTACCCCCGGCGCCTGATGACGCCGGGTACGTCCTATGCGTCCGATCCACCAGCATGAAATAGACCATGTAACCCGCGCCGACCTCGCACACCGCACAATCGAATACGCCGTCCTAGCCTTCCTCCTCGCCTTCGCCTGGCTCCTGCCCGCCGCCGGCGTCTGGGGGATCCTCCTCCCGTGGGCCACGGGCGGGCCTGCCCCCGACCCGGTGCTGCTCGGGAGCCTGGCGTACGCGGTCGCGTTCATAGGGTGGATGTCGTGGGTGGGGGTGGAGGCGGTCGGGAGGGCGCACGCGCGGAGGATGTGAAAGAGATCGAGGTGGCGCGCGACCTGACGCGCTTCGCGAAGGCCCGCGGCGCGAAGGGGTGGGAGCCCTCCGTGCTGCTCCCGGAGAGGGTCAGGCGGACGCGATGCCGGCGCCGGGCCCGCCAACTATATTTCCCGACGCTTTCACTCACCTCCCCTCAAGGTTCAAATGGCCGCACGCCGCAAGTCCGCCCGGAGCGAAACGCTCGTGAACGAATTCGACACGCCCTCTCCCGTACGGGGCGCCCTTGACCTCGACCGCTACGGCGGCCAGTGGATCGCCATCCTCCGGCGCCGCATCGTTGACCACGACAGGGACCTGGAACGGCTCTGGAAGCGGCTGAAACGGAAGGGGCTCGAAGAAAAGGCCCAGTTCATGCTTGTGCCGCCTCCAGGCGCGGCGCCGGTATGATCGGTGCTCGCCCCCACTGGTTCGAATACCAGACCGTTCGAGTGGCCGGAGCGCGGGTCGCCCCCCGACCCTTCATCCCCGTCGTGCTGGAGGTCGGGCCGCTTCGGCTCGGCGTGCCGGGCCTTCTCGATTCGGGGTCCGACAGCTCCTACATGCCGCGAAGCCTCGCACACCGCCTCGGGTTGGCCCCAGTCCCGCTCCCGCCCGGCGCCGTCCTGCCTACCAAGGACATCCGCGTCGGGCTCGTGCATGCGGGAGTTCGCGTCCAAACCATCCATGGTTCCGCCGGGTTCGACGCGGCACCGTTCCTGGTCCCGCTCCGCGCCAAACGCCCGAGCGTGGTGGTTCTGGGCCGAACACCATTCTTCGAGCAACTCGAAGTGCGCTTTCAGGACTGGCGCGAGCGCGTCGGTGTCCTGCCACGGCGATTCGTTCGCCCCGATCGCGGGCGAATCGGTGGCAAGGCTTTGTAGGATCTTTCGGAATTCACAGGGCCGATCGAGCTCCGCGGCGGCGGGCGGCAGACCCGCGCCACCCCCTCCGCCGTGGCCGTCTGCGCGCGGCGGTCGAGAGGCCATGCCAGCCGTGCGTGAACGTGATCGAGGTGTCGTGGTGCCTGATGAGTTTCGCGAATTTCCGCAGCGCTACGGGGTGGAAGCCCCTCGTGCCGCTCGCTGAAGGGGTCGAGCGGACGGTGGCGTCCTGCCGAGGGCGCATCGCGGCGCAATTGTGAACGGCGGTCCCCCACCGGAGCCCCGAGAGGGGCGGTGATGGGTCGGGGACGCGGCGCGCCGGGGCATCGGAGGCGCTAGGGCTAGCGGTCGGCGGCGGGCCGCTAGCGCGGCACCCGCTTCATGACCTCGGACAAGGCCTTCCGCTGTTGCTCAAGGGTCACGTTTCCTGCGGCCCCCCGATCGACGAGCGCTTGGAGCATCTCGCGCGGCGAGAGCCCGGCCACCTCGGCCGCTTGGTTCAGCGTGAGGCTCCCGTGGCGGTAGAGCCGGACGGCATACTCGACGGCTCCCATGGCCATCAGCTGGCGCATGGCCGTTGATTCATCCAGGCGCTCCCGCCGGGCCCGGTGCCGGACAGCCTTCAGCAAGTCGGGGGGGAGCCGCAGGCTCTTCACGGTGTCCATCCTATTCCTCCTCCAGCACTCGACGGGTCTCCAGGTATTCCGCCTCGCTGACCATCCCCACCAAGGCATCGAGGAAAGCCATTCCCTCGCGGGCCGAGAGCTTGCGGGCCTTGACAAGGGCCGCGAGGAGCGCACCCGGCGTCGCGAAGGGTACGCCCAGGCCCTCCAGAATACTGAGGAATCGCCCGTCGTCGCTCACGACGAGGTCCGCGCCTCCGGCACGATAGAGTCGAAGCGTGTCGGCTTCGCCACCCGAGAGGGACAGCTCCCGCAGGATCCTCTCGCTCTTTACAGAACGGCGGGACCGGGAAACGGTAAGCAGACCCTTCTCGAGGTTCTGCTCGATCCTCATGGCATCGGGGAACCCCCCCGCCTTTCCCTGGTCGACGCTCTCCCGTCGGACCGCCGGGGCAAGGACGACGGTGAAGCCATCGCACACGGCCTCCTTAGCGGAGGCCTTGGTCAGTTTGATCAGGGCGTCTGTGTCCATCGCGAGGCGCACAATACAATGATTACATTGAACTACATAAGCGTTGTCTCCAGGAGGAACATGGCCTAGCCACGTAGACCCTCCCGCCGGTCCGCGCTTCCCCCCGCCGGTTCCTCATGGTCCTCGCCCAACTGGTCGCCATGGCGGTGGTGCTCGTCGTCCTGCTTGCAGTCATCGGGCTGACCGTCGCAATCGCCAGCCCGTGCCGTGACCGCGCCCGCACCGGACTTATCAACCCCCTAACATCATCGAAACGCTCCCCGACGACGCCTACCCACTCCCCGCCATCCCCCCCGCCCGCCCCTCCCGGCGCTCGCCCACACGGAGGCCCTCGACGACCTCCTCGAGGGACGGTGGGGATCGTGGGTGGGCGCGCGAGCGCGCGCTGCTCGGGGGCGTTTGCCGCGCTCATCACCCGGGACGTGCTGGAGGGCGGCTGAAGGCCGGTTCGGTGCCGGCGCACCCCGGTCCACCGAACCCCCCGAAGCCTCACCGAGGTCCGGCTGATTCAACCTGCCGTACCATACTCCTCATAACCCGCATGCCGAACGACCGCACCCCGTGTACGAGCCGGCGACCCCCGCGATTCCCCTTTGCGCGTTGGTCGCGGCGTTCCTCCTCGTGCATCCGCTCCTGGCTCCTATGGGGCCCCTCGAGGTGCGGACGGGCGGCGATGAGGGGCTTGCCGCCTCACCGGACGGTCCGCCGCCGGGCGATCGGTTCAGCACGGATCAAGGGGCGCCCCCGGGCCTGCGTGCCGCGGCCCCGCCAGCGCTCGCGTCGCCCCAGGCGCTCCTGATCGCGGGCGCTCCAGGCGCCGAAGGCGGACCGCTTTACCGGACCCTCTTTGCCGCGCCGCTCGCGGAGTTTGGACCCGGGCGGGTCGGTTTCCTCATCCCGGCACCCGGCACGCAAGGCGCGACTTCGTCCATTGACGTGAAGTTCCCGGGCGCCTCCGTCGTCGCTCCGCGTGGCGTCGGCCCGCTCGACGCGCCCATCGTCCGCTCCTTTCGTGGCGGCCCCGGGGGCGCCGTGGGACACACCCACCAGCCTTTCGTGGCGGTCGTGTACCAAGACCTCTACCCCGGGGTCGACCTTCGCTACGAGACTTCAGGACGGCAAGTGAAGTACACGTGGTACCTCGATTCGGCCGCGGCGGTCGCCACGCTTCGGATGGAGTTCAGCGGAGCCTCCTCCCTCCAAGTCGACGACAGCGGGGCGCTCGTCGTCCACGGAATCGGCGGCGGCGAGCTTCGCGACTCGGCCCCGGTGTCCTTCCAGGGGGAAGAGCCCGTGACGTGCGCGTTCGAACTGCAGGGTTCCCGGACGGTCGGGTTCCGGTGCGACGCGCCGGACCCCGAGGGGCCGCTGGTCATCGACCCACTCGTCCAGTACACCTTCCTTGGTGGCCAGTTTGATGACCAGATCCACGACGTCGAAATCGGACCGACAGGAGACCTCTTCCTCGCGGGCCTCACCTCCTCGCCGGACTTCCCCAACCCGGACCCGACCCGCCCCCTGCCCATCCAGGTCGATGGAGACTTCTTCCTGGCCCGTGCTGACCCGGCCGGCTCGGCGCTCGCCTTCGTAACCATCATCGCAGGGCTGCGGGTCGAGCAGAATGTCGACATCGCGCTGCTCCCTGAGGGCCGTGTCGTCCTCGCCGGGATGTCGAATTCGACCAACGCCCCTGCCACCCCCGGCACCTTCGGTCGGAACCAGAGCGGGTTCAACGATGTCTTCATAGCCACACTCGACGCGGCCTCGGGCCAGCTCCTCGCCGGGACCTTCCTGGGGAGCACGGCCGAAGACCAGCTCGGGGCGGTCGTAGCGACGCCGGAGGGGACAGTCCTCGTCGTGGGGGGGTCGAATTCCGTGGACTTCCCCACGACGCCCGGGGCGTTCCGCACCAACTACCTCGGCACGTACGACGCCTTCGTAAGCGAGTTTGACGCCAACCTCACGCGGCTCGTCGCCTCCACCCGCTTTGGGGGGCTCGACATTGACGGCGCGACGGCCGTGGCGGTGGCCCCCAACGGCACCGTGCTGGTCGCCGGGCTGACGCACTCCCTGAACCTCCCCACGACGAACGAGAGCTTCCAGCCGAACGCGAGCGGCGACGGCGACCTGTTCGTGGCGCACCTCTCACGTGACCTTCGTTCCTGCGGGTACGCCACCTACTTCGGCGGCACCGAGGAAGAGGGCGCGCGCGCGATCGCGGTGGCATCCGACGGGGGCCTCGTTGTTGCGGGCTACACCGAGTCCCCCCTGTTCCCGACGACCGTCACGGCGTTCAACCGGACGCTCAACGGGTACCGGGACGGGTTCGTCGCCAAGTTCGTCCCCAACGGCACGCAGCTCGAGTACGCCACCCTCCTCGGGGGCTCCGACAACGACACGCTCGTCGGCATGGCAGTTGACCCCGGCGACCGCGTCTGGGTGGCCGGCTGGACGGACTCCACCGACTTCCCGACCACGGGAGGGCCGCCGGTCGCGAACGCCACCGGGCGGGATGTCGTCGTAGCCGTCCTGCCGCCCCTTGCGTCCACCCTTATTGAGTCGCGGCGCGTGGGTGGCCCGGGGTACGACTGGGCCCACTCGCTTGCCATCGACGGGAATGGCAGCGCGTGGGTCGCGGGCTTCTCGAGCTCGGACAACTTTACGACTGAAGGGGACCTCGCTCCCGTGACGGCGCGATCGGCGGGGTTCGATGCTTGGCTCGGACTTTTCCAAGCCGATAAGCGGCCAGTGGCGTTGTTCGAGATCGACCCCCCCGAAGGGACGGTGTACACGCTCTTCTCGTTCAACGGCTCGGCTTCCTACGACCCGGAGGAGCCGGCGGCCGGCGTCGAGTTGCGTTGGGACCTCGACGGCGATGGCGCGTGGGACACAGGCTTCTCGACCGACGCCGTCATCCTGCACCGCTTCCGCGCGCCGGGCAACTTCACCGTCCGGATGGAGGCACGCGACGCCTTCGGGAGCCTCGCCCTCGCGTCGCGCGACGTCCGGGTCCTGAACTTGGCCCCCTCCGCATCGCTGAGTGTCGCGCCGCGCTACGGGCTTGTAACATCACCCATCGCCCTGAACGCTAGCGGGTCCGGCGATGCGGAGGACCCCCTCGACCGACTCCAATTCCGGTTCGACTTCGAGGGGGACGGCGCCTGGGACACCGGCTGGGGGAATGAGACCGCCATCGTGCACCGCTATGGGCGCCCGGGGGACTACTCCCCAGCGGTCGAAGTCCGCGACACGTGGGGCGACACCGCCTTGGCCGACGGGCGGGTCACGATCAACAATACCGCGCCTGTGGCAAACGCGACCGCCACCCCCGTTGAGGGGACGGTCGAGACGGAATTCCGGCTCGACGCGTCCAACTCGACAGACCTGGAAGACGGCCTCGCAGGGCTGGAATTCCGGTGGGACTGTGCAGATGGGCCCTCGCCCCCAGCCGACTGGTCCGCCTCCGCGACCCATGCATGCCGCTTCGATGCGACAGGGACCTACACGATTGCCTTCGAGGTTCGGGATTCGCACGGCCTTACCAACAACAGTAGCCTGCACGTCGTGGTCATCAACACGGGGCCCAAGGCGGAATTCTCGTTTGCCCCGCTCACCGGGAACATCACGCAACGATTCCAATTCAACGCCTCGGCATCTCGCGACCTCGAGACGCCCATCGCGAGTCTCCGCTTCCGTTGGGACTTTGACTCGGATGCTGTGTGGGACACCCCCTGGAAATCATTGCCATTCGCCGAGTGGTCATTCGACCGGCCGGGTCGATACATGGTGGCGCTGCAAGTTGAGGACACCGATGGCGCCCGAGCCAACAATACGGTGGAGGTCGTGGTAAGGAACGAACCGCCCGATGCACGCCTCGCAATCCGGCTCCCCGGCGGCGCCCTCTGCGATTCCCCTTGCACCGCCCGTGGGCCGCTGACCCTCGACGCAACGGGATCCACCGACCTGGAAGACGCGTCGGAAGCGCTGCGAGCCCGGTGGGACTACGACGGCGACGGGCGGTGGGACACGGATTGGAGCGATGAGCTGACGGCATCCTACCGTTACGATGAGACGGGCGTTTGGACGGTGTTCGTGGAGGTGGAGGACACGGAGGGGTTCTCGCGGGTCACGAAGGCCTCCGTAGAGGTGAAGGCCGTGCTTCCGGAAGCTAGTCAGGGCGTGGACGTCTCTCCTTGGATCGCCACCATACTCCTGCTGGCCGGCGCGGGCGTGGCAGTCGCCCTGTGGGCCCGACGCCGGTGGCCAGATCCGAAAGCACCGCCCCCGCCTGGCCCGTGAAGGAGAGGCGCGCGCACGCCCCGCCTGCCGCGCTCCTCAGGACCGAATCCAGACCGGGACCCGCGCGATCGCCTTCCGCACCCGATGGTGAGCCTCCTCGACGGACGCCTCCTCCATGGCCCCCCCCCGGCCCCCTCACGCACGGTCACGGTAAACTTCAGGATGGCCGCCGAGACCTCCCTCCCCGACCTCTGGCGCCAGGTCCCCGACCCCACCGGCTCCCACTTCGAATTGCGCCATGCCCCCCCGGGGGCCGGGGACATCCGCCGGTCGGTGGCGGCCGTGGGGAGGGCCAAGGAGGTGCTCGGCCGGGGACCGCGGGTCGGGCTTGGGGAGGGGCTTGGGAGGACGGCGGCGTGGTCCAGGTCGAACCATGGCCGGCGGACGGTGAGGGGTTGCCCGGATCGCGACCAACGCTGCGTCTTGCCGATGGCGCATAGGCGGCCGGGCCCTCGCACTCCCAACTTTCACTCGCCCCCCCGATCGATTCAGGTACCCCGGGCGCCTGATGATGCCGGGTACGTCCTATGCGTCCGATCCACCAGCATGAAATAGACCATGTAACCCGCGCCGACCGCGCACACCGCACAATCGAATACGCCGTCCTAGGGTTCCTCCTCGCCTTCGCCTGGCTCCTGCCCGCCGTCGGCATCTGGGGGATCCTCCTCCCGTGGGCCGCGGGCGGCCCCGCCCCCGACCCGGTGCTGCTCGGGAGCTTGGCCTATGCGGTCGCGTTCGTGGGGTGGCTGACGTGGGCGGCGGCGGGCGGGGAGCGGCTCGAGCGAGCGGCATGAGGAGTGGGCCGGGCGGTTGCCGTGGAACGGGCGTGATCACTGGTCACCCACTCTGCGCAAGGATCTCCCCGGCCCGCGCTAAGAAACGTTCGGCGTCGAGGATGGTCTCCCTGGCCTGGGACTCCGTCGCCGAAGCGGGGAAGCCGTAGTCCGCCTCATTCCGCGCGGCCATCGCGGCGGGTAGAAGGGCGGCATCTGCCCGTTCGAGTGTCCCGTCGCGAACGTACAGTTCGTAAAGCTTCCCCGCGAGCCCGGCGTGCGTGCGCACCTCGACCCCCTTGGCGATCAAGAGCGCACGCGCCGCGAAGAACATCGCATAGTACGCCCGGCTGATGGCGTCCGACCAATGGCCGCCCGCCATCAGGTGCCGCGCGGCCTCGAGGCGCGCGTGGGAGCGCTCCAGTAGGAGCTCCGCTTCCTCATCCAAGGACGCGCCCTTCCCTCGCAATCGTGCGGTAGATCCCGAGGCCCTTGGCGGCGTCCTGCGTCGGCTCGACAAACGCGGAGATGAAGTAGCCCGTCTCTGCGGCGACCTCGAGAATCCGTGGGCCCACCGCGCGGCGCACGGCAACGGGGTCGCCACGGACCTCGATCAACAGGTCGATGTCCGAGGCGGCTCGCTCGTCGCCCCGCGCGACCGACCCGAAGAGGACGATCCGCACGACCCGGTCGCCGAGCAGGGCCTTGACCCAGGAGGCGAACTCGCTGGCGACGGCGGAGCGATCCATAGGCCTAACGGTTGGAGGCGGCATGAATGGGATAAACCTTCGCCGAGACCCTTTGGGCGGCCGCCGTCCCCATCGCCTGGCCCCCTCCCGGCGCTCGCCCTCACGAAGGCCGTCGACGACCTCCTCGAGAGACGGTGGGCATCGTGCGTGGGCGCGAGCGCGCGCTGTTCGGCGGCGTTTGCGGACCTGCTGGCGCGGGGCGTGCTCGCGCGGGCGGCGTTCTGGGGGTGTGGGTGCTGATGAAGGAGCAGGCCGTCCCGAAGCGTTCCTCCCACGAACCCTCATATACGACGCCACGGCCTTCAGAAGACGGGATCTAATGCACCTCTCGGCCGTCGTCCGCAAGGAAGGCAAGCTCTACGTGTCCTGGTCCCCAGACCTCGACATCGCGAGCCAAGGCAAGACCATCGAGGAGGCGCTCTCAAACCTCAAGGAAGCCGTCGAGCTCTACCTGGAGGACGAGGACGCCCGACCGGTGGAAGGTGCGCCGCTCATCACCACGATTGAGGTAAGGCATGCCAAAGCTTCCCGTGCTCTCCGGGCGTGAGGTGCAACGGCCCCGCGAGCGCGCCGGTTTCGAGCGCGTCGGGCAGAAGGGGAGCCACGTGCGTTTGAAGGGTGAATATGGCGGGCAAACGCGTGTCGTCGTCGTTCCCGTCCACCCGGAGATCGCGCGGGGCACGCTCCTCTCGATCATCCGTCAGGCCGGGATGACGCGCGTGGAGTTCCTCGGTTTCGTGAAGTAGCGCCCGACGCCACCGCGCGCATCCACCCCCCCCGATCCCGACCCGCATGAAATAGACCACATCACCCGCGCCGACCTCGCCCTCGCCTACACCGGACTGGCCTTCTTCCTCACCCTCTCCTGGCTCCTGCCCGCCGCCGGCGTGAGGGGCATCCTCCTCCCGTGGGCCGCGGGCGGGCCCGCCCCCGACCCGGTGCTCCTCGGGAGCTTGGCGTACGCGGTCGCGTTCGTCGGGTGGCTGACGTGGGTGGCGGCGGGCGGGGAGCGGCCGCGGCGGCGTTTTGGGGGTGCGTGCTGAAAGATGGCGAGCCTGGAGAACTGGTCGAGGGAGCATGCCCCGATCGGCCGACCGCCGAGTCGTAGGCGAAGGATTAATACGATGCGCGACTACGTATTTGCCATGTCCGAGACCCGTGTGACCACGGTCCGTCTGCCCGGGGAGGACCTCGACCGCCTGGCAGAGGCCGCCAAGCGGATGAAGATCGACCGTTCGTCGCTCATCCGGCGCGCGCTCGACAAGGGCGTCCGGGAGGTCCTCATCGAGGACGCCGTGCTCGAGTACCAGCGGGGCGACGCAAGCGCATGGGCGGCGGCCCGCGGCGCGGGCCTCAGCCTCTGGCAGTTCCTCGACGAATTGAAGGCGCGGCGCGTGCCGTTTCGGACCGACGAGGACCTCTTGAGGGCGCAGGCCGAGGAGCTGCTGTCGGAGAAACCCAAGGGGGTTACCAGTGGCCGGCGCCGCCGTCGTTAACGCCTCCCCGCTTATCTTCCTGGCCAAGTTGGAGCGGCTCGATGCGCTCCGAGTCTTCGAGCGCGTACTGACAACGCCGGTGGTCGTGGCCGAGGTCGAACTGGGCCTCGAACAGGGTTACCGGGAGGCGCTCTCCGTCCAGCGCGCCATCGATGAGGGCGCCATCGTCGTGCGGCGCGCGCCCGAGCTCACGCTCCCACCGCCCCGCCTCGACCCCGGGGAGCTCAGCGTCATCTCCCTGGCTCGCAGGACGCCGGGTTCGACTGTGGTTATCGACGACCTCCCCGCCATCCGCGCAGCAAAGCACCTCGGGCTCCGCGTGCGGTCGACGCCTTTCGTGCTGCTCGACAACCTCCACGAGGGGAAGATGGACGCCACCGAGTTCCGTGGCATGTTGGAGCGCCTGGTCGGACTCGACTACTACCTGAGCGCATCGCTCCTGCTGTTCCTGATGGAGGCCGCGCAGCGGCTCGAGCGGCGGTAAGGGGCGGTTCGCACGCCCACGCGCGCCCGTGGCTCACACCCGAGCTCCCCAGGGCCCCGAAGGAGCGGCCCGCACAAAGCCGGCCGCGCACCGGCGATGCCGTCTCCTGCGCGGCGTGCCCCACTCGGGCCAATGCGGCCGGGCGTGGTGGGCTTCCTCCGGGCCATGGCCACCGCCTCCAGATGGAAAGGTAGAAGGGCCGGTGATGCAAGCACCCATCCAGATGTCGCGCCACGCGACCCGCTCCGGTGAGAAGCCGCCGGTGCCCCGGGATACCAGCTTGTGCGTTCCCGAGTGTTTCGAGGACACGAGCCGGACGCTACCGCCCCCAGGTGTTCCGATCCGGAAGGTCGGCAGTTGGGAAGAGCTTCTCGGCGCCCCAGAGGGTGAATGGGTGGAGTTCGTGCCGGTCAGCGCCCGGCATCGAGGGGAAGGCGCCAGGCCGCGGACCAAGAAACGCTGATATGCGTGCCGGCGGAAGGCCAAATCGTGACAAGACACCGCGCGGGGTCGTTCGGTCAGGTGCTCCGGCCGAGTGGCACGGAATGGGAGAAAGTGCTAGAGGGCCTCCGCGTGTGCACGTGGGAGCCGCCCCTAGAAGCGTTTGAAGAGCAGATCCAGATTGTGTTGCCGCGCTGCGCGGGTCCTTTCCACGCGCGACCGCCGGGTTGGCTGGCGTTCGGGTAACCGCATGGTGGTTCGGCGCGACCGCGGCGCTGCACCGCACCGGGACTCCCGCCCCTGTTTCGACTGCCGCCCTCCTTACCCGCCGCCTCCTGCGTGACGAGCTATTCGTCCTCGGCGCCGCCTCCGCCTTCCGCGTGGCCCGGGGCACGCTCATCCCTCCCCGGCGTGCAGGGCGATCCCGTCGCGCTCAATGTTGCGGACCAGTGGCGTCTCGCGCTTGCGGCGGTACTCGGAGCGCGTGTAGAGGAGGGGGCGCAACCGCGTGCCGTATTTCTCACTCAGGTGTGTCCGGAGCTCTTCGAGCCTCCCCTCGACGCCCTCCCGCTGCCGGCCAGCCGCCACAACGACGAGCAGGTCCAGGTCGCTCCCCGCCTCCTGCTCGCGGCGGGCGGCCGACCCGAAGATGACCAGCCGGTCGACCCCCGCCGGAGGGACGAGCAGCGAGCGGATCGTCTCCGTGAGTTGCTCCGAGGCGCGCCGTTCGGATTGGAAGAACCGCGCGGCCGCCTTCACGAGGGGGTGCCGCTCGCGCACCGACCACCAGTACGCGGGGCCGACCACCCGGGAGGAGACGATCCCCTCGAGCTGGAACGCGCGGAGCACCTCGAGCACGCGGTGGGTGGGGGCGCCCGCGGCTTTCGCTACCTCGCTGCTCGTGAGCTGGCGGGTCGGGTGCGTGCACAGGGCGCGCAGGACGCGCGTCGAGGTGCGGTTGAAGAGGAGCCCGTCAAGAGGGTCGTGGAGCCTCATCATGTACCATCCGGTA
>Ga0302046_10004756_pt1 | contig 12039 bp, 25 predicted proteins | sample RVTome_11_FD_200261 | JGI IMG/M metagenome (GOLD analysis project Ga0302046, IMG submission 200261) | Soil microbial communities from uranium-contaminated site in the Upper Colorado River Basin, Wyoming, United States - RVT147D111 (version 2) ... | reverse complement strand
TTTCCGCGGGCACGCGCTCATGAAGCGGCGACTTTGCGCGTATGAGGCTGCCGGCGTGCACACGCTGCGAATCCCGCTTCGCTACGACTCGAGCGGTCGGGCGCGCGAGAAAGGCGTCGACGTCCGGATGGCGCTCGATCTGTTTCGGCTGGGATCCAAGGGCCTGTACGACGTCGCGATCATCGTGAGCGAGGATTCGGATCTGGATCCCGCCGCACAAGATGTCTACTCGCTGCGGGACGCTGAGCGTTGGATCGCAGTCGAAAACGCACTGCCATGGGGAGCCCGAACTCGCACACGCGGTGGCTTGCTTCGGTGCGCCGGAGGCGCCGGATCGATCGGGAACTCTTTGATCGGATTCGGGACACGAATCGCTACTGAGCTCACCATCTAGCCGGGAAGCCGGGTCAATCGCGCCGAAGTTGGCCTTTCCTCATACTCGCGGTTCGGTGCAGGGGGTCACGTGTCCCAAGGAATTAGGGGGCGCGTGGCCGTCCAACCAGAAGAGGCGGCAAACCCCCCAGCGGGCCCATTCCGTCGACACACGAGGTGTTATAAGCTCATATAACACTTGGCTGTGTGTACACGGGAGGCATCATGAGCGAGCGAACGGGCAACGAGCATTTCGGGCAGTTCCTGCGGCGGTTGCGCCTCGAGAAGGGCCATGGGCTGCGGGTGTTCGCCGAGAAGGTGGACATGCAGCCGTCCAACCTGAGCAACATCGAGCTGGGGCGGCTGAAGCCGCCGCAGGATCCCGAGACGCTCGCGAAGATTGCCGAGGCGCTGGGGCTCGAGCCGAACTCCGGTGAGTGGAACGGACTCCACGAGCTGGCGGTTGCCCACAAGGAAGGCGCCCTTGCTCCGGACCTTGCGGCCTATGCCGGCAAGACGCCGGGCATCCCGGTGCTGCTGCGCACCATCGCCGATCGCCGCCTCGTGGCCGAGGAACTGGAGGAGCTGCGCGATTACATCGAATCCCGCTACGCACGGGGCGGTGATGGATCCGGGTGAGGTACCGACGTATTCGGTTTCCGCGATCGAGAAGCGGGCCGCGGATCTGCTGACGCGGAGCTGGCCGGCGCCGGTCCCGATTCCGGTTGACGTCGAGTACTTGCTGGAAACTCAACCGGGTGTGCTGCTCGACATTCTGCCGGGGCTGAGGGACCGGGCGGGTGTGGACGGCGTCGTGTACCGACGGGATCACGGGGCCTTCCTGGTGATCATCGACCAGCAGATCGCCGACCGTCCGAACTCGCACCGATACCGGTTCACCGTCGGCGAGGAGCTCGGCCACGTTGTGCTTCACCGTGCAGTGCTGGAGAGGGTCGAGGATATAGCCACAGCCGTCGCGCTGATGAACCACGAGAGCTACTGGGAAATGGATCGCAACGCCCGCCGCTTCGCCGCCGCCACGCTCATGCCGCCCGACGAGGTTGTCGCTGCCGCCCGGCGGCACTTTCCGGGAATCATCGACTATCTGGGCTATGCGGGTCCCGGCAGCGTCATGGCAGCTCTTTCGATGGCCCTGGGTCAGGAGTTCCGCGTTTCCGCGGAGGCAATGCGGTATCGGCTGCGCAACTGGCCGGTGCGCATCGAGGACCGAGTGGGGAGAGCGCTGGGCAGGCGGCACACGCATCTGGAGTGATGCTGTCGCGGTCTCGGGCGCGTAGGCCGCCGGGCCGGGGAGGCCAAAGGGCGGGCCGCGGTAAGGCCAGGGCCGCGAGATCGAGCGCTCAGGCAGGCTCGCCGGCTGAGGTGGTTGCGATCCCAGGGAGTTGCGCCAGGAGCTCACCTCGCCCTGCGACGGCTTGTAGCGGAGGTGGCGGAAGAAGGCGTTCTCCAGCTTGCCGGCGATCTGGTTGCGTACCGTGTCCTCGATGAAGTTGCGGGACATGCCGGAGTAAAGGCGCCGCCCCCGACGATGTAGTTGTGCGGCCAGTGGAGCTTGAAGAAAGAGGTCGCCGGGCGCGAGGGCGCGGAAGGGGCGCGGCCCGCGAGGCTGCCAGAAATTGACCTCCTCCGGCGCGTCGGGCCCGCGGAGGAACCGGAACCACTCGTTGTCGGTGACGCCGACGAAGAACTTCATCCGCACGACGGCTCGGACCCCGGGTCGCCGGCGGAGTCCGTGAGATTCGATTGGGGAGCCGTCACTGGCGGCTGGAAGGTAGCAGACGGGCGGGAGATGGCCAAGGGTGCGACTGCGTTCTCAGACTGCGTCGCCGTGGGGGCGTCTTGCCGGAGCGGGAATCGGATTGCGCGTGGCCGTCCCATTAAGGCAGGAGGCCTGCTCGCCCATATCTGCATCCGGCTTGACGTGCGTATCCATTCGGATACATGATCAATGTACAGGTTACGGCTGACACTGGAGTTCCAGGACTGGCTCGACCGGTTGACCGATCGACGAGGGCAGGCGCGGATCGCCGCACGCCTGCGCCGCGTTGAGCTCGGCAACCTCGGCGACTGGAAGCCCGTCGGAGAAAGAATCTCCGAGCTGCGTGTCGATGCGGGACCCGGTTATCGGCTTTATTACACGCGACGAGGTTTGGTGGAGATAGTGATGCTCACCGGTGGGGACAAGTCCACCCAGGATCGAGACATCCGCCGGGCCCGGCGCATCTTGCGTGAGCTGGAGGAAGGATCATGAACAAGGCCACCACAGCAGGCAAGCGCAAGCTCGTGCGCTTCGACGCGGCGCGCTATCTGACGGACGACGTCGCGATCGCCGAGTACATCACCGCGGTCTTGGAAACCGACGACCCCGACCTGCTGCTGGTCGCCCTGGGCGACGTCGCCCGTGCGCGTGGCATGGCCCAGGTTGCGCGGGACGCGGGGCTTGGACGCGAGAGCCTGTACAAGGCGCTCACAGCCGGAGCCAAGCCGCGATTCGACACGGTGTTGAAAGTGGCGCGGGCTATGGGCGTGCGGTTCTGCGCCCGGGTGGAGGCGACCGGCGGCGCCGACCAGGAAGGCAAGGCGATCGATGCCCGTTCGACGAAATGACGCGCTGCGCAGATCGGCGGCGCGCGAGGTTGTCCGGCATCGGTCGATCCGGGTCGGGGACCGCGTTGCGCGCGATCTGCTGCAGCGCTACGACGGGGTAGTCCGGCCGGCGAACGAATCCTTCATCAACACGACCTCGTCGCCGGTCTCCTCACACAGCAAATCGGTGCGGAAGCGCACCAGCGGTGGCCGTCTCACTCAGGAAGGAACGCGCTTCGTGATCTTTACTTATGGGTCCAAAAGATCTACATTTGTACCCATAAGCTGTCCTGCGAGACTCGACATGCCGGACGACTTTGCAGAGGAAGAGCTCGACCTCGATGTAGGCAACGCGCTGGGCGTTGACCCGAGCGAGGAAGCGTAAGCCCATGACTGGGAAGATCACGCAGGCCAGCAAGACTTCGGCGCGGGTGAGGCACAACGGCGGGCGATTCGATCGCATCGATCCCGAGCTTGTCGCTGAAGAGCTCTCAGCACAGAGAATCGCGACCGTCGCTGAGCTTCGCGGAGGTGCTGCTGCTCTCTTCGCGCTGCGCGAGGACCTGGCCCGTCGACTTGTCTCGACGGGAGGGCGTCCTTGCCTCGAGGGCACCGAGCGGCGACAGAAGATCCCGCTCAGCGACGAGGACTGGACGGCTTTGGAGAAGCTGGCCAAGGGGCTTTCGGACGAGGAACTGCGACCGACGGCGGGTCAGGTGGCGAGTGTATTGTTGCATCACGCGCTGGCGGACATCGTCGACCAAGTTGGATTGAGGACCTCGATCAAGAAGCGCGCGAAGGCAGCGAGGAAGACGGGATAACGATTCAGCCTAGCTCTCGCACGAGCTTGCGGAACGACCGCGACCGCTGCGCAAGAGTCAGATCGATGGCCGAAGCCAGCGTGGCCTGGTCTCGGCTTGGCGCGTAGCTTCTTCCCCCAGTCATCTGATCCGAGAGCCAGCTCTTCGCGTCACGAACCGCTTCGGGATCGGGTGGCGCCTCGAGCCCGTCGGGCAGGCCGCGGGCGGTGGGAGTCGCTGTCGAACTCGACGATGGCGAGGATGAAGTCGTCGGGCTTGTTGAGGGAGTACAGGATCGTAAGGCTCCGCAGTGGAGAGGTCATGCCGGGCGGAGCTACACTGGTACGAAGCCCATGGGATCGGTCGCCGGGAGCTCAGGTTCAAGCGTTTCCTGGAGTAGGTGGTGAGCGAGAAGAAACGCAAGTATGTCATCTGTCTTCGCAACGACGACGCGGGAGACCTCGAGGTGCGGAAGCTCTACGAGGTCTTTCCGGACGAGCTCGCGGCTGAGCGCGGCTACCTCCGCGTGGTCGACGAGTCGGGCGAAGACTACCTCTATCCGGCGGACTACTTCGCGGCGATCGATGTCTCGAAGGAGGTCGAGCGGGTCTTGGCAGCGCGGGCGCCGGCGGCGCGCTGACAGCCCGCGCGGGAGTGACCGCCCGGGTCACGGGGCTGCAGGAGCGAGGGCGGGCGCCGTCAACGGAGCTCGTGTCGGGGGGCAAGGGCGTGCGCCTGACGGATCCGCGGATCGCTCCTCTTCTGGTCCGCTCGGAAGCGCTTGAAGACATCGTCGCCGTTGGATGCGATAGTCCTTCAGGATCGCGCGGGCGTTGTAGAGCTTGTCGGCGCAGGCGACCAGGAGGGCGTCGGCGGGCTCGGTCTCGAGGCGCTTCAGGTAGGAAAGACTTGCGCTTGATGAGCTCCTCAGTATACTGATGGCCTTACCTTCTGCGCCCCGATCTTCCGGCTCCGTGCCGGAGGTCGGGGTTTATTTTTCTCCGATGAGCGCGCCACCTCGGCCCGTGCCGACGCGGGTGCTGGTGTTTGTCGACCCGCAGTTTCGGGCAGTTCCTGCGGCGGTTGGAACGGACTCCACGAGCTGGCGGTACCGGCGCGGCGATCTTGAAAAGGGACGCGAGCGAACGGAGTGGTAGGATCGGGGTTGGAGGCACGAGGACATGTGTGACGTGAACGCCCTTGTACACAGCGACCCCGAGATCCTCGGCGGGACTCCCGTGTTCAGGGGAACGCGCGTGCCCGTTCGCAACCTCATCGACTACCTCGAGGCAGGCGACAGCCTCGAGGTGTTCCTGGACGCCTTCCCTACAGTTACGCGCGAACAGGCTATCGCCGCTCTCGAGGTCGCGCGCGAAGCCTTGACGGCCCGTGCGGCTGCTTCTCGATGAGTCACTTCCGCGCCCGCTCGGGCGCGAGTTGACCGGCCACGAGGTCACCACCGTTGCCCAGCTCGGGTGGGCAGGACTCAAGAACGGTGAGCTGCTCCGTCGAGCCGCCGCTGAAGGCTTTGGGGCTCTTCTAACCGGCGACACGAATATCCAACATCAGCAGAATGTCGCGGCGCTGGGCGTCGGCGTTGTCGTTCTCTTGGCTCGTTCAAACCGAATCGAGGACCTTCTGCCCCTGGTGCCGGATGTGCTTTCGGCTGTCTCGGTCATCCAACCAGGTGAACTACGAGAAGTCGGCGTCTAGCACGAGTGAAGCCGCCGAGAGGCTCGGCATCACTCGCTCCGCAGTAATCAAGGCCGCTCGGGCGGGTCGCCTGCTGGGAAAGAAGGTCGGCAACTCCTGGGCGCTGCTTCGACGCAGCGTCGACAGCTATCAGGTCGCCAGCTATCGGGTCGAGGCCGGCAAGGCCGCTCATAGACGGTAGCCGGGGCGAGAGCTGGCGAGCTCGCCCGACGACTTCTGGGACGAGGCCGAGCTCGTCCTCGGTGGCGAGGCCGATCGCGAGGTCCTTGGGGCCGTGGAACTGATCCCAGTCGCCGGCTTCGCAGAAGACGCGGATCTGAGACTTGAGGTCGGCAACCTTGGCTTGATCGTCCACCGTGGCACTTGCCTCCGGAGCTCGGGGCCCCCAGGGCTGAGGCCGGCAGATGTGCTCCCTGCTAGGGAGCGAGCAACGAGAAGGGATAGGTTGGCACGTTGCGCAGCATCCAAAAGCACAGGTACGCGAAGAGGGCTGTGCGGACGAGCCACGAGGGTGGCGCCAGGCGCGGCAGGCTGGCACCGAAGCAGTAGGCCGCCCATCGACCCGAGAACTCGTAGGACAGGATTGGCAGGAGGAGAAACGTGGCCGGATTCAGCGAGAAGGCGCGCACGAGGTGGCCGTTCAGCAGCTCGTGCAGCATTCTCGTTGATCCGCAACCGGGGCAAAGCCAGCCGGTTGAGACGAAGAAAACGCACGGCGGGAAGAAGGACGATTCCAGCGGGTCGTGCTTGGCGATGATCAGGAGCCCGGTTCCTGCGAGAATGGGTGCCAGAATGGCAAACAGCGTCGCGCTGTGAACGCGAGATCGCTCCGCAGGCAGCACTGCTACAAGCCTCCAACCATGATGTCAGCCATTATGAAAAGAATGGCGAAGATTCCCCCAACGATCGCCGCGATCCACGTCCAGGTCTGCGCCTTGGAGGAGGCCCTTGCCGCCCCGGCATAGTCGCCGGCTTGATACAGGCTGTTCACTTGCGACGCGAAGTAGATTGCCGGGATGCCCAGAGGGAGGCAGCAACAGATCGTCGCGGCGATGGAATCGGCGAGGTGGGTCTTGGGGAGGGGTGGCTTTGGCTGCTCCTTCAGCCGCCCGTCGAGGAACTCACCGCAAAACCGGCACTTGAGGGCCTCGTCCGCGATCTGTTCTGCGCAGTAGGGACACTGTTTCATCGCCGTTACCGTCCTGTCGGAGCCTGGACGAACTCCCCAGAGCTCAGGATGAGATCGGGATCGTAGGGATCGTTGATCCAAGGGGTTGGCGCTTCGGGTCCGGGGCGTCCGTCGCTGCCGAGAGACGTGATCGTGTAACCATCCACCGCCTGTTGATAAATGAACGGGTTGTCCCACCCGTCGTTTGCGAGCGCCACCGTCAGGTAACCCCTGTTTGCTAACTCTGCCAAGGAATTCGCGTAGCTTCCCGTCTCAACACGCATCGTCGCGTTTGCGACTGCGACGTTCCGCATATCGGCCATCGTGCGCCTCTGCCGGCCTCGGTCCATGGCATTCATGAGTTGTGGGATCGCAATGGCAGCGATGATGCCGAGAAGGATGAACGCGACGAATCCAACGGCGAGCACAAGCAAGAGGGTGCTCAGCTGGCAGCCGGTCGCTTGCGCCGGCGCGGGCGCCTGATGTGAAGCCCTGGCTTCGGGCGTCAGGAATTCGCCGCAATGCCTGCACTTCACGGCCTCGACGCGGATCTCCTCTGCGCAATAGGGACACTTCGTGGTCTCGTCAGCCATGAGATGCCTTCCATCCTCGTGGGTCCAAGTGATCGACGCACGTATCCCCCCAGCACTCGTTGTCGGTGACGCCGACGAAGAAGTTCATCCGCACCACGGCTGGGACTCCTGGTCCCCGGCGGAGTCCGTGAGATGCGATGGGGGAGCCGCAACCAGCGGCTGGAAAGTAGCAGACGCGTGGGAGATGGCCAAGGGTGGGTCTGCGGCCGCGGGCTTGCCGGCGATCTGGTTGCGGACCGTGTCCTCGATGAAGTTGCGGGACATGCACGTCGCGGCAGCCGCCGAGCGACTCCGCCGAGGCGACGAACCAGGCCGTGACGAACAGGTCGCGGGCGCTCCGGGCATGGTGGGTTACCGCGGTAATCGGCTGGGCCGTGGCCGTCTCGATACTGTTCGGCCCCGGACGATGGAGGAAGCTCAAGGGAATCGCGACCGTGCGCCTTCGCGGTGGAGACGTCCGACTGGCAAGAGCTACACTGGTACGAGGCGCACGGAATCGGTCGACGTGAACTCAAGATCAAACGTCTCCTGGACTAGGCCGTGAACGAGACCAAACGCAGGTTCGTAATCTGCCTTCGCAACGACGGTGTGGGGGACCTGGAGCTGCACAAGCTCTACGAGGTCCTGCCCGATGAAAAGGCCACGCGCGTAGGCTACTTGAGAGTGATCGACGAATCCGGCGAGGACTACCTCTATCCGGCGGAGCGCTTCGGGGCCGTCGATCTCTCGAAGGAGGTCGAGGAAGCGCTGGTTGCCCGATCCACGGGGGCACGGTAGCAGAGCGGGGCGGGCCGTCGCCTGCGTACGGCTGGCCGGTCAAACCCCCTGCGGCGGCCTGCTCTTCACTGCGCATCAGCGCGCAGGGCGATGGGGTACTCGGTGAGGTCGGAGCGGTGGAGCTTGCTGAGGAGGCGGGCGCCGACGTCGTCGAGCTCGAGAAGATCCTGGAGCGGGATTTCGATGACGGGGAAGCGGTGGATGTCGTGCCAGGAGGTGTCCCGTGAGATACGAAGAGCTCGACGAGGTGGTGCTCAACAAAGATCTTCCGGAGCACGGCCTGCGGAAGGGCGACCTCGGGGTCGTCGTGCAGGTCTACGAGCCTGACGGTATCGAGGTCGAGTTCGTGCGAGTTTCCGGGGCGACCCAGGCGCTCGTGACCCTGCGAGCCGACGACGTGCGTCCGATCGCGGACCAGGACCTTGCGGCGATGCGGACGCCGGACGGTGGCGCTAACGACGACGGCTCGTCGAGCTGAAGGGGATCAGGTGGCGGCGACGCGCTCCAGCTCGGACACGGTGCGCTCCAGCTCGTCGACGAGCCAGCTCTCGAGCTTCGATCGCGGCATCGCGTCGGCCACCCAGGGGACACCTCCTGGCCCGTGGCGGTCTCATAAGAGGGAGTCGCCGCGTCTCCATCAACGCAAGTCCACCAACGCAAGCGTTGCCGCACGATGATCGGGCACGGTACGATGACGTTCGTCCTTCCGCCCCGATCTTCCGGCTCTGTGCCGGAGGCCGGGGTTTATTTCTTGCGGCGATGACGGCGCCGGCGCGGCCCATCCCGACGCGGACGGTGTTCGTGGATGGCCGCAACCTCTATCATCCGTACAAGGACAAAGGTCGCAGAGGGAGTGGGGGAGGGGCCGCTTCGGGCGTTGGGAAGCCGTCTGGGCAGATAGCCACGGTACAATGAAGGTCACCCGGCAATAGGCACGAGAAGGCGAGCACCACCCTGACCACGACTGCAACGCCGGTTCAACGAGTGAGCTCGTTGAAGCGTGACTCCTTGCGTCAAGAAGCGGATACCAATACCGATGAGGCTGCACGAATCCTGGATAGGGACACTCGCTGGGCATCCCGAAACTGGAATGGGCTTCCAGGTGCTCGAGGTTGACGGCGGATATTCTGGTACCCAGTACGCGATCGTCGTCAATGGTACCGACCTCCTCGAGCGAACGATCGGGCCGTTGCGTGTCCGCGAACGGCTGCCGATGGTAGAAGAAGTTGGTGTTCTGGAGGCGCTGCAGGAGAGAGTTGATGCCGCGCGTTTCCGCGTGGTCACGCGCGCGGAGGCAGAACGGGCAGGGACCTCGCGGCAGGTGCTGCGGGCGATGGACCCGCCAGCGGAGCGCCCGTTGAAGACTCGGCTCCAGGGGAACGGTTTCTCCGCTTCTCAGCCTACGATCAGGACAATCGTATCCTCCCGGACGGCTCGGTTACGCCGGGAACCTACGTCACCTCGTACGAAGACGGTATCGCCGTCAGCACTGGTTTTGAGGCCGTGTGCCGGTACGCTTTGCCCAACCCCAAAGCAGCCGTACATCGCTATCATCTCCTACCCCCGACGCAGATCGCCGTGCGCCGCGGAACGGGGCAGCCGGCTTTTGGGCACCCGGGAGGTGGTGTCGAAGTGATCTTCGAAAGAGGTGCCCCACCAAGAACCAAGCGCCAGCAGGACCGGATCCAGGCGGGTACGCCATGCGACTGCAACTAGCACAGAGATGGTGCGACAAACTGGCTCGTTTGCCTGAGTCGGGCATGGGCTATCAGCGCGTCCGCGTGCGCCTCAAGGCGGGACGCACGATCGATGGAGCACTCGTGTACAACGGCCGTGTGCTCGAGGTCGCGGACGACGTCGCACCGTTCAGATCGCAGGACATTGACGACATCGAGATGGCTGCGGAGCGGGAACTTAAACGCTAGGTTTCGTCGTCACGTCCTCAGACCAGAGCCGAGGAGAAAGCAGATGGCACGCAAGTTCGAGGAGCTGCGGTCGCGCATGACCCCGGAACAACGCCGGCGCTCCCAGGAGAAAGCCGAGCGGCTGAGAGCGGAGATGCCGCTGGCGAAGCTGCGGGAGGCCCGGCGTCTCACCCAGGAGACGCTGGCGGGCATGCTCGGCAACCGCCAGGCCGCGGTGTCGAAGATCGAGCGACGGACGGACATGTACGTCTCGACGTTGCGTCGCTACGTGGAGGCGCTCGGCGGCGAGCTCGACATCATCGCGCGCTTCCCCGAGGGCGACGTCCGCATCAAGCAGTTCGAGCAGGTTTAGCCATGCATGCCGAGCCACGGTTGCTGATCTCGTTGCCCTGCTGGCTGACGTGCAGGAGCGGCGCATGCGGTAGTACAGTATCTCCTTGAGTAGCTGATGCACCCCGCCGCCGATAGCATTGGCGGCCCGACGCCCCGCAAGGGGCGTTTCTTTTTTTCACGGTGAGCATTGGGCCATCACCCGGCGCCAATTGTAAAAGGCCGCGACTCCGGGCGTGCTCTCTCCATCGCTCCGCGAGCCATGCGAAGTCCCTGTTCGCCAGGTCCTTCACGTAGTCGTGGGCCTGCGAGACGACCTCTCGGCGGGCCTGCGGATTGCGCCAGAGCTTGGTTTCCACCAGCACGGGGTAACCGCCGGTCGACAGGTAGAGGTTGTCGATCGGCCCGCTGCCGGTTGGCACCTCGCGGCCGATGCACAGCAACCTGCCGGCGTCGGCGCGAAACTCCGTGACAGGAATGACGTTCGGGTGCTCGGCGAGGAGCTCCTGCAGGGAAGCCTCGTCGAACTCGGCGTGGGCGCGCCGCACGCGTTCGAGGCTGCGGGCACCTCGCGCGGGCTCGACGATCAGGAGGTCAGGCCAATTCCGTGACCGTGGCCGTCTCATGGAGTTGTAGGGCACGAGGCCTACGGCGGCATTACCTTGACGTAATATTACACAGCGATCATACTGGCAAATGTTGCGAAAGTGGGAGGTGGAGGTTACCGATCAGTTCGCGGCCTGGTGGCGGTCGCTGTCCGGCAAGGAGCAAGAGGATGTGGCCTTGGTGGTGGTGCAGCTCGAGGAGAACGGGCCGATGCTTCCCTTTCCCTACAGCTCGGGCGTCGAAGGATCGCGGCACTCCCACATGAGGGAGCTTCGTATCCAGCACGCCGGGCGACCCTATCGCGTTCTGTATGCGTTTGACCCGCGGAGGGTCGCGATCCTTCTGATCGGCGGCGACAAGACCGGGGACGACCGCTGGTAGGAGCGCATGGTGCCGATCGCGGATCGGTTGTACGACGAGCACCTCGAGGAGATCTCGAGCGAGGCCTGAAGGAGCGCTAAGCGGGCCGCCTTGGAGGTATCGATGGCGAAGAAGTTCCAGGAGTTGTTCGACAAGATGCCGGCCGCGAGTCGGAAGCGCGTGCGGGAGCGGGCCGAGCGGCTGAGAGCGGAGATGCCGCTGGCGAAGCTGCGGGAGGCTCGGCAGATGACGCAGGTCAGGCTGGCCGAGAACCTGAATGTGGGGCAGGCCGCCGTCTCCAGAATCGAGACCCGCACGGATGCGTACGTCAGCACGCTGCGTCGGTACATCGAGGCAGTGGGTGGCACGTTGGTGATCCTCGCTCGCTTTCCGGAGGGCGAGGTGCGGATCACGCAGTTCGAGGAGATTGCGGAAGGGTCGGAGGAAGGCGTGGTGGCCCGGTAGCGTCCAACGACGGGGAAGCGGTCGATGCCGTCGTTCCCGAGTGAAGTGGACGTGGCGCGCAGAGGTGAACGAATCGGATCACGCAGGAGCGCGGCGCTGGTTTCGTCCTGATCGCCGCCCGCCTCCAAGGATTGCCAATTTAGAAAGAATAGGCCACTTTTTCTAAGGATTGGCGGGTTGCGCGCGAGCGAAAGCCTCTCCGTTGCATCGCGCCGCTGGAGTGACGACATGGTCCCGAAGCTGCAGTCAGCCGAATACGTTGGCGACTACACGATTCGTGTGAGGTTCGTTGACGGAACCGAAGGCGATGTGGATCTCGAGGA
>Ga0302046_10004754_pt1 | contig 12041 bp, 11 predicted proteins | sample RVTome_11_FD_200261 | JGI IMG/M metagenome (GOLD analysis project Ga0302046, IMG submission 200261) | Soil microbial communities from uranium-contaminated site in the Upper Colorado River Basin, Wyoming, United States - RVT147D111 (version 2) ... | reverse complement strand
CCGGCCGGCAGGTGCTCAACGACTTTTTGACAGAACGCCGGTAGTGGTTCCCACACTCGGTCAAATCCCGGCTTTAGCGAGAGCATCCATGATTTGCCGCAGCACGCCCGCGAGCGCGGGATGGTCAGCTTCGAAGCGCACCGCAAGCGCTTCGAACGGCTGCGCGGGCGCGACGGTGGCGAGATCGTCACTTCGCGTGTGCGCAGATAGCGGACGTCCCGCCTGAGCGGATCTTCGCTTAGGGTCGCCCGCCCAGACCGTCAATTCGATATCTCGCGTGGCGCGGTGGGGAACGCGTGGTCCCTGGACTTGCCAAGACGCCTTTTGTGTGCATACTGTATATCTCAATATGCACAGTAAGCTCACCATCTCCCAGGCCGACCGCCGACCGATGTACCTCCAGCTCATGGAGCAGATCCGGCGCCGGGTAGCGGTCGGTGACTGGGGGCCGGGCCAGGAGATTCCGTCGATCCGCGTGCTCGCGGCGAGCACGCGGGTCAGCGTCATCACGATCAAGCGGGCCTTCCTCGAGCTGGAACGCGAGGGCGTCATCGTCACGCGGCAGGGCCGAGGCACCTTCGTGGCCGAGAACGTCGATCTCGGCCGGGACCTGCGGGGCCGCGAGCTCGATGAGCATCTGGCCGCGGCCGCGCGCATCGGCGCCGAGCTCGGCATCGACTCGAAGGCGCTCGCGGACCGGTTGCGGGACATCGCCGAAACAGAGGAAGAGAAAGGAAAATGACCGCGCTGCTGGAACTCGACCGCGTCGAGAAGTCTTATCCCTACTTCGCGCTGCGCGACGTGCAGCTCAGGGTCGACGCCGGCCAGATACTCGGCTTTGTCGGGCCGAACGGCGCCGGCAAGTCGACGACCATTCGCATCGCGATGGGCCTCGTCACGCACGACAGCGGCGACGTGCGTCTGGTCGGTCGTCCAATACCGGCCGAGCAGGCCCGGGCGAAACGGGACGTCGCCTTCGTCTCGGAGGATGTCGGTCTCTATTCGTACGCGACCGTGGGCTGGCACATCCAATGGGTGTCCTCGCTCTTTCCGTCGTGGGACGAGCCCTATGCGAAGAGCCTTCTGCATCGCTTCAATCTGCATCCCGCGAAGCGCGTCAAAGGGCTGTCGCATGGAGAGCGCGTCAAGGTTCTGCTGCTGCTCGCGCTTGCGCGCCGCCCGCGGCTGCTCGTGCTCGATGAGCCGACTTCCGGTCTCGACCCCGTGGCCCGCCACGAGGTCCTGGCCGAGCTCACGGCCGTGCTCGAGGACGAGCGTCGCGGCATTCTGTTCTCGTCGCACAACACGCAGGACGTAGAGCAGATCTCCGACCGGATCGCATTCATCGATCGCGGCCGCGTCATCGACCTGAGCGACAAGGAAGTCTTCCTCGACCGCTGGCGCCGCCTGCAGGTCGAGCTGCCCGATGGCGTCGCGCCGCCCTCGCTGCCCGGCGTGATCGATATCGATGCGACGGGACACATCGGCGTCGTGACGGCGAACGACTACTCAGCCGACATTCCAGCCGCCTACGAAAGCGCCGGGATCGTCGTGCGCGAGGTTCAGCGCATGACGCTCGAGGAAATCTTCGTCGCCACCGTCATGGCAAGCCGCAAGGAGCAAGGCGAATGAACGGTTCGATCGTCCGTCAGCTGATTGCGAAGGATCTCTTTCTGCTGCGGCCCATGATGGTCGGCGCGCTCCTGATCGGCGGCGCCGGTATCGCGTTGATGGCCTTCGGCGAAACGCAGTTCTTCGTGGGCTGGATCGTGGTGTTCATCGCCATCACGTTGCTCGGCATTTTCGCGACCGCCGTCGGTGTCCTGGCCGAACGCAAGGATCGCGCGCACCTGTTCGTGCTGACGTTGCCGGTCTCGCCCTGGCAATACCTGCGCGCCAAGCTTGCCGCCGGCGCGATCGCCTTCTTCGTCCCGTGGACGATTCTGCTCGCGGCGGCGATCACGCTCATTGCGGGAACAGGCATTCCCGACGGGCTCATACCGTTCCTCACGATGCTGTTCTGCTACGTCGTCTGCTACTACTCGGCGTACCTCGGCATGTCGCTCGTCACCGACTCGCCGATCTGGAGCACGCTCGTCATCATCGTCGGGAACACGGCGCCGATCTTTCTCATTCCCGCATTCCTGCGCGTGTCCGGTATCGGCAGCGACTTCGTGCCGCCGGATGCGGGCTGGACCGCCACGGTGCTCGGCATCCTGGCGAGCGAAATCGCATTCAGCGCGGCCGCGACCGGCGTCGCGCTATTCGTTCGGTCCCGGCAACGGGACCTGATCTAGGAGTACACCGTCATGACCAGAAGAACACACCGCCGCTTGCCTTTCGAGCTCTTCCTCGTCGCGGGCCTCGCATACGCCGCGTCGATCGCCAGGGCGCAGACGGCCGACGAGATCGTCGCCGTGAACATCGCCGCCACGGGCGGCGAGGACGCCATCGCGCGCATCGAGAACTTCGCGAGCACCGGACAGGTCGTCGTCGAAAGCCCCTTGTTCGGCCGGCTCGAGGGCACACTCGAAAGCGTCCGTGTGCCCGGCAAGCGCTATTTCGAGACGGTCGATCTCGGCGTGATTACGCAACAGAAGGGCTGGGACGGCGCGCAAGCCTGGGAGCAGGGACCGAACGGGCTCCGGATGCTCGAAGGCGCGGAAGCCGCGGCGTTGCCGATGCAGACCCACCTTGCTCCGCTTGATGCCTTGCGGCAGCTCGCGCCCGCGGGCCTGCGCATCGAGCGGCTCGACGATGCAGTGCTGAACGGCCGCTCGCACTTCGCGCTGGTCGTGAGCAGCAACAACTCGCCGCCCTCCACTTTCTACCTGGACCGGGAAACCGGGCTGCTCTCGCAGACCACCTCCGTCACGAGCATTCCGGGCCTCGGCGAGGCGAAGAGCGTCACGGACTTCGGCGGCTACGAATCGGTCGGCGGCGTCATGCTGCCAACGACGATCACGATCGCCGTGGAAGGGATCTCGACGACGCGCCTCACGCTCGACAGCAACGTCGTCAATACGGCCGTCGACGAATCGATCTTCGCCGTGCCCGACGCGGAGGCACAGGCTGCGGCGGCGGAGGCCGCGGCGTCGAACGCGCAGGCGGATCCATACGGCGGGCCGTATCAAACCCACTGCGGCGTCTGTCACGGCGACGCGCTCGAGGGGGCTGCGCAAGGCACGCCGCTCGTCGGAGCCGAGCTCAAACACGGCGACTCGGTCGACGCGCTCAGGCAGAGTATCGCAGCGGGCTTCGCGGCAACCGGCATGCCGGCATGGTCGGAAACGCTCGACGAGAACGCGATTCGTCGGCTCGCCATCTTCATTGGCGAGCAGCGCGCTTCGCTTTCGTATGCCGATTTCAAGGTGGCGGCGCCGCCCTCGATCCCCACGGGGTCGGTCGCGAGCGAGCTCCACGCATTTCGCGTCGAGACCGTAGTTGAAGGCATCGATCCCCTGCCGTACTCCATGGCGCCGCTGCCCGACGGCCGGATTCTGGTCACCGAGAAGACGCAGGGCCTGCGCATCGTGTCGCCTCAGGGCGAGCTCTCGGCGCCGGTCCGCGGCACGCCCGCCGCCTTCGACGACGGTTTTCAGGTGCCGGGCATTCTGCTCGTCTACGGCCAGGGCTATCTGCTCGACATCGCACCGCACCCGGACCACGCGGACAACGGCTGGATCTACCTGAGCTATACGGACCGCTGCAACGACTGCAATGCCGCGAGCCGGGCGGGAGGTCGGCCGGTCTCGATGCTTGTCCTGATGCGGGGGCGCATCGAGGGCGGCGCCTGGGTCGATCAGGAGACGATCTGGAAAACCGATGCCGAGCACTATACGGCGATGCCCGACATGGCCGCGGGCGGTCGCATCGCCTTCGACGACGACGGACACGTGTTCCTGACCATCGGCATCAAGGGCGGATCCGAGATCACCGGCGTGCAGGATCTCTCGCTGCCTTACGGCAAAATCCTTCGCCTCAACGACGACGGCAGCATTCCCGAGGACAATCCCTTTGTGGGGCAGGAGACCGCGCTCGCGAGCATCTGGACCTACGGTCATCGCAGCCCGCAGGGACTCGAGTTCGACCCCCGGACCGACCGGCTCTGGGGCACGGAAATGGGGCAGCGCGGCGGCGACGAGCTCAATCTGATCGAGCGCGGCGGCAACTACGGCTGGCCGCTGATCTCGAGAGGCATGCAGTACGACGGCCGGCCCGTCGACTTCGCCGCCGAGCTCGGCATCGAATTCGACCTCGAGGACATCGAGCAACCGGTCGTCGACCTGACGCCGGCGCCCGCCGTATCGAGCTTCGTCGTCTATGACGGCGCGGCCTTTCCGGAGTGGCGCGGCAACCTGCTCGTCGGGACGCTCAAGGCCACGGAGCTCTACCGCATGGTGGTCGACGGCGCGCGCGTCACGCATAGGGAGACGCTGCTCGCGGGGCTCGGTCGCATTCGCGATGTGGAGTCGGATGCCGACGGCCGCGTCTATCTGCTGCTCGAGCACGCCTCGGGCGGCCGCATCGTTCGGCTCGTGCCGGCGCGGTGACGCGACGGAAGAAGAGCGCTCCGGGACTTCCGTTCCGGAGCGCCCGCTAGCCGGAAGTTCCCCGCGGATTTCCGGGCAAGTCAAGGCGCTCAAATCCCGGCCTTGCCGAGAGTATCCATGATTTCCCGAAGCACTCCCGCGAGCGAGGGATGGTCGGCTTCGAAGCGCGCCGCGAGCGCTTCGAGCGGCTGCGCGGGTGCGACAGCGGCCACGTCGTCGCTCGCGAGCGCCTTCTCGATGTCCGCGGCGACGGCCATGAGGAGCCCGCGCGACTCGGCATCGAGCGACTTCGCGTGCTTCAGGCGCACGTGCAGTTGCGCCAACAATCGGCTGAGATCCTCGCTCATGCCAAGCTCCGTTCTGTCGATGGTCCGGTAGCCACTTTAGCCTCTATATAATGTGTCGGCGACTTCGGGGGAATTCGTCATTCTGCGCTGGAACGTGCTCTCGGCCATCGCGCTAGCGCTCGTGGCGACGATCGCGGCCGCGGCGGCCGCCGCGCAACCGCAGTTCGAGCAGTTGCGCATCGTCGCACCCGCGGCGCCGGGCGGCGGTTGGGACCAAACGGCGCGCGCCATGCAGCAAGTGCTGCTCGAGACGGGCATCGCGAAGACGCCCGTCGTCGAAAACGTCGCCGGCGCCGCCGGCACGATCGGCCTCGCGCGCTTCATCGGCGCCGAGCGTGGCAATGGCGACGCGCTGCTCGTCTCGGGGCTCATCATGCTCGGGGGCATCGTAACGCACGATTCCCCGGTCACGCTCGCAGACGTCGTGCCGATCGCGCGCCTCACGGGCGAGTACGAGGTGCTCACGGTGCCGACGAGCTCGCCGCTCGCCACGCTCGACGATCTCCTGCGCGCATTCAAGAACGATCCCGAGTCGATCTCCTGGGGCGGCGGCTCGGCCGGCGGCAGCGATCAAATTCTCGCGGGACTCGTCGCCGCGGCCGTGGGCATCGAGCCGCGCCGCGTCAACTACATCGCGTTCTCGGGCGGCGGCGAGGCGTTGGCTGCGATCGTCGGCGGGCAAGTGACCGTCGGCATCAATGGGCTCGCCGAGTTCGCGGCGCAGATCGAGGCCGGCACCGTGCGCGTGCTCGCGATCTCGAGCGCGGAACGGCTACCGGGGCTCGACGCACCGACGTTGCGCGAGCAAGGCGTCGAGGTCGAATTCGAGAACTGGCGTTCGGTCGTGGCGCCGCCCGGCATCACGGCCGACGAGCGGGCGCGGCTCGCGGACGCCGTCGAAGCGATGGTGCGCTCGGCCGAGTGGCGCGAGCTGCTCGCACGATTCCGCTGGCTCGATCGCTACCTCGCGGGCGACGAATTCGCGGCGTTCGCCGCCGCCGAGGAACAGCGCGTGCGGGCCGTGCTTCGCGAGCTCGGCACGGGCGCTTCGCCCGCGGGCCGCGCGCTCGAGCCGTACCCCGTTCTCGTGCTCGCGGGGCTCGCGATCTTCGGCACTGCGGCGCTCGTCTCGCGCCGGCGCGCGCACCGCACGGAACCGGCCAACGCAACGCTGCACTGGCGCTCGCTGCTGCTCATCGCGAGCGGTGCGGGGTTGCTGCTCGTGCTCGCCGAGCGCGCCGGCTTCGTCGTCGCGGCCGCCCTGCTGTTCTGGCTCGTCGCGCGTGCGTTCGACGCGCGCCACGCGCTACGCGACGGCGTCGCCGCTGTGTGCGTCGCAGCCGCGGCTTACGCGCTATTCACGTACGCGCTCGATCTCCCGTTGCCCGCGGGCGCGCTCGCGGATTGGCTATAGCCGGCCCATGAGCACGCTCGACGCGCTCGGCCAAGGTTTCGCGGCGGCGCTTACGCCCTGGAACCTGCTGTTCGCGTTCATCGGCACGACGCTCGGCACCGCGATCGGCGTGTTGCCCGGCATCGGGCCCGCTTTGACCGTGGCCGTGCTCTTGCCCGTGACGTTCACGCTCGACCCCGTAAGCGCCTTCATCATGTTCGGCGGTATCTACTACGGCGCGATGTACGGTGGCTCGACGACGAGCATCCTGCTGAACACGCCCGGCGAGACGGGCGCAATCGCGACGGCGATCGACGGCCACGCGATGGCGCTCCAGGGACGCGGCGCCGCGGCTCTCACGACCGCGGCGCTCGGCTCGTTCGTCGCGGGCACGCTCGGCACGGCCGGCCTCGCCCTATTTGCGCCCGCGCTGGCGACCGTGGCGCTCGAGTTCGGCCCCGCCGAGTACTTCGCGCTCGCCGTGCTCGCGTTCGCGGCCGCTACGGCGCTGATCGGGCGATCGCTTATTTCAGGGCTCGCGAGCTTGTTCGTCGGGCTCGCGCTCGGGCTCGTCGGTATCGACCCGCTCACGGGCAACGCGCGTCTATCGTTCGGCATTCCGCAGCTATTGGACGGCATCGACGTCGTGATCCTCGTGATCGGTCTGTTCGCCGTCGGCGAGACGTTGCATCAAGCCTGGCGGCACGGCCGCGGCGAGCGGAAGCCCGTGCAGCTGCGCCGCTTCGTGGGACTCACGCGCGAGGAGTGGCGACGGTCGTGGCCCGCGTGGCTCCGCGGCACGGCGATCGGCTTCCCGCTCGGCGTCCTGCCGATGGGCGGCTCGTTGATCCCCACGTTCCTCTCGTATCTCGCGGAGAAGCGCGTGAGCGCGAATCCCGAAGAATTCGGCCACGGCGCGATCGAGGGCGTGGCCGGGCCAGAGGCCGCCAACAACGCGTCGACGGCCGGCGTGCTCGTGCCGCTCTTGACGCTCGGCGTCCCGTCGTCGGCGACGGCGGCGATCCTGCTCGCGGCTTTTCAGCAGTATGGGCTCCGGCCGGGACCGTTGCTGTTCGACTCGCAGCCCACGCTCGTCTGGACGCTCATCGCAAGCTTGTTTCTAGGCAACGCGATGCTGCTGGTGCTCAACCTGCCGCTCGCGGGCGTCTGGACGCGCGTCATGCTACTGCCGCGGCCGCTGCTCTTTGCGGGCGTGCTCGTGCTCGCTTCGCTCGGCGCCTACAGCCTGAACCGCTCGCTGCTCGACGTCGCGTTGGTGTACGGCGCCGGTGCGCTCGGGCTCGCCATGCGCGAGCTCGAGCTACCGCTCGTGCCTGCCGTGCTCGGCCTCGTGCTCGGGCCCATGGGCGAGCAGCAGCTGCGGCGCGCGCTCGCGATCAGCGAAGGCGACGTCACGGTGCTGGTTTCGCGCCCGCTCTCGGCCGCACTGCTCGCCCTGGCCGTTGCCGCGCTCGTGGTGCCGTGGCTCGTGGCCCGGCGGCGCAAGGCCCGGCGCGCCAATTGACACGGGGTGCGACTCCCCGCACATTCCGAAGCGATGAAGAGAGCCCTCATCGTAGATGACTCGCGGCTCGCGCGAACGGTGCTGAGCCGGCTGCTCAGCGCGCACGGGGTCACTGCGGATACGGCCGAGTCGGCCGAGGTGGCGCTCGAATACTTGAAGCACACGCGGCCCGACGTCGTGTTCCTCGATCACAACATGCCGGGCATCGGCGGTTTCGAGGCGCTCGAGGCCATCAAGACGAACCCGGCCACCGCGACGATCCCCGTGATGATGTACACGTCGCAGGAGGGCGAGCTCTACGTCGGCCAAGCCCGCGCGCTCGGTGCGCTCGGCGTGCTGCCGAAGACGCTACAGCCCGTCGAGGTCACGAAAGTCCTGCGGACCCTGCGACTGATTCCGGCGCCGGGCGAGCCGGCCGTCGCGGACATAGCGGCGGGCGCATCGCCCGCGATCGCGAAGGCGGCGACGCCGCGCGAGGGCGTTCGCCCGCTCGATGCCGAAACCCTGCGTCAGCTGCTCGAGGCGCTGTTCTCGGAGCACACGTCATCGTTGCGCGCCGACATGCGCCGCGAGCTGCAGCGCTTCTCCGCGTCCACGGCCGCAGCCGCGCCGCCGGCGCCCGTGTCGCAGGCGCCGGTGATCAGCGAGCGGCGCGAAACCGCGTCGCCACGTGCGGGCCGTGCGCTCAAAGTCGCGAGCGTGCTCCTGATCGCGCTCTCGGGCACGCTCGGCTACCTGTACTACGAGACGAGCGCGTCACTCGACGCCGCCAACGAGCGAACACGCGCGCTCACAAACGACGTTGCCGCGATCACGGGCGCACGCGCGCCCGTCGTCGCGGCCGGGAAGCCGGCGCTGGCGGCCACGCCCGTGACCCGGGGCGTGCTCGATGTTCTCGAGTGGGGAGTCAATCAGGGCGGGCGCTACGCGTTCGACGCGCCGCCGCTCGACGACGGCCGCGCCACGGTGCTCACGGCGCTGGTGGCGCAGCTCGCCGATCTCGGCTTCGAAGGCACCGTCGCGATCGACGTGCACGTGGGTCGATTCTGCATGAACTACGGACCGGGCGGCGTCCTCGAGCTCGCTTCCGCCGAGCAGCCTGCCACGGCTTGCGAACAGATCGGCTGGCCCGAGCCCGAGGCGCTGACGCTGGGGCAACGCCGCTCGCTCGGCTTCGCTAACGCCATGACGTCGGTCGAGGCACGCCACCCGAGAGTGCGTATCGAGTACGAGTCGTACGGGAGCCTGCTGCCCGCAGTCGAGTACCCGCGCTCGGGCTACGAGCTTACGGCCGAGGCCTGGAACGCCGTCGCGGCCGCGAATCAGCGCGTCGACGTGCGCCTCATCGCCGACGAGCAGGCCACGGTCGGCGCAGTCCGCTAGCACTCATGTCAGCAACGGCCGGTTACGACGTGGTCGTCATCGGCGGCGGCAACGCCGGCCTCTGCGCGGCGCTCGCGGCGCGCGCTGCGGGCGCGCGCGTCGTCGTGCTCGAGAGCGCGCCCCGCCACTATCGCGGCGGCAATAGCCGGCACACGCGCAACTTGCGCTGCGCCCACGCTGCGCCGACCGAGCTCAACACCGACAGCTACCCGCGCGACGAGCTGCTCGCCGATCTGAAGCACGTCAACGACGACGACACCGACGCCGAGCTCGCCGCGCTCGTCGCGGCAAGCTCCGAGGATTGCGTGTCCTGGCTCGCCGCGCTCGGCGTGAGATTCCAGGCCGCGCTGCGCGGCACGCTCCAGCTCGCGCGCACCAACGCGTTCTACCTCGGCGGCGGCACCGCGCTCATGAATGGCCTGTACGCCGCGGCCGAGCGCCGCGGCGTCGACGTCCGTTACGACGCCGAGGTCGTCGGCCTGGATCTGCGCGACGGCACTTTCGCCGCGGCGACGCTGCTCGGCGGCGACGCGCAGGTTCGCGGTCGCGCCGTCGTGCTCGCCGCGGGCGGATTCGAGGGCAACCTCGAGTGGCTGTACCACGCCTGGGGCGACGCGGCGCGCAACTTCGTGATCCGCGGCACGCCGTACAACCGCGGCGCGCTCTTGCGCCTAGCGCTCGACGCGGGCGCCGAGCCCGTCGGCGACGAGCGCGAGTGCCACGCGGTCGCCGTCGACGGCCGCGCGCAGCAGTTCGACGGCGGCATCGTCACGCGGCTCGATTGCGTGCCGCTCGGCATCGTCGTCGATCGTACGGGCGCGCGTTTTTACGACGAAGGCGAGGACGTCTGGCCGAAGCGCTACGCGATCTGGGGCAAGCTCGTCGCGCGCCGGCCCGGCCAGATCGCCTACGCGATCGTCGATGCGAAAGTGCGCGATCGCTTCATGCCGTCGGCGTTTCCGCCGTTCGAGGCGCAGTCGCTTCGCGAGCTCGCGACACGGCTCGACCTCCCAGCCGAGGCGCTCGAGACGACCGTCGCGGAGTTCAATCGCGCCGTCCGGCCCGGCACGTTCGATGAGGCGGCACTCGACGATTGCCGGACGACGGGGCTTGCGCCCGACAAGACCCACTGGGCGCAGCGCATCGATACGGCCCCTTACTGGGGTTATCCGCTTCGCCCCGGCATCACGTTCACGTACTTGGGTCTCCGCGTCGACGCCGAGGCGCGCGTGCTCGCCGCGAGCGGCCCACCGTTCGCCAATGTTTACGCGGCCGGCGAGATCATGGCCGGCAACGTCTTGCGCAAGGGGTACATCGCCGGCATCGGCATGACGATCGGCACGGTGTTCGGCCGCATCGCCGGCGAGAGCGCAGCACGCCATGCGCAGCGCTGAGCCGACGAGCGAAGGCGCGCGCGTGCTCGCGATCTGCAACGCATGCCGCTACTGCGAGCAATACTGCCCCGCGTTCCAGGCCATGGAAGAGCGGCGAACGTTCGCGACAGCCGATCTCCACTACCTCGCGAACCTCTGCCACGGCTGCGGCGAGTGCCTCTATGCCTGTCAGTACGCGCCGCCGCACGAGTTCGCGATCAACGTGCCACAGACGTTCGCGCGGCTTCGCGTGCACTCGTACGAGCAATACGCGTGGCCGGCGGCGCTCGGCGCTTTGTTTCGACGCCAAGGCGTGACGGCGGCGCTGCTGCTCGCGGCGGCTCTGATTGCAGCGATGCTCGGCGCAACGTGGCTCGCGAACGGCGCAGCGCTGCGCGCGCCCGGCGCCGGCGCGGATTTCTATGCCGTCGTGCCGCACTCGGTGATGGCGACGCTGTTCGGCGGCGTGGGCCTGCTCGTGGTCGCGGCGCTCACGGTGGGCGTGGCGCGTTGTCGGCGCGAGTTCCGTGCTGCGCAAGCTTCGGTGCACGCGACGACAAGCGCGCTCGCCGGCGGCGGCGCGCTCGGCGACGTGCTCACGCTGCGCCACCTGCACGTAGGCGGGCAAGACTGCGTGACCGCGCTCGAAGTGCGCACGCCGTGGCGGCGTTGGCTGCATCACGCGACGTTCTACGGCTTCGCGCTGTGCTTCGCGGCCACCTGCGTGGCCACGCTCTATCATTTCTTGGGCGCGCCGGCGCCGTACGCCTACACGAGCCTGCCCGTTCTGCTCGGCACGGCCGGCGGCCTGCTGCTCGTCGTGGGCCCCGCGGGTCTGTTGCTCCAGCATCGCGACCCGCTGCTGTCCGACACAACGGAACGCGATCTCGATCGTTCTTTCCTCGTGCTGTTGCTCCTCACGGCGCTCACGGGCCTGTTGCTGCTCGCGCTGCGGACCGGACCCCTCATGGGCTACCTGCTCGTCGTCCATCTCGGAGTCGTGCTCGCGCTGTTCGTGACGCTGCCCTACGGCAAGCTCGTGCACGGTCTCTACCGCGCGGCCGCCCTGGTCCAGTTTCGCGGCTAGATCGTCGGGTGGCTGCGTGGAACGCGTTGCGGGGCGTGCGACCCTGTTGTTGCCGTCGCGCAACCCTGGCCCCGCACCGGGTGGTTCGGCGGGTTTTAGACTGTGGCGTCCTGCGCTACGCTGCCCGCGCGTTCTAACAATTTGAATGCGCAGGAGAACCTCGATGCCCAAGCACACCACGCCCAACCTATCCCGTCTCGCACTCGCCGTGAGCATCGGCTGCGCCGCCACCGTCCTCGGGAACCCCGCGTGGGGCCAGGCAGGCGCGCAGACGGAGGACGAGGTCATCGTGACCGGCTCGCGCATTCGCCGCGACACGTTCGACTCCGTCGCTCCGGTCCAGCTCCTCACGCGCGACGAGGTCACACTCGCGGGCTTCA
>Ga0302046_10004753_pt1 | contig 12042 bp, 7 predicted proteins | sample RVTome_11_FD_200261 | JGI IMG/M metagenome (GOLD analysis project Ga0302046, IMG submission 200261) | Soil microbial communities from uranium-contaminated site in the Upper Colorado River Basin, Wyoming, United States - RVT147D111 (version 2) ... | reverse complement strand
CGGCCCTCGAAAAAAAGAGGCCGCGGGAAGCGGCCTGGATGCGCCCGCCGGGCCGATCCCGGCGCCCCGACCCTCAGGCCCCGGCCGCCGGCTCCTGCTCGGCCTCCACGCGGGCCAGGCTGCCCACCTGGTCGTCCGGGTCCAGGTCGATGATGCGCACGCCCATGGTGTTGCGCCCCTGGCTGGTGACATCGGCGGCGTGGACGCGGATCATCTTGCCCTTGGTCGTGACCACGAGGACATCGTCGCCCTCCCGCACCTGGAGCATGCCGACCACGTGGCCGTTCCGCCCCGCCGTCTTGATGTCGATGATGCCCTTCCCCGCTCGGCCCTGGAGCCGGTACTCGTCGAGCGGCGTGCGCTTGCCGTAGCCCCGCGCGGTGACGGTGAGGATGGTCACGCCCTCCTGGACGACCTCGGCGGCGATGACCTGGTCTCCCTCGTCCACGTCGATCCCCCGCACGCCGCCGGCCATGCGCCCCATCGGGCGCACCTCCTCCTCGGCGAAGCGGATGATCATGCCCGCCTTGGTGGAGAGCAGCACCTCGCGCTGGCCGTCGGTGCGCCGGGCCGCCATCACCTCGTCGCCCGCCTCGAGGGTGATGGCCAGGATGCCCCCCGCCCGCGGATGGGAGAAGGCCCCGAGCTCCGTCTTCTTCACCTTGCCCTGCTTGGTGGCGAGCAGGATATAGCCGCCCGAGGTGAAGTCCCGCACGGGCACGCAGGTGGCCACCCGCTCGCCCTCGCCGAGCGAGAGCACGTTGACCATGGCCTTGCCCTTGGCCTGGCGGCCGCCCTCCGGGATCTCGTGGACCTTGAGCCAGTGGACCTTGCCCTTGTTGGTGAAGAACAGGAGATAGGAGTGGGTCGAGGCGACGAACAGGTCCTCGACGATGTCCTCCTCCTTGGTCTCCATGCCGGTCACGCCCTTGCCGCCGCGGCGCTGGCTGCGGTAAGCCTCCACGTGCGTGCGCTTGATGTAGCCCGAGCGGGTGATGGTCACCACCATGTCCTCGTCGGCCAGCAGATCCTCGATGGTGAGGTCCGCCGTCTCGGCCAGGATCTCGGTACGCCGCTCATCGCCGAACTCCTCCTTCAGGGCCACGAGCTCTTCCTTGATGATCCCCAGGAGGCGCCGCTCGGAGGCGAGGATGCCCTTGAGGTCGGCGATCAGGGCCAGCGTCTGCTCGTGCTCCTCGACGATCTTGTGGCGCTCGAGCTGGGTGAGGCGCTGGAGGCGCATGTCCAGGATGGCCCGGGCCTGGATCTCGGAAAGGTCCAGGCGTGACATCAGCGCGTCCCGGGCCGCGTCCGGGCTCTCGGCCTGGCGGATGAGCCGGATGACCAGGTCCAGGTGGTCGACCGCCTTCCGCAGCCCTTCCAGGACGTGGGCCCGCTCCTCGGCGCGCGCCAGGTCGTAGCCCGTGCGCCGCGTCACCACCTCGCGCCGGAAGGCCACGAACTCCTGGAGCGTTTCCTTGAGGGTCACCACCTGCGGCCGGCGGCCCACCAGGGCCAGCATGATCACCCCGAAGGTGGTCTGCATCTGGGTGTGCTTGTAGAGCTGGTTCATGATGATCTGCGGGATCTCCCCGCGCCCCAGCTCCAGCACGATGCGGATGCCCTCGCGGCTCGACTCGTCGCGACGCTCCGAGATGCCCTCGATCTTCCTGTCCCGGATCAGCTCGCCGATCTTCTCGATGAGGGAGGCCTTGTTGACCTGGTACGGCAGCTCGGTGACGATGATGGCCTCCCGGCCGCCCCGCATCTTCTCCACGTGGGCCTTGGCGCGCAGGGTGAGGATGCCGCGCCCCGTGGTGTAGGCCTCGCGGATCCCCTGCCGGCCGTAGATGTAGCCCCGCGTCGGGAAGTCGGGCCCCGGAATCACCTCCATCAGCCGCTCGATGGCCACGTCCGGGTCGTCGATCAGCATCACGAGCCCGTCCACCACCTCGGAGAGGTTGTGGGGTGGGATATTGGTCGCCATGCCGACGGCGATGCCGGAGGAGCCGTTGATCAGGAGATTCGGCACCTTGGTGGGGAGGACGGTGGGCTCCTGCAGCGACTCGTCGAAGTTCGGCGTGAATCCGACGGTGTCCTTGTCGATGTCGGCCAGGAGCTCGTGGGCGATCTTGGCCAGCCGCGCCTCGGTGTAGCGCATGGCGGCCGGCGGGTCGCCGTCGATGGAGCCGAAGTTCCCCTGCCCGTCCACGAGCGGGTAGCGCAGGGAGAACTCCTGGACCATCCGGACCAGCGCCTCGTAGACGGGCGCGTCCCCGTGGGGGTGGTACTTGCCCAGCACCTCCCCCACCACCCGCGCCGCCTTCTTGTAGGCGCGGTTCCAGGTGAGCCCCAGCTCGGACATGGCATAGAGCACGCGGCGGTGGACGGGCTTCAGGCCGTCCCGGATGTCGGGCAGCGCGCGCCCGACGATGACGGACATGGCGTAGTCCAGGTAGGACTTCCGCATCTCCTCTTCGATGGGGACGGGCGTCTGTCGCTCGGGGCTCATGCGGGGTGGCCGGGCTCCCGGTCCGGGGGCTACACGTCCAGGTTGACCACGTCCAGGGCGTTCCGCGCGATGAACTCGCGGCGGGGCTCCACCGCATCGCCCATCAGCACGGTGAACATCTCGTCGGCGCCGACGGCGTCCTCCATGGTGACCTTGAGGAGGGTGCGCGTCTCCGGGTTCATGGTGGTCTGCCAGAGCTGCTCGGGGTTCATCTCGCCCAGCCCCTTGTAGCGCTGGAGCGTCGTCCCCTCCCGGGCGAAGTCCATCACCGCGCGCAGCAGCTCCTCCAGGCTCCGGGGAGTGGCCTCCTTGCCGGAGGCGTCCACCACCACGCACGGGCCCTTGTGGAGCGGCGCGATCCTCTCGAAGCCTTCGAAGAGCTGGGCGTAGTCCGGCGACTTCAGGAGGTCGGTGCTGAAGGCCGCCGACTGCGGGCCGGCGACCTGCACCGTGGCGCCGTCGCCGTTGTCGCCGGGGACGACCGTCGCGCTCCAGCCCTCCGTCTCCTCGGCCACCTCCCGCACGGCCGCGGCGATCTCGGCGTCGCCCACGCCCCGCTTCGTGGCCTTGAACTTCCGCCGCAGGAGCCCGTCCAGGATGGGCGCCGGCACGCCGCGCCGGCAGAACTTGCCGAACAGCGCGCGGAACTCGAGGGCCCGCCGGAGCGCGTCCAGCAGCGCCTCCTCGCGAAGCGGCGCCGCCTTGCCGGGGATCTTGAGGCTCGCCTTCTCCACCCAGTGGGCGAGCAGGAACTCCTCCATCTCGCGCTCGCTCATCAGGTATCGCTCCGCCTTGCCCTTCTTCACCTTGAAGAGCGGGGGCTGAGCGATGAAGAGGTGCCCGGCCTCGATCACCGGCATCATGTGGCGGAAGAAGAACGTCAGGAGCAGGGTCCGGATATGGGCGCCGTCCACGTCCGCGTCGGTCATCAGGATGACCTTGTGGAAGCGGAGCCTGGCGACGTCGAACTCGTCGGGGCCGATCCCCGTCCCCAGCGCCGAGATGAGGAGGCGGATCTCCTGGTGGGAGAGCACCTTGTCGTAGCGCGCCTTCTCGGCGTTGATGATCTTGCCCCGCAGCGGCAGGACGGCCTGGGTCTTCCGGTCGCGCCCCTGCTTGGCCGACCCGCCGGCCGAGTCGCCCTCCACCAGGAAGATCTCGCGGAACTGCGGCTCGCGCTCCGAGCAGTCCGCGAGCTTGGCCGAGAGCCCCTCGTCGTCCCGCCCCCCCTTGCGCGTCAGCTCCCGCGCCTTCCGCGCGGCCTCCCGGGCCTGCGCGGCCCGCACGCACTTGTCGGCGATCTTGCGCGCGGTGGTGGGATCCTCTTCGAAGGCCTCGGCCAGCCGGTCGTTGACCATCTGCTGGACCAGCCCCTTGACCTCCGAGTTGCCCAGCTTCGCCTTGGTCTGCCCCTCGAACTGCGGCTCCGGGATCCGCACCGACACCACCGCGGTCAGCCCCTCCCGCACGTCGTCGCCCGTCACGGCGCCCTTGAAGCTCTTGAGATACCCGTTCGCCTGCGCGTAGGCCGAGATGGTGCCGGTCAGGGCGGCCCGGAAGCCGGTCAGGTGGGTCCCGCCCTCGCGCGTGTTGATGGTGTTGGCGAACGAGAAGACGTTCTCCTGGTAGCCGTCGTTGTACTGGAGCGCGACCTCCACCTCGAGCCCGTCCCGCTTGGCCTCGAAGAACAGCACCTTGGGATGGATCGGGGTCTTGTTCTGGTTCAGGTGCTTGATGAACTCGATGATGCCGCCCTTGTAGATGAAGGTGTGGCTGCGCTCGTCGCGCTCGTCCTCGATGACGATCTTGAGGCCCTTGTTGAGGAAGGCCATCTCGCGCAGCCGGTTCGACAGCGTGTCGAACGAGAAGGCCGTCTCCTCGAAGATCTTCGCGTCCGGCTTGAACCGGACGATGGTGCCGTGCTTCTGCGTCTTGTCGCCCGGCGTCAGCTCGCCCTGCGGCACCCCGTACTCGTAGCGCTGTGTCCAGACGCGGCCGCTGCGCCGGATCTCCAGCTCCAGCCACTCGCTGAGCGCGTTGACCACGGAGATGCCCACCCCGTGGAGACCGCCCGACACCTTGTAGGCCGAGTGCTCGAACTTGCCGCCGGCGTGGAGCGTGGTCAGCACCACCTCGGCCGCCGACTTGCCGCTCTCCTTGTGGGTGTCGACCGGGATCCCGCGCCCGTTGTCGCCCACCGAGCAGGAGCCGTCGGAGTGCAGGATGACCTTGATGCTGTCGCAGTAGCCGGCCAGGGCCTCGTCCACGGCGTTGTCCACGGCCTCGTAGACCAGGTGGTGGAGCCCGTAGGCGCTCGTGTCGCCGATGTACATGGCGGGGCGCTTGCGGACGGCCTCGAGACCCTCGAGCACCTTGATGTCCCGGGCCGTGTAGGTCTCGGTGGTCATGCCGCTCCTCGCACCGGCTCGAGCCTCAGATCGGTCACGCCGCCTCCGCGCACCTCCCACCGTCGCGCGTACCCGGCCGCCGGCGCAGCCGCCGCGGTGGTCAGGAACACCTGCCCCGCCCCCTCGATGACGCGAAGCACGTTGGCCTGCACAACCGGATCCAGCTCGGACAGCGCATCGTCCAGGAGGAGCACGGGAGGGCTCCCGACGGCGTCGCGCACGGGCCCCGTCTCCGCCAGCCGCAGCGCCAGGGCCAGCAAGCGTTGCTGGCCGCGCGACCCGTAGGTGCGCATGTCCCGCCCGTCCAGCTCGATCATCAGGTCGTCCCGGTGGGGTCCCACGAGCGTCTGACCTCGCCGCATCTCCTCGCGCCGCCGGGCCGCGAGATCCTCCAGGAACCGCGCCTCCGACGCGTCCTCCCCGAGGGAGCTCCGGTAGCCGAGGCGGACCAGGCCCGCCCGGCCCGCCAGCTCCGGGAACAACCGCTCCAGCTCGCGCTGAAGGGCCGCCACCGCGGTCCGCCGACGGGCGAGCAGCTCGAGGCCGACCCGCGCGAGCTGCTCATCCCACGGCCGGAGCCGGGCCGCGCCGTCGGCGCCGGCCTGGAGCAGGTGGTTCCGGCGGGAGAGGATCTGGCGGTAGCGGGCATGCGCCCGCAGGTGAGCCGGGAAGAGCTTGGCGGCGAACCCGTCCAGGAAGTTCCGTCTCGCCTGCGGAGCGCCGTTCAGGATGCCGAGATCCTGCCACCCGAATGGGATGACGCGGGCCCAGGGGCATCCATCCCCGTCCACCACCCAGGCGCCGTCCGGCCGCTGCGAGATCACGCGCCGCAGGACGCGCGAGGACTCGGCCCGGCACAGCTCGCCCCACACCGTGGCCGCGCTGCTCTCCCAGCGGGGCCACTCCACGGGCCGGCTCGCCCGGAAGGAGCGCGCCATGAGGAGCACCGCGAGCCCTTCGAGGAGGTTGGTCTTGCCCTGGGCGTTGGGGCCGGTCAGGACGTTGAGGGTCGGCGCCGGCGTGTAGGAGAGGGTGCGGTAATTACGGAAATCGGAGAACTGTATCCATTGGATGTGCACCCGATGCCCGCTCCCATGACCTCTCAGATTCTCATGGGCATGATAACACAGAGCGATCCCTCTTCCTCGAAGCTTTTGAACACGCCCGGGCTGACGCCATCCTTCAGCTCGACGATCACCTGCTCGGCCTCCTGCGAGCCGAGGGCATCGAGCACGTAGCGGGAGTTGAAGCCGATCGTCACCTCCTCGCCGGCGTACTCCACCTCGAGACTCTCCTCCGCCTCGCCGAAGTCCGGATTGTAGGCGGCGAGCCGGAGGGTGCCCGGCGCCAGGGTGAACTTCACCGGCTTCGTCCGGTCCTCGGACAGGACCGAGACCCGGCGCAGGGCGGCCATCAGGCCACTGCGCGCGAGGGTGAGGCGCCGGGGATGCCCGCGCGGGACCACCTGGTCGTAGTTCGGGAACGTCCCCTCGATGAGGCGGGCGGTGAGGAGCACGCTGGGCATCTTGAGGATGAACTGGTTCTCGCTGATGGCCATCTGGATCTCCTCGCCGGCGCCCACGACGCGGGCGATCTCCTGCACGGCCTTCCGGGGAACGATGCCGGACATCGTCCCGCCGTCCACGAGGGGCCGGGCGGCCAGGGCCAGGCGATGCCCGTCGGTGGCGACCAGCCGCAGCTCCTTGCCATGCACCGCGAACAGCACCCCGTTCAGGGCATACCGGCTCTCGTCGTGGGAGACCGCGAAGGCGGTCTGGGCGAGCATGTCACGCAGCACCTTGCCGTCGAGCGTGAGCCACTGGACGGGCTCGCTCGCGCCGAGCGCCGGGAAGTCCTCGGCGGTGAGCCCGACCAGCTTGTAGGCGGCGCCCCCGCACCGGAGCCCCACCCATGCATTGTCCTGGACGCGCAGGCTGAGCGGCGCCGCCGGCAGCTCCTTGACGATCTCGACCAGCTTGCGCGCGGAGAGCGTGATCACGCCGTCCTTCACGGCCCTGGCGGGAACCGACACCCGCACCCCCACCTCCAGATCGGTCGCGGTGATGCGCAGGGACTCGCCCGCCGCCTCCAGCAGCACGTTGGCCAGGATCGGCATCGTCTGTCGGGGTTCCACGATGTTGTGGACCATCTGGAGACCCTTCAGGAAGGCATCGCGATCCACATGGAGTTCCATCATCATCTCCCTTGATCTGGATTGAGAAGGAGAGAGAAAACCGTCGTCGTAGGCGGAGGCGGGGGTGTGTGCCGTGTGGACGGCGCGCCCGCGGTCGGCAAACCGACGGGTTGGAGCCGGCGAGCGGTGTGGAGGAGGCGGTGGATGGACGGTGCGGCGGTGTGGATCACAGGGTGATGCCTTGGGTGAGCGTGTCGATCGTCCTCTTGAACTTGCGGTCCTCGTGGAGGAGCGTCTGGATCTTCTCGACGGCGTGGAGGACCGTGGTGTGGTCCTTGCCGCCGAAGGCGCGTCCGACCTCGCTGAGAGAGGCATGGGTGAGCTGGCGGGCGAGGTACATGGCGATCTGGCGCGGGAAGGCGACGGCCTTGGTGCGGTTCTTGGCGCGCATATCGCCGAGCTTGATGCCGAAGAAGTCCGACACCTTCCGCTGGATGTGCTCGATGGTGATGATCTTCTCCTCCTCGCCCCAGATCTCGGAGAGGACTTCCTGGGCGAGGTCCACGCTCATCTCGCGACCGCTGAGGGCGCAGAAGGCGACCATGCGGGTGAGGGAGCCCTCGATCTCGCGGATATTGGCCTTGATGCGGCTGGCGATGAGGTAGGCGACGTCGTCCGGCAGGCGCACCCGCTCGACCTCGGCCTTCTTCTTCAGGATGGCGACGCGGGTCTCGAAGTCGGGAGGCTGGATGTCGGCGATGAGCCCCCACTCGAAGCGGGAACGCAGGCGCTCCTCGATCTCCGGGATCTCCTTGGGGGCGCAGTCGCAGGAGACGATGATCTGCTTGCGGGCCTCGTAGAGGTCGTTGAACGTGTGGAAGAACTCCTCCTGGGTCCGCTCCTTGCCGGAGATGAACTGGATGTCGTCGATCAGGAGGAGATCGATGGTGCGGTACTTGGCGCGGAACTCGACGGTGCGGTCGTAGCGGATGGCGTTGATGAGATCGTTGGTGAAGCGCTCGGAGGACAGGTAGAGGAGCGAGAGGCCGGGGAAGAGGCGGGAGATCTGGTGGCCCACCGCGTGGAGGAGGTGCGTCTTGCCGAGACCCACGCCGCCGTAGATGAAGAGCGGGTTGTAGGCCTTGGACGGCAGGTCGGCGACGGCGCGGCAGGCGGCCTGGGCGAACTGGTTGGAGTTGCCGACCACGAAGGACTCGAAGGTGTAGCGGGGTGAGAGCCCGGAGGCCGCGGCCGATCCCTCCGGCGCCGCCGGCGATGGGCGGGGCGCGCGGGGTGGAGATTCGGCCAGCTCGACGGAGACGCGGGGGCTGCCGCCGAGCACCTCGCGCGCGGCGGCCTGGAGCGAGTCCAGGTAGTGCTGGACGAGCCAGTTCCGGGTGAACGGGTTCGGCGCGGCGAGCCGCAAGAGGTCGCCGTCGACCGCGGCCAGCCGGCAGGGACGGAACCAGCTCTCCAGGGCGGAGGGAGGGATGCGGTCCTCGAGAGCGACGAGGAGACGAGCCCACAGGGCGTCAAGCATCGCTAAACGTCCTCACAGGAAGGAGCGGAGCAAGTTACACACAGAGATATCCACAGACGTGGATAACTCGGAAATGGCTTGGGAAATGGCTTGGTTGATGAGGAGGATTCGAGGCGGGCCACCAGCCTTCGGAACAGAAATCCTCATGACCCCAGCCGCGGATGAAGCGGGTTGCTCTGCTCCCTGCGAGCCCCCGGAGATGGCAATCACAGGCGCGCACGCGGGAGAACCGGAACGTTAGCACAGGCGGAAATCGGGAAGCAAGAGGGTCGAGCGCCTTGACTTGCTCCAAGCGCCTCAGTAGACTAGGTGGGCTGTACGACCGTACTACGCGGGAGTGTCCCGATGAAGCGGACGTTTCAACCCAATCGGCGACGTCGGAAGAAGACGCATGGCTTCCGGCAGCGGATGAAAACCAAGGGAGGGCGAAACGTCCTCAAGCGCCGACGCGCCAAAGGGCGGAAGCGCCTGACCGTGTAGCTGGAGTGTGGTACCTCGAGCGTCCTGGACGCTGACTCTTCCACGGAACGAGCGCCTCAGGCAGGCCCACGAGATCCAGGCTGTTTTCCAGCGCGGCAAGCGAGCGGAGCGACGGACATGTCTGCTCCTCTGGCTGCCGGTCGAGCGCGGACGGAAGGTCGGGTTCGCGGTGAGCCGCCAGCTCCGAGGGGCCGTGCGGCGCAACCGCGTGAAGCGGCGACTCCGCGAGGCATACCGGCGACTTGGCCGGGAGCTGCCCGCAGGCGGGCACATGGTCGTGATCGGCCGGCCTGCGACGGAGACGGCGCCGTTTCCGGAGATCCTGGCCGACGTGGAAAAGGCCCTGGCCGCGGTGATCGCGCGCCCGCACCCGCCGCAGGCCCGGCCGTGAGGGTCGCGGCCTGGCTCGTCGAGTGCGGCATCCGAGGGTATCAGCTGCTCGTCCGGCCGTTCCTGCCTCCAGCATGCCGGTTCGCGCCCAGCTGCTCCGACTATGCTCGGCAGGCCCTGGCGGCGCATGGGCTCGTGAGAGGGAGCTGGCTGGCGGCCCGGCGCATCGTCCGGTGCCATCCATTCCATCCCGGGGGGTATGACCCGCCGCCCTCCGTCGCAACACCTCGAAAGGACCCGAGCCGGTAATGGAAAAGCGAGCAATCCTGGCCGCCGTGCTGATGGCCGGCGTGCTGATGCTGTACCAGGCCCTGTTCCTCAGCTCTCCCGAGCAGCCCCCGCCTCCGGCGAAGACCGAGGACGCAGCGCCGACGGCTCCCACAGGCTCTACGCCGCCAGGCCTCGCCCCCGCAGCTCCTATTGTCGCCCCTCCCCTGCCCGCGGGTCCGCTGCCGGCCGTGCCCGAGCGAACGGCCGAGATAGAGACCCCGCTCTACCGGGCTCGAGTCAGTAGCGCGGGTGGGGCCCTGCAACAGTGGGAGCTCGACTACCGGGGTCTGAAGCCGATGGTGGTGCCCGGGGTCCTCGGTCCTCTGGGGCTCATGGTGGAGCGCCCGGGCGCCGGCCGGCGCGTCCTGGGCTTCGAGGTGTCCCCCGGGGCGCTCAAGCTCGCAGAGGGGCAGTCACCGGCCGAGCTGCGGCTGGCCGGGGAGGACGGATTCGGCTTGCGCGTGACCCAGATACTCCGCTTCCGGGCCGACAGCTATGCCGTGGAGCGCGTGATCCTGGTGGAGAACCGCCACAGCATGCCCCAGAGCGCGGACATCCTCCTGCTGTGGACGGCTCCCATCACCTGGCCTGCGGACCAGGCGGAGAGGTTCCAGGGACAGCATTCCACCCGGGTGGTTGCGCGGGCGAACGGGGCGATCCGGCGGGAAGAGCTCTCGTCGGTAGGGACGCGGCCGCAGGTGGGCGAAGGCCGGTGGATCGGCATCGAGAGCGAGTGGTACCTCGCCGCCTTCGTCCCCCAGAGTCCGGGATTCAGGGTTACCGAGGCCAGGCTCTCGGCAGACAGGGCCCCGGAGGGCGCGGCGAGCGATGCCAAGCCGGCGAATGGCAAGCCCGGGGAAACCGTGGAAGTCGGTCTGCGGGCCACCCTGCCTATCCTCGGGCCGGGGAAGTCGTGGGAAGGGCGTGTCCTCATCTATGTGGGCCCGAAAGAGTACGACCGGCTGAAAAGCTTCGGGGTGGAGCTTGAAAAGTCCATACATTTCGGTGGGTTTCCAATGCCCCAGGCCTATGGTGGGCTGCCCATGGAGTGGGTGGCGGTGCCCGTCTTGTGGCTCATGCATCGCATCTACGCGCTCACAGGCAACTATGGCATCGCGATCATCCTGCTGACGATCATCACGAAAGTGCTCTTCTTCCCACTCACGCTCAAGAGCATGCGCTCCATGAAGGCCATGCAGGCCATCCAGCCCCAGGTCAATGCGCTACGGGCCAAGTACAAGAACGATCCGCAGCGGGTCCAGCGGGAGATGATGGAGATCTACCGCCAGCACAAGGTGAACCCGCTGGGCGGCTGTCTGCCGATGGTGGTGCAGATCCCGATCTTCTACGCGCTCTACGTGGCCCTCTCCGTGACCGTGGAGATCCAGAACGCGCCCTTCATCTGCTTCGGCCGGATCTTCGGAGTGGAACTGTGGATCTGCGATCTTGCGGCGCAGGATCCCACCTACGTGCTGCCCATCCTCATGGGCGTGTCCATGTTCATCCAGCAGAAGATGACGCCCGTGATGGGAGACCCGCGGCAGGCGAAGATCATGCTCATGATGCCGGTGGTCTTCACCTTCATGTTCCTGAGCCTTCCTTCGGGTCTCGTGCTCTATTGGACGCTCTCCAACGTGCTCCAGATCGCCCAGCAGTACTACATGAACCGGGGCGCCAAGAAGGCCGAGCGGGTGCCGGCGCGAGCGCCGAAGAAGGCGTGATCTCGCGCCCCCGCCGGGGCATCGCCGCTGAATAGGCGACGCGATTGACCGGAGGGCCCGACCAGGAGCGGCTCGCAGTGGCCATCCGGGCCATTCTTGGACGCGACGCGTCATCAGAGGGTCTTTGCCAGTTCGGCCGCTATGCTGAGTTGCTCTTGCTGTGGAACAGGACTCACCGCATCACGGCTCTCGAATCCGCCGGCGAGGTTTTCGACCATATCTTCCGGGACTCGCTGTTGGTCTATCCCCTGCTCCCAGTAACCCCGCTGAGGGTCGCAGATATCGGCTCGGGAACCGGCAGCCCTGGGGTTCCCCTGAGGATCGTGGATCCCGGAATCAGTCTTACCCTGATCGAATCGCGCCGCAAGCGGGTCTCGTTCCTCAGGATGCTGCAGCGCGAGATCAATCTGGACGACGTACGGATCCTCCACGGGCGGGCCGAGGATCTGCTGAGGGCGCACACAGAGCTCGAGAGCAGCCTTGACGTGGTGCTTGCAAGGGCCGTGGGTCCAGCCGCCAGTTTGGCGTCGACGGCATTGCGCTATCTCAAGCCGGGGGGTCTCTTCATCGCGTCGGCTCCAGTAGCC
>Ga0302046_10004752_pt1 | contig 12042 bp, 11 predicted proteins | sample RVTome_11_FD_200261 | JGI IMG/M metagenome (GOLD analysis project Ga0302046, IMG submission 200261) | Soil microbial communities from uranium-contaminated site in the Upper Colorado River Basin, Wyoming, United States - RVT147D111 (version 2) ... | reverse complement strand
GCGAGCAGGGTGTCGTAGTTTTCGTACTCGAAAACGCTGCCGGGCTGACGCACGAGGCCGCGATTGCGCGCGCCATCGACCGAGCTTGCACCTGCCCAGTAAGCAAGACCGGAACCGGTGGCGTATTCCATGCCGAAACTGTCGACAGGTTCGAGTCCGCTCGACATGTTGAGTACGTGCCGCAGCGTGATCGCATTTCGCGGGTCGGTTTCCCCGGCCGGCAAGGGCGGCAGCCACTCGAGACCCAGCGGTGCATCGAGCGTCATGCGGCCGTCATCGACCAGCATGCCGATCAGTGATGCCGCAATGCTCTTGGCGGTGGACCAGGTACGCGTGCGCGTGTGGCGGTCGACGCCCTCGGCGTAGCGCTCGTGGATGATATCGCCCTCGTACACGACCATGAGGCTCAGTGTTAGCTGCTCCGGCGATTCGCGCTCGAACGCCCAGTCGGATGCGGCTAGCAAAGCGGCGGCGTCAACCGTATCCGGCAAGGGCTTCTCTGCGACCAGGTCACCGTTTGGCCACGGAATCGTATCGGCATCACCCGCGGGCAGAGGCAGCTCGAGCATCGGCAGCGAGTCAATAGCGTCGAAAGTCTGCTCCGGGCCCATAACCACGCAACCTATGCCCTCGCGAAAGGCTGCGCGGATCACCGGCCCGGATTCGCCGCCGCCGATTGCAACCGCTTTGCGCACGGTATCGGCGAGGTAATCGCCGCCGTTCGCCGTGTCGACCGGGTCCTGCAGGTACCTGAGCTCCTGCGCGAACACCTGGTCGATCGTGCGATGCGATGTGAAAAGCCCGTTGCACATCAACACCGCCTGCACACCGTTGCGAATCATGGCGCGATTGGCAGTGAAGTAGTCAAACTCGCCTACGGCTTGCGCGACCGGTGGTATGCCTGCCAGGCATAGCAGCATTGCAAGGCGCAAGCGCGCTCGAAAGTTGGCAAGGTTTGTCATGTAGTTGTCAGACCCCTCTGATTTCCGCGTTTCCCGGACAGCCTTTTGCGCAAAGCGAAAGTACCGTTGACGCGCAGGCTGCTGGCCCGATGATAGGACTATTTTGCCTAGGTACAGATACGAATACCGGCAAAAAGGCGCATTCAGCATAATGAACTGTCTCTTAAAATGTACTTGACTGAGTAATGAACATGGACAACAGAGCAATCCGCATAATGGCGGTAATCGACCCGACTCGCGACGACCAGTGGGCACTGAAAAAAGCGGTCTCCATCGCAAGAGCCCGGACAGGCAGCAAAATCACGGCGTTTCTGGCCGTTTTCTCCGACACCCAGTGTGACAACCCGGAGCGCCTGAGGCTCGTCGAGCTCGCGCGTCACCGAATATGGTTGCAGCAGATTCTTGACTCATTTGCGAGCCACGGTGTTGCCATCGAGCCGCTGGTCGAATGGGATGCCGATTGGCGCGAAGCCGTATGCCTCGCCGCGGAACGCGGCTCCTGCGACCTGGTCGTCAAACAGGCCAGTGGACGGCCACTGGCACTCGCCAGTTCCGATCGACACCTGATTCGTTCATTACGTGGCAGCGCATTGTTGCTGGTCAAACACGACCCGCAGGATGAGCTGAGAAAAGTGCTTGTTGCAGTGGATTTCAACGCCACCGATGCAAGCCACGCGGAACTGAACGAGGCCATCATCGCTCTCGGCAAGAGCTTGCGCGGCAACGGCGAAAGCATCGAGCTGCACTCGATCAGTGCATATCCCGAGGCGGACCGTTTTGTGCATCCGCCGGATGTTGCAAAAATGCTTGGGATCGCACGCTCGCAGGCGCATGTGCGCCAAGGCACCGCGGAAGAAGTCATTCCGCGCATGGCGAACCGGATCGGCGCGGACCTGGTCATCGTAGGCAGCGTCGGTCGTAGCGGCCTGTCCGGCATTACCATCGGCAATACTGCCGAAAAAATTCTCGCCGGCATCGAGGCGGACATCCTGGTCATCGTGCGGGAGCTGGCAAGGGAGCGATCGGCAGCATAAATCCCAAACTGCGATTGCGCTCCGCAGCGCAGTGCCAACAGGGGTAGAATCCGGTCCTGATGTTCGCGCAAGGACCGGATTGCCATGCTGACCCTGCATCACCTCGAAAACTCCCGTTCGCAACGCATACTCTGGTTACTCGAGGAACTGGGCGTCGATTACCGCCTGAAGCCCTGCAAACGCGATCCGGTGACCAGTCTTGCCCCGCCGGAGCTGCAAGCGATCCATCCGCTCGGCAAGTCGCCGATCATCACCGACGGTGACACCACCGTGGCCGAGTCCGGCGCGATCATTGAATACCTGGTCGGCAAGTACGACAACGGCCGTTTGAGGCCGGCCGAGGGAACGCCGGAGCGGCTGGCGTGGACTTACTGGTTGCATTACGCCGAGGGCAGCTTCATGCCGCTCATGATCGTGTCCCTGATCATGAACAGGATCGAGTCGGCGCCGATGCCATTCTTTGCGAAGCCGATTGCGAAGGGCATTACCGGCAAGGTGCGCAGCAACTACCTCGAGCCGAACGTGAAGCGCAACCTGGAATTCATGGAAGCGGCGCTCGGGAAGTCGACCTGGTTCTGCGGCAACACGATGACAGCTGCCGACATGCAAATGAGTTTTGCGGTCGAGGCTGCGGAGGTGCGCACGGATCTGAAATCGCACTATCCGAAACTGCTGCGTTTCCTGCAAAGGATCCGTGCGCTGCCGGCCTACCAGCGGGCGCTGGAAAAGGGCGGGCCGTACTCGCTGCTTGGCAAATAAAAACGGGGTCAGACTCCCATTTCGACATGAAATGGTGGTCTGACCCCGGTTTTCGAACTTTGCTGTTTCCTCGGGTCCAATACAGGAGTTTGTTGAGCGGCGCCCAGCCGCAAAAGGGGGAGACATGACTGGCTACAACGGATTGATCAAGGCTGCTGTGTACCTGATTCTCGCAACGTTCATGTTTGGCTGCACGACCCTTCGGCCACTGTCACTGAGCAATAGACAAGCAGTGCAAAGTGAGCTGCAGGCTGGCGACGAAGTCAAAGTTACGCGCAAGGACGGCTCGGCAATGTCGTTCGGCATCGATACGGTGACGGACGAGGGCATAAGCGGCGACGGAACCTTGATTGCCTGGTCGGACATGCAGCAAATTGAAGTGCGGCAATTCAGTGCAGGCAAGACCATCGGACTGGTTGCCGGGATAGCCGCAGTCGGCCTGGTCGCGGCAGGTGGCAGTGGCTCAGGGAGTTCCGGGTACTGACCGGGCTCAATATCCGGGGCCGGACCGCCATTTTAAAAATGCGACCGGATATGGTTGTTGGAATGGTGGTCTGACCGCGATTTAGTGCGGGAACACAAGCCGGAATTCGGCGCCGGGTTCCTTGTTGACCACGTCGACTTTGGCACGCATCAGGGCTGCGAGCTGGTGCACGATCGCCAATCCAATGCCCGTACCAACGGTTTCGCGCGTGAGTTCCGATTCCGCACGATAGAAAAGCTGGAAGATTTTCTTCATCTGGCCTTTCGGGATGCCAGGTCCGTAGTCGCGGATGGTGAAAACAACGCTGCCGTCGCCTGTCGTCTGGCAGCCGATATCGATGACCTTGTTCGCGGCATTCCTTGAAAACTTGATCGCATTGTCGACCAGGTTGATGACGATCTGCGTGAAACAATCCTCATCGACCATCACGGACGCTTTGTCGTCAACAGCGCCGCGAACCAGGTTCAGGGTAAATCCCGCTCTCCCGATCTGACTGCCGACCTTCGATTCGACCTGGTTCAGCAATTCGGCGACCGTCTTCCGTTTCAGGTCCAGCTGTGGTTCGCTGCCCGTGATTTTCGCCAGGTGCAGCACATTCGAGATCAGCCGGGTCAGCCGTTCCGATTCATCGTGTATGTACTCGTAATACTGCTTGCGTTTGTCCTCGCTGACCCAACCTTCCTTGAGCATCTCGCCGTACATGCGGATGGAGGTCAATGGCGTTTTCAGTTCATGGCTGACGGCGGAAACGAACTCCTGTTGCTGGTGCGCGAGCCGGATCTGGCCGAGGCCGAGGCGATAGACAAGGTAAAAACCGGCGACGAAAACAACTGCGATGATGAACGACGTCCAGCGCAGGACCTCGGCTCCCGGTCCGGCCGGCAAGCGGTTGATTGAGAAAATCAGGTCGAGTTGATCCAGCGGTGCGGAAAGGCCGCTTTGATACAGCAGCGTTCCCCGCAGTTTGTCGGAACTCACCGGGTAACTGTCGGATACCGTGCCGCGGACCAGCCGGACGACGTTGTCCTGGTAGCCGATCACGAGATCGGACATGCCGGATAACGAGGTCGCGTGAAACGCGCTTTCGATCGCGCTGGACAAAAACGATTCGCTGTCAATCAGCAGCCCCTGAATGAGCCGGTCGCCGTCACGCCAGACTTTGCGAAACAATACCAGGTGTCCGCTTGCCAGCAGGCTGAACTCGTACGGATCGATTTCGCTGGCGAAAGTGGTTACTCGGGACGCGCTCGGGGAAGCCGCTCCGAACGTTTCGGTTACGGGCTTCGGTTCCACAGATTGTGGCAGTGCCGACAATTCCGGCAACGCGGACTGCTCCAGTCGCCGTGAACGGGCAGCGGTTTGGGCTTCTGTTTCGGCATCGGTTCCAGTGTCAGCATTTTTTTTGGCCGCCGACAGTTCGCCTGCCGTCGATTTGCGTTCGAGACTTTCGCTCTTCTTCTGCAGGGCCGCATCGAGTTTCAGGTCCGCCACTTTGCCGTAGCTGGCTGCTTGCTCGCGTGTAACCATCTCATTGCCGGCCGCGGACATCGCGCCGACCGCGGGAGCCGGCGCCTGGGCCGCACTGTTCAGTTGGTCGAAGACCTGCTGGCTGTACTCGTCCTTGCGCTTTTCAGGTTGCCGTTCGGCTACGCCAGCAGCGGGCACTGCAGTGGCCACGTCAGCATCGGTGCTGCGACCGGCTTCGCGAAGTACGGCGTTGAAGTCCGCCGGTTCACGCACGAGGCGGTTGTCCGCCAGGACCCGATGAATTTCGTCGGCTAGCGCGCGACGTTGCTCGAGTTCTTCCGGCGGGATACCCAGCTTGTCCACAGCGGCGCCGGCGGGTGGCAGAAGTGGAGTGCGGAAGCTGCCATCGGCGTCGACCTGGAAATAGCCGATCACACCCGGAAGGTCCTGCGGCACCGGGTACTCGGAGAGCGGCGAGCGCTGCAGGAAATTGGCCGCCGGATCGCCGCTGACAACCAGGAAGGAAAAATCGCCAAAACTTCGGTCTTCCGCCGCCCGGATGCGTTCACCGAGTTCCGCGTCGATGCGCGCTGTCAGTTCCTCGGCCATACCGCGGTGCTGGTAGTAGGCCTCCCATTTGAGTTGACCATACGCTTGCCAGATCAGGACTGCCGTCGGAACGGCAAGCGTCACGAAAAGCAGCGCGATCATCAGCCGCAATCGGCGTGCATCGAATGCCCTGAATAAAGTGCCGGCTGCCATGTCAGTTGCTTGTGATCAGCCGGTAACCGGCGCCACGCACGGTCAGCAGGCTGACCGGCGCTTTGGGGTCCGGCTCGATCTTGCGCCGGAGTTTCGCGATATGGATGTCGACCGTACGTGTCTCGATGTCGAGGTTTCTCGCATAACCCCATATTTTTAATAGTAATTCCTCTCGAGGTACAGGACGGCTCGAGTTCGCGGCGAGGTAGCTCAGGATATCGATCTCGCGCCGCGTGAATGTCAGGGTTTGCTCGCCGCGCGTGCCGGAAAGATTCTCCGTGTCGATGCTGAGCGCGCCAAGCTCCAGGGTCCGGAGCCGCGCCTCGCCGACGCCGCTACGGCGCAACACGGCCTCGATCCTGAGCAGCAATTGCTGTATTGAAAACGGCTTCCCTACGTAATCGTCGGCGCCGAGTTTGAGACCGTCGATGATGTCTTCATCGGAAGTCCTCGCCGTCAGCATGATCACGGGTTGCCGACGGTCGCTCTCGCGAATGGCATTGCAGATGGCGAAACCGTCCATGCCCGGCAACATGATGTCGAGCAGGATCAGGTCGAACTTGCCGGTCAGCGCTTTCTTCAGCCCTTCGGGCCCGGTCGCTGCCTCGTCGACCTCGTAGCCGTGATAAACGAGTACGTCGGCGAGGCCGGTTCGTATGGCTTCCTCGTCCTCCACGATGAGTATGCGGCTTTGTCGTTTCATTCTGCACTTACGTTATCACTTACCTGCCGCAGGCGCCGCGCGCGGATGTAAATTTTTTGTAAATCGCAGCCGGCAGGTTTTACCAAAGTCTGCCTGTGACGCCGGGCACCGTGTTCGTACGATGGATCCCGTCATCGGATAACCACGCAGGAGTCACACCATGGCACTCATCAATCGAATCTCACGCCTTTTCAAAGCGGACTTTCATGCCGTGCTCGATCGCATCGAAGAGCCCGAACAGCTGCTTAAACAGGCGATTCGCGACATGGACGACGAACTTGCCGCCAGCGAGCAACGTGTACGGCAATGTGCGCACGAGCAGGAAATGCTTGGGTCGCGAAAGAACGATCTCAGTGAAAAGCTTGTCGAGTTCGAGCAGGAACTGGACCTGTGCTTTGCATCCGGAAAAGACGATCTCGCACGCAGCATCGTCCGCAGGAAGCTCGAAACCCGGCGCATGCTCAAACGGCTGAACGCTGACGAACAGGCAAATGAAAAGTTCCTGTCAGAACAACGCGCGCAGCTCGAGGAGAATCGTGCCGCGCTCGAATCGCTGCGGCAGAAAGCCGAGATTTTCGCGCAGCGCTCACCGCGCGAGGACAGGAGCGCATACGGCGATACGCCCTGGGCCACGCAGGAACTGGTGGTCAGCGACAGCGAAATCGAAGTGGCGTTTCTGCGCGAGCAGGCCGCAAGGAGGGCGTCATGAAGCGGCCGGGATTCTTTCACGGCGTTGCAGCTGCCGCGGTGCTCGGTTTCGTGGCATCGGCGTTCATTGCAGTATTCACACCGTTCATCGGCGTTGGCGCCGTATCACGGCTGGTCATTCCGGGTCTCGCGCTCGCCTACATTCTGTACCTGTTCAGCCTGAATGACGAGAAGACCGGTCGCGTAACGACGGTCGCATTGTGGAGTGCGATGTCCCTGACGGCCTGGTGGGTCGCGCCACCCCTGCCGTTTTATCTGCTGATTCATGCAAGTGCCGTGTGGCTGGTGCGATCGCTGTATTTCTACTCAGGCGTCATTCCCGCGCTCATGGATATGGCACTGACCGGCCTGAGCATCGTGACGTCGGTCTGGGCATTGTCGCGTACCGGCAGCGTCTTCCTCGGTACGTGGTGCTTTTTCCTGGTACAGGCGCTGTTCACAGCCATCCCGTCATCGGTAGGCGCGAAATCCCGGGCTGGGGCGATTCCGCAGGCCAGCGACGAGTTCGAACGTGCGCGACGACAGGCCGACGCCGCGCTGAAACAACTGATCACACAATGACATCTACTAGCGAGAGGACAGGACCATGAAAACCCGACTGATAGGAATTGCACTTTTCACACTGACGCTCGGCGCCGTGCTGTACTACCCGTCGCTGAACGCCAGGCACCTGATAGAGCAAACCGGCAACACAATTGAACCCGTACCCGTTACCCGGAAACCAATCGTCGATGTAGTGTTCGTACTCGACACGACCGGCAGCATGTCGGGGCTGATCGATGCGGCCAAGGAAAAGATCTGGTCGATAGCGACGACCATGTCATCAGCGCAGCCGACACCGGAAATTCGCATCGGGCTGGTCGGCTACCGCGATCGCGGCGATGCCTACGTCACCCGGATCGTCAATCTTTCCAGCGATCTCGACTCGGTATACGCGGCGTTGATGGATTTCCAGGCGGACGGCGGCGGTGACGGACCGGAGAGTGTGAACAAAGCACTGTACGATGCCGTGCACCAGATGGCGTGGAGCCAGGCGGATCAGGCGTACCAGGTGATATTCCTGGTCGGCGATGCGCCGCCGCACATGGATTACCAGGGCGAAGTGCAGTACCCGGCAATTCTCGCCAGCGCGGCCGAGAAAGGTATCGTCGTCAACACCATACAGTGCGGCAACATGGCGGATACGGTCCCGCCATGGACGCAGATCGCGAGTCTCGGACGCGGCAGTTACTTCCAGGTCGAGCAGGCAGGCAGTGCGGTGGCGATGTCGACCCCGTACGACGAGGAGATCGCGACCTTGTCGGCAAAGCTCGATGAAACCCGGCTGTATTACGGTACTGCCGCGGAAAAGGAGAAAATGTCGGCGAAGGTCGCCGCCACGGCAAAGCTGCACGAAGGTGCATCCATGGCGTCGCGCGCCGGGCGCGGTGCGTTCAATTCCGGCGAGGCCGGCAAGGACAACTTCCTCGGTGAGAACGAGCTGGTCGACGCGGTGGCGAGCGGCAGTGTCAAACTCGACGAACTCGACAAGGACGCGTTGCCCGAGGCCCTGAAACCCATGGCGCCGGAAGCCCAGGTCGCCTACGTCGCGGAACTCGCGAAAGAGCGGAAAGAACTGAATATCCGCGTGCGCGAACTCGCCGATGCGCGCAGCGACTTCATGAACAAGAAAGTGGAAGAGGCCGGTGGTGCCCGCGATTCGCTGGACCAGAAGCTTTATGACACCGTGAGCCGGCAGGCCGAAGTCGCCGGCCTCGTGTACGAGGACGGTCCGGCTTACTGAAAGCGGGTAAATCGGGGGTCAGACCGCGATTGGTGGTCTGCCCCCGATTTTTTTTACTCACGGCGGGCGTAACGGTCGCCGAAGAAATCGCCTTCGTTCCACACCGGCGGCTCGGGATCCGCGGAAATCTGCAAACCGATCCGAACATTGGCTCTCGCGAAACGAATGGCCGAGTCCCAGTCGAGCGGCCGGCTGTCATCGTCGCTCGGCCGGTGATAATGCGTCGCCAGGTGTTCGCGAAACGCCGCTTCGCCATCGATGGCCGGATCGCGCGACGTGAAACCGGGAACGAGGTACACGGCCGGAACGCCCTGGCGTACGAACGAGTACTGGTCGCTGCGGATGAAGATCACTTCCTCGGGAATCGGGTCCGGCGTCAGCTGGAAGTCCTCCGCCGCGATGGCGGGCCCGATGAGGGATTCGAGGGACGAGTGTTCGGCACCGAAAGCAATGATGTCCGCCAGCGGATACAGGAACAGCGGCATGTCCAGGTTGACGTTGGCGATCATCGCTTCGGTCGGCACGGTAGGATAGTGCGCAAAATAGTCGGAGCCGAGCAGCCCGCGCTCTTCGCCGGTCACAGCGACAAAAAGGATGGAGCGTGCCGGTGGCGTTGGCAGGGCAGCAAACGCACGGGCCGCCTCGAGCATCAGGGCGACACCCATCGCATTGTCGTAAAAGCCGTTATAGATAGCATCGCCCTCGACCGGCGTACCGACACCGACGTGATCGAGATGAGCCGTATAAACAATGTATTCGGCGGCGAGCTCTCGGTTGCTGCCGCGAAGAACCCCCACGACATTCGCACTGCTGGCTTCCTCGTGGCGGGTCCGCTGGCTCAACGTGACCTCGATTCCGAGAGCCGTTGACATCGGGCGTCCGGCATCCGCGGCATCGAGCGCTTCCTCGAAAGTGATCGGTGTGCCGGCAAACAGCTCGGTCGCGGTCGGCACGTTGATGACCGAGTTGCCTTCGATCTGTTCGTGGTAATCGGCGACATCGCCGGACAGGTTGATCCAGGACATGCCTGGCTGTACGCCGGCGTTCAGGGTCAGCCGCTCCCAGGGAACCCGCTTCTGATCAACCCTGGAGCGCAGCCTGATATAACCGACGGCGCCGCGGCGTACCATCTCGTCGGCCTTGGTACGGCCGGAGGAATAGTAAGCGCGCTCGTTGTGCGGGAATGCGGCCGGCGCACCGCCGAACAGGGCCACGATTTTTCCCCGGACATCGATCCCGTCATAGTCCGAATACCGGATGTCCGGCGCATGCACGCCGTAACCGACGAACACGACCGGGGCCGTGATCGTGGATGTCTCACGCGCGGCATCGCCGGACATCACGAAATCGTCTTTCCAGGCAAGCTCGGAGTTCCCGACCTCCTTGTGCACGGTGACCACGACCCGCTCGACGTCGATGCGATTCGCCGTGAGCGGCACGTTCTGGTACCAGCCGTCCTCGCCGGCCGGTTCGAGCCCGAGGGCCGCGAATTGTCCGGCGACATAGGCCGCCGCTTCGTCATACGCCGCGGTGCCGGTCATCCTCCCCTGGCGGTCGTCGCTTGCGAGGTAGTCCAGGTGGGCTTTCAGCGTGTCCGCGGTCATGGTTGCGAGTGCAGCGTCGATGTCCCCCGGGGTAGCATCGGTGGTACCGGCGGGCGGCCGATCGTTACTCTCGCGATCGCAAGCGACCAGGGCGCCGGTCAGAACCAGCAGCAGACAGGGCAGGGCAGTTCGCAGCATGGCAGCATCCAGTAACAAAAAGGGAGGGATCATAGCATCCGGCTTTGCGCGTTGGCCGCGCTGCCTTACACTATGTCGCCGCTGTTGCAGCGGCTTCACGGGTTCCGGGTCTTCGATATCAATAACTCCAGGGGGGCGCTATGAACAGTTCCGTATCCATTCATCCGGCCGTCGATAACGGCATCATGCCGGCACGCGCCGGATTCCAGGGTGGCACACTCGTGTGTCATTGCAAAAGGGATCCGGTGGAAATAACGGTCGCCAGCCAATCGGCGCATAACCATGTCTGCGGATGCACGCGCTGCTGGAAACCGGCCGGTGCAAGATTCTCGATGGTTGCCGTAGTGCCCCGGGCCAAGGTCAAGGTCGGCGCCAATCGCAAGAATCTGAAAGTCGTCGACGAAAGTGCGGTCATCAAGCGACATGCCTGCAAGGTCTGCGGTGTGCACATGGTCGGTCGTATCGAGAACAAGCAGCATCCGTTTTACGGTCTGGATTTCATTCACACCGAATTGTCCCCGCAGTCGGGTTGGTCAGCGCCGGAATTTGCGGCATTCGTCTCGTCCATCATCGAATCCGGCGAAAAACCGGAGAACATGGCGGCAATCCGTGCGCGGCTGAAGGAAATCGGCCTGGAAGCCTACGACTGCCTGTCGCCACCGTTGATGGATGCAATTGCGACCCACATGGCCAAAGCGGCGAACAAAGTGAAGAAAGGCGGCAAAAAGAAAAGCAAGAAGAAAAAGAAACAGGCGGCCAAACGCTAGCAATCTTTTGGATAGTTGCCGCAGTCACCCGGATCAAAAGGACAACCGAATGAGTATTTCCATTTACGACCAGGTCATTGCCCCGTTGTCGAGGATGTTGAAGAGCCTCGATGCCGTGGTCAGCAAGTCCGTGGCGTACGCCGCTGAGCACAGTATCGAGGAAGCGACGCTGATCCAGGCAAGGTTGTTTCCCAACATGTTGCCATTCGTCTTCCAGATCCGCATCGCGACGGATACGGCCAAAGGCGCGGCGGCAAGATTGTCCGGAACTACCGTGCCGAAGTGGGCTGATGACGAGGAAACGTTTGCCGACGTGCATGCGCGAATTCGCAAGGCCATCGATTTTCTCGCAACGTTCAAGCCGGCGCAGTTCGAGGGTGCGGAGAAACGCAACATCGAGCTGAAACTGGGTCAGCGCGAAGTGAAGTTCACCGGGACCGAGTACATCACCGGCTTCGTGATTCCGAATTTCTACTTCCACGTGACCACGGCTTACGCCATCCTGCGACACAACGGCGTGGACGTGGGCAAGAAAGACTACCTCGGCGATACAGCTTAACGGACTTAAACCGATACGCGACGCAGACCTGCCTGGCTGTCGACCGACATCGACAGCCAGGTCCGGTTGCTGTTGCCATCCTTAAGGGGAACCATCCTATGCAAAACCGGACGCTGAACCGGCGGCGGATGCTTGCAACCGTCCTGGCGGGCGGGGTCGTACCCTTCGCATCGGCCGGTGGCGAGGCACAGGAGTGCGATGCGGATCTGCGTAACGCGCTCCTTTGGGCAGTGGCCTGGAAACAGTCCGCGGCGGAGTACCGTGCTTTGTGCTACCAGGCCTACAACGTCGCGCGGATGCAGCTCGATATTG
>Ga0302046_10004751_pt1 | contig 12045 bp, 9 predicted proteins | sample RVTome_11_FD_200261 | JGI IMG/M metagenome (GOLD analysis project Ga0302046, IMG submission 200261) | Soil microbial communities from uranium-contaminated site in the Upper Colorado River Basin, Wyoming, United States - RVT147D111 (version 2) ... | reverse complement strand
GATAGTCGACGCGCGCGCATTGCTCGACGTTGCTCGTGACCTCGATGAAGCTCTCGCGCACGGTCGCCGTGGCCTGGCAGCTGCCGACGATGCGCGTGCAGTCGCAGCGCCATTGCGCGAGCGCATCGCCGCTTAGAACCAGCGCGCCGAGCGCGGCCAGAACGTCCCTGATCTTGGGCTGCATCGTCAGGCTCCCCTGTCCTTTCCTGTCTTGAGACAGTGCAGGAAGTTTAGCTCACCTATCCGCAGTTCCGTGCGCGGCTACAGATTATGTCTAATCAACGGTCTCAATCGAGCACGAAGGCGACGCGCGTGAACGTTCGCTGCGCGATCGGCTCGTCCATGAAGACGACGGGCTCGAAGCGCCACTGGCCGACGGCGGCGATGGCCTCCTCGCGAAAGTAGCGCTCGTGCGAGGCGTCGATGACCGTGATCGCCTCGGTCTCGCCGGCCGGCGAGACGACGAACTCGATCTCGACCCAGCCTTCGATGCCGCGCTCGAGCGCGATCTCGGGATATGCGGGCGGTATGTAGTGAAGCTGCCTGAGCTCCCCGGCCGGCACGAGCTTTTGCGCCCGGGAGCGGATCAGATACCGGTTGAGCCGGTCCTGCGCCTCGACCACGCGGCGCGGATCGTTGACGAGCGATGCCGCCGAATCGATCCAGGTCTGCGCCGCGGCTGCGTCGAGCGCTTCGATCGACTGCGCCGAGCGGTCGAGCATCTCAGTGACGAGCATCTCGCGCGCGGCGAGCGCGAGCTCGTGCTGGGACGACGTCGCGAGCATCTCGGTCACGAGATCGCGCGCGCTCGTACCGGCCGGCGTCAGCACGGCGTTCCGCGCCATTGCGTCCAGAAACGTGGCGTGGAGATCGGGAATCGGATCGACGGGCTCGGGTGCCGCGGCGAGCACAGGCTCGGGCTCGGGCTCGGGCGGCGGCACGGGCGCGGGCGGCGTCGTCGCGATCAGGATCGCAGCCTCGAGCTGGAGCGCCCCTGCGTGCTCTGGCAGCCGTGCCGTGATCGTCTCCGCGAGTGCGCCCGCGTCGTCGTAGCGGCCCTGCTCGAGCGCGGATTGCCCGCGTCGGAGCAGCGCCGCGGCCACCTGCTCGAGACCCTCGCGTGCCTCGGCGTTGGCGGGGTCGGCCGCGGCCGCGCTGCCGAAGAGCGTCCAGGCGCTGTAGTCGGCGGGTTCGACGAGCATGCCGGCCTCGAGCGCAAGCTTCGCGAGGTGCAGCGGATCGGAATCGGCGGGCGGCTCGGGCGCCTCGGCCAGGGCGGGCGCCTCGGCCAGGGCGGGCGCCTCGGCCAGGGCGGGTGTCTCGGCCAGGGCGGGTGTCTCGGCCAGGGCGGGCGCCTCGGCCAGGGCGGGATCGAGGCGCTCGGGCGACGACCAGGGCGCCGCGATCACGAGCCAGGCGAGGCCCATGCAGGCGACGACGCCTGCCGCAAGCCAGAGCAGCCAGTCGCCGGATTGCGCGCTCGGCTTCGCCACGTGCCTTAAGCCGACGCCCAGAAGCGGCGCACGTTCTTGAGCTTGGCGAGCATGCCGCCCATGAGCCCCGTCTCCTCGGCGGCGTCGACCTGATGCCGCTGCACGAGCTCGGGGTTCTTGAGCAGCATGCGGTGGTGCTTGAGCGCGGCCTGCAGGCTGACGGCGCAGCGCCCGGCCGAGAGCGGCTTGCGCAGGAAACGGAAAATCTGGCCGTGATTGATGAGCCAGACCATGTCGAGCACGTCGCGGTGCGGCGAGACGGCGATCGTGACGAGCTCGGGCAGGTGCTCCTTGAGCCGCGCCGTCATCGCCTGGATCGTCGCCTTGTCGTCGGAGATGTCGGTCAGGAGCACGCCCGGGCGGTGCTCGGTCAGCACCTTGACGACCTTGACGATGTTCGATGCCGCGTAGACGGGCAGCCGGCCGCGCACGGCCTGTTGCACGACGCTCAGCACCTCGTCGTCGTTCGTGAAGACGACGATGCCGAGGCCCTGGGCGAGCCGCTCGCGGCTCGCCGGGGCCGGTGCCGCCTGCTGGCCCGCGGCCTTCGGCGCGGTGGGCCGCGAGGCTGCCGCGGCCGGCGCCGGCTTCGACGCCGCGGTGTCGTGGGCCTGCCACGACGGCCCTCCCGGCAGCTCGCTCGCGCGCCGGTGCAGGTCGAGCGTCGGCTCCGGGTCGGCCGGAGCCCCTTCGGCCAGGAGCGGCGGCAGGTCGGCGGCCGGCAGCGGCTCGACAACCGGTGCCGCGGCCGGCGTCTGCCGCGCGACCCTGACGGCGAGCGCGATCGACTGTCTGAGCTGATCGGGCGGGCAGGGCTTGGTCAGGAAGCGGAACACTTCGCCATCGTTGATCGAGCCCTCGACCGCATCGAGATCGGCATATCCCGTCAGCAGGATGCGGACCGTGCGCGGCGAGGCGCTGCGCACCTCGGTCAGCACCTCGACGCCCGTCATCTGCGGCATGCGGTGATCGGCGACGATGACGTCGATGTCGCGGTCGCGGACGATCTCGAGCGCCTCGGCCCCGCTCGAGGCCAGATGCAGGTCGTACTCGCGCCGGAACATGATGCGCATCGAGTTCAGCACACGCTGCTCGTCGTCGACGAACAGGATCTGCGGCTTCGGCGCCGAGTTCACCGCGGCGTCCATCTCAGACGGCCTCGGCGAGCTCTGGGTTGTCGTCGACGTCGGTATCGCCGGCTCCCTGCCCCGCGCCCGGCTGGCGGACCGGCAGCACGACCGAGAAGGTCGAGCCGACGCCCTGCTTCGACTGCACGAGCAGCTCGCCGCCGTGGCTGCGGACGATCTCGTCGACGATCGAGAGGCCGAGCCCGGTGCCTGTGCCGACGTCCTTGGTCGTGAAGAACGGATCGCGGATCTTTGCGAGGTTCTCCTCGGGGATGCCGCAGCCGGTGTCGGCGATCGAGATGACGACGTGGTCCTCGTCCCTCTGCTTGGTCGAGATGACGATCTCGCCGCGCTCCTCGATCGCCTGGGCGGCGTTCGTGATCAGGTTCAGGAAGACCTGGTTGATCTTCGACGGCGAGCATTCGATCCTCGGCAGCTCGCCATAGAATTTTCTGACCTCCGCCTTGTGCTTGACGATGTTGCGCGCGATCGTCAGCGTCTTGTCGATACCCGCGTTGACGTCGAAGCTGTCGATCGGCGCGCGATCGAGCCTGCTGAAGTCCTTGAGGCTCTGCGCTATGTCGGTCAGGTCGGCGAGGCCCTCGATGCTGTCGCGGTTCAGATCGGCCACCTCCTCGACCGAGGCCTCGAGCTCGTTCTCGCGGAGCAGCGTCTTCAGGCTCCTGAGCCCGCCGATGAGCTCTGCCTGATACCTGGACCGGTCGGCGAACTTCGACGGGTTGAGCGAGAGCGCCTGTGCGCTTCGCTGCACGAACTCCCTGAGCGCCCCGACCCGCTCCTCGATCATGCTCGCGTTGTTCGCGAGGTAGAGCAGCGGCGTGTTGATCTCGTGGCTGATGCCCGCAACGAGCTGGCCGAGCGAGGACATCTTCTCGGCCTGCACGAGCTGCACCTGCGACTCCTTGAGCTCTGAGAGCGCGTTGCTCAGGTCCTCGGTGCGCTCCTCGACGCGCTGCTCGAGCGATTCGTTGAGCAGCCCGAGCTCGGCATTGGCGCGGTTGAGATCGCTGTAGCTGCCGCGCAGCCTGAAGCCGATGACGCCGACGGCGAGCAGCATGACGACGGCATAGATCGACAGCATCGTCCTCGCGCTCTCGGCGCTCGAGACGGCGCTCTGATAGGCCGCGGCGGCGGCAAGCTCGACGGCCTCGGCGTTCTCGGCGATCGGCAGGCTCGCGAGCTCCGCGAGGCGGCTCTCGATCGGAAGCTTCGAATCGACGATGTCCGTGACGGCGCCGAGCAGCGGGCCCGTCTCCTCTGGCACGCCGAAGGTCGCGCGGCGGTCGCGATCGAGCCGCTGCAGCAGCCGGCGGACGCCGTAGTCGGACGCCGCCAGGGTCGGCGGCGCATACTCGATCGTCTCGGCCAGCAGCTGAAAGACGTCCTGGGCCATGCCGTCGAGCGCGAGCGCGCGCAGCGCGCGCACGACCTCCGGGCCGCGTTCGCGCAGCGTCGCAAGGTTCTCGGCGTAATCGGCCTGCTCGGTGATCAGTCTCGTCGCCAGCTCGTCGAAGGACTCGAGCGACCGGCCAAGCCGCTCGAGGTTGCCCTGCATGCGCTCGCGCTGCAGCGTGCCGCCCGGGATCGCGGCGAGCGACTGCACGAAGGCGTCGGAGCTGCCCGCGATGCGCTGGCGGAGCGCGGTCGCGGCCTCGCCCGGCGCCCGGCTCGACTCCCAGGCCGCCTCGAGCGAGGCGACGAGCGTCGCGAAGTCGTCGCCGAGACGGTCGGCATCGGCCGCGAGCGTGTATTGCGCGATGTGCGCCTCGAGCGGGATCGAACGCGACTTCAAAGCCGCGCCGACCAAAAGAGCGAGCGCCGCGAGGCCGAGGACGATGACGATAGCCGTGCGCTTCATGCCGCGGAATTGACGTAATGAGAACCCGCCAAGCCTAGCGACTGCGCGGAATCGGGGCAGTGATAGCGATCACAGAGGCCGGGGCGGGATGGCGCAAAAAGGCGTTATGTCGAACCGAATCAGCCGATTCGCTATGATCGTCGCCTCGCAGGCCGGCCTTTGGGGAACGACAACGATGCGGCAGGATGCCCCGATTCACTCGGGTCGCTGGAACAAGCTCAAAGCCTCGCTCAGGGGCCAGGTCGGCCGCGCCATCACGGATTACGCGATGATCGCCGATGGCGATCGCGTCATGGTCTGCATTTCGGGCGGCAAGGACTCGTACACGCTGCTCGACATGCTCATGAGCCTCAAGCGCCGCGCGCCCGTCAGCTTCGAGCTCGTCGCCGTCAATCTCGACCAGAAGCAGCCCGGCTTCCCCACCGAGGTGCTGCCGGCATACTTCGAGCGGATCGGCGTCCGCTATCGCATCGTCGAGGAGGACACCTACTCGGTCGTCAAACGCGTGCTCGAGCCCGGCCAGACGATGTGCGGGCTCTGCTCGAGGCTTCGCCGCGGCGTGCTCTATCGCGTCGCGTCCGAGCTCGGCGCCGACAAGATCGCGCTCGGGCATCATCGCGACGACATCGTCGAGACGCTGTTCTTGAATCTCTTCTACGGCGCAAGGCTCAAGGCCATGCCGCCCAAGCTTGCGAGCGACGACGGCCGCCACATCGTGATCCGCCCGCTCGCCTACTGTGCCGAGCGCGACATCATCCGCTACGCCAAAGGGTGCGACTTCCCGATCATCCCCTGCAACCTCTGCGGCTCGCAGGAGAACCTCAAGCGGCAGGAGATCAAGCGGATGCTTCAGTCCTGGGAAGAGCAGGATCCGGGGCGCAGCGAACGCATCTTCCGCGCGCTGAAACACGTCACGCCGAGCCATCTCGCGGACCTCTCGCTCTACGACTTCGAGGGCCTTGCCGCAATCGCCGCTCAGGCCGAGCTCGCGGACAGCGCGTAATCCTTCTCGCGCGTCCTGGCGAGCAGATGCTCGATCAGGCCGACGAGCTCGCGCGCGCTCGGCATGCGGTCCTTCGGCTCCTTTGCGAGCAGCCGCTCGATGAGCTGCTGGTAGTCGGCGAGCTCGGCCGGCAGCTTCGGTATCGGCGCCTCGCACTGGCTTTTCAGGATCGCGTTCGCGTCCTCGCCGGCGAACGGCTTCTCACCGGTCAGCATCTGATAGATGATCACGCCGAGCGCGTAGAGATCGGTGCGCTCGTCGGTCGGCTGGCCGTTGGCCTGCTCCGGGCTCATATAATAAGGTGTGCCGCTGATGATCGTGCCGTCGGCGGTCGGCATCGAGGCGGACTTCGAGATGCCGAAATCGATCAGCGCGACCGTGCCGTCGCTGCGCAGCATGATGTTGCCGGGCTTGAGATCCCGGTGAACGACGCCCGCCATGTGGATGATCGAAAGAGCCTGCGCGATCTCCATCGCGATCCTGAGCGCGTCCTTCGGCGGCAGCTTCTCGCGCAGCACGCCGCCCAGATGCCCCTGCTCGAAGTATTCCATCGCGATGTAGCAGTACTGCGCCGTGACGCGAAAATCGTATATCTCGGCGACGGCCGGATCGTCTATGTCGTGCAGGATCTTGAACTCATCGAGGAAGCGCGCGAACTGCGCGTCGCGGCTCAAGGATCCCCGGCCGCGGTTCAGCATCTTGATTACGATCTCCTTGTGCTGCTCGGCGCTGAAGGCCGTGTGGATCGAGGCGTTCTCGTTCGACGACAGGCAGCGGCGCAGGTCGTAGCCGAAGAGCCGCCGCGAGCCGTTGTCGGCGGCGCCGCCTGCAAACGGGGTTCGCGACGCGAGCGCGCGCTCGACCGCGGCGAGGATCTGCTCGCGGCTGAAGAGGCTCTTAGGCAGGTAGTCGAAGGCGCCGGCCTTGATCGCCTGCACGGCGCTGTACTCGCTGCCGCTCTCCGTCAGCAGGATGATCGGCGGCATGCCGGGATCGGCCGTCAGCGCCCGGAGCGCCCTGAGCGCCGGGCTGTTCGACGAGCCGTCCTTGCGGAAGTCGCAGCCTGCGAGCACGACGTCGAAGGAGCGGAAGCGGTCGCTGTCGAGCGCGACGTGCTCGAGCGAGGACCCGATCGACTGGACCGATGCGCCCTTCCAGCCCTTGACGGCAAAACGCTGCAGCCGCCCGCCGATCTTGCGGTCGGCCTCGAGGATCAGGATGCGCGGCGCGTTGTCATTGGCTTCGGACACAATCCTCGGAACGCTAGCAAAGGCGGGTCGTGGGCGCAGTGACCCCAATCACAGCTGCGGCTCGTGTCGGCGGCGGCCGGCCGCGGCGGGCTACTCGGCCTCGGCGGCCTCGGCGCGGCGGCGGATCTCGCGCAGCACCTCGGGCAGGTCGCGCTCGAGCGTGTTGCGGACGAAGAAGCGCGGCACCGGGAAGCCCGGATTGAGCGTCAGCGTGTGCAGGAGCGCGATAGCGCCGTTGGGCCGTTCGAGGAGCCGCCAGCCGCCTTCCATGCGGTCGATCGGGCCGCTGACGTGGCTGACTCCGATGCGCTCGGGCGGGTCGTAATCGAGGCGGAACACGTGCTCGAATCGCGGCAGGAAGAAGGCGGGCTTGACCGTCTGCTCGAAGAGCTCGGCGTCGCCGTCGGCAATCGACGCGATCCTGCGGCAGGCGACGACGTGCGGCACGTACTCGGGCGAGACCTCGCAGGCGGTCAGGATCTCCCAGATCGAGCCGCGGTCGGCGTCGATCGCGATCGCGAGCTCGATCGTGACCGTGCCGCGGCTCTCCTTGATCGACTCGAGCAGCACCTCGCCGGCGTCGAGGCGTTCCCAGTCGATCCAGCCGAAGTCGTCCTGCGCCTTCGCGGCGCCAGGCCCGGCACCGCCGACGAGGAACGCGACGAGGACGGCCGAGGCGGCGCGTCTAGCCCGCATCGTCCCCGGCGACGGGATTCGTGAGGCAGCCGAGCCCGGAGATCTCGACCTCGATCGTGTCGCCGGGCCGCATCCAGAGGGGCGGCTTGCGGCCGGCGCCGACGCCGCCCGGCGTGCCCGTGACGATGACGTCGCCCGGTACGAGCTCGGTCCAGATCGAGATGTACTCGATGAGCTCGGCGATGCCGAAGATGAGCTCGCCCGTGCTCTCGCGCTGGACGACTTCGCCGTTGAGCCTCGTCTCGAGCGTAAGCGCCGCGGGATCCTCGATCTCATCGCGCGTCACGAGCCAGGGTCCGAAGGCGCCGCTCGCGACGAAGTTCTTGCCCGGCGTGAACTGGCCGCTGTGGCGCTGGAAATCGCGCACGCTGCCGTCGTTGAAGCAGGAGTAGCCTGCGACGTACTCGTGCGCCGACTCGCGCGGCACGCGCCTCGCGCGCCGGCCGATCACGACGGCGAGCTCGCCCTCGAAATCGAACTGCTCGGAGGCCGCCGGCCGGATCAGCGGCGCCCCGTGGCCGACGAGGCTGCTTGAGAAGCGGACGAAGACGACGGGGTAGGGCGGCTCCTCGCGCCCCATCTCGCGCATGTGCGGCCGGTAGTTGATGCCGATGCAGAGGAACTTGGCGCCCGGGTTCGGGATCACGGGCAGATGCCTGATCTCGTCGAGCCGGTAATCGGCCACGGCCGCGCCGAAGCGGGCGAGGCTGCCGAGCTCGCCGCGCTGCATCAGCGTCATGAGATCTGTGCGGATGCCAAGATGCTTGCCGCAATCGACGACGCCGCCGTCGACGACGAGGCCGAAGCTCGGCGCCTCGCGCGCGACGAAGCTTAAAAGGCGCATGCCCCTTGGTCGGTCATCGGTTCTCGGCCCTCAAGCCTGCCACGACTTCTCCCAAGGGTCGCACACTCTGGTCGCTGCTGCCCAGCCGGCGGACCGAGACGGTCTCCTCGGCCGTCTCGCGCTTGCCGAGCGCGAGCAGGACCGGGATCTTCGCAAGGCTGTGCTCGCGCACCTTGTAGTTGATCTTCTCGTTGCGAAGATCGGCAATGGCGCGGATCCCGGCGGCCTCGAGCTCGTCGACGACGCGCGCCGCGTAGGCGTCGGCGTCTGACGTGATCGTCGCGACGACGACCTGCTCGGGCGCGAGCCAGAACGGCAGGTTGCCCGCGAAGTGCTCGAGCAGGATGCCGATGAAGCGCTCGAGCGAGCCGAAGATCGCGCGGTGCAGCAGGACCGGCGTGTGCTTTTGCCCGTCCTCGCCGATGTAGGTCGCGCCGAGCCGGCCCGGCAGATTGAAGTCGACCTGCAGCGTGCCGCACTGCCAGTCGCGGCCGATCGCGTCGCGCAGCACGAACTCGATCTTCGGGCCGTAGAAGGCGCCCTCGCCCTTGTTGAGCGTGTAGTCGAGGCCGAGACTTCGCATGGCTGCTTCGAGCGCCGCCTCGGCGCGGTCCCAGACGGCGTCGTCGCCGACGCGGCGCGGCGGCCGGTCGGCGAACTTGATCGTGACGTCCTCGAAGCCGAAGTCGCGGTAGATCTCGAGCAGGAGGTTGCAGACCTTGCCCGTCTCCGTCGTGATCTGGTCCTCGGTGCAGAAGATGTGCGCGTCGTCCTGCGTGAAGGCGCGCACGCGCATGAGGCCGTGCAGCGCGCCCGAAGGCTCGTAGCGGTGGACCTTACCGAACTCGGCGAGCCGGTAGGGCAGCTCGCGATAGCTCCTGAGGTCGTTGCGGAACACCTGGACGTGGCCCGGGCAGTTCATCGGCTTGACGGCGAGCACGCGCTCGTCCTCGGTCTTGCTCGTGAACATGTGCTCGCCGAAGGTGTCCCAGTGGCCCGACGCCTCCCAGAGCGAGCGGTCCATGAGCTCGGGCGTATTGATCTCGCGATAGCCCGCCGCGTTCTGCTTGGTACGCAGGTGCTCGACGAGGAGCCGGAACAGCGTCCAGCCCTTCGGGTGCCAGAACGCCGCGCCGACGGCTTCGTCCTGGAAGTGGAACAGGTCCATCTGCCGTCCTAGCCGGCGGTGATCGCGCCGCTCGGCCTCCTCGAGCCGGTTGAGATAGACCTTGAGCTGCTTCGGATCGGCCCAGGCCGTGCCGTATATGCGCTGCAGCATCTCGTTCCGCGAGTCGCCGCGCCAGTAGGCGCCCGCGAGCTTGGTCAGCTTGAAGGCCTTGCCGAGCCGGCCCGTCGACGGCAGATGCGGCCCGCGGCAGAGATCGATGAACCCGCCCTGGCGGTAGAGCGTGATCGGCTCATCGGCCGGGATCGCGGCGATGATCTCGGCCTTGTAATGCTCGCCCGAGCTCCTGAAGAACGCGACGGCCTTGTCGCGGTCCCAGACCTCGCGGACGATCGTCTCGTCGCGGTCGACGATTTCCCGCATGCGCGCCTCGATCTGCCCGAGGTCCTCGGGCGTGAAGGGCTCGGCGCGCGAGAAGTCGTAGTAGAAGCCGTCCTCGATCGCCGGGCCGATCGTCACCTGGGTCTCGGGCCAGAGCTCCTTGACGGCCTCGGCCATGACGTGGGCCGCATCGTGGCGCAGGAGCTCGAGGCCCGCCTCGGAGTCGCGCGTGACGATCTCGATCGCGGCGTCGCAGTCGATCTCGCGGCCGAGATCCCTGAGCTCGCCGTCGACGGCTATCGCGACGGCGGCTTTCGCGAGCCCGGCGCCGATGTCGGTTGCGACCTCGATGCCCGTCACGGGCGATTCGTAGCGGCGCGTGGCGCCGTCTGGCAGCCTGAGCTCAAGCATTCGAAAAGGCGTCGTTGGCGTCGAGCGGCGCATTGTACGCCATGCTTTGCGGCACCGCGGCTGCCGGATCGTCGGCCCGCGCGCCGATGCGGCGCGCATCCCGGGTATCGATCAGCCGATCAGGAGGCGCGCTGGGCGGCCGGGCGCAGCTGCGAGCGGCCCTGCATCATGAGGCCGGCGCCGCGCTCCGAGACGTGGGCGACGACGGCCTTGCGCCGGTGCAGCCGGACCGTCCTGCCGAGATCGACGGCGAAGACGAGGTTGACGACCGCGCCGGCCGGCAGACCGAGCGCCTTGATCTCGAGGAAGACGCCCATGGCGGAGAGATTGCGGGCGCGGCAGCGGACCAGGCTGCCCCCGGGCACCGAGAGGTAAACGGTCGTCGAGACCTTGTTGCGTTCGAGTAGGCGGCGCTCCATGGAAAGCTGACTCCCTGAAGAGTTTCTCATCGTTATGGGGGCAAAGGATGCCGCCGAAACGGAAAAATGCCAAGCCTGGGGCTGCCGCGAGCCGGTCCCGCGGCGCCCGCGAAGCGTCGGCGGTCGAGGCGCTCCGGCGTTTCGGCTTATGTCGCGCAGGCGGCGCGGCGTGCCGCTCGCGCGTGCCGCCCGAGCCTGCTCAAAGCCCGATCGGCAAAGGGGATTCCGCGGCGGGACGGCGGTTGACACCCCCCTTATGGCACCTGACAATACGCCGCTTATGTCCGCGGAGGGGTACCCAAGCGGTCAACGGGGGCAGACTGTAAATCTGCTGGCTATGCCTTCGTAGGTTCGAATCCTACCCCCTCCACCATTGGAGGGGGTGAAACAGCGCAGGCGGGTGTAGTTCAATGGTAGAACCTCAGCCTTCCAAGCTGATGATGTGGGTTCGATTCCCATCACCCGCTCCAGAGGCGAGAAGAGGCTGTCACAACCCGTTTACCGCCCACATAGCTCAGTGGTAGAGCACTTCCTTGGTAAGGAAGAGGTCACCGGTTCAAGTCCGGTTGTGGGCTCCACGATAAGAGCGTGACAAACGACAAAAAGCGTACCAGGAGCATCCTCGATGTCGAAGGCAAAATTTGAGCGAACGAAGCCGCACGTGAACGTAGGGACGATTGGTCACGTGGATCATGGGAAGACGACGCTGACGGCGGCGTTGACGAAGGTGATGGCGGAGAAGTACGGCGGCGAGGGGATAGCGTTCGATCAGATCGACAAGGCGCCGGAGGAGAAGGCGCGGGGCATCACGATAGCGACGGCGCACGTTGAGTATCAGAGCGAGAAGCGGCATTACGCGCACGTAGACTGTCCGGGTCATGCGGACTATGTGAAGAACATGATCACGGGTGCGGCGCAGATGGACGGTGCGATACTGGTGGTATCGGCGGCGGACGGGCCGATGCCGCAGACGCGGGAGCACATATTGCTGGCGCGTCAGGTAGGGGTGCCGTACATCGTAGTCTATCTGAACAAGGCGGACATGGTGGACGACGAGGAGTTGCTCGAGCTGGTGGAGCTTGAGGTTCGGGATTTGCTGTCGACGTACGAGTTTCCCGGGGATGACACGCCGATCATCACGGGGAGCGCGCTGAAGGCGCTCGAGGGGGACACGTCGGAGCTTGGGACGCCGTCGATCGAGAAGCTGGTGGCGGCTTTGGACGATTACGTGCCGATTCCGGAGCGGCCGGTGGACGGTGCGTTTTTGATGCCGATCGAGGATGTGTTTTCGATTTCGGGTCGGGGCACGGTGGTGACGGGGCGGATCGATCGGGGCATTGTCAAGGTAGGCGATGAGATCGAGATTGTGGGCATTCGGGCGACGTCGAAGACGACGTGCACGGGTGTGGAGATGTT
>Ga0302046_10004750_pt1 | contig 12047 bp, 10 predicted proteins | sample RVTome_11_FD_200261 | JGI IMG/M metagenome (GOLD analysis project Ga0302046, IMG submission 200261) | Soil microbial communities from uranium-contaminated site in the Upper Colorado River Basin, Wyoming, United States - RVT147D111 (version 2) ... | reverse complement strand
GCGCCACCGAACGGTTCTCGCTCGATCTGATGGTGGGTGAAATGGAATCTCTCAACGAGGAGCTGGCGGGGGGGGGGCGGTAGCCGTGTGCGGGATAGCAGGCTTCCTTTCCACCGGGACGACCAGGCCGGGCGAGGAAGTACTGCGCGCGATGGGGGACGCCATGGCGCACAGGGGACCGGACGCCTCGGGGGCACATCTCTCACCCGATGGGCAAGTTGGTCTTTCCCATCGGCGGCTGTCGATTCTCGACCTCTCCCCAGCCGGAGCGCAGCCGATGTTCTCCGCGGACAGGTTGCTCGTCCTCTCCTTCAACGGAGAGGTATACAACTTCCGGGAGATCCGCGCGGAACTCGAGGGGAAGGGATACGCGTTCCGGGGAGGGTCCGATACGGAGGTGATGCTGGCGGCGTTCCGCGAGTGGGGATTAGACGCCGCGGTCGGCCGGTTCATCGGCATGTTCGCCTTCGCGCTGTGGGATGAGGGGGCGCGGAAGCTGTACCTCGTGCGGGACCGGCTCGGGATCAAGCCGCTTTATCTTGCGCGCCTGCCCGGGATGCTGCTTTTCGCCTCCGAGCTGAAAGCGCTCCTCGCATACCCGGATTTCCCGCGGGAGGTGGACCGGCCTGCCCTCCAGTATTTCCTCGAGTTCCAGTATGTCCCGGGGCCGCACGCGATCTATCGAAACGTGGAGAAGGTGCTCCCCGGGCACATCGTCGAAATCGACGGCGACGGGAAGATCACGGACCACGCCTATTGGGACCTGTTTGATCACTGGGGGAAACCGGAGGACCGCCCGCGGACGGAGGAAGAATACGAGGAGGAACTCTCCGCCCTGCTCGACTCCTCCATCCGGTACCGGATGATCAGCGACGTTCCGCTTGGTGCGTTCCTCTCCGGGGGGATCGACTCCTCCCTCGTCGTGGCGCTGATGCAAAAGGCGGCTTCGGGACCGGTGAAGACATTCTCCATCGGCTTCCGGGAGAGCGGATATGACGAGTCTCCGCACGCACGGGCGGTGGCGGCGCACCTTGGGACGGACCACCACGAGAAGATCTGCACCCCCCGGGAGGCACAGGCGCTGGTCCGGAGAATCCCCGCCGCCTGCGACGAACCTTTCGCCGATTCGTCGGCAATCCCGACGATGCTGGTGTCGGAGTTCACGCGGCAACATGTCACCGTCAGCCTGTCGGGGGACGGGGGGGATGAGTTGTTCTGCGGGTATCCTCGCTACGCGTGGGTCCGCCAGGGGAACGTGGTGCGGGGGATTCCTGGGTTCCTTCGGCGGCCGTTGTGTTCCCTCCTCTCCCGCGTCCCGATCCACAAAGTGCAGCGGGGGGCGGAGAGCGTCCTGTACGACGACCCGGCGGAGATGTACTTCCACACCGTGGGGATCTTCGAGCGAAGGCGGCTTGGGGAGATCGTCCCGGAAGTGGTCGACGACGCCCATCTTCCATACTTCCGGACGTTCCGTGATCCCCGCTGCGGGAAGATCGTCGAGCGTGCGATGGCCACCGACATCAAAACGTACCTGGTGGACGACATCCTCACGAAAGTCGACCGCGCGTCAATGGCATATTCGCTGGAAGCGCGGGTACCGCTGCTGGATCACCGGATCGTGGAGTTCGCGGCACGACTTCCCATGGAGCACAAGGTGCACGGGGGGGGAACGAAGCATCTGCTTCGGAAGATCCTCTACCGGCACGTGCCGCGGGAGTTGATCGACCGCCCGAAGATGGGATTCGGCATCCCGGTCAATCGGTGGCTGCGCAACGAGCTGCGTCCACTTCTGACGGAATACCTGAACGAGGAGCGCGTGCGGAGGGAGGGGTTCCTCCGACCGAAAGGGGTGGAGCAGGTCGTCCGGGAGCACCTGTCGGGGCGCCGGGACCACCAGTACCGGCTGTGGGCGCTGCTGGTCTTCGCAATGTGGGTGGAGCGGTACCGCCCGACGTCCTGACCTTTCCGCCCCGGGACAACACCCGGGTTTCAGATCAGGATCATCCCCCAGAACCACCCGCCGAGATACCGGGACAGAAGTGCGGCGACGCACAAGTAAGGCCCGAACGGGATCGCCGTCTTCAGCCCCTCCCCGCCCTTTCGCATCGAGAGGATCCCCCCCACCGCACCGAGGAACGATCCGACGAAGATCGTGGCGAGCGTGCCGCGCCACCCGACGAAGGCACCGATCATCGCCAGCAGCTTGATGTCGCCTCCGCCCATCCCCTCGGCCCCCCGCACTTTTTCATACAGGACGGCCGTCGCATAGAGGATGCCGCCCCCCAGCAGCGCACCCGCGATGCTCCCTTTCCAATCCCCCCCGGGGAGGAAGGAAACAAGTAGTCCGGCGGCGAGCCCCCCCAGGGAGAGTTCGTCGGGAATGATCCGGTGGTCGATGTCGATGAAGACGATCGGCACGAGAAGGGAGAAGAAGACCAGGTCGCGCAACAGCGGGATCCCGGGTCCGTCCAGAAGAAAGATCGCGACGAAACCGGTCGCCGTGAGGAGCTCTACTGCCGGGTACCGCCAGGAGATCGCCCCCCCGCATCCGGCGCATTTCCCTCCAAGGACGATGAAACTCACGATCGGGATATTCTCCCAAGCCCGTATCTCTCTGCCGCAGCCGGGGCAGCGCGACCGGGGCGACACGATCGATTCCTCTCGCGGCAACCGATGAATCACCACGTTCAGGAAAGATCCGACACACGCTCCGACGAGGAACGCCGCTGCCGCCATCATGACCAATCCGGAAACCCCTTTCCCGCGAGAATCTCAGCGTAGAGCCGCTCCTGCATCCGCACCATCTCGTCCTGGTCGAACTCCCGGAGCAATCGCTCCCGCTTCCTCGCCGCATCCAGCGGAAGCCGTCCCGCCAGGATGCCCGCGACGCCGCGGGCGAGAGAATCGACGTCCCCCGAAGGCGCGAGCACCCCATCCACTCCGTGATCGACGATCTCCCGTGTCCCGTCGACCGCCGTCGCCACCACAGGGCATCCTGCGATCAGCGCCTGCGGAACCACCTTCGGAAGGCCTTCCCACCGGGAAGTGAGAAGGAACACGTCGAAGGCCGCCATCAGATCAGGAATCTCGGGCCGCCATCCGAGGAACGAAAAACGATCCGACATGCCGCACGCGGCGACGGCCCGCTCCGCCTCACCGCGCATCTCCCCGTCGCCGACCATCACAAACCGGGAATGGGGGATCTCCGACGCCACGCGCCGGGCAGTCTCCACGAAATCCAGCGGGGCTTTTTGCGGTTTGAACACCGCAACCGTTCCCACCACCGGCACCCCTTCGGGAATCCCGAGGATCTTCCGACCCGCCGCCCGGGACCCCGCAAGGAATCTTGACGTGTCGAATCCGCTGCGGATCAGGCGGCACCGCTCGCGAAGGAAGATGCCCTCCTGTACGCCCGCCAGGATGTTCTCCTCCGACACCGCGACGAACGCGTCCGTCCAGCGGGACGCCATCCTCTCCAGCCCGACGTAGAGTGCACGCGTCGGCTTCGATTGTCCATCATGAAAACCGAACCCGTGAATGGAGTGAACGACGGCGTCCGCTCCCGCCGCGCGCGCAGCCGCCCTCCCGAGGATTCCCGCCTTGGAGCTGTGGGTGTGCACGACCAGGGGATCTCCGCAGGACGCGCGCTTTTCCTCCCGGAGGATCGACCGCAACGCAAGGAACGCCTTCGCGTCGCGAGCGGGACGAACCTCGCGGACAAGTTCATCCAGCAGGATGACCCGCAGGCCGGGAATCCGAAGGGCACGCCCGTCGAGAATTCCGCCTTTCCCGGCGACCAGAACGCGATCATAGCGCCCGGGATCGAGGTGTTCGACGCTGTACAAGGTGTTCTCCTGGGCGCCGCCCCACTCGAGCATCGTGATGACGTGTACCACCCGGGCGCGCTTCGTTCGTCCGCGATTCGCCGATCCGCTCAAGCGGAGATTCCCCGAACCTTTCGGATGGCATCCCGGGCGGCGCGGATCCCGTCCGCCATCGACGCCTCCATTCCGTAATAGTCCCACGCGCCGTACCGACCCGCGGTGAAAACTCCCTTCCCGCGCAGATGCTCTCGCACCCGTTGCACCGCTTCATCCCGCCGATGATCGAACACGACGTACGCGGGATCGAGAAGGACCGGTTCCACGATCTCGGGTTTCCGACCGGGCCGAAGAACGCCCATCCGCCGCAGGCCGTCCGTCGCCTTGTGAACCTCTTTCCCGACTTCCACGCGTGAACCCGAGGGGAAGCTCGTCTCCACGAATACGGACGCGCATCCTTTCGCCGCCGCCGCGGCGGAAACGTTCGAGAGAAATCCGACCCGGAAGAACGGGTAGGCCCGCTCGGGGACGTAGACCCAATGCCCGTGTGTCTCCGCCGGGTCCCTAATACCCAGGTTCACGCAGAGGACCTTCACCCACCGAAGTGCCGAGCCGGCAGCCCGGACGCCGGATGAGAGGCTCATGCAGGAGCGGGCCATCTCCGGCAGGGGAATCGTCGAAATGACCGCATCGAATTGGAATGCCTCATCCCCGCCGGACCAGGCCACCTTCTTCCGCAGGTCGATGCGTGAAATCCGGGTCACGGTACGAACCCGGTCGCGGACCCCCGTCGCAAGGGCGGAGACGAGAGCGCCGATGCCGCCGGAACGGGGATAGAGGAAGGACGTGTTGTACCCCATCCCGGTCCTCGTCTCGCCGCGTGCCCCTGCGAGGAGATCCGTGATGGAGGGTACCGGGACCGACCAGGAGGTCCAGCCGTACCCCATCCCGCGAAGGGAGGTGCGCCACATCTTCCGGTTGTAGGGGAAGAAGAACTCACGGCACATCGCCCTCCCGAATCTCCGGAGAAGCCACTCCTCGAAATCCTTCGCTTCGACCGGCCCGCTCACGGCCTCCCGGATCCGCTCGGCGGCGAAATCGGTGAGGCATCGCCGGATGACGTCCGGTGCATGCCCGTACAAATTGGCTTGAAACGGGAACGGGGTGATCTTCTCCCGGAGGAGAACCCGGGCGTCGCGCGCGATCGACTCCCACGAAACACCCGGAAGATCGAGCACCCAATCCCGCATATGAGGATCGGAAAGGTGGAGGAAGTGACCGCTCCGGTCGAACATGTACCGTCCGGAGCGGATCGAACGGCACCATCCGCCGGGCTCGCCCTCCGCCTCGAGGACCAGGAATTCCTCCCCGGCGGCGGCCAGCGTTCTCGCCGCCGCCAGCCCCGTAATCCCTCCCCCGAGGATGAGAATCATCCCGTCTCTCCTACAATCCCATATCGATCGTCTTGAGCCACAAGGCGACGACGAGAAACAGGAGCCCGATGGATCCGTAGGCATACAGGGACGGGAGAGGAGCCAACCCCATCCCCATCAGCCCCACCACCGCGGCAAGGGCGGCGGCCCCGCAGCTGGCGGAAACCGTCTGCCCACGGGTCAGCTTCCAACGGCGGAGCCGGAGACTGAAATGATCCCGGCTGCCGGAAAAGATGGATGCGCCCCGGCGGAATCGCAGCCAGGAGACGAAGGCGATCTCGAACAGGGGGACCGCGAAGACGGCCAGAGCAGTGAACCATCCGTACGGGTTTCTCGCCGTGTAATCCCCCTCGATGGCAAGCCCCCCGAGGAGAAAACCGATCAGGAGCGAGCCGGTGTCGCCGAGATATATCTGCGCCGGAGGCCGGTTGTACCGGAGGAATCCCAAGAGGGCGCCGACCAGGGAGAGGCAGAGGATGAGCCCCATCCGCTCCCCCTGGAAGAAAAACACAACGGCCAGCGCAAGGGCGGAGATTGTCGCCACTCCCGCGGCGAGGCCGTCCATCACGTCGATCAGGTTGAAGCCGTTCGTCATCGTTATCATCCAGAGGAAGGTGAGGGCGACGCACAGGAGCGGAGGAAACGCCTCGATACGGATCCGGATGCCGGATTTCATCATGAGGAACACTGCGATCACCTGGACCAGTAGCTTTACCCGGGGTGAAAGCCGGCCGATGTCGTCGATCAGTCCAAGCAGGACGATGATGGCGCACGCGAGGAGGAGCCCGGAGACCTTGTCGCCGAACTGCAGGAACAGGGAAACGGGGAAGAGCACCGCGGCGAAAACCGCAACTCCCCCAAGGTAGGGGACGGAATCCTTCTGGGTTTTGAGCTTCCCGTCCGGGGCGTCGACGATCCCGAATTGCCGGGCCGCGTCCCGAAAGATCGGCGTAAGGTACAGGGCGAGGAGAAGGGAGAGAAGGAAAGCCGACGCGGGAGCGAGGATGGACGGTGCGGGGAGGATCACTTGAAATCTTTCCGCGAGAAGAGAAGACACGCCAGGAGAAGCACCGCCCCCCCGTAACAGGCGAGATATCCCGCGGCCGGGAGCAGGATCGCAAACGAATGGACTTCCCCGTATACCACGTCGTTCTTCCAGTTGAAGATCTCGAGGTTCGGGAGGAAGTAGAAGAGGAATGACGCGGTTGCCCGCGCCCCAACCGACCTCGCACGCCCGCCAAGAACGAACAAACTCTGCGACAGGTGGCCGATCAGGAACAGGGAAAGCGTGAACATGACGCTGAGCGTCGGTGTGGTGAACGTGGAGAAGAGGGTGGCCAGGCAGACGAGCAGGACGAGTTCGAGGTATATACCGCCGGATGCAATGAGGATCCCGGGCTCCGCTTTGCCGCTGTACGCCGCGTAGACCGCGAAGAGCGTAACGGCCATGATGGAAGTCGTGAGCAGGATCGTCAAGCACAGACCCGCCGCCTTGCCGAGGACGAACTCCCATCGTGGGACAGCTTTGGAGAGGACGAGGTAGATCGTCTTCCGTTCCATCTCCTGGCTGACCAGGGTGATGCCGAGAAAAACGGCGATGGTGACGCCGAACAGGTGGATGCACGCCAGCCCCACATCCGCGATGATGCGGGAGAGTTCCCCCATCGAAAGGTCGGCGAGAAACCACGTCAACCCGATGACGACCAGGGCGAAGGCGAGAATCACGTACAGGATCTTGTTCCGAACCGTCTCGCGAAACGTGTTGGCAGCGATGGAGAGCAACCTACGCGCCAATGCCGACTCCCGACCCGTTGCTCCGTGCAAGATGGGCGACGTAGATCTCTTCCAAGTGTCGTTTGGCCTGCGTCATCGACCGCAACTTCGCCCCTCGCACACTCAACCCGGAAACCCAGCGGTTCGCCTCTTCGACGTCCCCGGCCCGCACCACGAGCGCGTCCCCCGATCGGATTGCCCGGTCAGCGGGTATACCTTCAGCGGCGAGCCACTCAAGTGGCGGAGGTGGAGCGAAGACGAGCTCGACGAACCGGATCTCTCCTCCTACGAGGTCGGCGACCTTCCCTTCGGCAATTTTCTTCCCGTGGTCAAGGAGGATGACCCGATCGCAGAGCGCCTCGACGTCCGAAATGATGTGGCTGCTGAAGAACACGGTCCTGCCCGCCTTCTTCAAGTCCGTTATGATACCCCGGACGTCCATTCTCCCCATCGGGTCCAGTCCCGACATCGGTTCGTCGAGGATCACCAACTCCGGATCGTGCAGTAGCGCCTGTGCGAGCCCCAGCCGCTGCATCATCCCTTTCGAATACTTCCGGATGGCGAGGTCCCCCGCTTCCGATAGCCGGACGCGCGCGAGCATCTCCACGGACCGCCGTCGGGTCTCCTCGCGTCCCATGCCGTTCAGTCGGCCGCAAAGGTCGAGGAACTCGAAACCGGTCAGGTATTCGTAGAAGTACGGCTGCTCCGGCATGAATCCGATCCGACGGCGGGAAGCGGAGTGAACGTCCCCCCGCTCTCCGAAGATGCGGACGGTCCCAGTATCCGGAAATGAAAGGCAGTTCAGGATCTTGATCGTGGTCGTTTTCCCGGCCCCGTTCGCCCCGAGGAATCCGACCACCTCGTTCTCTCCCACGTTGAAGGAGATATCGTCCAGCACCCGCACCCTGCGGCGCCAGAACCCCGTGGGGTACGACTTCACAAGTCCTTCCACCTCGATTATTGGTCGCGGAGAACTCATTGCGGTCGCAGCACCTTGAGCCTTTCCTGCGGCGCCCGGTCGCTCCGGACGCCCCCATCCGGCGTCAGCAGGTATCTGCCCCCATACGGTTCCTCCGGGACCCGCGCGAGCAATCCGCTCTGTACCAGGTCAGCGAGCACGCGTGGTTGGGCGCCGAACCGTGAGGCATACTCCACTATCGCCATCTCCATCGACTGGAGGTCACGTTCCACGATCACCCGTCGGATCCGCTCCTCCAGAGAAGCTTTCCGTCGGGGGTCCGTCTCCCGCTCCGTCATTCCCTGCAGAAATACGAGGGCGGTTGCCGGGCGATGTCCCTCCGTGAGCATCCGCGAAGCGAGCAGCGGAAAATATTCCGGACTGCCCGGGATCCGGGCCGCCTGGAGGAGGGCCATTCCGCCCTCCTCCGGGCTCCCGAGCGAAAAATATTTGATGTACCCGGAATAGAAAGGAAACCGCCAATCCGAGGGAAACTGTCTCTCACCCCGTGCAAGAAGGTCTAACGCGGCTCCTGTGTGATCGGGGGAGTCTCCCAGCAAGATACCGCCGAGGAGATATGGAACGATGAAACGGCGATCGAAGCGGATTACTGTGGAGAGTAGGTCGGAAAGACGGTCGTAGTCGTCCGATGTCATCTTCAGGCTCCCGGATACCTGTACCGCCTCGAGCCAGGTGAGATCCCCGAGGAAGTTCGTAAATCCGAAAGAAAAAGCCGGTCGTCGGCTGATTGCCCCGAGAACAGAGGCGGGATTCCCGTGCACCGCGGCCAGCGCGAGGCCGCTCGTGACCCGATGGGAGATCGCGGCGGAAAGGATGATCAGCGCGGCAGGGAGAAGCCAGGCGGCAAATCGGGCTTCCCATCCTCGTTCCTCTCCGCCGCCGTTTTCGACCCGGGTTCGGGTTCCTCCACCAGCCAACGATCGGTCTCCTCCAGCGTGCGTCCTCGGGCAGCTTCCCTGCATTTTTCAGCGCGGGCTTTCCATGCGCGGGACTGCGATTCGTCCATCCCTTTCGTCAACTCGGCAAGTTTAGCATAGCCCCGGCAGAAATTCGGCTCCACGAAAACCGCCCTCTCGAGCGTTCCGACCGAATCCTGGGCGCGTCCGAGATAGAGGAGCGCCTGCGCCCGGTTCCACAACGCCTCAATCAGATACGGGTTGATCTTTAGGACTTCCTCCGTCAGGCCCAGGCTGGTTTCGAGGTCCCGCCGGTCGCCGCCCAGCAGGTACTTCTCGTGGAAGAGGTTGGCCAGGCGGTAATGGAAATTCTGTTCCATCGGGCAGAGTCTCCTGGCTTTCTCCTGCCACCGGATGGAAGAGATCAGCATTCCGACCGCGGCGGGATCCTTCTCCCGGACCGCGGCGACGAATCTCCGGAAATAAAGGGCGGAGAGGGCGTCCGGGATGGTGGCCCGCCACGGGTCCAGGAACGATGCGATCCTGAACGCCTTTTCCGCGGAGGCGTTCTCCTTCGCCCGGACCAGGGATTCCCCCCGCGACAGGGCAACGGTCCCGGCCAGGAGCGACACCGAGACCAGCCCCAGAAGGAAGATGAGGACCGCCCCTGCCTTCGACAGGACGGGCGGAATCTCAAGCCGTTTCCCCCATGCGGATTCCGGGAGACTGGTCCACAGGATACCGAGTAGAAGTACGTCGGTGAAGACCACACCGAACTCATGGAAATTGAAGTTGAAGAGAGCGTTCGTCCCGGTCAGGACCAGCCCGGCCAAAGCACCCGCAGCGATCCAACGCCGGTCCTCCGGTACGTCTTTCCACCTCCGCGCCGCGTACCACAGCGGGAGGAGCAGAACCGCGCAGAACAGGAGAAATCCCGGGAAACCCAACCCCGTGAGCACTTCGAGGAACTCGTTGTGGGGCGTCACCGGATATTTCGCGAAATGCCGGAAAGCCTCGGGGAACGGCTCCTGCGTGGCGAACCAATGGTACTTGTATCCCCCCAGCCCCACTCCGAACGGCTGGGACCCGAATACCCGCAGGGCGGACCGCCAGAAGACCCACCTCCCGTAATTGTAGACGTCCGGACCGAAAAACCGGGACATGGAATGCCAGCCCAGGACCGCCAGCGCGGGAAGAAGGAAAAGAAAGAACGCCTTCGCGCCGCGGAAATATCCGAAGTGCGAGACGGCGAGGACCACGAGTGCGGGGACCAGCGCAACGACCACCCCCCGGGATCCGGTGAGGGAAAGCGCGCAGGCGAGGAACAACGTCGCTCCCGCCCCCCAGGCGACCCGGCCCCGTCCCGCTTTCCCGAACTCCGCGAGGAAGCGGGAGGCGAAGAACAGGGAAACGACCGCCAGGTACTCGGAGAGGAACATGGGATTGCTGAATGTTCCGTGGGGGCGCGTTGTCCCGATGGTGTGCCGCTGGTAGATCGCGATGGCGATTTCCACGGCCGCGATCGCCGCCAGGACCGGCAAGAGCATTTTCCTCGCGGGAGACTCCTCTCCTTCCTGGAACAGCAGGACGGCCAGTCCCAGGAGGACCCCCGCAAGGAGGATGTTCAGCGCATGCTGCAGGGAAACCCATACGTACACCGAGGAAAATGCGTGCCCCAGGGAAAGGAGGGAGAAACCGGCGACCGCGAAACCGTACGCGGGGACGCTAAGGGTGCTTCGACTCCGTCTCCACAACCAGACCGCGGCAGTGAGAAAGGCAGCACCGCGGAGAAACCCCAGCACGTACTGGAAATATTTCCCGGACGCCAGAACCGAGAGCGCAAACAGGAAAAAGAGAAAGGCGGCCAGGAGGCCGCCTTTCCCCTTCGATTCGTCCCTTGGTATCAATTAGTTGATGACGTCGTCCGCGTAGTTCCTGAGGTCTCTAACGTCGTTGATCGTCCACTGGTCAAGTAATGCGTCCGTGTCGATATTCCCCTGCGCGCCAGCGGTGAAGGCGGGGGGAGTCGTGGCTGCGATGATCGGGGTCGCGGTCACCCAAGCATCAAAAGCAGGAACCAGCGCCATAGCCCCCATATCGCCGACCCCACCCGCGGCGTCGGTGGTATACCGGTACTTGGCGGTCCCGACCGGGGCCCAACTGATCGTCCCGAGTCCGGCAAATTCGTTATATTCGGCGAAATACGACGTTTCCGCCGTGAAGATCCCGCCGAGGTTCGTCTTGGCCTCGGACTGCTTCGACTTCGCCTGGAACCGCAGGAAGTTCGGGATGGCGATGGCGGCCAGGATGCCGATGATCGCGACGACGATCATCAGTTCGATCAGGGTGAACCCCTTCTTGCCTTTCTTGCCCCTCAGCATGCTCAACATTCTTTGTCTCCTCCTTTCGGGTCTGGAGAATCAGCTTTGTTGCACCCCTTATCGCAAGGGGCGGGCCAAAACTTCAGACGCCAAAGAGGAGAATCTCACTCGATGCCATGTTTCTGCAGGCGGTACCGGATGGAGCGAAGGGATATATTCAACAATTTCGCGGCTTCCGTGCGATTTCCCCCTGTTTTTTCCAGGGCACTCAACAGGTGGATCTTTTCCAGGCGGTCGATCTCCGTGTCGAGAAAGACCCCCTCTTCCGGGAACGATTCCTGACTTTGCCCCGCTCCTGCCGCCGCCAGGGTGACAATTTTCGTCATATTCGGAGGGAGGGAGCTGAGCGAAATGACATTTTTTGTCTCCATGATCGTCGCCCGCTCGAGGAGGTTTTCCAGCTCCCGCACGTTGCCGGGGTAGTCGTAGGCGAGCAGCGCCCGCATCGCCTCGCCGTCGACCCGCGCCATAGGTTTTCCGTGCTTCTCCGAGAACTTCGCGAGGAAGTGGCCGGCCAGCGCCGGGATGTCCTCGCGGCGGTCCCGCAAGGGGGGAACGAACACCTGGATGACGTTGAGGCGGAAGTAGAGGTCGTCCCGGAACCGCCCCTCGACCATCTCCCGGTGCAGGTCCCGCTTCGAGGCGCATACGATCCGGATGTCGATGGAGATGTCCTCGTTTCCGCCGACCCGGCGGAACGTCCGCTCCTGGAGGGAGCGAAGCAGCTTGCTCTGCATCGGCTGGGGAAGCTCCCCCACCTCGTC
>Ga0302046_10004749_pt1 | contig 12049 bp, 9 predicted proteins | sample RVTome_11_FD_200261 | JGI IMG/M metagenome (GOLD analysis project Ga0302046, IMG submission 200261) | Soil microbial communities from uranium-contaminated site in the Upper Colorado River Basin, Wyoming, United States - RVT147D111 (version 2) ... | reverse complement strand
TGGCAGCTCTCGGGCCGCGCCCGGCCCTCGTAGTCGTGGAGCAGGTCGACGGCGGCCACGTCGGAGATCGCCGCGCCGCCGAAGAGACGCAGCTCGGGCGGCAGCCGCGTCAAGCGATGCAGGTTGCGCGGGCGGAGCCACATCTCGCCGTCGCGCCGGAGGATGCGATCGCCGCGCGTGGGCTCCAGGACCGTGATCAGCTGCCCGGCGCGGCCGTCGGTCCGCACCTCGATCATGCTCCGGGCGGCCCCTCTCGCGGCAGAGCCGCGCCGCTCCACGCGCGCCCGGAAGCGGTACGGGCGGGCGAAGCCGCGGAACCGATCCACACGCCGCAGGACCTCGGTGGCGCTCGGCGGCTCGGTCGCGAGCGCCGGCACGGGCACCGCCCAGAGGAGCGCGGCGAGCAGGACCCGCCGCGTCCGTCTAGCGGACGCGCAGGACATCGGAGACCTCGCCCCCGAGCGCGCGGAGCGACGGCATGACGCACGCCAGGATGGCCGACGAGAGCGCGACCGCGGCGGCGCCGAGCGCCGCCCGCGCGACCATCGGAACCTCGAGCAGGTAGCCCTGGCTCCGGCCGGGCGGCGGCGGCATGGCGACCTCGAGCTCCGTCAAGGCGTGGCAGGCGAGGCCGGCCAGCAGCACGCCGCCCAGCGCCCCGACGACGCCGACGATCGTCGCCTCGAGCACGAGCATCGCGAGGATCCGGCCGGGACCGAGCCCGAGGGCACGCAGCAGGCCCACCTCGGGGCCGCGCTCGAGCACCGCCATGGTCGTAGTGTTGGCGATGCCGAGCACGACGACGATCGCGACCATCAGGAGGAAGAGCCGCAGAATCCAGCGATAGAGCGCGGCGACCCGTCCGTACACCGGCGCCAGATCGCGCCAGCCAACGACCCGGACCTCGTTTCTGGCGAGGTCGGCGCTCACCGCACGCTCGGCGGTCGCGTCGCGCAGGACGACGGCGACGTTGCTCACCCCCGCGGTCTCCGCGAGCTCGGCGGCGACCGCGATCGGCAGCAGCAGCGTCCGGGCGTCGTACTCGATGACGCCGCTCTCGAAGATGCCGGCGACCTCGAGATCGGCCGCGGTCATCCGGCCCGCGTCCGAGTACGCCACGATCGAGACTGGATCGCGCACGCCGACGCCGAGGCGCTCTGCCAGGCCGCGGCCCAGCACGGCCCGCGCCGTACGCTCGCGCCCGCTGAACCACGCGCCGACCCGGAGCATGGTGAGCGCGCGGATGCGGGCCTCGGCCGCGGCTTCCACACCGATCGCGGACGCCGCCACGGTCGCGCGCCCGGAACTCACCAGCGCCTGCAGCTCGAGACGCGCCCCGTAGACCTCGATCCGCGGGTCCTCGGCGAGCGCGCGCCGGAGCTCGGCTGCGACCGCCGGCGCGATGCGCCCGGTCGGGTCGTCCGCCGCTGGCCCTATCTGAAGATGGCCGATGCCGCCGTAGACGATGCTGCCGGCAAACCCGCGCAAGGTGAAATCGAGCACCCCCGCGGCGACCGTCATGACCACCACGCCGAGCGCCACCGCCCCAAGCACGACGACCGTCCGGCGCGGGCGACGCACGACGTTCCGGAGGGCGATGCGCGGCAGGTCTCGCACGGCTCATCCGACGCCGGCGGACGCGTCGTCGAGCGAGCCGTCGGCGAGCACGAGCCGCCGTGCCGCCCGTGCGGCGACCGCGGGATCGTGGGTCGAGAAGACGAGCGCGGTTCCGCGCCGTGCCGTGAGGGCCCCCAGCGCGCGCATCACGTCCTGTGCGCCGCCCGCATCGAGGTGCGCCGTCGGCTCGTCGGCCAGCAGCAGCGCGGGCTCCCCGGCCAGGGCGCGCGCGATCCCGACGCGCTGCTGCTGCCCGCCGCTCAGCTCCGCCGGCCGACGGTGGCACGCCGCGGCGATCTCCAGCTCGTCGAGGAGCGCCGCCACCCGCCGGCGGCGGGCGCGGCGCGCGACCCCCCGGATGGCGAGCGGGAGCTCGACGTTCTCGAACGCCGTGAAGGTCGGCAGCAGATTCTGGGATTGGAAGACGAAGCCGATCGCCGCCATGCGCACGCGCGCCAGGTGACGCGCCGTCATCTGGCCGAGGTCGCGGCCGAGCAGCGACACGCTCCCCGTCGTCGCCTGGTCGAGGCCGCCCATGAGGCCGAGCAAAGTGCTCTTGCCGCTCCCCGACGGACCGGTCACGACGCAGACCTCGCCGGCGCCGACGCTGAGGGAGACCCCCCGGAGCGCCGGGACCGGTCCGGCCGGGGTCCGAAAGACCTTGCCGACGTCCCGCAGCTCCACGAGCGCGCTCACTCGGTGCTCCCATCGAGATTCGCGAGCTCGTGGCGCGCGTGTGTGCTCGCCGGGTTGATCTCCAGCGCGTGACCGAGGGCCCGGCGCGCGGCCTCGACGTCGCCGCCACGCGCGAGGGCGATCCCTTCCCAGATCCACGCCTCCTCGCAGCGGGGATCGAGATGCTGCGCCGCGCGGAAGGCCTCGAGCGCGGCCGCCGTGCTGCCGCCGAACATGACCGGCGTCTCGAGGCGCGCGATGCCGACCCCCACCCGTGCCCGGGCGTTGCCCGGGTCGAGCTCGACCGCCCGCGCGTACATCTCGGCGGCACGGCGGCCGTGCCGCATCCGCCCCACCACGCCGCCTCGCCGCGCCGTCAGGCCGTGCAGCTCACCGAGCAAGGTGGCATAGCGCGACGACGCCGGCCGGCGTTCGAGGGCAACCTCCCCCGCCCGCAGGCCCTCCGCCAGCAGCGCCAGCGCCTCCTCGCCGCGCCCCTCGATCTCGGCCTCGACGGCGCCGTCCGCGAGCGCGCGCGCCAGCCGGTAGTGGCGCTTTCCCGCCGGATCCGCTTGCCGTGCGGCCGACCGGAGCGCGGCGAGATCGCGATCGGCGGGCGACGACGATCCGACACCCCCGCGCGGCTCGCCTCCTGCCCCCGCGACCACCGAACGGAGGGAGCCGAGCAGGAGCACCACGACCAGCAGGAGCGCCAGGGCGGCCACGGCCTGAAGGAGCGCGGCGTCCCTCACGGGCATGCTCCGAGCGCGCGACGCGCGCACTCGCTCTCGATCTCGCGCCCCGAGAAGCCCGCGCACCGCCGCAGCGCGGGGTTCACCGGCAGCATGCGTCCCTCGTCGAGCTTGAGCCGCATCAGCTCCGTGTTGCCGGCCGCGGCGACGCCGGCCGCCTCGAGCTCCCGCGCGGCCTCGAGCAGCCGCGCCCGCATCGCGTCCTCGGCGCGCGCGACGGTGTCGCGCAGCGTCGGCTCGTCGCCGGCGAGCCAGCGGAGCCACCGATTGCCCTGCCGGACGTGCCGGATCTCGTCGCGCTGCACCCGGACGACGCAGGCCACCATCCGCGGGTCGCCGCGGGACTCCCAGAGCGCCCGATTGAGATCGAGCGCCTCGAGCGCGCCGCCCTCGATCAGCCGCTGCAGCAGGGCCAAGCGATCGGAAAGCCCAGCACCGGCGCAGGCGTCGAACTCGAGCGCGCTCAGCGCGTAGGCGCCCAGGCGGCCGCCGCGGCTCGCCAGACGCTCGGTCCACAGGAGCAGGTGCGACAGCTCGTCGCGCACCTGCACCGCCATGTCGCGCTGGAAGGCCCACGGCATCTCGGGGAACTCGGCAACGTGCCGTCCAACGGCCTCGAACGCGGCGATCTCGAAGGCGATCATCTGATGCAGGTACTGCTGCTCGTCGCGTCGCGACGTCACGACCCACTGCTCGTGGCGGCGCTCGCCCCGGCGGAGCGCCCGGATCGCTCGGTCACGCTCCGGCCGCATCAGCGGCGCGCAGCGCTCGACGGTGCGATCCGGTGCGGGCCGGAGCGTCCGCACGCAGGTCGTCAGCCGCTCGACGCGCCCAAGGTGCGCGCGCTCGTCGGGCTCCCACGCGCGCCGCCGGCGCCTGCGGACGACCCGACGCGCCACGGCGCCGTAGAACACGGCCGCCGACCGGTTGGACGCGGCCGCCCACCGCGGCCCGTCCCCCGCGGCCCGCGTGTAGGCAGCCGCCGCGGCGGGGGCCAGGATCGCCTCGAGGCCCCCCATGAACGCGCGCGCCGACGGCGCATCGCGCAGCCCGGCCAGGAGCGCGCGGGCTCCGGCATCGAGCCCGCCGTCGATCGCGACGGCGCGACGATCGTGCGGAAGCGTCTGACTCTGGCGCCGGACACGCTCGGCGGCGGACCAGACCCAGCGACAGAGCGCGATCTTGTCGTGCAGGGAAGGCACGCGCGCGATCCATTCGGCGCTCACCGTCAGGAGCGCGCGCTCGAAAGCGACCGCGGCCTCGAGCCAGGGCATCCAGGATGGACGGCTCATCGACCCGTCCCCTCGCGACGGCTCCGCCAGCGCTCCTCGACGCGGCGGAGCGGCTCACCGCCGGTCACGGCACAGGCGCGATCGATCGCGTCCCCCCCGGCGCCCCACGCGCAGGCTCGAAGCAGTTGCCGGAGCGTGGGAACCCCGTAGCGCTCGACGAAGTACGAGACGAAGCCGGCCGCCTGCTCGTAGCTCGCCGGGTCCATCACGGAGGCCGCCTCCGCCGTCGCCGGCCCCGGCGGGGCCACCAAGCGAGCGAGCGTTCCGGCCGGCCATGGGCGCGATGCGGAATCGGCCTCCGGGCCCTCGAACGAAGCGTTCCACCCTGGAGCCACACGCCGCTGCATCCAGACCGCCACTCCTTCGGCGAGCCACCGCGAGCGCGGCATCGCCACGGCATGCGTGAGCTCGTGCGCCAGGACCGCGCGCGTCAGGACCGGCCGGGGAATCCGTATCAGGGTGTAGGGAAGGTCGACCTCGGGCCACGTGAGCGGCACACCCGGACGCTCCGCCAGCGCGTCGATGAGCACCGGCCCCGCCCCGGGAGCCACCAGGAGCTCGCCGATCCGCCGAAGAAGATCGCCGGCCTCGGCGACGACGCGTGCCACGTAGTCGTCGCCAGCGGGCGCCACCGCGTAGACGGGCGGCCGCTCGAGGAATCTCCAGGTAGCGTCCATCGCGTCGATGCGCGCCAGGAGGTCGCGGAGGTGGCGCACCGACCGGTTGCCGGTGACGCCGTCGAGGGACGCACGCACGGCGCGGGCCTGCGCGCTGTCACGGCCACGCAGCACCCCAAACGTCTGCTCGCCGAGCGCCTTCAGGTCGCAGCGCTCGTCGAGAAGACCTGCCGCCCGCAGCCGCGCGACGGCACACTCCACCCGCCCGTGGACGCGCGCCCGCCGCGCCTTCGAGATCGCATCTCCGATCTGGCGCACGGTCCGCGTCCCGTCGAGCTGCAGGGCCGCGGCGAGGCCGACGGCCCCGAGCCGGATCCCGACGCACCGGAGCGGCGTGACGAAGCGATACACCGTACCGCCCCCCGCTCGGTCCGTCTGGAGGCACAGCCGCGGCCGGACCCGCGGACGCTCCTCGGGGTGCGGCGCGCGCTCGTCGCCGGAGCGCGCGTCGCGGTGCCGGGGCAGCACGCACGCGACGACCCGTACCCGCGACGCGCCGGGTCTCCGCGCCCAGATGAAGAGCTCGCGCAGCAGCAGATCCTCGCAGTCGAGGTAGCAACGCTGGAGCTCGCACGAGTCGAACACCGCCACGGGCTCGAGGCCCATGGCCTCGAGCGCGCGCGCCACGCCGCGGGTGGGCATCGGGTCGTCCATGCGGAGCCCCAGGCGCGCGAGCGTGGCCATCGGCACCCGGTCCCGATCGCCGAGGAAGCAATTGAGCAGGACCTCGCTCCCGGCCGGCGCCTCGACGGCGACCTGCCCGAGCAGCTCGCCGACGGTGCGGCCGGCGAGCCAGAAGGCGGCGTTCTGCACCAGGTAGAAGGTTGCCGACTCTCCCCGCAGCCAGGTGGCCGCCCCGAGGTCGGACGCCGCGAGGCGGCGCACGCCCGCGCCCGGCGCGCGCTTCAGGGACAGCACCTCGGGGGTGTCGACGTCGACGACCCGCACGCCGCCCGCGGACGCAGCGGCCGCGAGCCGGCGATCGTCGAGTCCGCAGGCGACCGCCACCAGGCGGCGCAACCCGCGGCGGCACGCGTCCCTGGCGGCCCGATCGAAGAAGCGGCTGCGGAGCTGCAGCATCAACGCGAGCCCGGGAGCATCGGCCTCGAGCTGACGCGCCATGGCCGCGGCCTCGGCGGCGGCCGCCGGGTCGGCATCGCCGGCAACGACCGTGGCCCGCGGCCGGCGATCCAGCTCCGAGGGCTGCGCGCGGAGGGCGGCGCCCACCCGCGCGCGCAGCGCCGCCCCGGGGTCCGTCATGCGCGGTGTCCCAACGCCACCACCAGGAGCCCGATCTCGACGATGCCGTCGAGCTCGAGCAACCGATGGAGACGGTCGTCGTAGAAGCCGTCGAGCGCCACGATCCCCACCCCGAGCGCCGCCGCCGCGAGATAGAGGTTCTGCGCCACGTGGCCGGTCTCGAACAGCGCGAGGCGATAGGCTCGCTCGCCGTACTTGCCGCGCGTCCGCAGCATATCGGCCGCGACCACGAGCAAGGTGCTGGCTGTCGCGACGATCTCCGGATAGAGGCTCGCGTCCGCGGCCTCCCGGCGGACGCACCCCTCCGCGATCGGCTGCAGCGCGTGCAGGCCAACGTGGTAGTGGAACACGCCCGCCGGGATCGCGCCCTCCTGGAGCTGCACCACGTAGAGGTCGAGCGGATAGAGCCCGCCGCCGGACGGGACCGGGCGGCCCCGGTGCGGGTCGTCGGCCGGACCGAGGCCGTAGCCGCGCGCGAGCAGCGTCGCCAGCTCGGGCACCGACAACGCCGTCCCGTCGAACACGCGATCGGAGCACCGCGACCCGAGCGCGTCGTCGAGCGAGACCGCCAGCGGCACCAGCTCCCGTGGAAGCGGGATCGGCGGACACGCAGCGTAGGTCTTGTAGCGGCCCCGAGAGGCGGCGAAGGCCACGCGCAGCCCGCGCTCGCGTTCCGCCACCTGGGCCGCGGACGCGCAGGCGACGCGCACCGGCAAGTGCTTCGAGTTCTGATGATAGAGCTCGTCGAGGGCGAGCGGCTCGGGATCGAGATGCTGGCGTGCGTCCATGGGCGCCCTGCTACGGCATCGGATGCGGATCGTCGTTGAGCATCGCGACCGGCGCCGGGGTCGACCGGTACCCCATGCGGACGGGCACCGCGCGCACCCGCTCGCCGCCGAGACACCGCACGTGATGCCCGCCCCAGAGCGGGTGCAGATCGCAGACGACGACGCGAACCACCTCGAAGCCGAGGTCCCGCACGTCGCTCGGCGTCACGTCGACGGCGACCGCCTCGAGTCCAACCTCGTGGAGACTCCGCGCGCATTCCCGCAGCAGGACGTCCGCATCGCCGGAGGCGCCCCGTCCGAGCCGGCGGGCGCCGGCCTTGAAGCGTCGCACCGGCTCCGGCACGGCGTCCGCCAGGAAGGCGGCCCGCGTCCGCATCGCGGGATCGCCGTAGAGGAGCGAATGACCGTTCAGCGTGGTCACGTCCGCGAAGTCGGAGCGAAACCGCGCCGGCGTGCCGACGTTCCGGGTGCGGACCCAGAACGCCGTGTGCGCGCTCTCGATGAGCGCCTTGCGCGCGGCGGCCGCGAGGCTCCCACGCGTCGCGGCGCCGAACGCGAGCGCCGGAACCCGGTCACCCGTGCCCGCGAGCACCCCGACCACCGTCGGCCACGGGAGGTCGGAGGTGGCGTCGAACAGGGAGGCGGTCCAGCCGCGCCGCGCCAGTCGAGCGACCGCCTCGCCCAGATCCGCGTCGGCGAGGTCGTCGGCCGGCACCAGGGGCAAGGGCAGACGGTTCAGCCACGCGATGGTGAACGCGTCGCGCTCGATGCACTCGAACAGTGCGCTCAGGGTCGCCGCGGCGCGCGTCTCGTGACATGCGGCGCCGGTGCTCGTCGATTGCATGATGCGCTCGACCGGTGCCGGGGCGCGATACGGGGTGAACACCCGCGCGGCCGGTACCAGACGCTCGCGGCCGTCGACGAGCGACGTGCCCGCCGTCCAGCTCAGCGGCTGCGCGAGATCGACGCGGGCATAGGGAAACGAGGGCCATGCGTACTGCTCATCGGCAAAGAAGACGAGCCGGCGGGGATCGACGGCCGTGGGCCGCAGCTCCGCGAACGTTCCGCGGATGAGCTCGTCCTCCCGATAGCTGCCGATGCTGTAGCGCTCGATCGCTTCCCCGAGCGCGGCCAGGAGCGCCGCCGAGGGATGCTCCCCCGCCCCGCCGCAGAGGGCCGCGGCCTCGACGTCGGAGAAGCCGCGCGTCGACGCCAGCCGCGCGGTCGCGAAGAACCACGGCGGATCGGACGGCGCCACCTCGTGCAGCATGACGTGGCGCACGACGCCGCACCATTCGTCGACGAGCGCCCAGGCGCGCCGGAGGGCCGAGTCGATCCGGTCCGTCGTGCTCACGGCGCGCCTCCGAGGAGCCGGCCATCGACCGGCGGTCGACGGACGAGCGGCGAGCAGGACGGGCAGCGCGGCACGCGGTGCACGCGCCGCATCCGCGCGCATCCGGCCAGGAGCTCCACGTGCACGAAGGCCCCCAGGATCGCCGGCATCACGAACCCGGCGAGGTACTTGGTGGCCTCGACGACGCCCCATGCGGCCACCAGCGCGGCCTCCGCCGGCGACGCGCCGGGCGCATCCGCCTGCGGGCGGCGTGCGACGGTCTCGTAGTAGAGCTCCGTCAGCTCGGGATCGGCCCAGCTCGCGCGCTCGCGCGTCCGGAGGCACTCGTAGCACGGACCCTCGCCGGGCACGAAGAGCGGCCCGACGAACCCGCTGCCACCGAACACCAGGAGCGGCGCCCAGGGAATGCCGGTGCGCGCAAGGGCGGCCGCCAGCACCGGGACCCACGCATCCCGAGGGGTCCGCGGACAGGCGAGGACCAACGCGGTGCCGTCCGTCGTACAACCAGCGCTCGTATGCCCCGGCTCGTCGAGGGTCTCGGGCGCGACGAGCTCGACCTCCCGCACCCCCGCAGCCACGAGCTCCTCCCGCACCCGTCGCGCGAGAGGATCGGCGCCCGCGACGAGGACGCGACTCGCGCGCAGGCGGTGCATGCAGGCGTTCGGATCGTCGTGGTGACGCGCGAAGCGGCGCGCCCCGACGTCCTCGGGGACCGCCCCGGGACCGACGCGGAGCACACCCCGCTCCGCGAGCTCGCCCAACAACGCCCTCAGCCCCCGGTAGGCCCGGTGCTCGCGGCAGACCGCCGCGACGCTTCGCGAGCCGTCGAGCGCACGAAGGAGGCGGGCAAGCTCCGGCGCGGGACAGCCCTCGAGCGCGACGCGCACGCCGGCATCCGGGGCACGGACCAGGACCGCCGTCTCGTCGATGGGGATCGTCTCGTAGTCGAGCCGCAGCCACGGTCGCGCCTGGTCATCGAGCATGGTCGTCGTCACCCCTCAGCAGAGTCCTCTCGCGTCGAGCGGTGGAGCAGCCGGGTCGGCGGACGCGCCTCGTCCGCCGGACCGCCTGCTCCGATCGCGCCCGGACCCACACCGCTCGGCCCGGGGACGACGCCCCCGCCTCGACGCGCCCCGTCGCTCAGTCACACTGCGCGGTCGCGCAGCAACACGTGCACGTGCAGCACGTCGCCCCCGCCGCCACGTCCGCGAAGCGCGACGCGCTCCCCGGCACCTCGAGATCTTCGACGACGCATCCCGGGCTCTCCTTCCCCTGCATCCTGGGCCTCCTTTCCGCGCGGCAGCACCAGGCACCCCGCGCTTCGATCGCGCTCGCGCCGCCGAGGATCCGGCCGCGCGACGCACACCCGAAGGCAGCAAGGCGAGTGCCACCGCCCGACGATGTCGCGACGCGCATGCCGGCGGCCGCTCTTCACGGCATGCCGTTCGAGATCGGCAACCCTGGGCACCGCCCGGCGCGCCCACCGGCAACTCGGGTTGCCGCTCGCCGTCGCAAGCACGCGCCGCGCGTGCCACGTGGCGCGGCGCGGCGGTTGCTCTCCCAGCCGATGACGCCATGGCTCGACGGCCTCACCGCGCGTGCCTCTCGGCAGCGACGCGCACCGGCGCGCCGGCGGCCGCGCTCCTGCTCTGCCTCTACGCGCCCGCGGGCGCGGGCGCTGCCGGCTCCGCCGTCGAGATCCTTGCCGGCCTGGAGGCCCAGACCCTGGTTCGGCACCCGCGCGCGGACACCTTCCACCTCGTCCAGCAGCGCAACACGTTTCGCAGTCGTCTGGTGTGGGACCTCGGGCGGAGAGGCGCCGCCTTCGGCCTCGGCGACGCACGCCTGACACTCGCGCACCGCCTGACCTACGACAGCGTGTACGACGTCGTCCCGACGTTCCGCGAGCACGACCTCCGCGGGCGCAAGCCCGGACGGCTCGGCACCCGCGACCTCGGCGATCTCGCAGACGCCGCGCGCGACGCCGTCAAGCTCGAGCACCAGCTCCGCGAGGCCTACGTCGATCTGCGGCCGGCGCGATCGCCGCTGCGCCTGCGCGTCGGCAAGCAGCAGATCGTCTGGGGCGAGGCCGACTTCGCCCGCATCCTCGACCGCGCCAACCCCCTCGACCTCTCCTGGCACGGCGCGCAGGAGATCCCGCCGCCGGCGTTCGGATGGGATGAGCTACGCATTCCCCTATGGATGCTTCGGCTCTGGTGGGAGGTCGGGCGCCTCGGGCCGCTCGCGGACGTCGCGCTCGAGGCCTACTGGAACCCGGGCGACTGGCGCCCGCTGCGGATCTCCTATCTGCCCCGTCCGTGGGGCATCCGGCTGCAGCATCCCCTCACGAACCGCGAGGACGGCGCGTTCCACGCGCCCTTCACCGGCATCGTGCGGCTGGCGTACGGGACGAGCCTGTTCCGCCAGGGTCGCTACCGCCGTCACCCCGGCGAGAACAGCCAGCTCGGGCTCCGGCTGTCGGCGGCAATGGGCGAGGTGCGGGCGAGCCTGCTCTTCTTCCGGCAGCGCTGGTCGGGGGACGACGGCACCCCGGTCGCGCCGGTGCGCGGGATCGCCGATACCGCCGCGGGGCGGATCGAGACCCAGCGCCTGATCGCACACGGCTCGCTGCCGGCGGAGTATGTCGCCCCCTACGTGCACACGATCGGCGCGGCCGCGAGCTGGTTCGATGACGCGTGGACGTCCGCCACCTACCGGCTCGAGACCGCGCTCGACCTCGGGCTCCCGCTCTTCGACCGGGCGCGGGCGACGACCCTGAGCCCGCTGCTGCCGGGCACCACGGACCGCGACTACTGGAAGGCCGTTTTCGCCGCCGATCGCGGATTTGCGCTCATGCCGGCGGGCGCGGACACGCTCCTCTTCGTGACGGTGCAGGCGCTGGTGCACCACCTCATCGGGTCGACCCGCACGCTGACCGGCCCGCTCGATCTGCCGACGGTCGGCCGGCGCGGACGGCCGTACTGCGGGGCGCCGCCTCCCGAGCCGTGCCCCGATCCCGACGGCAACGGCAGCTTCCGGGACGACGTCCGTCCCTGGGAGATGCTCCTCACGCTCGCCGCCGTCGCCTTCCTGCGCGGCGGGACGGTGGTGCCGGTCGCCGGCGTCGCGCTCGATCCCGTGAACAGCTACGCCGCGAACGTCTTCTGGAGCGTCGACCTCGCGTGGTCGCCGCGGGTCTCCGTGAACCTGGCGCAGCGCTTCTTCATCTCGGCCCAGGACGACGGCCAGAAAGGTCCCTTCGACCCGTGGCACGTCGGCACGCAGCGCGGCCGCTCGGAGACCGGGCTCCGGATCACGTATGCCTTCTGACGGCCCCGGGACGCGCGCCCGAACGGCCAAGCGACGCGCCGGCGCACCTGCCGATCCCGGCAGGCGCCATGGCGGGCCGCGCAGCACATGCAGATGCGCACGATCACTCGGCCTTCCAACCCCTTGATGCTGCAACACGTTGCATCGGCATGGTCGCTGCTCTTCCCGGGCGGTGCTCTCCCCTCGAAGACGCCTGGCGCTGGTGCTCGCCGCCGGTCTCGCGGCCTGCGGCGCGTCAGCCGCGCCGGCCGACACCGGCGGCGGCGACGCCTTCCTCTGCTACGGCGCCGCCCCCGCGCGGGCG
>Ga0302046_10004748_pt1 | contig 12050 bp, 10 predicted proteins | sample RVTome_11_FD_200261 | JGI IMG/M metagenome (GOLD analysis project Ga0302046, IMG submission 200261) | Soil microbial communities from uranium-contaminated site in the Upper Colorado River Basin, Wyoming, United States - RVT147D111 (version 2) ... | reverse complement strand
TCCCGGAATCGCCCCTCGGTTCCCCCCCGGGCCATCAGAGATCGATGCCGTACTGCTTGATCTTTCGATACAGGGTGCGTTCGCCGATCTCCAGCAGCTCCGCCGCCTTGCGCCGGTTTGCCCCGACCTCGCGAAGCGTCGCGATGATCGCCTCGCGTTCCAGCTCGGCCATCGTCATCCCCGGCTGAAACGAGATCCCCTGCCCGTCCGACGCCTCGGGCTCGCGCTCTGCGCCCCGTGCCGATCCGTCGAGCACCGGACCTTCGGACGGCTCCGGCGGCCCGAACCCGCGCGCGACGGGCTCGGGGAACTCGATCGTCGTCCCCATCGTCTCCCGACCCTCCGGCAGGCGGCCAAGCCGCCTGCGGTAGGCCTCGAAGTCGCGCTTCAGGTCTTCGACATCGACCTTGAGCGCTACGAGCGTCCTGAACACGAACTCGAGCTGCGAAGCGGTCGTGGCGGAACCACCGTCTCCCCCCACCCACGGCGAGACGACCTCGGCAACCGGTAGGAGGCTCGTACCACGACCCGACCGGATCTCACTCGGGATGTCCTCCGGCCGAATGACGGCACCCGGCGCGAGGACGACCATGGATTCGATCAGGTTGCGGAGCTCCCTGACGTTGCCGGGCCATTCGTAGGACAGAAGGATCCTCAGGGCCTCGGGCGTCAGCCCCCTGAACTCGCGATCGTGGGCGCGGCTGAACTCGGATACGAAGCGACGTACGAGGACAGGGATGTCGTCCCGGCGGTCGCGCAGGGGCGGCAGCTCGATCCGGAGGACGTTCAATCGATAGTACAGGTCGCGGCGGAAATCGCCGTTCTCCACGGCCTGGCGGAGATCCCGGTTGCTCGCGGCGATCACGCGAACGCTCACCTCGAGCTCCCGGTCCCCTCCCACCCGCATGAAGCGACGGCTCTCGAGGATCCTGAGAAGCCGCGTCTGCGTGGACAGCGGCATCTCGGCGATCTCGTCGAGGAACAACGTGCCGCCATCGGCGAGCTCGAACATGCCGCGACGGAGCGATGTCGCCCCGGTGAACGCTCCCTTCTCGTGACCGAACAGCTCCGACTCGAGGAGGCTTTCCGGTAGCGCGGCGCAGTTGACCGGGATGAACGCCTTTCCGCGCTTCGGGGACAGGCGATGGAGCGCGCGCGCGACGAGCTCCTTGCCCGTACCGCTCTCACCGGTCAGGAGCACGGTGCTGTTCACGGGCGCGATCAGGTGGATCCGCTCGAGGATCTCGAGCACCGGCTCGGTTCGCCCGATGATTCCCGTTTCACGCTGGAGGCGGTAGCGCTCCAGCAGCTTGCCCAGGACCACGCGCACTTCTTCGGGGTCGATCGGAAGTCCGAGCGCCTCATCCAGCCCGGCGGCGGCTATCAACCGGCGACGCTCGGTTCCGGTCGCGTCTGTGAGCGCGACGATGGGCGGGCGCGGGATCTCCGCATCGAACACGCCACGCATCCCGGCTCCCACCCGGTCTCCGGCCGGACCGGTGAGGATGAGCGCGACCTCCCCGACACCGCCGATCCGGCCCGAGATCTCCTTCGCGCTCTCGACGATCTCGCACTCGTGACCGTCCACGAGGATGGCTTCGCGGACCCCGATCGCCTCCTCGACGGTTCGTCCGTCTATGAATACGCGCGCCACACCCTCGTCCTATTCCTCTTCCTCGCTGTCCCGGCGTCCGTGCCCCGTATCACCCCTCAGGAGCGCCACGGCATGGTCGAGGACGGCTTCCAGCACCGCGAGTCCGTCGGCGACGCCGGAGGGGCTGCCGGGGAGGTTGACGATCAGGGTAGTGCCACGCACACCCGCAACGCCACGCGCGATCGCCGCGAACGGCGTCACGCGCGTTCCGCGGGCCCGGATGGCCTCCGCGATCCCCGGCGCCTCGCGCTCGATGACCGCGCGGGTCGCCTCGGGTGTGACGTCTCGACCGGCGAGCCCCGTTCCCCCGGTCGTCAGCACGACGTCCACCTCCCCACCGTCGACTCGCGAGGCGAGCCACGGCACGATCGCCGCCGTCTCATCCGGGACGACGCCCACCGCCGCGATGGTATACCCCCGCGTCCCGGCCCATTCGCGGATACACACGCCGGAGACGTCCTCTCGCGAGCCGGCGTGCACGCCATCGGACACGGTGAGCACGGCGACGCGGATCGCCGTCATCGCCGAAGCGATCCCTCCGTGTAGAACGGAGGCCGCGCGACCTCTCCGGGTATCCCCTGGCCGCGAATCATGACTTCGACCTCGGCCCCGAACTCGACGTCGGCGGGCAGGTACGCGGTCGCGATTCCATAGCCGAGGCTGGGGCTGAGCGTCCCGCTGCGCACGACGCCGGCTTGCGAGCCGCCGATTCGAACGTCGTACCCCGGGCGCGGAAACCCGCGCTCGAGAAGCCTGATTCCCCGTAGCCGGCGCCCGACCCCCTGCCTCTTCTGGCGGAGGAGCGCGTCGCGGCCCACGAACTCTCCCTTGTCGAGCTTGACCAGCCACCCGAGACCGGCCTCGAGCGCTGTCGTCTCGTCGTCGATGTCGCTGCCGTAGAGCGCGTACCCCATCTCCAGCCGAAGCGAATCCCGCGCCCCGAGCCCGGCCGGCAGCGCTCCGGCCGACACGAGGGCACGCCACACGCCGACCACCTCCCCGGCCCCCAGGTAGAGCTCGAAGCCGTCCTCCCCGGTGTAGCCCGTTCGACTGATCACGCATGGTGCGCCCGCCACATCGCCCCGGTTGAAGGCGTAGTAGGCGATATCCCCGAGCGACGTGTCGGTCAGCGGTGCCAACATGGCGGCCGCCGCGGGCCCCTGCAGGGCGAGCAATGCGACTTCGTCACTCTCGTCCGCCATATCCACATCGAAGGGGCCCTTGAGACCGCTCAGGTGGTCCCAGTCCTTCGCGATGTTGGCCGCGTTCACGACCAGCCGGAGATCTTCCGGGTCCATGCGATACACGAGCAGATCATCCACGACGCCGCCCGACTCGTGACACATGGCGCTGTACTGGGCCTCCCGGTTCCCGAGGACGGCGGGGTCATTCGTGGTCGCGTGCGAGACGAAGCGGATCGCGTCGGGTCCGACCACGCGGAACTCGCCCATGTGCGAAACGTCGAACAACCCGGCCGAGTCGCGGACGGCCAGGTGCTCGGCCCGAATCCCGGTCGGGTACTGGACCGGCATCGCGAACCCGGCGAAAGGCACCAGCCTGCCGCCGAGTCGGGCATGCTCGTCGTAGAGCGGCGTCTTCTTCAGGTCGTCGTCCACGAGGCTCCTCCCATCAGCAGGGCCATGATCGCCTTCTGGGCGTGGAGCCGGTTTTCGGCTTCGTTCCACACGCGCGACGCGGGACCATCGATCACCGCCGCCGCGACCTCCTCGCCCCGGTGCGCCGGGAGGCAGTGGAGGAAGATCGCGTCGTCGTGCGCACGCGCCATGATGGCCTCGTCGACGTGGTAGCCTTCGAACGCGACGGCGCGCTCCGCGGCTTCCTCCTCCTGTCCCATCGACGCCCACACATCGGTCGTCACGACGTCCGCGCCCGCGGCGGCATCCGCGGGCTCGCGAAACATCTCGACGGTGGCTCCCTCCCGCGCCCGGGCAAAGATGTCCCGGTCGGGATCGTACCCTTCCGGGCACGCCAACCGCAGACCGAATCCGAGCTTTCCGGCCGCGTTGAGCCACGAGTTCGCCATGTTGTTGCCGTCCCCGATCCAGGCCACGACGATCTCATCGAGCGGTCGGGTGAACTCCTCTCTGACGGTCTGGAGATCCGCCATGATCTGGCAGGGGTGAAGGAGATCCGTGAGCCCGTTGATGACCGGCACGGATCCGTGCCTCGCGAGGGCCTCCACGTCGGCCTGGTCGAACGTCCGGATCATGATTCCATGCACGTAGCGCGACAGGACGCGGGCAGTGTCGGCGATCGGCTCCCCACGCCCCAGCTGGATGTCTCGCGATGAAAGAAACAATGCCTGTGCGCCGAGCTGGTTGGCGCCGACCTCGAACGACACCCGTGTGCGGGTCGAGCTCTTTGCGAACACCATGGCCAGGGTCCGACCCTCGAGGGGCCGTCCGAGACACCCGGGGTCCGCCTTGAGCCGGGCCGCGAGGTCCAGGGCCTCCAGGAGCCGGTCCGCGGACCAGTCGCCGATCGAGAGAAAGTGTCGCGTGGGATCCAAGCTCTCCACGCGCGTCAAAGGATGTACCTTCTAAGGTCTTCGTCCTCGACGATCCGGTCGAGGCGCTCGGCGACGAAGGCCTCGTCGACGACGATCCGGTCACCCGCCCCCACATCCGGCAGATCGAACATGATCCCCTCGAGCACGGTCGTGAGCACGGTGTGAAGCCGCCTCGCGCCGATGTTCTCGGTGCGCTCGTTCACCTCGCTCGCGAGACGGGCGATCTCCCGGACGGCCCCGTCGGTGAATTCGAGCCGGGCGCCCTCGGTCGCGGCGAGCGCCACGTACTGCGACAACAGGGCGAACCGCGGCTCGAGCAGAATACGGGCGAACGCATCGGCGTCGAGGGTCTCGAGCTCGACCCGGATCGGAAACCGACCCTGGAGCTCGGGGATCAGATCCGAGGGCTTCGAGACGTGGAACGCCCCCGCCGCAATGAACAGGACGTGATCGGTTCGGACCATCCCGTAGCGCGTCTGGACATTGGAGCCCTCGACGATCGGCAACAGGTCGCGCTGTACGCCCTCGCGAGACACATCCGGGCCGGAGCTCCGCGCGCCCCCGGCGATCTTGTCGATCTCGTCGAGGAAGACGATCCCCATGTTCTCGGTGCGATCGAGCGCCTCCTGGATCACCTCGTCCATGTCCACGAGGCGGTCGAGCTCCTCGGCCAGAAGGATCCTGCGCGCCTCTGCGACGCTGACCAGCCGGCGGCGCTTCTTCTTCGGCAACATCCCCTGAAGGATCTCTCCCATGTTGAAGTCGAGACCCTCCATACCACCGATGTCGAGCATGGGGATCGAGCTCTCCGTAACCTCGACCTCCACCTCGCGGTCATCGAGCTTTCCGTCCCGCAGGAGCGCCCGAAGCTTCTCGCGCGTCCGCTGCTCGCGGTCCGAGAGACCGGCGCCACCTTCGCCCTCCCCCCCAACGGGCCGGTCCCCTGCCGCGGCGTCCTCGGCCTCGCTGGCCTCGCCGCTGATCGACACGACGAACCGCCGCTGCGGCGTCGCCTCCGGCTCGACCGCCGCCGTATCGACGGCCACGGGCGGCAGCAGGAGGTCCAGGAGCCGGTCCTCCACGCGCTGATCGGCGATCTCGCCCTGCTCGTCCTCGCGCTCATCCCGCACGAGGTTGATCGCTATCTCTACCAGATCGCGAATCATCGACTCCACGTCGCGGCCCACATACCCGACCTCGGTGAACTTCGAGGCCTCTACCTTGATGAAGGGGGCGCCAGCCAGACGGGCGAGCCGGCGGGCGATCTCGGTCTTCCCCACCCCGGTCGGGCCAATGAGGATGATGTTGTTCGGAAGGATCTCGTCCTGCATCTCGACGTCGACGTTGCGTCGGCGCCAGCGGTTGCGGAGCGCGATCGCCACGGCCTTCTTGGCGTCGTCCTGGGCGATGATGTACTGGTCCAGCTCCTCGACGATCTGCCGAGGGGTGAGCGGAGCCGGGTCTTCTCGGGGGGCGGTCGCTTCGACCGAGCCGGCATCGTGTCGAACCGGGGCTGTCTCCATCTCTATCGTCTCGTCCCTCTGTCAGTTCTTCAGCTCGAGCAGCGTGACATGATCGTTGGTATACACGCAGATCTCCGCCGCGATCTCGAGCGCTCGCCGGGCGATATCCGCGGCCCCGAGCTCGGAGTGTCTCGACAGTGCCCTCGCGGCGGCCAGGGCGTACGGCCCCCCCGACCCCAGGGCGAGGATCCCATCGTCGGGCTCGATCACTTCGCCTGTCCCGGCGATCAGGAGGCTCGTCTCGCGGTCCGCCACCGCCAGCAGCGCCTCCAGACGTCGGAGGAAGCGGTCGCTTCGCCACTCCTTCGCCAGCTCGACCGCGGCGCGCGTCAGGTTCTTCGGGTAACGCTCGAGCTGCGATTCGAACTTCTCGAACAACGTGAGCGCGTCCGCCACGCCACCGGCGAACCCGGCCAGGATGACGCCTTCGCGCATGTATCGGAGCTTCGTGGCCTTCGCCTTGACGACCGTATCACCCATCGTCACCTGGCCGTCGCCGGCCATGGCCACGGTATCTCCCTTTCGCACGCAGAGGATCGTGGTTCCGCGGTATCGTGCCATCACTCTCCCCCCCGGGGGTGCGCCCTCGCGTGCACCTTCTTGAGTCGGTCCACCGAAGTATGCGTGTAGATCCTCGTCGTCGTCAGGCTCGCATGCCCGAGGAGCTCCTTGACCGACACCAGGTCGGCTCCGCGGTCGAGGAGGTGGGTGGCGAACGTATGCCTCAGCGAGTGGGTCGACAGCCGCTCGCCCTCGGCCACTCGATCGAGCAACCCCGTGACATCGCGCTGAATCTGCCGCCGGGACAGGCGATCGCCGCGGGCGGAGGTGAACAGGGCAGGCGTCCCGGAGTCCCGCCTCGTCGCCAGATACGCTCGAATCGCTCCCGCGGCGGTACGCCCCAGCGGGACGACCCGCTCCTTCCGACCCTTCCCCAGCACACGCACCTGGCCCTCATCGAGCTGCACCGCGCCCCGGTCGAGCATGTGCGCTTCGGCGAGACGGAGCCCGCACGAGTAGATGAGCTCGATGAGCGCCCAGCGCCTGAGCGACAGCGCATCGCCGGCGGCGCGCGCGGTTTCGCCGATGTCGTCGAGCAGCCGTTGCGCGCGATCCTCCGGGACGAACGCGGGGAGCGGCGCCTCCCGACGCGGGGCCCGGACCAGCCGGGCCGGGTTCGCGCCAACCCGATCGGTGCGGTGGAGAAACGCGTAGAAGGCGCGCACCGCCGCGAGCTTTCGCTGAATCGAGGATCGCATCAGCCCCCTGGCCTCGAGCCAGCCGAGGAACGATCGGACATCGAGTCGATCCACGCCCGCCCAGCCCGCCCGGTCGCTCCCCCGATGCTCGAGCAGGAACGCCTTGAATTGTTCGAGGTCGCGACGGTACCCCACCACCGTGTTCGGAGACAGACGGCGCTCCTTCTCCGCGTAGCGGAGGAACCCGTCGAGCCAGTCCACTAGCTCTTCCCGGTCTTTTTCCCGGTCTTCTTGCCGGTCTTCTTGCCGGTCTTCGAGGTGGCCCTCTTCGTCATCTTCTGCTTGCCCGCGTCGCGCTCCTTTCGCTTCTGGAGGAGCTCGACGGCCATCGCCACCGTGACCTCGTCGGGCTCGACCCCTTTCGGGAGCGACGCGTTCATCTTGCCATGCTTCACATACGGTCCGTAACGACCCTCGAACACGGCCACGAGCTCTCCGTCGTCCGGGTGCTGGCCGACTTCACGCAACGGCTTCACGGGCGCGGAACGCCGTCGTCCCGGCTTGGGCTGCGCAAGCAGCTCGAGGGCCCGTTCCAGCGTGACCTCGAGCGGGTCGTCGTCCCCGGTGAGCGAGCGGTAGTCGCCCTCGTGAACCACGTAGGGACCGTAGCGCCCGATCCCGACCCGCACGGGATCGCCGCTCTCCGGGTGTTTGCCCAGCTCCAGCGGCATCGCGAGCAGCTTGACCGCGATCCCGAGGGTCACGTCGTCGTACGACACGGTATCCGGCAACGAGGCTCGCTTCGGCTTGGGCCCGTCCTTCAGCGACTCGCCAAGCTGTACGTACGGGCCGAACCGTCCAGTCATCAGAAAGATGGGTTGGTCCGAATCGGGATCCCTGCCCAGCTCGTCGGGCCCCTCGGCGCGGCGCTCGAGGAGCTCGAGCGCGTCGCTCTCGGTGAGGTCGGCCGGTGCGACGCCCTCGGGCAGCGGCGCCGTGAGCCGATCTCCGTCACGCTCCAGCTCGAGGAACGGACCGTACCGGCCGATTCGGATCCGTGGCGCGAGGTCCTGCAAGGTCACGGTGGACGCCTCGCGCGGATCGATGAGCGTCTCGCGGCTCAACAAGCGGCTCTCGAATCCCCCGGCGCCGTTGTAGAACTCGGCCAGGTATTCTCGCCAGGCGACGCTCCCCGCCGCGATCTCATCCAGCGAGTCCTCCATCTCGGCCGTAAACCCGGTGTCGACGAGGTCGGGGAAATGGTGCTCCAGAAGAACGGTGACGGCGAACGCGATATACGTCGGCACCAGCTGCTTGTTCTGTCGCTCCGCGTATCCCCGGTCGAGGATCGTCGAGATGATGGAGGCGTACGTCGAAGGGCGGCCGATCCCGTCCGACTCCAGCTCCTTCACGAGCGTCGCCTCGGTGTAGCGGGCCGGGGGCTTCGTCTCGTGTCCCAAGCTCTCGAGCTCCTCGCACGCCAGTGGCTGCCCTTCCGAGAGGGGCGGGAGGACGATCTCCTGGTCCCCGAGCGCCGCATCCGGGTCGTCCGATCCCTCGACGTAGGCGCGGTAGAACCCCGCGAACTCGATCACCTTCCCGGTCGCGCGGAACGACGCCTCGGCGGCCGTGATGTGGACCGTCAGATGAAGCTGTCTGACGTCCGCCATCTGCGTCGCGACCGTCCTCTTCCAGATCAGGGCGTACAGCGCCTTGCGTCGACCGGTGAGACCGAGCTCGGCCGCGGTCGGCATCTCCGTACCCGACGGACGGATCGCTTCGTGAGCTTCCTGGGCCCCCTTGCTCCGGGTACGGTAGCGCCGGATTTCTTCGCTCAGGAACTCCGGCCCATAGCTCGATCGTACCCGATCCCGGATCGCGACGATGGCCTGCTCGGACAGGTTGACGGAGTCCGTGCGCATATACGTGATGAATCCGTCTTCGTACAGTCCCTGGGCGATCCGCATCGTCTCGCGGGCACCGAGGTTCAGCTTCCTGTTGGCCTCCTGCTGCAGGCTGGCGGTGGTGAATGGCGGATATGGGCTACGCGTCGAGCGCTTTTCCTCGATGGTCGCGACGCGGAACGACTCATCCGCGAGTCGATCGCGGAGCGCGTCGGCCGCCGCCTCGTCGAGGTGCGTGACATCGCGACCCGTCTTGAGGGTCCCGGTCCGCTCGTCGAAGTCCCGCCCGGTAGCGATCGACACTCCATCGAGCGCAACGAGATCGGCGGTAAAGGCGTGGCCATCGGTCTCGAGATGGGCCCGCAGATCCCAGTATTCCGAGTTCCTGAACGCACGGCGCTCGCGCTCGCGCTCCACGAGCAACCGGACGGCGACCGACTGGACGCGACCGGCCGACAGACCCGGCTTGATCTTCTTCCACAGGAGAGGCGAGAGCTTGAACCCGACCAGCCGGTCGAGAATCCGCCGGGCCTGCTGGGCCTCGACGCGCTTCAGATCGAGCTCGCCGGGGTGAGCGAGCGCCTCGGCGACGGCCGTTCGCGTGATCTCGTTGAACGAGATGCGGCGCACGCGATCCCGGTCCCCGCTCCCCAACCCGAGCACCTCGGCGATATGGTAGGCGATCGCCTCCCCCTCACGGTCCGGGTCGGTCGCCAGCAGGATCATGTCGGAGGCCCTGGCAGCGGCCTTGAGCTTCTTGAGGATGGGGCCCTTCCCGTCGATGGTGACGTACTCGGGCTCGAAGCCGGCTTCGATATCGACGCCCAGGCCGCTGCGGGGCAGGTCACGCACGTGGCCGACCGAGGCTTCGACCCGGTATCCGTCACCGAGGTATGACTCCAGCGTCTTCGCCTTCGCGGGCGACTCCACGATCACCAGATTCTTCACTGCGTCTCGAATCCCTCCATCTCCAGCCTTTCGTTCGGCCATCGGACGCCCTCGCCCGGCGAGCCCGCTTGGGTACCGCTGAGTCGTACGAGTCGTTCCACCACCGCCTGCGCCACGTCGTGCGGCGCCCGGCCGTCGGTGTCGACCGCGATCTCCGCTCGCGCGTAGCCGGACTTCCGGGCATCGAGCAGCGCGCTCAGCCGCTCCAGCGCGGCGGGTCCATGCACCAGCGGTCTGGTCTCGCCGCTCCCGTCGAGGCGCGTCGCCGCGGTTACAGGCGCTACTCGCAACCAAACCCGTACGCAACCCCGCCACCCGAGCGTGACGTCCGCTCTCGACATCCAGCCGCCACCCGTCGCCACCACCAACCCGGTCCTTCGGGCCAGCTCGGCGGTGGCGATTCCCCCTCGGAACCGAAGATGTCGGAGATCGTCTCACCGGCGCGCAGCTCGATCAGCCGGTCGAGATCGATGAACGCGTACCTCAGGCGGCGAGCCACCAGCGGACCGACGGTGCTCTTCCCGCTGCCTGAGAGACCGACCAGCCACACGGCGGTCCCGGACGGAGCCGGCTCAGGGGCCGTCATCCCCGGCGATCCTGCAGAGGTAGCGCTCGAAGTTGCCGCGGAGGTCCCGGAGCGAATCGCCCCCGAACTTCTCGATCCATGCGTCGGCAAGCACGAGCGCCACCATGGCCTCTCCTACGACTCCCGCCGCGGGGACCGCGCATACGTCGCTGCGCTCCTGGATCGCCTTCGCCGGCTGGCGGGTCTCGACGTCGACGCTGTCCAGCGGCCTGCGAAGCGAGCTCAGCGGCTTCATGGCCACCCGCGCGACGAGTGGCTCACCGGTCGTGATGCCTCCCTCGAGTCCGCCCGCGTTGTTCCTTCTCCGGCGGTATCCACCGGTCTCACGCCGCTCCGGCTCCCGGTCTATCTCGTCGTGCACCTCCGATCCACGCAGGCCCGCGACGCCGAACCCGAGACCGATCTCGACCCCCTTCATCGCGTGGATGGACATGAGAACGCCCGCGATCCGCCCGCCCAGTCTCGTCTCCCAGGTGACGTGGCTTCCCAGGCCGACCGGCAGACCCCGGGCCACGACTTCGAAGACGCCCCCGAGGGAGTCGCCCGCCCGCCGGGCCGCATCGATGGCCGAGACCATGGCGGCGCTCGCGTCCGGATCGAGACACCGGACGGCCGATCGGTCGGCCGCCTCGTTCAGATCGGCGGGCAGCTCCGACGGGACCGGCGCCGCGACCGGGCCGATCCGCACCACGTGACTCTCGACTCTGACCCCGAACTCGTCGAGCAGCCGCTTGGCGACCGCTCCCGCGGCGACACGAGCCGCCGTTTCGCGCGCGCTGGCCCGTTCGAGGATGTCCCTCGCATCGCGTCGGTCGTACTTGATCATCCCCACCAGGTCCGCGTGACCCGGCCGGGGCAGCACCACCCGGCGCAACGCATCGGAATCCTCCGTCTCGGCCGGCGCGACCGACATGGCCGTCCGCCAGTTCTTGAAATCCCGGTTGGGGATACGAATCCCGATCGGGGCCCCGATCGTCTCGCCGAGGCGCACCCCGGCGAACAGCTCCCCGAGGTCGTGCTCGATGCGCATGCGGCCGCCACGCCCGTGCCCCCCCTGGCGACGCGCGAGCTCGCCCGCGACGTGCTCGGCCCGCAGTCTCAGCCCGGCCGGTACGCCCTCGAGGACGGCGACGATCGCCTCGCCGTGGGATTCGCCCGCCGTCGTGAGTCTCAAGCTCCGTAGCACGTGGTCGTCGCCCCCGGGTCGGTGCCACCGCACGGGGCGTCCCGGCTACGCCGCGGCCCCGACAAAAAAAAAGGCCCGGCTGTGCAGCCGGGCCCGAAAACTGAGGTGGTGCTCGCTATCGTACAAGCACGCCCTTCGTTTTAGCGTGAGTCGTCCGCTCCCCGCGGGAAGACGATGTGCGGAGTCACGAGAATGATCAGATCCTGCTTGATCTCGTTCTCCTTGGTGGTCCGGAAGAGCTTCCCGAGCAGCGGGATGTTCATCAGACCGGGGATGCCGCTCTCGCTTCGGCTCACCTCGCTCAGCGTGAGACCGCCGATCACGGCCGTCTCGCCATCATCGAGCAGCAGACGGGTCTGGCCGATCTGCTTCTCGAAGATGAACCCGACGTCGGAGAGGCCGACCTGGAGACCCGAACGCTCCGCGGACAGGTCAAGCAGGATCTGGTTGTTGTTGGTCACGTGCGGCGTCACATCGAGGATGATACCGGTGTCCTCGAACTGCACGTTGACCGTGGCCT
>Ga0302046_10004747_pt1 | contig 12053 bp, 9 predicted proteins | sample RVTome_11_FD_200261 | JGI IMG/M metagenome (GOLD analysis project Ga0302046, IMG submission 200261) | Soil microbial communities from uranium-contaminated site in the Upper Colorado River Basin, Wyoming, United States - RVT147D111 (version 2) ... | reverse complement strand
TCGGCATCTACGACCGCTTCTTCGATCTCGGCGGCCATTCCCTCAAGGCCATGCGGGTGCTTTCCCGCGTCCGCGAGGCCTTCCAGGTCGACCTGCCGGTGCGCGCGCTGCTCGAGGCGCCGACGATCGCCGGCCTCGAGGAGGCCATCGCGCGCGCGCTCATGGAGGAAGCGGGCGAGGAGGCGGTCGCGGAGATCCTGGCGGAGATGGAGTGAAGAGGCGTAGGGCAGGCTCCGCCTGCCGATTCCTACGAAAGGACGAAGGGCTATGAGCGGAGAATGCAAGCCACCCCACCGGACGACGATTTCTCACGCCGAGACGCTGGACGAGATCGCCGAATACTGGGACACTCACAGCCTGGCCGACCACTGGGACCAGACCCGCGAGGTTGAATTCAAGGTTCGAGCCCAGCGTCGTCGTCGGCTCGATCCACAGCCCCCAACGAGAGAGACGACGCCATGCACCTGACCCCCGAGCTCCTGACGCAGATCCTGCTCCGCCAGGGGGTGCTGAGCAAGCCGCAGGCCGAGCAAATCCAGAAGGAAGTGCGGATGATGCCGCGCCACCTGCGCTCGGCGAGCGCCTACGCCCAGAAGTCGGTGGCCTACGACCTGATCCAGCGCCTCGGCTTCAAGAACGAGAGCGCGGGCAACGGCGCCGCGATCGACGAGTACGCCATCGGCGCGGCGATCGCCCGCGACGCCAAGCGGGACTTCGTGCGCATCGACCCCCTGGCGCTCGACGCCGACCTCATCGAGTCGCAGATCTCGCGCCCCTTCGCGCGCCGCCACCGCATGATCCCGCTGGCGGTGGCCAACGGCGTGCTGCGGGTGGCCTGCGCCAACCCCTACGACATCGAGGGCCTCGATTCGTTCAAGCGCATCGCCGGGCGCCAGCTCGAGATCGTGGTGGCCTCGGAGCCGGAGATCTTGAAGGCGCTGACCGAGTTCTACGGCCTGCGCCACTCGGTGAAGAAGGCCGAGCGCGACCTGACCGCCGGCATCGACCTCGGCAACCTCGAGCAGCTCGTGCGGATGAAGAACGAGGCCGAGATCGAGTCGAGCGACCAGCACGTCATCAACGCCGTGGAGTTCATGCTCCAGCACGCCTACGACTCGCGGGCCTCCGACATCCACATCGAGCCCAAGCGCGAGCAGAGCCTCATCCGCTTCCGCATCGACGGCGTGCTCCACGACATCCAGCGGCTGCCGAAGGTGGTGCACCAGGCGGTGGTCAACCGCATCAAGACGATGTCGCGCCTCGACATCGCAGAGCGCCGCAAGCCCCAGGACGGACGGGTGAAGACGGTGCGCGCGGACCGCGAGATCGAGCTGCGCGTCTCGACCCTGCCGGTGGCCTTCGGCGAGAAGCTGGTGCTGCGCATCTTCGACCCCGGAGTGCTGCTCCAGGACCTGACGGGCCTCGGCTTCTACCCCGAGGAGCTCGACGTCTTCTCGGGCTTCATCACCCGGCCGCACGGCATCATCCTGGTCACCGGCCCCACCGGCTCGGGCAAGACGACGACGCTCTACTCGGCATTGAAGACCATCGCCACGCCGGAGCAGAACATCACCACCATCGAGGACCCGATCGAGCTCGTCTACGACATCTTCAACCAGACGGCGATCAACCCGAAGATCGGCATCACCTTCGCCGCGGCCCTGCGCCACATCCTGCGCCAGGACCCGGACATCATCATGATCGGCGAGATCCGCGACGCCGAGACGGCGCAGTACGCCGTCCAGGCGGCCCTGACGGGTCACCTGGTCTTCTCGACGCTGCACACCAACGACGCTCCGTCGTCCATCACCCGTCTCTCGGACCTCGGGGTCGAGCCCTTCCTGATCAGCTCGACGCTGATCGGCGCCATGGCCCAGCGCCTGGTGCGGCGGATCTGCCCGCAGTGCATGACCGAGCGTTTCCTGGAGCGCGACGAGGCCGAGACCCTGCGGCTTTCGGTGCCGGCTGGCAAGCGGATCAAGGTCCGCGAGGGCGAAGGCTGCCACGATTGCCGCGGCACGGGCTATTTCGGCCGCAGCGGAATTTTCGAGATCCTGCCCATCGAGCAGAAGATGAAAGAGCTCATCATCGACGGCGCCGACGCGCCCAAGATCAAGCGCGAGGCCGTCACCAGCGGCATGCGCACGCTGCGGCAATCGGCGTTGCGCAAGCTGGCCGACGGGGTCACCACCTTCGAAGAGGTGATCCGCGTTACGGCTATCTGACGCATGACGCACGCACGCGAAGCGACACGCGATCGGGTCACCGAGCTCCTGCTGCGATGGTCCGAAGGCGACCGCGACGCCAGCGAGGCCCTAATGCCTCTCGTCTACGACAGCTTGCGACGGATCGCCGCCGGCTACTTCCGGCGCGAACGTGCCGACCACACCCTGCAAGCCACGGCGATCGTCAACGAGGCCTACATCGAGCTCGTCGGGCAAAGCGGGATCCGCTGGCAGAGCCGCGCCCACTTCATCGGCTTCTTCGCGCGCGTGATGCGCCGCGTGCTGGTAGATTACGCGCGCGAGCGAAACTACGCCAAGCGGGGCGGCAAGCTGCGCAAAGTCACCCTCGCCGAGGCCGCGGCCCTGGCGACCGCGAAGACGCCCGACCTGATGGCCCTCGACGACGCGCTCTCCTCCCTCGCCGAAATCGATCCCCGCAAGGCGTCGCTGGTGGAGCTGCGGTTCTTCGGCGGATTGACGAACGAGGAAGCGGCGCAGGTGCTGGGCGTCTCGCGGGCGACGGCGATCCGCGAGTGGCAGCGCGCCCGCGCCTGGCTTTACCGGGAGCTGTCCCCCTCGGCGTGATGAACGCGCAACGCTGGCGGCAGGTCGACCGGGTGCTCGAGGCGGCCCTCGAGCTTTCGACAGCGGAGCGTCCGCCCTATCTCGACGCCGCCTGCGGCGGCGACGCCGAGCTACGCCGCGAGGTGGAGCAACTGCTGCGCGCCGAGGAGGACGCGCGCAGCTTCCTCGAGACGCCGCCGAGCGACGAGGTCGTCGCCGAGGCGCTCAAAGGTCCCCAGGAGGGCCGGCGGGTGGGCGCCTACCGGCTGCTGAGGCGGATCGGCGAGGGCGGCATGAGCACCGTCTACCTGGCGCGGCGCGACGACGACCAGTACCGCCGCGAGGTGGCCGTGAAGCTGTTGCGGCGAGGCTTCGAGACGCCGGAGCTGCTCCACCGCTTCCGCACCGAACGGCAGATCCTGGCGGGCCTCGAGCACCCCTCGATCGCCCGCCTCTACGACGGCGGCACCGACGAGGACGGATGTCCCTTCCTGGTGATGGAATTCGTCCGCGGGCTGCCGATCGACCTCTACTGCGACCGCGAGCGGCTGCCGGTGGACGCGCGGCTGCGGCTCTTCCAGGAGGTCTGCGCCGCGGTCCGGCACGCGCACCAGAACCTGCTGGTCCACCGCGACCTCAAGCCCGCCAACATCCTGGTGGCCTCGGAAGGCGAGGTGAAGCTCCTCGACTTCGGCATCGCCAAGCACCTCGACGCCGGCAAGCAGGGTACCGAGAGCCTCCACACCCGCACCGGATTGCGGCCGATGACGCCCAGCTACGCCAGCCCGGAGCAGGTGCGCGGCGCGGCGATCACCACGGCGACGGACGTCTACGCGCTCGGCGTGCTGCTCTACGGCCTGCTCTGCGGCCGCGGCCCCTACCAGCTCGCCGAGGATCTCGCCCACGAGCTCGAGCGGGCGATCCTGGAGCAGGAGCCTCAGCGCCCGAGCGACGCCCTGGGACGCGCCGGCGAGCCGAGCGCCGAGGCGATCGCCAGGGCGCGCGACACGACGCCGCGGGAGCTGGCACGGCGCCTCGAGGGCGACCTCGACACGATCGTTCTCACGGCGCTGCGCAAGCAGCCGGAGCGGCGCTACGGCTCGGCCCAGGAGCTCGCCGACGACGTGGAGCGGCACTTGACCGCGCGGCCGGTGGCGGCACGCCCGGACACGGTGGCCTACCGCGTCGGCAAGTTCGTGCGCCGCAACACTCTGGCGGTCGTCGCCGCCTGCGCCCTGCTGAGCGTGCTCGTCGCATTCTCCGTGGTGACCCACCGGCAGTCGGTTCGCATCGGGCGGGAGCGGGACATCGCGCAGCACGAGCGCCAGCAAGCGCAGCAGGTCTCCGACTTCCTCTTGAAGCTCTTCGAGCGCTCGGACCCGACCGACGCCGACCGCGCCGACCTGACTTTGCGCCAGGTGCTCGACCGCGGCGTCGCCGAGATCGACGACCTTGCCGATCAGCCCGAGCTCCAGTCCGCCTATATGACGGTGCTGGGCAAGGTGTACCGCGGCCTCGGACTTTTCGACGTCGCCGCCGGTCTGCTCGAACGGGCCGTGGAGCAACGGCGCGACCTTTCCGGCGGCGACCACGTGGAGGTGGCCGCGAGCCTCAACGAGCTCGCCAGCCTTTACCAGGACCAGGGCGACTACGAGCGGGCCGAGACCATCTTCCGCGAGGCCCTGGCCATTCGCCGCCGGCTGCTCGGCGTTTCCCACCCCGAGGTGGCGCAGTCGCTCAACAACCTGGCGCTGCTGAGGTACGTCCAGGGCGATCACGAAAGCGCCGAGACGCACCTGAGGGAAGCGCTGGAGATGACGCGCGAGCTCTCCGCCGGCGAGGCGAGCCACGATGTCCTGGCGGCGGCCGCCAACCTGGCGCTGGTGCTCCACGAGAAAGGCGACTACGAGGAGGCCGAGCCGCTGTACCGGGAGATCCTGGAACGTCGCCGGCGACTCGGTGCCGAGAGCTACGACCTCGCCGTGAGCCTCAACAACCTGGCCATGCTGCTCCTGGACCAGGGCGCCCTCGAGAGCGCCGAGCCGCTCTTCCAGGAATCGCTGGCGCTCCGGCGCCGGCTCTTCGGCGACGAGCACCCGCACGTGGCGCTCGCCCTCTACAACCTCGGGCTGCTGCGCCACGAAGAGGGCGACTACGAGGCCGCCGAGCGTCTCCTCGCCGATGCCCTCGCCCTCGGCCGCGAGCTCCAGGGCGAGGATCACCCGCGGGTGGCGAACACGCTGACCAGCCTCGCCCGCCTCCATCTCGCCACCGGCAGGGTCGAGAGCGCCGAACGGCTCAGCCGCCAGGCCCTCGACGTCTACCGCCGGAAGCTCCCGCCCGTACACTTTCGCACCGCTTACGCGGAGACCGTGCTCGGGGGATGCCTCACCGAGCTCGGCCGCATGGAGGAGGCCGAAGCCCTCCTCGCGGGCAGCTACCCGGTGCTGGAGAAACAGCTCAGCCGCCGTGAGCCGATGACGCGCGACGCGCTCGCGCTGATGGCGCGCCACCGCGCGGTCAAAACTGGAAATAGATGAAAGGCGCGGCGCGCATCGGCACGAAGGCCAGCGCCAGCGCCGTGGCCACGCCGTAGGCGGGCGCGAAGAGCCCGTCCGGCACCGCGGCCACGAGCCGCTCGAGCGGCATGCGGCTCGCCAGAGCGTGGACGGCGGCCAGCGCCGCGAAGAGCGCGAGGAGCCACGGCTCGAGCGCCAGCGTTCCGGCGGCGTCGAAGAGCACGAACGCCTTCAGGAGCACCGCGGCGTCGCCGAAGCTCTGGGCGCGGAAGAAGATCCAGGCGCAGCAGACGGCGTAGAACGTCGCCGCGGTCCCGAGGAGCCGCAGCGTCCGACAAGTCTGACCTGTCCGACCTGTCCGACCCGTCCGACGGATCCACTCCTTGTGCGCCACGAGGCCAAGGCCGTGGAGCGCCCCCCAGGCCACGAAGGTCCAGGCCGCTCCGTGCCAGAGACCGCCGAGCAGCATCGTCAGCAGGAGGTTGCGGTAGGTGAAGAGCCGCGTTCCGCGGCTGCCGCCGAGGGGGATAAAAAGGTAATCGCGAAGCCAGCTCGAAAGGCTGATATGCCAGCGGCGCCAGAAGTCCGTCAGGCTCGAGGCCAGGTAGGGAAAGTTGAAATTGGGGCCGAGATCGTAGCCGAGGAGCCCGGCACAGGCGATCGCCATGTCGGTATAGCCCGAGAAGTCGCAGTAGATCTGCACCGCGTAGAGCAGCACCGCGATCCACACCGCTGCCGCCGCGTAGAGCTCCGGCCGGGCGAACACTCTGTCGACGTAGGGAGCCACGGCGTCGGCGACGCAGGCCTTCTTCACGAAGCCGGCGAGGAAGAGCGCCAGGTATCGGCGCTTGTCGATCGCCGCCCAGCGCGGACGCCGCGCGAGCTGCGGCAGGAAATGGGCGGCGCGCACGATCGGTCCCGCCACGAGCTGCGGGAAGAAGCTCACGAAGAGGGCGAAGTCGGCGAAGCTCGTCAGCGGCACGAGCTTGCCGCGGTAGACGTCGATCGTGTAGCTCATCGTCTGGAAGGTGAAGAAGCTGATGCCGACGGGCAGCACGATCGCCAGGGCGCGGTCGCCGATCTCCGCCCCGAAGGGCCGCAACAGGAGCGCCGCCGATTCGACGAAGAAGTTGAAGTACTTGAAGGCGGCGAGCATCCCCAGGTTGACGGTCAGGCTGGCGATCAACCAACCCTTGCGCGCCGACGAGGACGGCGTGCGCTCCATGGCGAGGGCGGCCGCGAAATCGACGGCGGTGGAAGCCAGGATGAGCGACAGGAAGCGCCAGTCCCAGGCGGCGTAGAAGAGGTAGCTCGCGGCGAGCAGCACGAGCTTGCGGCGACGGTCGTCGCGCGTCGACCAGGCGAGGCCGAAGACGGCGGCGAAGAAGACGAGGAAGAGGGGCTGGGTGAAGAGCATGGCCTCAGCGTCCCAGCGCCGCGAGACGGTCGGGCTCCTCGTCGAGGACCTCGGCGGCGAAGCGCGCCGCCAGCAGACGGGTGAAGCGCTCGGCGCCTTCCTGCGTCAGGTGCTCGTGGTCGAAGCGCTGGTCGACGGCGAAGAGCTCGCCGTAGTCCCGCGGGCGGTTGAAGGCCAGCAGCGCCGGCACGTGCTCGGCCAGCCGCGGCACGGCGCGCGGCGACGGCGGCACGAGGTGGACGCTCCGGCGGCCGACGCGGCGGATCATCGCCACCTGGGCGCGCACGGCGGCGACGTCGGCGGGCGAGGCCGCGACGCCGGCGCCATCCTCCAGCCGCCGTATGGCCTCGCGGTAGTCGTCCGGGTGGTCGAGGAAGTGCTTCCGGAGGGGGTTGTAGCGGTACGAGCTCTCGGTGTAGGGCTTGAAGCCCTGCCAACGCTCGAGGTCCGGCGACGTTTGCCCCGCCGTCCTCGCAAGAGAACGGACGGCATCAGGCCCGCGGCCGAGGGCCAGAAGACGCGCCGCGAAGTGAAGAAGGTGGGTCGAAGCGAGATCCGCGCGCGCGGCGAGGGGCGCTTCGAGCGCCGCGGTCGAGCGCAGCGCCGACCAGGTCTCGGCGGCGTCGTGCCAAAAGACAGCCCGGCGCTTGAAACGGTTCTCGTTCTCGAGGACCGGATCCCAGCCCTCGAGCTCGACGACGACCCAGCGAAGGCGCGCAGGCTCCGAGGCGAGCATCCGGCGCATGAGAGCGTTCGCCTCGTGGGCCTCCATGCCGGCGACGCCGAAATTGAACGACCGCAAGGGCCGCCCCCGCGCCGCCAGCTCGGCGTCGAACACCGGTGGCACCACGCCGCGCTCGATCCGGCTCGAGCCCACGAAGATGACGTCGTATTCGTCCCCATGGACCGCGAAGTGCCGGAGCTTGTCTTCGAGGGTCCCCATTTCCGGGAACCCGGCTTGCCGACCCACGAGCGCCGCCGTCAGACCCCAGCACAGGAGAAACAGCCCCCAACGGGCGATCCCACGGCGTGTCGGCGGCGAGGCAAAGGGCATGAGCCGCGATCCGTCCGGCGAAAGCGGCCGGGGAGAGCGCTCTGCTCCCCCAGCCGCGTCACGGTCGGTCGGTCAGCAATTGCTCCTACAGGCTTCGAACTCGACCTGGCACTGTTCCAGGCACGGCGGATTGAAGAAGCCACAGGCCTGCTTGCAGGCCTGCCTCTGCTCGAAGCAGTCGGCCATGCAGCAGGCGCCGGCATCGACCCTGTCGGGGTCCATCGCCAACAGGTCTTCGGACGTGAGCTCCTGCTCGTCCTGAGCCTCGTCGTCGATTTGCTGAGGATGGTCGGCCGGGGCCGCCGGCGCGAGCTCGGTGACCTCGCCGGCGCTCGCCCAGGCGAGACCGGCGGAGACGAGGAGGAGGGCGATCAGGGTACGTAGAGTCGCTTTCATCGTTGGGCTCCTTGGTGAGACGTGAACGGTTCTTCGGTCGTCGCGCTGGCCGCGGCCGCGGACGTCCGGGCTCAGCACGTAATGCGGGATCAGGGGGTCGGATAGGATCAGCCGGCCGATGCTGACGCGCAAGCTCTTCATCCTGTGGGTCCTCTATTTCGTCCAGGGCATGCCCTTCGGCTTCCAGGTCACGGCCCTGCCGGTCTACCTGCGTTCGGAGGGCGTCTCGCTCACCGGCATCGGGCTGGCGACGGCGCTCGCCCTCCCGTGGGTCCTCAAGTTGGCGTGGGGGCCGCCCGTCGACCGCTTCGGGTCGCGGCGGCTGGGCCGCCGGCGCTCGTGGATCCTGCCGCTGCAGGCCGCCCTCGCCGCCTCCTGCGTGGCGGCGGCGTACGTCCCGGCCGAGGGCGGCGTGCGGCTGCTGCTCCTGGCCGTGCTGTTCATGAACCTCTTCGCCGCCACCATGGACGTGGCCGTCGACGGTCTGGCCGTGGACCTGCTCGAGCCCGGGGAGCTGGGCTACGGCAACATCGCCCAGGTGGTGGGCTACAAGCTCGGCATGCTCACCGGCGGCGGGCTGCTGGTGTGGGCCAGCGAGTCGATCGGCCGGCAGGGGCTGTTTTTCGCCATGGCCGGCCTGACGCTGCTGGCCCTCGCGGTGACCGCCGGCTACCGCGAACGGCCGCCGGAGGGCGCGCGCGCCACCGCCGCGCCGACGTCGATGCGAGCGGTGCTGCTGGCGCTGGGGCAGGCCGTGCGCCTGCCCGGCACCGCCTGGTTGTTCGTCTTCATCGCCACCTACAAGCTCGGCGAGACGCTGGCCGACACCATGTTCCGGCCCTTCCTCGTCGACGCCGACTACGATGCCGGCGACATCGGCCTGTGGCTCGGCACCTGGGGCGTGGCGTTCTCGATCGCCGGCTCGCTGCTCGGCGGCATACTGGCCAGCCGCATGGACCTGCTCGGCGCGGTGGCGCTGACCGCCGCGCTGCGCGCCCTGGCGGTGGGCGGCGAATGGTGGCTGTCGCTGGTCGAGCCGACCCTGCCGCGGATGGCGGCGGTGGTCAGCGCCGAGCAGCTCTTCGGCGGCGCCCTGACGACGGCGCTCTTCGCCTACATGATGTCGCGGGTCGACCGCCGCATCGGCGCCACCCACTTCACCCTGCTCGCCACCGTCGAGGTGCTCGGCAAGCTGGCGGCGTCGTGGGCCTCGGGTTTCATCACCGACGCCACCAGCTATCCGACGCTCTTCGGGCTCGCCACGGTCCTGGCGGTGGCGTTCCTGGCGCTCTTGGTGCCGCTGCGGCGCTCCGTGGAAGGGCAGTCACTCGTGATATAGTGCATTCGAGTGCATGATTCCTCAGACCCAGGAGGCATCTGGATGGACTTGAATGCGATCGTCGAAGATCAGAACCCGTGGTGGCGTGAGCCCACTCGGCGTACCGCAGGCAGATTCCCTGTTCGCCGCGATCTGCAAGGGGTGCTGCTCGAGCATGTTCTCGACCTGGAAGACCGTCGAGCGACGGTGGTCCTCGGCCCTCGTCAGGTAGGCAAGACCACCCTGGTCTTGCAGACCGCGGACGACCTTCTCGATCGAGGCTGGCCCCCTCACAACCTGACCTACTTCGACTTCTCGGACGACCGGATCCTCCAGCCGGTCACGGCGCGCCAGGTCGTCGATGCGCACCCCGTCGGCTTCGACGGCGAACAGCCGAGAGCGCTCCTCCTCGACGAGATCCACCTGGCGCCGAACTGGCCGAGCTGGCTCAAACAGGCCGTCGACCGAGGGGGCGGACGCGACCGCATCGTAGTGACCGATTCGGCTGCCAGCCTGCTCCGGGAAGCCGGGCGAGAATCGGGACAGGGACGCTGGGACGAGCACCGGCTCGAGGGCCTCTCGTTTCGTGAGTTCGCCCGCTTGATGGCCGATGAGGAGGAGTCCGTCGAAGAGGCCTGGCGCAGAACGCCCAATCTCCTGGAGCGCTATCTCGCGACCGGAGGATTTCCCGAGCACGTCGCGGCCACCGATCCGCAGTCGGTGCGGCGCCGGCTGCGTAGCGACATCGTCGAGCGAGCGATTCTCCGGGACCTGGCCGGCCACGTGGACCGCGTCGAGCCGGTTCGCGATCTCTTCGTATACCTGGTTCAGGAATCGGGAGCTATCTTCAGTGCCCAGGGCGCGAGCAACGTGCTGGGGCCGGACGTCCGATCGGTCCGCCGGTGGATCAGCCTGCTCGAGGACACGTTCCTCCTCGTATCCCTGCCTAAACACGCCCAGCGGGCCTCTACCGGGCTGAAAAACCCGCAGCCGAAGATCTTCGCCGCCGATCATGGCTTGATCTCGGCGTTCAGCGTGCTGCCCATGCAAGAGCCGGCGCTGCGAGCCCAGGCGTTCGAGGCCGTCGTCTTCCGGCATTTGCGCGACGTGGCTCGAAAGCTGGGTGGAGAGCTGTCGTATTTCCGCCTCCGTCAGGATCTCGAGATCGACTTCGTGCTCGAGACCGCGGAAGAACGGCTGGCGCTCGAGGTGACGGCGGCACGGCAGCTCAAAGCAAAGAAGCTCAACAGATTGCGCAACGCCCACAACGCGCTCAAAGCCGATCGTTCCTTTCTCCTGCACGGTGCGTTGATCGAAGGCGAGCCGGAAGGTTTGACGGCTCTTCCCCTTCAGCGCTTCCTTCTCGATCCTCTCGACAGCTTGACGGGGAACGCACGATGAACGCTCCACACCCTCTGCGACGGCGGGAAGACCTCCACCTGGAATTCAAGTCGGCCGAGGCGCTGGCGCGGCCGGAAGCCATCGGACGCGAGGTCGCTGCAATGCTCAATGCCGATGGCGGAGAGGTCTGGATAGGCATCCGCGAGGAGAATGGGACGGCCGTCGAAGCCCAGTCCATTCCTGATCCCGAGCGCGCCGCCGAATCGCTCCTCGACTCGCTGGTCGATCGGTTGAATCCCAGCCCTTCCCACGCCGAGGTTCAAGTCAAGCCGGTGAAAGTCGAAGACAAGATCGTCCTGCGAATCGACGTCGTGCCATCGTCGAACCGTCAACCTTACGCGCTGATCAAGTCCGGCGGATGGCATTTCCCGAGACGCATCGGTAACAGGATCCGTGCCATGTCGCGGGAGGAGGTCTTCAACCGCGAGCCTGAGGCGGACCTCGAGGACGCGAGCCGGAGGATCCGGGAGGAGCGGGAGAGGATCCAGGAAGCCGGACGTGACTCGATGTGCCTACTTCTAGAGCCGGCTTGCGAGGTCGCGATCGACGTCTCCGCTCTCGCTGACGAGCTCCGCAACGACCTGCTGAACAATCCCGCCAGGATCGGCTTTCGCCGCATCGACTGGCATTTCGCGCAGGCTTCGGAGGCTCCACGGCTGGGGAAAGAGCGGGTTCAATGGGGATGGGGATTCCCGGAACCCGCCTACCGCGCCGAGGTGCGCGCCCACGGCGCAATGCTCTTCGAGTGCGCGCTCGGAGCCCTGCACTGGAAAGGGGAAGAGCGCGAAATATGGCCGCTTTGCCTCCTGGAGTATCCGATTTCGGCTTTTCGCTTGGCTCGATTGATCTTGCAGAAGCCGGCGACCGACGAAACACCGATTATCGCGGATATGGCGTTCTTCGGAATCCGCGGCTGGAAGCTGCGACAAGGCTCGCCTCTGGACGGCTCTTTGTTCCGGATACACGAAGCCGTCGAGTATCCCGAGCCCGACCAGGACCTCACCTGGGCCAAGCCGCTCGTCTTCCCCTTCACGGAGATCCGGGAGACGCCCGACCGCTGCGGCTTCCGTCTCGTGAGGCGGGTCTACGAAGCCTTCGGGCTGCCCGAGACGGCGATCCCTCGCGAGTACGACCGCGAAAGCGGCCGCCTCGTCCTGCC
>Ga0302046_10004746_pt1 | contig 12053 bp, 9 predicted proteins | sample RVTome_11_FD_200261 | JGI IMG/M metagenome (GOLD analysis project Ga0302046, IMG submission 200261) | Soil microbial communities from uranium-contaminated site in the Upper Colorado River Basin, Wyoming, United States - RVT147D111 (version 2) ... | reverse complement strand
CGTCGTGGCAGCTCATGCAGGTGGCGTTCTGGGCCTCGAGGCTCAGCCTGTCGAGCCGCGGCTGGAGCTCTGCGTTCTCCGGGTCTTCCATGTGGGCCTCGGCGGCACCGTGGCAGCTCTCACAACCGCGGTCGGAGCGCATGGCGAAACCGGCGCGGCCGTGATGAGTGCCTCCGAGCTCCTCGGCGAGGACGTCGTGGCAATCGCCGCAGTCGCCCCAGCTCACCGTTACCGCGCCCGGCTCGGCGGGCGCAGGCGCGGCGCGAGCCGTCTCGGGAAGCGCCAGCACCGAACCTGCGACCAGGATCGCCGCCGCGCACGTCACCAATCGAGCTCCACTCATGGCGCCTCCTCCTGTTCTCTACATGACTGAAACCACGCACGTAGCCTGGCGTCTCCGACGCCGCGGGCCAACCCCTGAACGGACGGTCCGAGGTGGATCACGCCGGGGTGGGTGCCCCTAGCCCTACGGGCAGTATCGCACCACCCGTCCGAACCTTCCTGCGCCGCGAGCGGACGTGCTAGAACGGGCATGGCGCCATGACGCGCGCCCCTAGAGGAGGACATCGATGAGACTTCTGGTCAGCCTGCTCACCCTCACCGCCGCAGTCCTGGCGATCGCCCTGCTGGCGACACCGACCCTGGCGCAGGACGGCGCGGACGCGCAGGCCCTGTTCCTCGAGACCCACAAGTGCAACGTCTGCCACTCGGTCGCCGCCGCAGACATCGAGCACAAGAGCGAGAAGACCGCGGGGCCCGATCTCGGCGGCTACGCCACCGACAACAGGGAGGCGCTCGCTCGCTTCCTGCGCAAGGAAGAGGAGCGCGAAGGCGAGGACCACAAGAAGACGTTCAGCGGCACCGACGAGGAGCTGACGGTCATCCTCGACTGGCTCGGCAGCCTCGAGCCGGCGGCCGAGTAACGGCCGAAGCCAACCAGGAAGCACGGCCCGTCCTTCGGGCCCAGGAGGTCGTCCATGACCACTCACTCGATTCGTTTCGCCGCCCTCGCTCTCGTCGCGGTCCCCCTGCTCTTCGTGGCCGCCTCGGCCGCCCAGGAGGAGGCGCAGGCGCTCTTCGTCGACACCTACAAGTGCACCATGTGCCACTCGGTCGAGTCGGCCGGCGTGGCCGCCAAGAGCGAGAAGACCTTCTCCGGCGATCTCGGCGGCTTCGCGACCGACGACCCGGAGGCCTTGGCGCGCTACCTGCGCAAGGAGGAGCCGCGCGACGGCGAGGAGCACAAGAAGACCTACTCGGGGACCGACGAGGACCTGCAGCTGATCCTCGACTGGCTCTCGAGCCTCGAGCCCGTCGCCGAGGGCTAGCCCTTGCGATCCTTTCGGGGCCTCGGCCCCGGCGAAACCGGCTCCTCCCGTTCGGCGGCCCGGCCGGACGCCGAGCGACCGGTCCACCAGGCCGGATCCATGGGATAGACCAGCGGGTCGAAGATGACCGCGTAGAAGTGCCAGACGAGGATGGCCAGCGTGGCGAGGATCGCCTCGTAGAGGTGGATCACGGTGGCCAGGTCGGTGACCCACTTCGGCCCCCAGGAAAGCGCCCAGCTCTCGAACCAGAGCACGAACCCGCTCGCCGCCATCACCACCGTGCCCCAGACCACCGCCAGGTACTCCATCTTCTCGCCGTAGCCGACCCAGGGGCTGCGCGGCGGATGCGGCTCGCGCCCCGCCAGGTAGCCCAGCTTGGCCTTGAGCTCGGCCCAGTCCACGCGGCCGGGCCACATCCGGCGGATGCACGCGCGCGCCTCGCTGCTGACCGCCAGGTGGAGGAGGTGCGCCGCCGCCGCCGCGAGCATGACGACCGCGGCGATCCGGTGCACCAGGCCGCGCAGACCCAGCTGGTCCTCCCACTGCAGGAGCGGGCGTGCCCAGAGGGCCTCCGGGTACTTGAGGGCAAAGCCGGTGTAGACCAGGACGATGAAGCTCAGGGCCAGGAAGCCGTGCGTCCATCGGAATGCGAGCGACATCCTCGGGCGGCCCCCGACGGCCGGCGGCGGCGCTGCGACGCGGGCGCCCCGTCCCTTCCGATAGAGGTCCAGGCCGTTGTGCAGCAGCATCCCTCCGATGGTGAGGCCGATGAGCCAGAGGTAGATCCGCCGCACCCAGGTGACCGCCACGTGCTCCTTGACGTCGGGGAGCACGTGGACCGGGCCGATGGCGAACCGCGTCCCCGCTCCCGGGTGGCAGCTGCCGCAGGTCGCCGCGAGGTTCTCCTCGTGGACGTGGGAACGCGGGTCGGTCGACGGCAGGATGTCGTGGACGCCGTGGCAGGAGGCGCAGTTGGCCGTATCGACCGCGCCCGCTCGCGTCGCCAGACCGTGGTAGCTGTCCTCGTAGGCCGGCACGGCGTTCGGATCGATGCCGAAGCGCTCCGCCATGCGCAGGGAGCCGTGGCACCGGCCGCAGGTCTGCTTCGGCAGGTTGGTGGCGAAGACCGGCGAGCCGCGCTCGGCCGGCGACAGGATCCTGTGCTCGCCGTGGCAGTCGACGCACGAGGGCGCGTCGCCGATGCCATGGGCGAGGGCCTGGCCGTGGATGCTCTCCGCGTAGGTCGACGCGATCTCTTCGTGACAGTCCCCGCAGGTGCTTCCGACGTTCTGTGGATGGACCCGCGATTCCGGATCGCTGGCGCGGCGGATCTCGTGGCTGCCGTGGCAGGCCGAGCAGTCCGCCCCCTTCTCGCCCCGCGCCAGGGCCTGCGCGTGGACGCTCGCCTCGTACGCCGCCAACGGCAGCACCCGGCGGTAGGAGAACCGCTCGGCGAGCTCCGGGTCGGCATGGCAGCGTCCGCAGGTCCGGGGCAGCTGCAGAGGATGGACGAGGGAGGAAGGGCTCGTCGCCGGCGCCAGGGCGTGGATGGAGCCGTGACAGCTCTGGCAATCCATCTCGATCCCCAGCTCGGCCAGGTCGTGATGGACGCCGCGCCCCATGGCCTCGACCACGTCGTCATGACAGTCGTCGCAGACCGGCGCCGGGGTTTCGTCCGGATGGAGGTCGAGGTCGATCGCGGCGTGGCACTCGGCGCACTCGAGAAACCCGTGCACCGTCTCCTCGAACCCCGGGATGGGGTCGTGGCAGTCCAGGCAGTCGACGTCCTCGGCCGGCGCCGCCTCCGGCGCCAGCGCCCAGGCGGCGAGAGCGAGCAGGAGGGCCCCGATCCGGTGGCTCGATACGGGTCTGGATGGCATGGCGCCTCCCTCCTGAGTCCTCACGATCCGCCCGTGTACGCCCTCAGGGCTGAGTGCCCTCGTGGCACTCGTGACAGGCCATCTCCTCCCAGAGGTCGTCGATGTCCTCCGGGTGGTCGAAGCGCAGGCCTGGCTCGGCCCCCGCCATCTGGAAGCGCTCGCCGGTGCCCTGGGACAGGATGATGTGGCACGCGTTGCAGTCCCGGGTCAGCACGATGCCCTCCTCGTCGACGTGCTCGCCGTTGTGGCAACGCATGCAACCCACGCTCTCGAAGTGTCCGATGTTGTCCGGGTAGTCGGCCCAGTCGGTCTGCATCTCGGGGAAGATGTTGCTCGCGTAGGCCTCCTGGACGGCCACGATCGCGTCGTCGACCGCCACGCGGTTGGCGGCGTAGAACTCCCGGTGCTCGGCGCGGTAGTACTCGGTGAGATCGTTGGCGATCTGACGCAGCGCCTCGTCCCGGTTCTCGTACTCCTGGGACATCGCCCGCACGGCCTGGCGCTTGATGTAGGGGATCTCGCGGGCTATGCGACCGACCAGCAGCTGGTGGTCGATCGCCCAGTCGGGCGAGCGGAAGATGTGGCTCGGCCGATTGTGGCAGTCCATGCAGTCCATGACGCGGGGCGTCGCGGCAGCGAGCTCCTCCTCCGAGAGCGGCTCGCTCTCGCTCTGGTAGACCGAGACGCGTCCCGTCCTCAGGTCCGTCACCTTCACCCACGGGATGTCCTGGCGCTGCGGGTCGCGCGCCACGTACTCCACCCGCACGCCGATGTTCATGTGCCAGTGGATGCCCTCCTCCTGCCCCGTCTTCGGGTCCCCGCCGCCGGTCTTGATCAGCAGGCTGATCGGCCACTCGGTGTTCTCCTCGTCGTACATCGTGTGGCGGTACTGCGCCTGCTGGGCGCCGAAGGCCTTCTCGGGCCAGTGGCACTGCTCGCAGGTGGCCTGTGCCGGGCGCAGGCTGTGGATCGGTGTCGGGATCGGGCGCGGGTACTTGTCGAAGGCCGCCGCGTAGATCTGGTACATGCCCGAGAGCTTGGACTTCACGTACCAGTCGGCCCCCGGGCCGACGTGGCACTCGGCGCACGAGACCCGGGCGTGGGGAGAGCTCTGGTAGGTCGTGTACTCCGGCTCCATGACCGTGTGGCAGGTGGTGCCGCAGAACTCCACCGACTCGCTGTAGTGGAAGGCCTCGTAGCTGCCCACGGCGCTCACCGCGATGAAGACCGTGGAGGCGAGGAGGAAGACCAGGGCCGCGTTGCGATGGGTGGGCCGGTTGAGGTCGATCAGCGGGAAGCCCTCCCGCGGCTGCTCCCCCTCCCGCTTCCAGCGCCGCCACTTCCTCCACATGCCGACCGGGACGAGGAAGACGCCGAGCAGCAGGAAGGGCGGCAGCACCATGTAGAGGAAGATGCCGAAGTAGGGATTCGAGTCGCCCTCGCCGCCGAGCGACAGCAACCAGAGGCCCAGGAAGGTCAAGAGGGTCACCAGCGCCAGAGCGCCACCGAGCGCGCTCAGCCAGTTGTACGCGAGATAGGGGAGCTTCCTGCGTTGCATGGAACCGGATCCTCTCACGAAGCGGACCGTCGAAACGGCGGCCCGGAGGTCTCGAGGCACCCGTCAGCCGAGGCGCCGGATCACGGCTCCGAGGCCGAGAAGCACCAGGAGCACGAGGCCGAGGAAGACGGCCAGCCCCCGGCGTCGATAGGCCAGCTCGTCGAGGGCAGCGTAGCCCGCCGCGAGGGCCTGACCGGCATGCTCGACCCCCTCCGCGTGCTTCTCGGCGAACCGGCCGCCCTCGGCGGCGTCGAAGGTGTGGACCAGCACCTCGAGCTCGACCTCGGCATCGACGGCCCGATCCAGGGCGGCCTGCGCGGCGCGGGTCTCCACGCCGCCCCGCTGGGCCCGGACGAGCACGCGCTCGGCGCGCGCCGTCAGCACCGAGACCTCGCGGAGGCCTCCCACCAGGGCGGCTGCGGTCTCCAGCCCCGCCGGGGAGTCGGCCAGCAGGGGCTCCGCGGCGTGGCAGTGGGTGCAGCGCGTCACCTCGGCCCGCACGGCCTCGCCGGTGACCGGGTCCTCATGGGTGTAGGTCGTCGCGCCGAGCCGGAACTTGGCGAACAGCCGCCCGAAGCCCGCGCGCGGTGCGGACGCCTGCTCGGAGCCTCCGGGCTGGACATGGGGAGGGAGCTGCGGCGCCCGGTGGACCAGCCAGTCGAAGAGCTCCAGCCTGTGGAGTCCCGCGTTGCGCCCTTGCGTCAGCAGCTGGTCGCGGAGCGCCTCGTAGCTTTGGCGCGAGCGCTCCGGCTCCGGGCTTTCGGCGTCGAGGGCGCCCGGTCCCTCGTGGCAAAAAGCGCAGGGAGTCTCGGGCAGCGGCGACAGCATCGCCAGGGACGCCCGGACGATGCCGTGGTTGCCGTGGCACGACGAGCACTCCGTCAGCGCCGGCAGGTCGGTCAGCGCCGCCTGCGGCTCCGGGGCCTCGTGGCAGGCGTCGCACCCGCTTTCGCCCTCCATCAGGTCGTTGTGGTCCTGCTGCAGGGCGTGCTTCTCGCTCGCCCGGAACAGCTCGGCTTCCCGGCCGTGGCACTGCCCGCAGACGAACGCCACGGAGGTCAGTCCCGGCGGCGCGGCCCCGTGGTTGCCGTGGCAGTCGTTGCAGGTGGGCGCCGAGAGGTCCTCGCGCTCGAGCAGGGCGGCGGCGTGGACGCTGCGCCGCCAGCGCGCGTACTGGTCGATCGGCAGCGGGCGGCCATCGACGAGGGTCCTGTCCGCCATCCGTTCGGCGTCCTCGTGGCAGGTGCGGCAGGTCTCGGCGATCTTCGTCGGGTACACCGGCGAGAGCGGATCGTCGGCGCGCAGGATGCCGTGGACTCCGTGGCAGTCGACGCAGGTGGCCACCTCCAGGTCCCCTCTCGCCAGGGCCTTGCCGTGGTGGCTGGTGAGGTACTCGGCCTCCTGGTCGATGCGGGCGTCGGGGCGGAAGCGCTTCATGTAGGCCGGATCCGAGTGGCACCGCCCGCAGGAGCCGGGGACCTCGCCCGTCGCCGGCACGCCGACGTAGGGGTTCTCGGCGAAGGCCTCGTCCATCGCCAGATCGATGTCGTCGGCGACGTCGAGGGAGGGGTTGCCGCCGTGGCAGTCGTGGCAGGAGAGCCCGACCTCGGCGTGGACCCCGGCCGCGTGTCCGCCGACGATCGCCAGCCCCTCCTCGTCGAACCAGTCCGGATCGGCGTGGCAGGCCTCGCACGAGGTCGCCGCCGGCTCCTCGGCCCCGACCCTCGGCACCACCGCGAGGACGAGGAGGAGAGCCAGCCGGACGGGTCCGTTCACCCCGCGCCTCCACCGCTGCCGCTCGCGCTGCCGAGGCTCAGGACCCAAACCACGACCGCCGTGGCCAGGACCACCAAGACCGGCACCAGCGAGCGATAGCCCCAGGCGGTCATCCCGATGATGTAGACGAGCGCCAGGGCACCCAGGAGGGTGAAGCCGGGGCTGCGTCCGTCGCGCACCACGCGGCGATCCAGGAACGGGACCAGGACCAGGAGCAGGCCGGCCAGGCCGAACCCGAGGATCGGGATCGCCTCGTACTCGATCCCTGCGATCTCGCCGCCCGGCACGAACTTCAGGGTCTCGAACATGAACATGAAGTACCACTCGGGCCGGATGTCCTTGAAGGCCGGCGCGAAGGGGTCCGCCTTCTCCCCCAGCTCCCAGGGGAAGAGGGCCGCCAGGGCGGCAAGCACGGCCAAGCCCAGGGTCCAGCCGAAGAGCTCGCGCAGCGCGAAGTGGGGGAAGAAGGGCATGCTCCGGCCGCCGGGCTCGCGTTCCTTCTTCGGCGGCACGCTCATGCCGTAGAGCTGGACGAAGAGCAGGTGCGCGCCGAGCAGCAGGGCGGTCAGCGCCGGCAGGATCGCCACGTGCCAGCCGTAGAACCGGGAGAGGGTCCCGCCGGAGACCCGCTCGCCACCGCGCAGGAAGTGCAGCAGCGTCTCCCCCACCCACGGCACCGAGCCGGCGATGTCGGTGCCGACCTTGGTGGCGAAGAACGCGAGCTGGTTCCAGGGCAGCAGATAGCCCGAGAAGCCGAAGGCGAGCGAGAGGAAGAGCAGGACGCAGCCACTGACCCAGGTCAGCTCCCGCGGCGGCCGGTAGGCCTTGAGGAAGAAGACGCTGGCCAGATGGGCGAAGGCGAAATAGACCATCAGGTTCGCCGACCACGAGTGCATGGAGCGCACCAGCCAGCCGAAGCGCACCGTGGTCATCAGGAATTCGACCGACTCGAAGGCCTCCTCGGCGGACGGCCGGTAGTAGAGCATCAGCAGAATGCCGGTCAGCACCTGCACCAGGAAGAAGAAGAGAGTCATCCCGCCGAACAGGTAGAAGGGGCTCAGCCGGTGGATCGGCACCGTCTTCTTCGCCGCCAAGGCCCTGATCTCGGCGAGCGGGAGACGGTCGCCGAGCCACGAGCCGATGCGGGATCCGATCGCCATCAGATCCTCTCGACGATCACCTTGTCGGGCGCGCCCCGCTCGCCCGGCACGACGTGGACGGCGTAGGGGGCCAGGGGGCGCGGCGGAGGCCCACCCACGTTGCGCCCCTGGAGGTCGAAGCGACCGTTGTGGCAGTTGCACCAGAGCAACCGTTCGGCGGAACGGAACTCCACGATGCAATCGAGGTGGGTGCAGGTCGCCGCGAAGGCGCGGAAGTCGCCCTCGCCGGCCCGGACGACGATCACCGGCTCGTTGCCGAAGCGGACGATCTTGAAGCCTCGTTCGAGCAGGTCGGGATCGTTGGTCGCGCCGGCGTCGACCTGGTTCGTCGTCGCCTCCGGAACCTCGGGTGGCTGCAGGAAGGCCACCACGGGGTAGACCACGGACGCCACGAGGGCGCCGATCGACGTACCCAGAAACCAGGTCAGGAACCGGCGGCGGGTGGTCTCGTCGTGCTCGACCATCTCTGCTCGAGAGCCCGCCGTCGCGCGGGCGGCGGAGGCTGGGTGACGGCGGTCGGTGCATTGTACCGCCGCTGGGCGCTTCCGCCACGCCACCCGGCCGGCCGGCCGGACCACACGAACGGGTAGTGCGATAGGACGCGAGGTGGCTATACTGGCGAGCGTGAGCCTGGCCATCGTGACCCGCTGGAGCCGCTCGCGCGGCCTCCGTTGGAGCGCCTGGGCCGCAGCGATCGGCCTGCTGGCGTTCCACCTCCAGCTGCTGGTCGAGCGCCTGGCCGACGGCTCCCTCGGTCACCCGGCGGTGGCGTTCCAGTGGGCCACCGGCCTGATCCTCCTGGCCTGGCTCTCCTGGTTGCATCGCCGGGGCGTGAGTCTCGTCTCCGGGCGCCGGGCGCTGACCTTCTGGGTGCTCGTCCTGCTCCTCCACGCCGTGCCGGCCATGCCGGGCGCCGGGGACGCGCTGCAGGCCGACGGGGGCCCCGTCCTCCTCGTGGCACCCCTCGGCCTCGCCCTCGCTGGCGCCGCCGCCCTCCTCGCGCGGCTGCGCCGCCGACAGCTCCGTCCCGCATTCGCCGGTGCCCGCCACCGCCTCCGGGATCGCCCCGGTAGGGCCGGGCGCGGCTCCGGCCGCCCCCGGATCCCACGGGCTCCGCCCGCATAGGGTTCCCAGCGCTGCCGACCCGGAGCGGGCCGGTGAACCCTCGACAACAGAAAAACCCGGCGTGCCTCTGCGCGTCGGTGGGCTGTGTGCCGCGAGGCGGCCGCGACGGGAGGCTCAACCATGGAAACGACCAGCATGCTCCACCGGATCGTCCTTCACCTGCCGGTGGTCACGACGATCTGCTCGCTCTTCTTCTGCATCGAGCTCTTCACGCGCTATCGCCGCAAGGGCGGCGGCCTCCACCTGCTCTGGTGGGGCATCGGCATGGCCACCTACGGCCTGGGCACCTTCACCGAGGCCTGGACCACCCTGTTCGGCTGGAACCCGACGGTCTTCCGCTCCTGGTACGTGGCGGGGGCGTTTCTCGGCGGCTATCCGCTCGCCCAGGGCTCGATCTACCTGCTGATGAAGCGGCGCTTCGCCCACGCCTCGGCGTGGATCGTCTCGAGCCTGATCGCCATCGCCGGCGTGCTCGTGTTCCTGACGCCGCTCGACACCTCGCTGGCGGAGGCGCACCGCCTCTCCGGACAGGTCATCGAGTGGCGGTGGCTGCGCCTCGTCAGCCCGTTCATCAACCTCTACTCGGTCGTCTTCCTGGTCGGGGGCGCGGTGGTCTCGGCGCTGCGCTTCCGCCGCGCCCCGGCTCTTCGGCACCGCTACATCGGCAACATCCTCATCGCCGTGGGCGCCATCCTGCCCGGCATCGGCGGCGCGATGACCCGCGCCGGCTACGTCGAGGCGCTCTACCTCACCGAGCTGGTGGGGCTCTGCCTGATCTGGGTCGGCTACCGCTTCAACATCGCGGGCAAGACCGTTCCGGCGGCCCACCGCGCGCCGGGCGCCGCGGGCGCCGGGAAGGCGGTCACCGCGGCCCTGCTCGTCGGCCTGCTCGGCTGGGGGGCGCCCCTTCTCGCCCAGGCCGGCGCCGAGACGGCCGGCGACGAGGCGGCGGAGAGCGGCGACGAGCCTCGCGACGACAGCGCCTCGGCCGAGGGGGAGACGACGGCCGAGAACGAAGGCGCCGACGGCGAGATGACCTCGTTCTTCGCCACCACCACGGTGACCGCCACCGGCCGCGAGATCGACACGCTGGAGACGGCGACCCCGGTGACCGTGATCGGCCGCCGGACCATCGACCGGCGCACGCCGGAGAACGCCGTCGACCTGCTGCGCGAGGAGCCCGGGGTCGACGTCAACGGCGTCGGCCCCAACCAGGCGCGCCCCGTGATCCGCGGTCAGCGAGGCCTCCGGGTGCTCTTCCTGGCCGACGGGCTGCGGATGAACAACCCGCGCCGCCAGACCGACTTCGGCGAGATCCCCGGCCTCATCGACATCGACTCGGTCGAGACCGTCGAGGTGGTCCGCGGCCCGGCCTCGGTGCTCTACGGCTCCGACGCGATCGGCGGTGTGCTCAACCTGATCACGCGCCGTCCCACGGGGAGCGGCTGGGCCGGCAGCGCCGATTTGCGCTACTCCACTGCCGGCGACGCCGCCGGGGCTCACGTCGGTGGCCAAGTCCGCCGCGATCGCTACTCGGCGCGGCTCGACGTCTCGGCCCGCGATTCGGACGACTACGAGGCGCCGGACGGAACCTACGGCGACATCGACCTCTCCGGCAGCGTCGAGGTCGTCGACACCGGTCTCGCGGACGACAACGTCGCCGGCACCCTCGAGTGGTACCCGTCGCCGGCCCAGGAGATCTCGCTGCGCGCCCGCCGCTACCGCGCCGACGAGGCGGGGTTCGGCTTCGTCGAGCCGCAGGTGCTCGACCCCGCGGAGCCGACGCGCATCCGGATCCTCTACCCCTTCCAGGACTTCGACCGCACCGTGCTCGGTTACCGCCACGGCGCCCTCGGCTCGCCCCTGGCCGACTCCTTCGAGGCACGGCTCTACCGCCAGGACAACGAGCGCGAGCTGGTCAACGACATCGACGTCGAGACCCCGACGGGTCCTCCGGGCGCTCCCATCGTCCTGGTCGAGATCGACACCCTGAACTTCACCGATCTCGAGACCACGGGCCTGCGTGCCGAGGCCAGCAAGGGCTTCACCGACCACCTGGTCACCTACGGCCTCGAGGCCTACGAAGACGACTCGACGAACACCGACTTCTCGAGCACGGTGGTCTCCCTGCTCCTGCCCGGTCCGCCGTTCGTCATCCCCCTGGGCGAGGTGACGGACTCGGTGCCCAATGCGCCCAATGCCGAGAACTCGAGCTGGGGCGCCTTCGCCCAGGCCGAGCTGCGCGCCGGCGACCGGATGACGGTGACCGCCGGCGCCCGCTACCAGACGGTCGAGACCACGGCCCAGCCGACGGCCGGCTGGGACGTCAGCGGGCTCGACTTCGACGACGACCAGACCGTCGGCGCCGTCTCGCTGCTCTACCAGGTGACCGACGAGCTGCGCGTCTTCGCCTCCTACGGCACCGCGTTCCGGGCGCCCAACATCATCGAGCGCCTGTTCAACGGCCCGACTCCGGAGGGCATCGGCTTCCAGATCCTCAACCCGGACCTGGTCTCGGAAGAGAGCGAGAACTTCGACCTGGGCCTCAAGTACCGGCGCTGGAACGCGATCTTCGAGGTCACTCTCTTCCGCAACGACATCGACGACGGGATCGTCCAGTACTTCCTCACCGAGGACGAGATCGCCGCGCTGCCGCAAGAGACCCGCGACCAGATCGATGCCCTCGGCCCGGACATCTTCGTCGTCCAGCAGCGCAACATCGACCGCCTGCGCTACGAGGGCGTCGAGCTCGCCGTGGGGTGGCACGCGCCCCGCGACTGGGCGATCGGCGGCAACTACACCCACCTCGAGGCCGACCGCCTGGACAGCCTCAACCCCCCGACGGGCGACACCTTCGGCGACAAGCTCAACGCCTACGCCCGCTGGGAGCCGGTCGACCGGCCGCTCTGGTTCGAGTACCGCCTGCGTCACAACGCCGACGACCAAGCCAACCTGCAGCCCGGCGAGCCCGTCCCGCCGGTGGGAACGGAGCTCCCCGCCTTTACCGTCCACTCCATCGCCGGCGGCTGGCGCTTCCTCGAGCGCGGCGATCTCTCCCACGAGCTGCTGCTGGCGGTCGAGAACCTGACCGACGAGCTCTACGCCGAGTTCTCCAACGCCACCTTCTTCCGGCCGCAGCCGGAGCGGCACGTCAAGGTGGGGTACCGGTTGCGGTACTGAGGCGGGGCTATTCCCCGAACCGCTCCCCGAAGAAATCTCCTTCGTT
>Ga0302046_10004745_pt1 | contig 12054 bp, 10 predicted proteins | sample RVTome_11_FD_200261 | JGI IMG/M metagenome (GOLD analysis project Ga0302046, IMG submission 200261) | Soil microbial communities from uranium-contaminated site in the Upper Colorado River Basin, Wyoming, United States - RVT147D111 (version 2) ... | reverse complement strand
GCATGGTATGTTCTCCTTTCACTTGGCTTGTGCTTGGAGAACAATACCATGCTTTTTTCTTTTGGGTTATTTTCTCTTCAACATTGCGCTGTAATACTAGTACATCCTTAACAAAGAGCTTGTGCGAAACCTGACAGGTTTTCGGAAACCTGTCAGGTTTGGTAAGCCCAACAACCTTGTTAAACAAGCACTAGACCACTGCCACATAAAAAGCCTTCGGTGATGCACAAAGCGAGGGAATAGGTTGAGGGGCTTTCACGACGGATTTTTGAGGTGGGTATAATTCATGAGCGAGCCTTTAATTTTAGTAGCTGAAGATGAACGGGACATCCGGGAACTGATCGTATTTACCTTGCAAATTAGCGGCTTTAAGGTCGTCCAGGTTCCCAATGGCGAAGAAGCAGTCAAAAAGGCGCTTGAGATAACGCCTGACTTGATCCTGATGGATGTCCGTATGCCAAAAATGACCGGGTATGAAGCCTGCCGGGCCCTTAAGGAGGAAGAGAGTACCAAAGATATCCCGGTTGTATTCTTATCTGCCAAGGGCCAGGAGGCAGAAATCAACACCGGACTTGAACTGGGAGCAGAGGATTATTTTCTGAAGCCTTTTGCTCCGGATGAGTTGACCCAACACGTCAACAAAATCTTAACCAAGTATGGTAAAATATAGAGGATCTTTCTTTGGCCAGGGTAGGTGGTGGGAACCTTCGTTGTAGACGAACTGGCAACACCAGGTTTTTGAATGAGCGCAGTAGTAATTGACGGTGGTTTAGTACATTATGAGGCTTTTGGGCGCGGCAAACCCGTTCTATTCTTGCATGGGTGGCTGGGATCATGGCGCTACTGGATGCCGACCATGGAGGCCATCGCCGACCAAAACCGAACCTATGCCCTGGATCTATGGGGATTTGGTGATTCTGATAAATCCAAACCTCGCTATACCATTGCAGACTATGTAAGTCTGGTCGATAATTTTATCAACAACATGGGCATCCGAGATACACCCATCGTTGGTCACGCGCTGGGGGGCCTGGTAGCCCTCGAGTACGCCGTGCATTATCCTGATCGAACCCAAAAAATTATGACCGTCAGCTTGCCCATGAACGCCGATTCCATCAGCCGCCGACTGGTCGACTTTGCCAACAATTCGATGATGTCCAAAGTGATGTGGTGGCGACAGATCACCTATAAAGAGGTGCAATCGGAAGCTGAGAAAACGGGCAAAGAAGTCATCAAAATGAGTGTCGAGTCGGTCGCCCAATTTGACGTCCACAGCCGGATGGAACGGATTAGCAAACTCGATAACACCGTCTTACTGGCCGTCCACGGCGAAAAAGATGATGTCATCGACCCCACCCCCACTCACACGGTCCTTGACAGTGATTGGTACAATGTTCGGCCCATTGGTCTGGCCGACTCCAAGCATTTCCCCATGCTGGATGAAGCAGCTAAATTCAATCGCTTGCTCAAAGATTTTCTAGATGTAGAAAACGACCTCTCTGTCCTCGAGCTTAAAGAAGAATGGCGGCGCCGCACGCGTTAGCCATTTCGACATCAGGCCCAGAATAATTGCCGTATCCGAAAGCTGCTGTTATAATATTATTCATCCCCTATTCGGATAAAAAAGTTTAACAATTAAAAGGCTGAGCCGTAACGAATAATGTGCAGGAGGTAATGTAATGCCTGAAGTACGCCCTATGCCCAATGCTGCATTACGTGTTTTGTTAGAAGCCATCGAGGAGATTATGGGCGAAAACGGCACTAAAGCTGTGTTAAATGCAGGGGGCTTAAGCAAATATATCGACAACTATCCGCCCAAAAACCTCGACATGGAGGCAACATTTGCCGAGTATGGCGCGGCCCAACAGGCCGTCGAGGATTTTTATGGCCCTCGGGGCGCGCGGGCGATGCTGTTGAAGATTGGCCGAGCGACCTTTCAGTACGCGCTTAAAGACCAACCGGCGATCCTGGGGCTGGCCGGGATTGCGCTGAAAGCTTTGCCCGAAAAGACCCGGATGAAACTCATTCTTGATAAGATGGCTAAGGCTGCTGAGGAGCGTATCACCCAGCCAAGTCACATCAAGGAAGAAGAAGATGCCTTTTACTATATCCAGGATGAGTGTCCCTGCCATTGGCGTCCGGAGCACGATAAACCCTGCTGCTATGTTAGCGTTGGCGCTTTGATGGAAGCGATGGCCTGGATCACGGGTAAGGTTCACAAGGTCGAAGAGGTGGCCTGCATTTCCAACGGCGCTTCCAACTGCGTTTATCGCATTGCCAAAGATTCCTCCGAATAGCCGCGTTAATTGGAATGACAACGGGCCAGGGAACATTCCCTGGCCCGTTTTATTTTGGTCGAACGTACCATCTCAATCATCCGGGGGAAGAAACCCTAAAGGTTTTGAAAACCTTTAGGGTTTGGGAAGATCGCCCCAACTTTTTGAGAAGATACGAGTGAACTTGTTTAGAGCGGTTGCAGAGGATTTGGCATGAACAAAATAATAAAGAGAAGAATCATGGCATAGGCCAAAATTTTTCGCGGCAGCCCTAACGATACCAAATCATTGAGTGGGGGGGGATGGCCCGGACCAATGACAAAGAAGACCAGCAAAGCCCATAACAACCAGCCTTGCCACCAGAAAATTCCGGCCAGGAACATCGCCCCGATCAGGCCAAGACCCAACCAGCGTGCTTTGTCCCCCAGGATACAATAAATTACGTGACCGCCATCCAATTGGCCGACCGGCAGCAAATTCATCGCCGTCACAAACAGCCCAAACCAGGCGGCAAAGGCAATCGGATTAATCAAAATATCGATCCCCCCACCATCCGGCACGATCCCGGCTAATAGCAACAGAAAGTGCTGTAGAAACGGAACATCCCCGTATTGATCGAAATTCGGCAGCAGTTGGCCGTGTACCAGATATTTGACGGCCAGATAGAAAACAGAGTTCCCTTCTAACACCGAGCCGCCATTGCGGGTTAGCTCGTTGATGGGTGAGGTCGCTACCCCCCAAATCGTCAGAGGAATGGCAAAGATCAAACCACCTAACGGGCCGGCCACACCGATATCAAAGAGCTGTTTTTTTGTTTTGAACGGTGAACGGAGTTGAATGAAGGCCCCTAAAGTCCCAACCGGAGAAATAAGTGGCAGCGGAATAAAATAGGGCAGCGTGACGGTTATTTTATGATAGCGGGCCGCAAAGTAATGCCCAAATTCATGGGCCAACAAAATGACCATCATGGTCAGCATCATGGGCAGCCCGGTCAACCAATCCGCTACGGTTTGAGGAATACATTCGCATGATAAGGCAGCACCTGTAAACAGCACCGAGAGAATAGTCGCAATCGCCAATCCTAAATTGATCCAGGGATTGCTCGGTTTGGGGACGACCACCCCCGGTTGGGCAACCAGGGCGATCTGTGCCTGGTGACGGCGCAGTAGGGGCGTATAGCCGTGCGCATGCCATCGCTCGGCGATGAGATCATAGGCCGCCTCACTATCGGTCATCATCAAATCGCCTAAAAAAAGAACGGTGCCCCGGGGAGCCGGGTGCGGTGCTTCCACACTGACGATGGTGAAGATATCGCGCACATCAGCCATTAATTTGCCGACTAAGTCCTCGTCCAGGGCTGCTTCGCGGGTCGCAATATTCGACCCTCCTAACTTGCCGTAAAAACTATCGCCAAGGTCAAACCCGACCCCGGAGGCCAACTGAAATTGGCCTTCCTCATTGATCCACTCCTCAACCTCATTTGGTTCCCGCTGTAGGATAACTTTTTCAACCTTCAACATGCGGAGTTGATTATTGTTATGCTCGAGTAACGAGCGCAGCCGCTGAAAAGCAGCCGCCGGCACGCCTAAATCAAAGACAACGCTGCCCTCATAAACGCGATAGACCTCGATCGCATCCGGCGAAACGCCGATGACCATGGCAAACGCAGAAATGGAAGCTGACTTGCGCTCCTCAGATAGCGACGCAAGATCACCTTGAATATAGACTTGAACGCTTAATATGTTTTCCTTACCCGGCAATGCTTTTTATCCTGTATTATAAGTTTTCACTTCGATTTTGACGAAGGGCAGCGATGGTACGGGCAATTTCGGTCAAGCGATCCGCCGCCGCTTGATTGCCCTCGCTGGTATAACGCTCCAGTTCGTTGTTGATCGTCTCAAAGAACTCGCCATCGAAATCGTTAATGCTCTCGTTAATCATGGCCATTGTCTCGTGTCGCCCCATCGAGTCCAGGATAAGGTCGATCCACTCCAAGGTCTCTGCTCTATTCATCGGCAATATCCCCCTACGTTTCGCTGTGTCTTTATCTAATTGTAACACACCCTCAGGCTGACCCAAAACACGGTCCAGGCATGCTGTCACGATTCGTCTGACGCCGTTCCCTGATATGGCCCCGCAATCGACAAAGCATAGACTGTATCGCTTAGATACGTCCGGGCAGCGGCCTGAATGTCTTCTTTCGTCACGGCATAGATCAGGTCTGGGTAGCGGGTAATAAAATCATCACCAAGCTGATAGATTTGCATCTCCATGAGTGTCGCGGCGATGCCTTCGTTGCTTTCCATCTGCAGGGGCAGGATGCCGGTCAGGTAGGCTTTAGCATCGGCCAACTCCTGATCGGTGACCAACTCCTGGTTAAAGCGGCGAATCTCGGTCAAGATCAGTTCGATAGCCTGATCAACAGCAGCCGGATTGACACCCGCATAGACGAACCATGGGCCCGGTCCCAGGCCACTCAGCATGCTGGCGCCGGCATAATAGGCTAAGCCCTGATTGTCGCGCACGCTGTGACCGATCCGCCCTCCCAGGCCCAGTTGACCCAAAATCGTGTTGCCAACATAAGCAGCATAAAAATCATCGGCCACACGCTGGGGTCCGATATGGCCCAACACCAGGTCGGTTTGTGATTTATTGTCCATCTTATGCAAACTGCGAATCGGTTCGGATAGTGGCGCAGGTAACGGAACAGCCGTGTCCGGCGGCGGGTGAGTGGGAGCCCACTGTCCCAGGGTCGCCTCCAACGTTTGGTAAACAAACTCGCCGGTCACATCGCCCACGACCACGACAATACCCCCGTGGGGATGAAGCGCCTGGTAAAAGTCAAGCAGATCAGCCCGGCTCAGGTGGGGGATAGATTTCAAGGTACCTTCAACGGGACGGCTATAGGGGTGGTCGGGCGGGTAAAGTATCTCCCTAAAATAGCGCCGGGCCAAGCCACCCGGATCATCTTCCAATTCTTTGAGATCGGTGATAATTTGCCCGCGCAGCTTTTCCACTTCTTTCGCCGGCAAGGCCGGGCACAAAATATTATCGGTCATCAATTCGACCAGGAGTTCGAAATCGACCGCCAGACTTTTGCCGCCGAAACCCAGCAGGTGTCGACCGGCATTGACATAGACGCTGGCCGCGACAGCCTCGATGGTTTCATTGATTTCATTGAAGGTGCGTTTCTCGGTGCCGCGACGCATCACGTCCGCCGTGAAGGCCGCCAGCCCGATTTTCTCCGGCGGATCGAGATTGGCCCCGCCTCGTAAGTAGCCCCGGACCATCACACTTTGGGCGTGGTGATTCTCTCTGACGATCAGCATGATACCATTTGAGAGGCTGTACCTGGCAAATTCGAGATTCACGATGCTGGCTCCACGGCCTCAAACCAGCCGACAGACCGATTGGCGGGTTGGAGATATTTTTCAGCGACTTGCTGCACTTGGGCAGCGGTCACAGCGGATAGATCGTCAACAAACGTATCAAACCGGCGCCAATCGCCCAACATTTCCATCAGCCCCAGCCACTGCGCCTGGCTGCTAACCCGTTCGATGGAGTAAGCAAACTGAGCCTGAACCTGCTTTCTGACTTTGGCCAGTTCAGCTTCTGAAACCGGCTCATGGATCAGCCGGTCGAGTTCCGCCTCGAGCGCGGCCTCGAATTCTGCCAGGGTATGGCCATCCCGCACCGTTCCGGTCAGGTGCAGCGGTGCCGGATCGATACTGGGCTGATAATGAGCACTGGCCGAGGTAGCAATTTCAGTTTCAACCAGGGCTCGATAGAGCCGGGCACTGCGATGGGTCGGAGTACCCCCACCCAGGTTGGCTCCGGAAAGCAACGCTTCCAGCATAATCACCGGAAACGCATCCTCGTGAGTGCCCTCACAAGCCAGATAGCTGGCGTGAAAATAGGAAGCGGTGCCGGGCCGACGCACGACAACGCGCCGCTCACTTTGCTGGCGCGGTTCTTTTATCTGCATAGGGGGTGGAGTCGGGCCGGCGGAGATGGGGCCAAACAGCTCATCGATGCGGAGGCGGACCTGATCCACCTCGATATCGCCGACAATGACCAGCACCGCATTGTGGGGACCGTAATAACGTTTATAGTGTTGGTAGAGGTCGTCCTGGGTGATATTAAGCAGGTCTTCTTTCCAGCCAATGACCATATGCCCATAAGGATGCACCCGATACATGGCCGCGACAACCTCTTCATGCAGAGCCCACTCCGGGTTATTTTCGTTCCCCTCGCGCTCGGAGATAATGACGGTTCGTTCGCTGGTGACTTCCTCCGGATCGATGATCGAGTTGGCCATGCGGTCACTTTCGATGCGCAGACCCAGGTCCAGCCGGTCGGCCGGCAGAATCTCGAAATAAGCGGTAAAATCCTGGCTGGTGAAACCATTCAGGACACCCCCATTGCGATTGACCTCCAGCATGATGCTGCCTTTGGGATGGGTAGGCGTCCCTTTAAACATCATATGCTCGACCCAGTGTGAGATACCCGTTGTGCCAGGCTGCTCGTTCCGGCCACCGACCCGGTACCAGATCCAGTTGCTGACAACGGGCGCGGTATGGATCGGCTTGAGCAGGACCTGCAAGCCATTGGCTAATTTGTAGTCGATAACGCCGTTGCCGGCCGCTTTAGATTTGCCCAAATTCTGAGACTCCTTGACCTATTTTACCCAAGTTGTTACCTTGCCAACGAATGGGCTGCAAAACCAGCCATTCAAGTATTGCGTTCAGCCGCCTCGGCCAGGGCCAAAATGAGGGCCGTATAAGCGACAACGGCCTCATTCATCTGTGCCAGGCTGATGCGCTCTTGATTGGTGTGAGCCAGTTGTTCATCACCGGGGCCAAAACCGATGGTTGGGATACCGGCCGCCATCAAATGACCGCCGTCAGTAGCGAAACGCCAGATGTCCACACCCTCATCGCGCTCCAGAACCTCGATCAGCGTTTCCTGCGCCGTTTGGATAAACACGTTATCTTCCGGCAAAAGGTACGAGGGAAAGATGGAAGGGAACATTTTGACCATGCCGGTATACGTCGTGAGTTCCCTGGTCGTGATCTCGACCGTAGGCTGGCTCACTTGACCGGCCTCGAGGCCAGCCAGACTCGCCTCGAGCCAGCCCTGGGCTTTGGCGATGATGTCAGCCGGCGACTCGGTGGGGACGTTGCGCCAATCCAGCAGCAACCGAACCTCAGCGGGAATGACATTGGGGCTGCGCTGATCAATTGTGTAAAGTGTGGGGGCAACCGTGGCCTGGCCTAACGCCTCGTCATGGGCCATGTCCACGCTCGACAGATAAGTCAACAAGGCCGCCGCGCTATAATGAGGGTTGATCGCTCGACGCGGAATACTGGCGTGGGCGGAGCGTCCTTTGAACGTAACCCCTAATTCTACCCGTCCACGGTGACCGCGCCGCAAGGTGTTGTGACTCGGCTCGCCACAGATGGCCGCAGCGGCCTTGAGGTGGGTGGTCAAGAATTGGGTCCCCACCCCCCCGATCTCTTCCATCACCGGCACAGTCATATAAACATCGCCAGGGGGTGTCAAATCGAGACGTTTCAACAGGCCGGTGGCAACCATCATACAGGCCACCGGCCCTTTCATATCGACTGAGGCCCGCCCCCATAATTCACCATCGACGATGTTGCCGCTGAAGGGCGGCTGGGGCCAGTCCTCGACCGGACCGGGATCGACGTGATCCATGTGACCATTCAACATAACTGTCGGGCCGGCGCCGCCCTTGATTTTACCAATGACGTTACCAGCATCGTCGGTCCAGACCTCATCGTAGCCCAACTGCTGCATTTTGCGGCCAATGACCGCAGCCACCTCATTTTCCTCGCCGGGCAGGCTGGGAATGCGGACGATTTGCCGGGTGAAATCGATCAGGTCGTCTTGAGCCGCAGCCGCAGCCGCCTGGATTTGGGTCAAAGGTAGATCCATTTGGTCTATCCCTTTCGTAATTAAGCATAAAAAAGCAGTGTCCCCGCCATAGGCAACACTGCTTGACAATTTAAGCTATCGATCCGGGTCAAACTTTTACGGGTTGACTGAGGGCCTGTCGCAAATTCTCCACGCTGGAGAAGGCTTTATCTTTTTGAGAGAGTATCACGGTTGAAACATCCATGAAGGGCACCTTTTCCCGGGGACCGTCTTCACCACCGCGCCGGACATAGCCTGCCTCGCGATCGTGAATGGGGTAAAAGTAGGTCATGGCCTGATTGAGACGCTCCTGGATATGTTCGCGCAACTGGGCAACTTTACCGGGAACGGTAATGATGATGAACTGTCCTTCGGAAGGATGACCTACAAAATCATCGATGCTGCCCAGTTCATCGACGGCACTGGTCATGGTCAGCGCGATGGCCCTGAGTACATCATCGCGAGCCACGAAACCGTAAATCTCATTAAATTTGCCCAGCCCATGGATATTGATCGCCAGCGCAGACCAGCCCTCTCGTTCCAACATCAGGCTTAGACGATCTTCGGTTAACTTTTCGCCGGGTAAGCCGGTCACAGGGTTATTTTGGCTGCCGGCCCGGCGCAAAGCATTGCGAATGCGAAGCCGCAGTTCCTGGACATCGAACGGTTTGGTAATGTAATCGATGGCGCCCAGTTTGAGACCGGCAATGCGGTCATCGCGGGCGCGACGCTCGGTCACAAAGATGACGGGTAGACGACTGGTTCGAACATCTTCTTGAAGATACTGGCCCACTTCAAAACCGTCAATATCAGGCAAACGGACATCGAGCAGAATCAAATCGGGGGGATCGGCTCGGCATTTCTCCAACCCTTCCTGCCCACTGGCGGCAGTTAATACGCGATACCCCTGCGCTTCAAAATAAACCCGGAGCATCTCGGAGGTATCTACGTCATCTTCAACAATCAACAGGGTATGTTTCATCGTTTAACCTGTCCCTGTTGGGCAGTCGTCACTTTTAACTTCCAGTGTCGGGTTCATACAGTTAATTCTTTTGGGTAGGTACCGGAAATCGTTGTTTTGGTAATCCAGGGCATGAAGTAACGCCGTTTGTTCAGAAATATTCCTGAAATGATGGCTGTGGTATACCCCACCGGGCAAACAAACCCGGTAGAATGGTAGCACCTTTTGAGGATCCCTGGTCTACAAGGCTTTGTAGACCAGGGCCTTGTAGATCAAGGTTTAGTCGACGACATGTGCGACGGCATCATTGTAGAACATAAACACGATATGAGGTTTGACACTCTTACGCATCCAGGTCTACTGCAAGGCACTGATAAAATCCGTTTGCTACGGCAGATTATTTAGGGTTAAGGGTTGTATAACTTGAGCAGTTGGCTGGATTCAGACAGGGCTAAAATAATCGAGTAGTAGTCAACCCTAAACCAGTCATAATTAATTTAGTGGTTCTTTATAAATATGGAACATACAATTCGCATGATCGGTGGCGTAGCATTCGATTTCTTCAACTCTAAAGTCCTTACCACCGCTAACCCAACGTAAGCCCTCTTGTAGGATACCTACAGCACCATAGCAAATGTTCCGGTCACTCTTTCTACCCCAACAAACAGGACAGTTCTTAATTGTATAGACAAAATGGTCATCGGCCTCTTGAACGTCTGTCGTTTGATCACTGAACTTACTAAACGTTTCAGCCATTGCTTTGAGACCGACTTTTACTTTGGTGTTGAGTGGAATAACCTTGAAGGCAAGTTCACTAGCACCAATAACTGAACCAAATTCACTGAGACCTTGTGCGAAAGATGCTCTACCAGCCCGTAAGGCGAGACCGCGACCCCCTCGTGGTCCATACATCTCTTCAATGGCCGCACCTATTGCCCCAAAATCGGCAAAATCAAATTCTCGAGCCAGATTATTCGGCGGATAATTGCCAATCAGCTCCGGAGCTTTAGCCAGGTTTAGGACCGCCTTAATACCATTGGTCCCCATGACTTCTTCCATGGCCATCAAATAGATGCGACCTATTTTATTTGGGTAGTAGAGTCCGCTCTTTTCTACTGCCACTATATCCACCTCTGAAGACTAAAATGAGGAACTTAAAGATTAAACTTTACAGTTGCGCTAACTGACCGAACCCAAAACTGTTCGTAGTTTAGTTAAGTATATGACGATTAAGTATACCCCATGCCAGTACAAAATGTCAACTGACAGCATCGTCACAAAGGGATAAATTCTTTATCAAGCAAACATTGCTTCAAAACTTTGAGCGTCCAGCGTTTCTTCTTTTAGCAGGCGCTCCGCGATCTCCTCGAGCTTGTTCCTGTTTTCCCGCAGCAGACGAACCGCGGTATTGTAGGCATTCTCAATAATCCGGCGAACTTCGTAATCAATCTGGCGCGCAATCTCTTCACTGTAATTGCGCTGCTCGCCGATCTCTTTACCCAGAAAAACCAATTCGTCTTTTTCACCAAAAATTAATGGGCCCAGCTTTTCACTCATGCCGTATTGCGTAACCATGGCCTTGGCCATTTTGGTCGCCCGCTCCAGATCATTGCTGGCGCCGGTGGTCACCTCTTGAAAGATAAGTTCTTCAGCAGCTCGTCCGCCCATCAGGGCAGCCAGGTCTGCCTCAAACTTGGTTTGATTGGTCACGTAGCGATCATCGACCGGCAAGGCCAGGGTATAGCCGCCGGCCATCCCGCGAGCCACAATACTGACTTTGTGTACCGGATCGCACTCAGGGATGAGTTGCATCACCAGGGCATGACCGGCCTCGTGGTGCGCGATGATCTGTCGCTCTCTCTCAGGGATAATCCGGCTCTTGCGCTCAGGGCCGGCGATGACTTTCTCAATCGCTTCCTGAAAATCTTCCCTCTCGATCTGCTTTTTGTTACCGCGAGCCGCCAGAATGGCAGCTTCATTGACCAGGTTTTCGAGATCGGCGCCGACAAAGCCAGGCGTCTGCTTGGCGATCACGGCCAGATCGATATCACCGGCCAGCGGCTTGCCCTTCACGTGGATACTTAAAATTTGCTCTCGACCCCGGCGGTCTGGTCTATCGAGAATAACCTGGCGATCAAACCGTCCGGGCCGCAACAAAGCCGGATCAAGAATGTCAGGGCGATTGGTGGCCGCGACGACAATAACGTTGGTATCGGTATCGAACCCATCCATCTCGACCAGGATTTGATTGAGCGTTTGCTCGCGCTCATCGTGGCTGCCACCCAGCCCGGCGCCCCGGTGCCGCCCCACGGCATCGATCTCATCCATGAAAATGATACAGGGACTATTGCGCTTGGCCTGATCAAACAAATCTCGAACGCGGCTGGCGCCAACCCCAACGAACATCTCTACAAATTCGGAGCCCGAGATGCTGAAGAAAGGCACGCCGGCCTCGCCGGAGATGGCTTTGGCGGTCAGGGTTTTGCCGCAGCCGGGCGGGCCAACCATCAGCACCCCTTTAGGAATACGCGCGCCAAGCGAGATGAACTTTTCAGGCTCGCGTAGAAACTCAACGATTTCCGCCAATTCTTGCTTGGCTTCTTCAATCCCGGCGACATCATCGAAGGTAACGGTGGGTTTGTCACCCGTAAACATCCGAGCCCGGCTTTTGCCAAAGCTGAGGGCCTGGTTGCCGGCGCCTTGGGCCTGTCGCAAAATAAAGAAAAAGAACCCCCCAATCAAAATCAGTGGTAACAAGGTACCCAAAATCGTCAGCCACCCGGACCAGGCGCTTCTGGGAGCAACGGTCACCCTGATGTTGGATAGCTCCTCTGAACTGACCCCTAAGATTCTGAGGGTTTCGATAACGCCAGCGCCAGG
>Ga0302046_10004744_pt1 | contig 12054 bp, 8 predicted proteins | sample RVTome_11_FD_200261 | JGI IMG/M metagenome (GOLD analysis project Ga0302046, IMG submission 200261) | Soil microbial communities from uranium-contaminated site in the Upper Colorado River Basin, Wyoming, United States - RVT147D111 (version 2) ... | reverse complement strand
GCTTGGTTGAACTCGACGATATTCCGGCTGACGTCCGTGGAGATAATCATATCTAAGGAGCTTTCGATGAGACTTTCCGCGTAGTCCTTCGCCGCCTTGACAGCCTGCTCGGCTCGCTCCCGCTCGGCGATCTCGCGTGCCAGGTTCTCATTCGCCTGCCCCAATTGGCGTGCGTGTTCAGAAAGCTCCCGCTGGACTTCCTCGAGGTATGCCACCGTGTCCGCCTCCTCGCGCGCCCGCTGGCGCTCACGACGGACCCGATCGACAAGGTACCCGTAAAAGGCGGCGGCGGTCAGCAGGAAGGGGATCCGGATCAGCAACCGGGAGCTCCAGAGCGATTCGGAGCCGCCGGAGGCTGTGACGACAAAGACGTAGGCGATGCACACGACGGTGGCTCCGACCGCGATCAGCCCCATATTCTCGCCGATGCCGGCGAGGAGCAGCACGAAGAAGTACAGATAGAAAAACTCCGCGCCAAAGAGACCGGTATAAACCAACGCGGCTGTGATCCAGAGGGTATCCCCGAGGATGATACCTGCGTAGAAGGATGTCGATTCGGTGATCCGCACCGGGAGCTGGGACACCAGCACATTCGACGCCAGCACAACGAGGATCAGGAGGATGAGACCACTGGGGGTAGAGGAAAAGTCATGCTCAACCAGTACCAGGTAGGCCGTGGCGATGATGAGCGTATACCGGAGCAGCACGAGTGCTTGAGTTCTCGATATCTTTTCGTCCACTCGTATCACAACCAGGGCTCCTCGGAGATATAGGGTCCCTCTAATACAAACGACTTACGTAGCGTTACATTGGCGAAAGTGCGGCCTCTCCACAAGAGCCCGGAACCCTTCGGGCCCGCAGCGACCCCCCCGGGGCTCGCGTGGACGAACCTTCTGGAATTCCCAGCGGTCAGTTCCGGCTTTCATCCCGCGCGACCCCTCGGCGCCATTTCCGCTCAGGGAGCCCCGTCGGCCCGCCGTCCAATGGCGTTGATGCGATCAAGAATCTACGCACTTTCAACAAAGCCGTTTGCATTAGTCAGTGGCCTCCCGCGCCACCTCTTCCAGCGTCGTGATTCCGCGAATGGCCTTGCGAATCCCATCTTCCACCATCGTCCGCATCCCCTGGGCCCGCGCCGCCCGCCGAATGGCCCCGGCGTCGGCCCGGTCCAGAATGAGGGGGACGATTTCAGGCGTGACCGTCAACAGTTCAAAGATCCCGAGGCGACCCCGGTATCCGGTCCGCCCGCATTTATCGCAGCCCTTCCCTTGAAAAACCTTGAGATCTCCCTCCTTGGCCTGAAGCCCCAGCCGCCGGATCAGGACCGGATCGGGCGCCGCGTCTTCCTTGCAATTGGTACAGATGACCCGCACCAACCGCTGGGCGGCGACCAAGATGAGGGCGGAGGAGACCAGGAAGGGTGCCGCCCCCATGTCGACCAACCGGGGGATCGCTCCCGCGGAATCATTGGTGTGTAAGGTGCTAAAGACGAGGTGCCCGGTCAGCGCGGAGCGGACCGCGATGTCCACCGTCTCCTGGTCTCGCATCTCCCCCACCATGATGATGTCCGGGTCCTGGCGCAGGATACTGCGGATGGCGCCCGCAAAGGTGAGCCCCGCTTTCACATTGACCTGAGACTGGCGAATTCCAGGAATCTCGTACTCCACCGGGTCTTCGACGGTCATGATATTCCGCTCCTCGGAATTGAGGTAGGTGAGGGCGGAGTACAGGGTGGTCGTCTTTCCGCTGCCGGTCGGGCCGCTCACCAGAATGATGCCGTTGGGGGCCATCAATTGCCGCTTCAAGATCGTCAATTGATCCGGGGCAAAGCCGAGCTGCTCGAGTCCCAGGACGAGTTTGGACCGGTCCAGAATGCGGAGGACCACATTCTCCCCCTGCGTGGTCGGGAAAGTCGAAACGCGGAGGTCGACCTCACGGGCCCCATAATTGAAACTGATGCGCCCATCCTGGGGGAGACGGTTCTCGGCGATATCCATATTGGCCATGACCTTGATCCGGGCTGTGATGGCTCCCTGGAGCTCCTTGGGGAGCGGCGGTCCGTGGCGAAGAATTCCATCAACTCGAAATCGGTTACGGACCAGCTTCTCCTCCGGCTCGATGTGGATGTCGGTTGCTCCCTCCTGCACCGCCCGGACGATCAGGCTATCGATGAGCCGGATAATCGGCGGCTCTTGGGCCATCTCGGATTCGGCAACCGGATCCCCTCCCTTGCGCCCCTCCACGTGAACGAGGGACTGTTCCACCACCTCATTCCATCCGCCGCCGGCCCCATACGCCCGGTCCAGGGCCTTGCCCACCTCACTCTCGGTTGCTCCCGCTACCTCGACCGGACATTTCGCCATGCGTCGCAGATGATCCAGCGTAAGTACATCGAGGGGATCGGCCATGGCGACGACGAGCACATTGCCGACAAAAGAAATGGGGACCACACGGTGCTTCCTCGCAAAATTCTCCTGCACGAGCTGCGTGGCTTCTGGTTGGGGGGGATATTGCCCAAGATCTATGAATTTGACCCTGGCCTGGGAGGCCAGTGCTGCGGCGACGGCTTCCTCGTTGACGAAGCCCAGACGAATGAGAATCGAACCCAGGTGCTCTTTGGTTCGCTGTTGCTCGCGCATGGCGGTTTGAAGCTTCGTCTCGTCGATGAGACCGGCTTCAATCAAACGCTGCCCAAGAGGTTTCACAAGCCTTCTCCCGCCGTTACCGACGTGATGTTTTTCATCCCCTTGTTTCCGCAGGCATTCGCAGTCCTCGGTTAGAAGGGCAAAGAGGAAAACGGTCAACGAATACAGCGATCCAACCGGCGCGGCCTAGAGCGCTGCTGGTACCCGGTACAGTCCTCGCCAACCAGTGCCGCTCACAGGTGCCATCGGATGGGGGAAGGACCGGCGCGGAGGTGAAGCGGGACGGCCACTTGGCCATACCCCTGAACACGTTTCGACGGCCTCCCTGGTGAACCCGGGTTCATGTGTCAGGTTTTGCAAAGCCCGTGCCACACCTGTCGCCGTCCTGCTTTACTAACCATCTGACATGTAAGGGTTTCTGGCCTGTCTGGCATCAACCGAATTCCCACGCCGCATGGGATGGATGAGGGGGGTATGATCAGGGCAGCCGCACTGAGACCCGGCTGGAGCGGAGACCTGATCGTCCAGCCACCATGAATTGTCAGATGGAAGTACGCTGTCCGGAAAAACCGGGTGGGGTCTAATGACTAAAGGGAGGGTCTTAAGATCACGGTTCCTGGCGAGCGTCCTGCCGCAGGAGGCGGGTGAGCACATCAGGCCACGACCGGACGCGTAGGACGCGAGGCGGTAAGAGGCCCTGGTTCCACGGCCGGTCGAATAACATGACTCGAACCGGAAGCTCTGCGGCAGCGAGAGCGACCTCGTATTCATCCTCCAGCAGCATATCGAGGCGGAGCCGCTCGGCGGCCTGGCGCTTATGGAGAGGAGCCGTTGCTCCATCCCGGCAGACAACCTCCTGAAAGAAGGAAGCAAGCCCCCGCATGTCAAGCCATCGCTCGGTGATATCGCGGTCGCGCTGGAGCCGCCCGGTGACAATGAAAAGCCGATGGCCCTTACGGTGGAGTTGCTCTACACCTTCCCTGGCTCCAGGCAAGAGGGGACGAGATCCGAAAAAGCCCGCCTCGTGGAGATCTGTAAAGAAGGCCCGAATCTCTTCAATTGAGATCTCGGGATAGCGCCGGAGCATCTCCCACCCGGCCTCGGTGAGGGAAGCCTGCACCCCGAACCGCCGCTTCAAGGCTTCGACGAATCCGGGCAAGGAGTCGGCAAGCACATCATCAATGTCAATCCCGATCCGCAATATACCTGGTTCACGGTTCATGGTTCACAGTCCGAGGTCCGATGTTCAATGCCTGACGTCGCCAGGAGCGAGGAGGGGGTTCCTTCCCTACTCTTGGTTCACAGTTCATAGTTCACGGTTCACCGTCGGGGGGTCCGAAGTCCGAGGCACAACGTTCCTAAAATTTCGAATTTCGAAATTGATAGGTCGTCGGCCGGGGTCCCGCCGCCGTAGCCAACGGGTGGCGCCAGGCAGGGCGCCCAGCGGTCCGCAGGAGAATTTCGCCACCCCTTGTTCCATTGTTCCATTCCGAATAATGAGCGTTAATTCTCCGAGGACAGCTGGGCTGCCAGGCGACAGGACCCGGTGGCCCTAGAGAATATGCCGCCACTAAGGAAGGATCCTTTGGTTCGCAGTTCACAGTTCGAGGTCCGCGCACGGTCAACTAGAACCGCGGCCCCAGGCACTCGGGCAGATCTCCCGGAACGCACAGTACCCGCAGGCCATGTAGCTGGGCTTGGCGGTGAAGTCCCGAGCCCGGATCCCTGCCGCTACCTCCTTAATGATCTCTGCTGTCTCTTGGATCTCTGCGTCCGCCTTTCGGGCGACCCCGGTCAGACCGGTCTCCAGGAAATGAAGCTCCACGCGCGTCGGGATCTCGCCGTACATCTGGCGATAGGCCAGGGCGTAGATGGATAGTTGCAAGCTCTCGCGCGCGCGGCGTGTTGCCTCCTTCGGCTGGCGGACATCGGAGGACTTGTAGTCCACAATCACCACCTCTTCCCCCCTGACATCCAGGCGGTCCCACCGGCCGACGACCCGGTCTCGGTCGAGGGCAAAGCCGAACTCCTTTTCCACGTGGGTGGGGATCGTCCCCGTCTCTTCTTCCCGGTCATAGAACCGGCCGAGGGTCTGGCGGCCCGCCTCGAGACGCTGTTCCTCGTGTTCCCGCGAAAGAAACCCCTGGCTCACCCACGATTGCTCAAAAATCCCCCAGAGCTCCTCGCGCGTCACTCGCCTCCCACGCATCTTCTGGCGCAGATACGCCTGGACCGCGTCATGCAAGGCTTTGCCGTAGATGACGGTGTGGTGCTCGCGAATGGGCACCCGCAGAATCTGAATGAACTTGTATTTCAGAGGGCACGTGCGGTAGTCATCGACGCTGAAGTAGCTCAGCGTGAGGATCTCGTCCGGGGCCATGGGCTGCAGCATTCCCCACTCCTGCTCTGCCGGAGGCGCGTAGCGTGCGATCACCTCCTTGGGTGAGGCTCGAAAGGCCGCTTCCTCAGGCTGTGGCAGGTCCAGCGCTTCGAGAACGAAGCGGCTCACCTTCTTGGGCCTCGCCGTCCCGGAGTCCCGGGAGGAGGTTAGGTACAACTCATCTTTGGCCCGGGTCATCCCCACAAAAAAGAGACGGCGCTCCTCCTGCAGGTGGACGTCTCCCGCGGGAACAAAGTCCTTGACCAAAGGCGGCGGTAGGTCAATGGGATCGCGGATCCCACGGCCCGGGAACTTGTCGGCCGTGAGCCCCACCATGAAGACCACGGGAAACTCCAGCCCCTTGGCCTTGTGCAGCGTCAGGACATTGACCGCATCGACGTCGGCGTCCGCTTCCGCCACCGCCGGGTCTTCCCCAACTTCGAGAAGCTTGTCCTGGTATTCCACAAACTGCGCCACCCGATCGAGCAAGGCTACATCGCTGAACCGCTTCACCCTTTCGAAGAAGCGAGCGATGTTCTGCACCTGGATCTGGCTGGCGATGTCGTGGCGGGCGGTGAGCCGCTTCAGATACCCGCTTTCCATCAGGAAATGATAGAGCACCTCACCGGTGCGGAGGGCCTGGGCCCGCCGGATATACGCCGCCAGATCCTCCAGGAGTTTTTGGATGGTCGCAACTCCCTCACCCGAAAGGCCATCCAATCCCACATCGTCGAGATGCTGGAAGACCCAAAAGAGGCTGCGGTGCATGCGCCGGGCTGTGGCACTACACCGAGCCAGATCCAGGGCCGGAACGCGGTAGGGTTCACTCGACGCGAGGTGGTAGAGAGACTGGCCTGCGTCGGGATCGGCGACGACCCGCAGGAATGCCATAAGCAGGCGGATCTCCTCCCGGTTGTACAGGCCGTGCGCCCCCGAAAAGCGCCAGGGTATCCCCTGCACATTCAGGGCCCGCAGGAAGGGATCGGCGGCCCGATTGGTCCGGACCAAAACGGCCAGATCCCGATACCGGTATCTGCCCGAGGACACGTGTGCCTCGATAAGCCCGGCAACACCGTCCGCTTCGCTTCCCAACGTGTCGTAGTGGAGGTGCTCCACGACGCGAGCCCCCTCACGATGCGTGCGGAGGCGCTTGTCGATGCCCAGTCGCACCTCCAGCCGTTCCGGGTCGTTGTGACGGATCAAGCGGGTGGCGGCATCGAGGATAGGCTGGCCCGACCGATAGTTCCGGGTCAGGACCACGACCTCCGCCCGGGGAAAGACTTCGGTGAAGCCCAACAGATTGCTCGCTGCCGCTCCGCGGAACTTGTAGATGGACTGGTCGTCGTCCCCAACCACGGTGAGGTTCCCGTCCGGCCCGACCAGCAATCGTAGAAGCTGCCACTGGGCGTAGTTGGTGTCTTGAAATTCGTCAACGAGGATATAGCGGAATCGGCTTTGGTACTCGGCGAGGATGGCCGGATGCTCCCGAAAGAGCTTGAGGGTCAAGGTCACCTGATCTCCGAAGTCCGCTGCTTTCTCCCGGGCCATCAGCTCCTGATACATCTGATAGGTGAGGGCGATCTCCCGCTGGCGCCGGGCCTCTTCCTGCACGCGGCTATCTTCCGGCCGGGTGTGTGCCTCAGCGGCGAGGCGCTCGGCATGGTGCAGATACTCTTCTGGACTTACGTCTTCGTCCTTTGCCCGGCTGATGAGGGTCAGAATCGCCTCGACATATTTGGTCGGGTCCCCCAGCGGCAAATAGTAAGACAGCGGAAACTCAAAGAGCCGCTCGCGGAAAAAAACGACCTGCTCGGGGCGGCTGAGCAGGGTGAAATCCGGGTCGAGGCCCAACGCCAGCGCTTGTTCCCGAAGGACGCGATCGCCGAAGGCGTGAAAGGTGCTGATCCATACCTCGGCATACCCGTAGGGGACAAGAAGATCAACCCGCTCCTCCATCTCACTGGCCGCCTTATCCGTGAAGGTAAGGGCGAGGATCTCGCGTGGCCTGGCCAGCTTGGCCGCGATCAAATAGGCGATCCGGCGGGTGAGGACGGTGGTCTTCCCGGTCCCTGCACCCGCAATGACGAGCAGCGGCCCATCCGGGGCGGTGACCGCCTTGACCTGATCCGGATCGAGTCCCTCCAGGGTTGCCTCAACCGCGGGTGATACGGGTATCGTCGGGATTTGCCTGTTCCCTTCCATGCTGCCTCCGCCCGGAGGCTCGCATACTCCGAAAGGGGTGTCAAGCGGCTGGACGCTGCTACCGCATCGCGGAGAGGTCAAAGACGAAGGGAAGCTGGTCACCTTGGGGGCCGGTCACCACCAGGATCACGGTCCCCTGGAGGTCAATCCCTTCGGCGGGGAAGACGCAATAGAGATAGACCCATGACATCTCCTCGCCGGAATCATCCTGACCTTTTTCGACGTGGGATGGGTCGATGATTTCGCCGGCCTGGTGCAGGCTCACGTCATACGTCTCAGCGTCCTCCGTAGGAGACAGGAGTGTGATAGCAAAGGCCAGGCGGGGGCCCATGTCCTTGAGCTGCCGCTTGACCTCCTCCGCATTCAAGGAGAGGCCGCGGTGGGCCGCCGTCCAACCCGTGTGGGCCACACGAGCGAAGGGCGATTGAAGCCAGGCGATGCCGCCGAGGCGTTGATCAGCTCTTTGCACCCCTTCAGTGCGCCACTCCCGGGCGAAGACGGCAAAAGGCAAGGCACGCGCCTTTTGACCGTAATCGAGGGCCTCCTCGATCTGCGACGGCGAAAGGGAAAGCGACAGGGCCTGGGCCTGATACGGCAGGAGAGCCAGCACCAAAATCAGGATCATCGGCCACCGGATGGGTTGTCGCGAAGGCGCGATGCTCATTGCTGCATCACATCCGGATCCCGTGCTTCTCGAACACGACGCCCCGCGCCCGATCCAGGTTGGCCAGTGATTTGATATAAGTCGTAAGCGACCTGACCTCGGCCGACCGGGCTGCCGCCAGGTCCCGCTGAAACCGCAGAACTTCAAAGGTCGTCGAGACCCCGGCTTCTAACCGTCGCTGTTCGATTCGCAATTGTTCTCCGGCCAATCGGCTGGCCGCCCTGGTGTCCTCCACGAGCTTGGCGCTCGCCTCAACCCTGCGGACCGCCTCCCGGACCTCGGCGGTGATCTCCAGTTCGAGATTTCGGAGTGAGACCTTGGCCTGCTCCCGCTCCAGGTGTGCCTTGACGAACTCAGCTCCGGCCGCCCGGTTCCCGATGGGAATGGAAAGCACCAATCCGGCCGAATAGCTGAAGTTGTTCGTAGATCTCAGATCGTCTAACGCTTTTCCATAGGTCGGATCGATGGCGCTGAGGCCGTTGATGCCGACGCTCCCCTGGAACGAAAGATCCGGCAAGAGCTGGTTCCGGACGAACCGCAGGTTCAGCTCCCTGTTGCTCACCTCTATCTTTGCGGCTTCGTAGTCCGGCCGCTTGTGGAGGGCATCGGTGATCGCGGCGGGAAGGTCCAGGTGCACCTCGGAAAAGCGGGCCGGGTCCGCAGGATGGATGGCGCCCCCCCACTCCCCCTCCTTCGGGATATTCAAGACCACCTTGAGACGGTCCTCGGTATCCCGTACCGCCTTCTCAGCCAATACCACTCCCGCGGTTCTTGCCGCGATATCCGTCTCGGCCTGGATGATCTCCACCGGCGCCGCTACGCCGGCCCGGACGCGGGCCCGGTTCAATTCGGCTAATTCCCGGGCCAGGCGGAGGGAGTCCTGGGCGACTTCGAGGTCTTGGATCGTAAAGACCAGATCCCAGTACACATCTTGGACTTGGGTGATGACCTCCATGACGATCTGGCGGAACCGGTCCAGGGAAATCTCCCTGTCGTTCTCGGCAATCTTGATCTGGGTCCGGTTGATGTCCACACCGAAGTTTTTCAGGAGGGGTTGGGTCACGACGAGACTCAGATCCGACCAGTAGGCGGTGCTCGTATCAATATCCTCCAGGGTGAAGAACGCGGCATTGTTGAAATTTCGGTTATTGTCGAGGCGGAGCTGGTAACTCCCCCCTGTCGGCAGGTCCTGGCGGAAACCGACAGTGTAGTCGAAGTCGTCCGTTTTGCTCTGTCTGACCGCCGCCAGAGCACTCCGGTTTGGGATCTGCGTGCTGACAAAGCCGACCTCCGCGAAGACCGTCGGGTCAAAGACCGCCCTGGCACTCGTGACATCGGCCTCCCGGACCTGTGGGTTGAATCCCTCGATGGCGATATTCAGGTTATTCTTCAGGCCCAGCAGGATGCTTTCCTGGAGCGAAAGGACCATCAGCTGTCCAGGCTGTGGGGTGACCTCCTCCGGTTCGCCCAGAACTGCCGGTGACTTTTCGTCAGCCAACGCAGATCCGCCCGAGGCTACCAGGGCTCCCAACGCCAGCACGGCAATCCACTGTTTCCATCTCTTTCCCATACTCGTCCTCCTCTCGAAGAATAATTGCGTCTGCCTCGGGTACCTCATCACTCCTCCACGGGCTCTAAGTGAATCCGCGCGCTGTCTGGGAAATACCATCCCCAAGGCCTGAGCATCCGGGAGACGTGTACCGTCTTTTCCTCGAACCCGGGAAGCCTGGCTGTCACCTCGACAGATCCTCCAAGGCCCGATCGTCCCTCGTACAGTAACGGAGATCGGCCGATCATCTCGCCATCTACAATAATCTCGGCATCGCCCGGTTCGGTGAAAACCATCATCGTCGAGGCGCACCCGGCCCAGACAAGAGCAACTCCAACCAGACCCAGCACCATTCCAATGTTACGCATCACCCCTCCTCGATGCAAGAACTCACGTCACTTCCTCCCCCTCTTCGCAGCGAAGGGCCTGACCACCTCTCTGACCGCGAGTGGGGACGCGCATCTCACCGGATGAGGGCCCTCTTGCTCGCAATGCTGGCCTCCGCCAGTGGACTCGCCACGGGCCGGATCATCACATTTACGCATGCGGGACGGCCCGCAGCCAGGGCCCGGAGCAATGCCGGTCGAATCTGGCCCGGCTCCTCGACAAACTCGGCGTGGCCCCCGAGCGCCTCGACCACCTTGTCATACCGGACCAGGCCGAGCTCACAGCCGACCACCCGACCCGGTCCGTAGAGCGCGGTTTGAATTTGCTTCTCCATCCCCATCGCCTGATCGTTGCCGATGACGACCACGACGGGCAGATCATGGCGCAGGGCCGTATGCAGCTCGAACCCGTGGTAGCCGAATCCCCCGTCCCCGGTTACGACCACGACCGGCTCGTGTGGCCTGGCCAGCTTCGCCGCGATTCCGAAGGGAATTGCCGCCCCCAAGGTTCCCAGGGGGCCGAGGCGAAGCCACCGTCCCGGCTGGCGGGCCGGTAAAGCCATCCTCGCCCATTGCAGGAAGTCTCCGGCGTCAATGGCAATCGTCGCCTCCGGCGGCAACACCTCGCGAATCTCCCGGCAGAGTCGCAGGGGATGGATGGGAACCTCGGACGATGCTTCCCCTGCCGCAAGGACCTCACGCCAGGACCGGGCAATCCTGGCCAAGTGTTGAAGCCACGGCCGGTCCGGCCACGGGCCCCCCATTTCGGCGAGACACGCGGCCAGGAAGGCCCGAGCATCCGCAACGATCCCCACGTCCACCCGGCGGTTCCGCCCGATCTCCGCGGCATGGATATCGACTTGAATGATGCGTGCCCCCGGATCAAAAAGACGAGGGCCGCCAAAGGCCAGCCGGTAATCGATTCGCTTTCCAAGGATGCAGATCACGTCCGCGTGTACGAACTCCTTGGCCACCTGATTCAGGAGGGGGTCGGCGTAGCCAAAACAGAAGGGATGCTCATCCGAGATCAAGCCGCGAGCAAGCCCGATGGTGAACAGGGGGATCCGGGTCTTCTCCACAAACCGTGCCACCTCGGAACCGGCCTGGGACCACCAGGCTCCGCTCCCGGCGATCAAGACCGGTCTCTCTGCCTGCCTGAGCGAGGTGAGCACCTTCTCAATCAGGTCCGATCCGCCTTCGAAGGGTGGATAATCAGGCATCCCTCCGGTGAGGGGCACCGGTGCAACCTCTCCTGCCTCTCGACTCAAGACATCGACGGGGATGGTCAGGTGGACCGGTCCCGGCCGCCCCGAAAGGGCCTCCCGAAGGGCGGTGGCGAGATATCCCGGGATCTGGCGAGCGTCGTCGACCACGGCCGCCCATTTCGTAATGGGCTTGACGAGGGAAAGTTGATCGATCTCCTGAAAGGTACCCCGGCTTTTCAGCGACATTTCGGGAGCGCCGCTGATAGCAAGGACCGGGGACCCTTGCAGGAAGGCGGTCGCGATTCCTGTGAGGGCATTGGTATGCCCCGGACCGCCGGTCACCACAAAAACCCCCGGCCGTCGCGTCACCCGCGCCCACGCATCCGCCATAAACGCCGCCGCCGCTTCGTGACGCGTATCGACGATGCGGATGTCGTAGTCAAGACAGGCATCGTAGATAGGATTGATATGATCGCCGGAGAGACTGAAGATCTGCTCGACCCCTTCCTGCTTCAGTCCTCGGACGAGGAGACGGGCGCCGTTCATGACGGCTGAACCTCCCCTGATGAGAGGGATCCGTTCCGGGCCCGCCGATCATCCAACGGCAGGGGGCGGTCCGGCTGCCCGCCTCCTGTCGTCCGCACGAGCAGGTTCAGCAGGCACGCGAAGAAGGTCTGCGAGATATCATACCGGAAAAACGAGTGGCGACGCTCAGTTATTGAAGGACTCCGGGACGGTCTCCAAAAAGGGAAGCTGAAGCCGGACGGGCGACCGGCACCGTAAAGGTAAAGGTGCTCCCCCGATTCTCTCCCTCGCTCTCTAACGAGATCTCACCCCCCTGAAGCTCGATGAGCCGCTTAGCCAGTGAGAGACCAAGGCCGACCCCCGGTATCCGGTGGGTGACCGCGTTCTCGCCCCGTCCGAAAGGATCAAAGATCCTCCCGCGATCCTCCGGCCGGACTCCGATGCCACTATCCTGCACAGACACCGAAACGGTGCCCGGATTCTGCAAACGGGCCGACA
>Ga0302046_10004743_pt1 | contig 12059 bp, 13 predicted proteins | sample RVTome_11_FD_200261 | JGI IMG/M metagenome (GOLD analysis project Ga0302046, IMG submission 200261) | Soil microbial communities from uranium-contaminated site in the Upper Colorado River Basin, Wyoming, United States - RVT147D111 (version 2) ... | reverse complement strand
CGTGGTACCAAGCCTGACGTGTACATCAGCCAGCCCAGGATCAGTCCGTTCCCTACTCCGACGAAGAAGCCCGGGCCGATCCGGAACGACCACTCATAGACCGCTTCGAGCCCCTGGCCGAGGGCGGCAGTGGTGCCGCTTGGGGCGTCCTGGCGCAGGGTCACGATCGCAAGGATGCAGAGGATGCCGATGCCGATGAACATGGATTCGACGATGCGAGCGGAGACGTACCCAACAGCGCCGGCTTCGTTCTGGCGTTTGAGGATCGAGAACGGCACTACTGCGGTGCCGACGTTCGCGATGATGACGAGAAGTTCGAACACAGCCCCTGTGGCCAAACTCGCCCGGGCGACGTCGCCGGCACCGGTGACGTAGTTGGGCTCGTCCAGTATCGGGGCGTAGAGGATGAACCGCGTCGGGATCGAGAAGACGAAGGTGGCGATCCACAACCATCCGGTGAATGTCGCGATCCGTCTCGTATCCATGTGTCGACCGTACAAACCCTGCCGACCATGGGTCAAATCGAGGGATCGTCTGCGCCACGGTGTCGCCTGTTCACGATATGGAGACCTCCTCGACCACGTTGTGCGGGTCCTTCCGTCCCCCCGGTGGATTCGCCCAACGGACAGGGGTCGTGTTCTGATGGCGTCTCGGTCTCGTTATAGGCCGAGGACGCCTCGGCTGAAAGGGGAGAGAGATGCAGGCAGCCCAGCCCTATCCGGTTCGGTTCTCCGTCGACTATCCGGACCGAGATCTCGACCGCGTGAGCACGTTCTTCCGGATCTTCGTCGCGATCCCCATCCTGATCGTCCTCGGCACGGTGGCCGGATCCACCTGGGAATGGAGCTACGAGAGCGGGACGACCACGACGGTCGCAGCCGGCACCGGCGGCCTGCTGTTCCTCGGGCCCCTGCTGATGATCCTGTTCCGACAGAAGTACCCGCGGTGGTGGTTCGAATGGAACCTGGAGCTGCTCCGGTTCACCAATCGCGTGGGCATCTACCTGGCGCTGATGGACGATCGCTACCCCTCGACCGACGAGCAGCAGTCGGTTCACCTCGACTTCCCGTATCCGGATGCTGCTCGTGACCTGAACCGCTGGCTCCCGCTGGTCAAGTGGTTCTTGGCGATCCCGCACTACGTGGTGCTGTTCTTCCTCTACATCGCGCTGGTCGTGGTCGTGATCATCGCGTGGTTCGCCATCCTGTTGGCGGGTCGATACCCACGGGGCATGTTCGACTTCGTCCAGGGCGTGATCCGGTGGCACAACCGGGTGGTCGGATACGCCTACATCCTCGTCACGGACCGCTACCCCCCCTTCGGCTTGGCGGAGTAGGTATCGTCAGAGGCTTCAGCTAGCCGATGGCTCGAACGCGGAGGGAGATGCTTCGACGCCCGTTGCTGCGTCGGTGCAGCCGCGCTGTTCGGTTGAGAGGGTCGTGCCGTGGTGAAGGGAAGGTCGTTCTCATCCTAGTATGGACCAGGTGCCGGTGAACAGGTAGCCGAGATGCTCGCCGACACCGACCCCGTTCAGGCGATCTGCAGATGGGGTTGCGGCCGGCCAGGCTCTACACCTACCTCTCCTCAACAACGCCGGCTGTGAGAGTGCGGATGGCGTGCGGCCGGAGCACCAGGATTCGAGGATCGGCGATTGCCGTCGCACCGGAGTTCCACTGCGACGCGGTGGAGGCGTGGGTCGAGACACGAGCTCGCCCGCCGAATTCCCAGCGGGTCGATAGGAGGTGAGGGGCAATGCTGAGATGGCTCTTGATCGGGTTCTTAATCGCGCACGGGCTCGTTCACCTGGCGATCTGGGCGCCGAAGTACGACCCGGAGAAGGCGTTCGATCCGTCGCATTCCTGGCTGATCGGTGATCAGCGCCCGCTCGCGCAGGTCCTCGCGTTCGCCGCGGGGGCGATCCTCATCGTTGCCGGGATCGCGCTCTGGGCCCACGGCGAGTGGTGGCGCCCGACCGCGATCGTCGGGCTGAGCGTGTCGACCATCCTGCTGCTCCAGGTGGAGAGCCCGGCTGCCCGCCAGGCCATCTGCAGATCGCCTGAACGTCGCCGCGGCCACGAGCGTGGCGGCGACCACGATGCCTGTGGATGCCAGAAGCCGGCGACGATCCCGACGAAGGCCGCCAGCTGGGCGATCGCGTGAGCGACGTTGACGGTGATGGACGTCGTTCGACGGCCACGGAACACCTCCTGTCGGTTGAGCATGATGAGCGCCGCCAGGAGCGGGATCGCCACGGCGAACGCGATGACGGATACCTCGGCGGAGGTATCGAGCGATGGTGCCACCAGGAACGGCTGCACCATGTACACGCCGACGAGGATCAAGCCGCCGTAGATCAATCCCAGTTGCCTGATCACCTCTTCCTTCATCTCGCCGGTGAGTGCCTCGGCGGCCATGCGCCTCGCTTCCTCCTCGGCCTTCGACCGCTTCTGGTCCGCCCTCGCCCGGGCCTCCTCGGCCCTGCGCCTCGCTTCCTCCTCGGCCATCTCTCGGGCCCGTTCGTGCTCCGGGTCGTCTCTCATGGTCAACCCCCTCGGTCAGGATGCCCATGAGTCTGCATGCGGGCGTGCCTTGCCTCATCTGTGCGCACGGATCCATAGCGCCCCGGATATGGACGGACCCTGCGACCTTTGCCACCCGCGCGTCAATTCGTCCTCCTAGTGCGGCTCGCCGTGGAAGAACGAACTTGGTTCGGGACCGCGCTTTGGCCCGCTGGCCAGTCCCCGGAGCCGATGTGAGCCAGGCCTTCCACGTCCTCGCAGCGGTATCGAAGGTGACGCCCGACACGCTGCGCTCGGTCCCACCCTTGTCTCCCCGGGGCAGTCCCTCTTCGTTTCGTGCAAGTGCGCGATAGAGCGAAATGCTGTGTACCGCCCATTCGAGCTGTTCCATGCGGGTTTCTCAACCCGGCGCAGGATACTGGCGCCGCCCAGTCGAGCCGCCCGTGCTAGCGTGTCGTCCGTGGGCAGGAAGCTCGCCGTCGTCGGGTTGGTCGCGTTGATCCTGTTACTGGTCATCCCGCTCGGCATCGGAATGGCGATGGCCCCCTGCCCAACATGTACGCCGGCGACGTCCTACGGCCTGTCGCTCTGCGTCGCGCTGTTGGTGTCGCTCTTGATCGCATCGTCGATGCTGACGATCCGGATCTCGCCATCGTCGCGACCGGTCCCGATCCTTCTTCTGTCCGTCCTCCTGGAACGACCTCCGCGCACCGTCTGATCCCGGGGTGACCGCGGCCTTGGCGCCGCGGCGTCTCAGGTTTGTGCGATCAGGGAGGTCACTCAGTCTTGGTGGTGTCAAGCATCGTCTTCGGGCCTCTGGCGTCACTCCCCACACCGCAGGCCTTGACGGTCAGCAATTGGTCCGTCGACGGGTCCTCGGGAACGGGAAACGCGCCGGCCCTCCCAGCGGAATGAACGGGCGAAGGGCCTTCGCGATCGGCGCGTGGGTGGTCATCGCCGTCCTCGCGGTGGTGGTGGGCGCCCTCGCTCTCTTCCAGTTGCGAACCCAAGGCACGTCGGCGGTCGGCGGCCTCGCCGTCGCGGACTATCAAGCGCAGGCCGAGGTCGAGAGCTCGCCGGCGCCCGACTTCGAGCTCGCCTCTCTCGAGAACGGGAAGCCGATCCGTCTCTCCTCGTTCCGCGGACACGTCCTCGTCCTCAACTTCTGGGCGTCGTGGTGTGCACCGTGCCGCCTCGAGGCTCCGGGTCTCCGCCGGGTCTCGGAGCGCTACCGCGATCAGGGCGTGCGGTTCCTCGGCGTGGACTATCGCGACGACGCCGCGGCGGCGCGTGCGTTCGTCGACGAGTTCCGCTGGGGGTATCCGTCCGTCTCCGATCCCTCGGGATCGCTCGCCTACGACTACGAGCTGATCGGGTTCCCCACGACGTTCATCATCGATCCGGCCGGCACCATGCGGTACCGCTTCGTGGGATATCTCGACGAGGCCGTACTGGAGAACGCTGTGAACGACGTCTTATCGAGCGGCACATCGTGAGCGTCCTTGCCCCGTTCGCGCTCGCGTTCGTCGCCGGACTGATTTCGTTCACGTCGCCGTGCTGCCTGCCGCTGATGCCGGGCTACGTGTCCTACGTGAGCGGTGTCGCGAGCGGGACGCCGAGCGAACACGAAGGAACGGTGGCGGTTCGGAGCAGGACGATGCTCGCGGCCGGCCTGTTCGTCGTCGGTTTCGCCACCACGTTCACGTTGATGGGCGCGGCAGCCTCCGAGCTGGGGACGCTAATCCTGAGGAACCGCCTCGTCCTCGGCAGGGTCGCCGGCCTGTTCGTGATCGTGATGGGCCTGACGACGACTGGGCTGCTTCGCGTGCCGTTCCTGTACCGGGAGCGCCGATTCGATCTGAGGCGGATCCGGCCGGGTCCGGCGGGCGCCGTCCCCCTCGGGATGGCCTTCGCCATCGGATGGACGCCGTGCATCGGGCCGGTGCTGGCCGGGATCCTCACCGCCGCCGCGACCGTAGAAGGGGCGTGGCGGGGAGCGGCCCTGCTGTTCGTGTACTCGCTCGGCCTCGGCGTCCCCTTCCTGCTGCTCGCCCTCGGCGTCGCGAGGACCGGACGCCTCTTCCGCTGGCTGCGTCGACACGGGCGAGCCATCGAGGTGGTGGGCGGCTCGGTCCTGATCCTCATGGGTGTGCTGATGATCACGGGGCGCTGGATCCAGCTGTTCGCCCCGTTGCTGCGGGTGTTCTCGCGAAGCGGGTGGCCGCCGCTGTGAGGCGACCGCTCCTTGCCGCCCTGCTGATCCTGATGGCCTTTCTGGTCACGGCCGCACCCGCATGGGCCCACGCTGGGTTCGTCTCCTCGAACCCCAAGCCCGGGGCGGAGCTCGGGTCGGCCCCCGGCGTCGTGACGCTCCGGTTCTCCGAGCCGCTGAACGAACGGCTGTCTCGCGCGGAGGTCCTGTCCCCCGACGGCAGACGATTCGAGGGCACGCCCGAGGACAGCGGCGACATCGTCGTCCGCCTGACCACGAACGCACAGGGGATCTACCGCGTCACGTGGAGGACCGTGAGCACCGTCGACGGCCACACGCTGGAGGGCTCCTTCGAGTTCGGGGTCGGCGTCCGGCCGTCCTCCACCGAGGGTCGCACGGGAACCTCCCCCCGGATCGTGGATGTCCTGATCGCGATCGCCCGCGCGGTCGAGGACGCGGCGTTGCTCGCGGCAGTCGGGCTCCTGCTCGTTCGGCGGCTCGGACGCGACCTCGACTGGCTACGCATGCCGATGGTGCCGGTGGTCGCCGCGGCATTCGTCGGCGGTCTCGCCGTCGTGTTGGGCGAGGCGTTCGCCGCCGCGGCTTCGCCATCGCTTTCGGCGATCGGCGCCTACCTCTTCTCCGGACTACCGGGGTTCGCGCGAACGGTGCGTGTCGTCCTCGAAGCGCTGGCCGTGCTGGTGGCCCTGCGCCGACCCGCGATGGTGGCGCTGCCCGTGGTCGGAGCCCTCGCCGCGCTCGCCGCGGCGGGACACGCCGCGGCGGTCGACCCTCGGTGGCTCGGGATCTTCGTCGAGGCCGTACACCTGCTCGCGGTCGCGGCCTGGACCGGCGGCATCATGGCCCTCGCGGTGCAGCGCCCGCCCGGTGGATGGTTCCGGGAACAAGGGGCGCTGTTGCTCAGGCGGTTCACGCCGGTGGCGCTCGTCGCGTTCGGCGTGACCGCGGCGACGGGGGTGGCCCGGGCGGCCCAGGAGCTCGGAGGGATCGGCGCCGTGTTCGGATCCGGGTACGGCCTGGTGCTCGTAGCCAAGACGCTGCTGGTGCTCATCATGGCGCAGCTCTCGATCCTGGCCTGGCGTCGCCTCGTGGTCGCCCCGCGTGCCGAAGCGTGGATCGCGGTCGGCGTGATCGCGGCCGCGGCGTTGCTCGCCGCGTTCCCACTCCCGCCGGCCCGCGTCCAGGAGTCGGAGGCCGAGGAGGTCTACGAAGCCGAGGCCACCGCCCTCCCGCGGGCCGGCGATCTCACGCTGGGTGGGCACGCCGGCGAGGTGCTGATCGGACTCACCGTGCGGCCCGAGAGCGGTGGCCCGGACCGGATCCTCCTGTACCTCCAGGACTTGGGCGACGAGACCACGACGGCCTCCCGGCCGGTGGACCTGAGGATCGACGGACGGGCGGTCGACGTCACGCTGTGCGGCCCGACCTGCCGGGAAGCCGTGGCCGAGCTCGACGGGAGCCAGCGAATCGAGGTCGGCGTCGGTGGCGACAACGGCGGAGTGGCCGGCTTCCGACTGCCCGATCTTCCGGCCCGGCCGGCCGATGGCATCGTCGCCGAGATGATGCAGCGGATGCACACGCTGCAGAGCTACCGCCTCGACGAGGACCTCACCTCCGGACTCGGGACGACCCTTCGGTCCCGCTACGAGTTCCTCGCCCCGGACAGCTACCGGACCGAGGTCGTCGAGCAGGGCACCGTCGTCTCGCAGACGATCGTGATCGGCACGACGCGGTACCTGCGAGACTCACCGAACGCGTCGTGGGAGAAGCAGGCCGGAGGTCCGGGGCTTTCGGTTCCCTCGTTCATCTGGGACTACTTCCGCCCGTTCGTCGACGCTCGGGTAGTCGACCGCGGACGCGTCGAGGGAACCCAGACGACCGTCGTCTCCTTCTTCGGGGGAGCGGAGCAGGGGACGCCGGTCTGGTTCCGCCTGTGGATCGACGACGACGGGCTTGTTCATCGCGCGGAGATGCGCGCGCAGGGCCACTTCATGGACCATCGGTACTTCGGCTTCGACGCACCGATCACGATCCGACCACCGGAAGGAGCGAGCGGATGAGATCACGCATCCTGTTTGGGGCGGCGATCGTCCTGGCGGTCATCGCGACGGCGTGCGCTCGGCAGGAGCCGACGACGCCTGCGCAGCAAGGTCCGGTCGAGGTCGGACAGCGGGCACCGGCGTTCTCGCTCGAATCGGCGAGCGGCGGCACGGTGTCGCTCTCGGACTACGCGGGCAGGCCGGTGCTCTTGTACTTCAGCATGGGGCCCGGGTGAAGCGGCTGCATGCAGCAGGTGGTCGACCTGCAAAGCGACAAGGCCTTCGGAGGCCTCGACGTCGAGCTGCTCGCGATCTCGCCGGACCCGCTCGACGCGTGGCAGGAAGAAGGAGGCTCGTACGGCATCACGGTGCCGATGCTCGCCGATCCGGAGAACGCGGCCTGGGACAGGTACGGGACCTCGGGCTGGATGATGGGGAGCGAGCCCGGTCACGCGTTCTTCCTCGTCGGAAGCGACGGGAGGGTCGCGTGGGTCCGCGACTACGCGGCGCCGGAGCACGGCGGTCTCATGTACGTACCGCCCGACGAAATCGCTTCACAGGTGCAAGAGGCGCTTGCCGGTACAGCAGCCTGAGGCGTTCGGCCCGAGACCGACGATCGATGACCGAGGCCCACATGGATGAGACGGATCGGGTTAGGGCGATCTTCGATGACTTCGCCCCGCGCTACGACCGCCTCATGGACTGGGCGGACCGGATCCTCTTCGCCGGCGGCCGGGAGTGGCTCGGGGTACAGGCAGCGGGCGAGGTACTCGACGTCGGCGTGGGAACCGGCCGCAGCCTCCCCTTCTACTCGCCGAGCCTCCGCCTCACGGGACTCGACATCAGCCCAGAAATGATCGACCGCGCCCGTCGGCGAGCGGCGATCCTCGGTCGGGCGGTCGACCTTCGGGTGGGCGACGCGCAGGCATTGCCGTTCGAGGATGACTCCTTCGACACCGTCATGTTCAGCCTCGCGCTGTGCTCGATCCCGGACGATCGCCGAGCGATTGCCGAGGCGCGGCGTGTCCTTCGGCCGGGCGGGCGCGTGGCGCTTCTCGAGCACGTCCGGAGCCCGAACGGCTTGGTCCGCGGCGTCCAGCAGCTGCTGAACCCGCTCGCCGTCCGCTTTCAGGGTGACCACCTGCTCCGTGAGCCGGCCGGGCTTCTACGCGCCGAGGGGTTCGTGCTCGAGGACCTGCACCGGTCGCGGTGGGGGTTCGTCGAACGGGCGGTCGCACGCAAAGGGACGCCATCGTGAGGGCCCGACAGAACCCAGACGTGTCCGCGACCGCGCCAAAGTGCGACGATCCGATACCGAGCGTAACGATCGGTACGAACCTGAAGGGCGGGAACCCGAGCCAGGGTTCCTCGGCCGCCGCGGCATTTTCCTCGCCGTCATTGTGGTTCCCGTGATCGCAAACGCGCCGGTCGGGGTTCCCCATCCGCGAATCCGGTAACGACCCTCTTTGTTCAGACCGTCTCTGGACCATCCCAGAGGACGAACGCCACGCTTGCCGGAGCCGCCCGTCCGCCCTTGCGCCGTCACATGCCCGGGGATAGACATGCAGTCGTCGAACTCGAACGGTGGCCACGGTGCAGATCACGGTCGGGACCTTCAACCTGAACAACCTCTTCTCGAGGTACAACTTCCAAGGCGAGATCCAGGCCATCGCAGCCGGCGATAGCATGGTCGAGGCCCGCTACGAGTTCACGGACCCCACCAGCTCCGTACGTTCATAGGCCGCCTGGTCAAGGGGCAAGGATCCGCAGGACACTGTGCGGGTCGCTTCAAGGATTGCCTCGATGGACCTCGACGTCATAGCGCTTCAAGAAGTCGAGGACATCGGCACTCTCAAGCGCTTCGTCATCGACAATCTGGGGAGCCTGTACCCGCACGCCGTGTTGGTGCAGGGGAACGACCCACGTCTGATCGACGTTGCGGTTCTTTCGAAGCTGCCACTCGGCGCCGTCACGAGCTGGCAGCGAGCCGTACATCCATTGGACCCGACTGAGGCGGTCTTCGGTCGTGATCTGCTCCAGGTGGAGATTCTGAACCCCTCGCGGAGCCGGCGCCTGTTCACGCTCTTCAACACGCACTTGAAGAGCCACTTCCTGTCGCCGGGTGAGACGGCCGCGGACGCCGACGGGAGGCGGCAGAGGCAAGCCGAGCTCGCCGCGAAGATCATCGAGGCGCAAACAAGACCGAACAGCTCGTACGTCGTCGTGTGTGACATGAACGACCCGCCGAGCTCCCAGTTCCTGGCCCCGCTCGTTGCCTCACCGGCGCTTCGCCTTGTCAACGGGCTGGCGAACCCAGCCGAGACGCGCTCAGCGCCGGCGGACACGCCGCCGCCTCCAGCGGTGGCCTGGACGCACCGATTCAAGCCGAGCGGTCAGCCGGCGGAGTACGAACTCTTCGACCAGGTCTGGCTGAGTCCTACCCTCGCGCCTAGGCAGACCGGATCTTTCATCGACCGGCGAACAAGAAGGACCGGCGATGGCAGCGACCACGACCCCGCTTGGGTCGTCCTCGACCTCTGAGGCGCGCTTCGCTCAAGCGAGACCTCAGGTGGCCGCATCGGACGAGAGCCACGCTTCCACGTCTTCCCAGCGGTATCGAAGGTGTCGCCCCACGCGATGCGCCTTGGGACCGACCCGCTTGTAGCGCCAGGTGTAAAGGGTCTTCACCGGCACCTGGAGGTAGCTGGCCACTTGAGAGGGGGTCGCTAGCCGTCGCACCCCGGTTCCCGCTCCCAGACCTCCGTCTCTTGATTCGCGCTGCATCCTGTCGGGATCGTAGCCCTGGCTTGTGACGCATCCCCGAGCAGGCGCCCACGACGAGGGCCCAGAACGTCGCCGGCGTGTCGCGTCAACTTTTCGTCAACTTCTGGGCCCCGAGCCACTGATTCGAGCGGCTCCCGTTCAAGAGAAAGGGCCCGTGACCAGGGCCTTTGCTGGTGGGCGCTAGAGGATTTGAACCTCTGACCTCTTCCGCGTCAAGCATGTCGGAGCCTCCTCCGAAGCCCCTGGTCAGAGGCTCGGATCTCAAGAACTGCAGGTCAGCACCCGTCTCTTGAGTTCAACGGATTCCATTGAGCGACGCCTCGTCCCGCCGTTCCGTCAACTTTTCGTCAACGCGGATGCTGCGGCCGCTCCTTCCGGCGATCCCTATCCCCTTCACTGTGCCAGTGCAGAGGGATCGGGACGGAGGGGTCGGAGTGACGGGGCGTTGACTCAGGCTCGCGCCCGTTCGACCACCGAGATGCACCATCCGGTGGGCTGGGAGGGTTCGCGCTTCCATCCCCCAGCGTTCGCGCAGCCGGAGGCCGGCGAAATTCGGCAATGAGATGGAGCTCGGATGGCCAGATGTAGCGGAGCTCCACCGGGAAGATCGAGATCCCGCCCCCGTCCTCGAGCGCGATCAGCTACACGCTGACCCGCAGGTTCTCCGGGTCGGCGAGCCGAAAGGTGTGCACGGACGTCCGGTTCACTCCGCCACATCGCTCATGTAGAAACATTCCATCGTGGCCCCAGACGCGATCTTCGGGCGAGACGGGGAGCTCGCCGCCATCACCCGCTTCTTGGAGGCTGAGCGCGCGGGGTCACGCGCGCTGGTGCTCGAGGGCGATGCCGGGATCGGCAAGACGACGCTGTGGCGCGAAGCCGTCCGGCTCGCGGAGAGCAGGAGCCTCATACTGTCGTCGCGGGCGTCCGAAGCCGAGGCGAGGATGTCGTTCACGGTACTTGGCGACCTGCTGGTTCCCGCCTTGGAAGGGCCGATGGCCGACCTGCCCGCCGGCCAGCGGAACGCCCTCGAGGCGGCCCTGTTGTTGGGGCGGCCGGCTCGCACCCGTCCAGATGCTCGAGCGGTCTCCCTCGCGGTCCTCGGCGTCCTGCGTGCTCTCGCGTCTGGCGCCCCGCTCACGATCGCGATCGACGATGTGCAGTGGGTCGACGCCCCATCCGCCCGCGCTCTCGCGTTCGCGCTGCGCCGGCTCGCGAACGAGCCGGTCACCGTCGTGGTCGCGAAGCGATCGGCAGTCGGCCCGCCCGACCCGCTCGACCTGGTGGCGTCGGTCGGGGCCGGCGTCGAGCGGCTCACGATCGGTCCGGTCGCTCCGATTCCGCTCGGGCGACTCGTGCGCCAGCGGTTGGATCGCGACTTCGCTCCCCCTCTCGTGCGACGGATCCACGAGGCGTCGGGAGGCAACCCGTTCTTCTCGCTCGAGATCGGACGGGCTCTCACGGGCGACGACGCGCTCCTGAACCCGGGGGAGCCGTTACCGGTGCCCTCGGACCTCCGCGATCTCCTGCGCCGGAGGCTGACGGCGCTCCCTCGATCCGCGCGCGTCGCTCTGCTCCTCGCGGCATCGGCCGCTCACCCGACCGTCTCGCTGGTCGAGGGAGTCGAGGAAGGGTCCGCGGGGCTGGTTGAGGCGGAGAACGCAGGGATCGTCCAGGTGCACGGCGCGGCGATCGAGTTCACGCACCCGCTCTTGGCGTCGACGGTCTACGAGAGCGCGTCAACGCGCGACCGACGCACCGCACACGCTGCACTCGCGAAGGTGGTCAAGGAGCCTGAGGAACGGGCGCGGCACCTGGCGCTCTGCGCGACCGTACCGAGCGAGGAGGTCGCCCGTGCCCTCGAGGAGGCGGGAGAGCACGCCGTGGCGAGGGGTGCTCCGCTCGCCGCCGCCGAGCTCTCCCGGCTGGCAGCCTCGATCACCCCTCGAGAGGAGGGCCAAGGACTCCTGTTGCGACGCCTCCGGTCGGCGCAGGCCCTCTTCGCGGCTGGTGATGCGCGTGGCGCCCGCGAGCTCAACGAGCAGATGCTCACCGACTCGACGCCCGGTCCCGCTCGGGCGCAGACGATGTACTCCGTCTCGTTCATGAGCTGGAACGACCTCCCTCGCGTGAAGGGGTTGCTCCTGCAAGCCCTCGAGGAGGTCGGTGAGAACCGATACATCCGAGGGTTGATCCTCGGGGACCTGGCCTGGGTCGAGCTCGGGGCATGCGACCCGACGTCTGCCATCCCGTGGGCGCGTGCCGCCGTCGAGCTGGCGGACGAGTCGAACGAACCATTCGTGCTCCGGAACGCCCTGGGGGCCCTGGCCACAGCCGAGGCCGTCCTCGGTCGCGACCCCGCCGACCTGCTCGCACGAGGCATCGCGGAGGAAGGCGCGCTCGCGTATGGCGAGGTGACGACGCCAAGCACCTGCCTCGGACGGCTCCAGCTGTGGGAGGGCGCGCTCGACGTGGCGCGGGAAA
>Ga0302046_10004742_pt1 | contig 12059 bp, 15 predicted proteins | sample RVTome_11_FD_200261 | JGI IMG/M metagenome (GOLD analysis project Ga0302046, IMG submission 200261) | Soil microbial communities from uranium-contaminated site in the Upper Colorado River Basin, Wyoming, United States - RVT147D111 (version 2) ... | reverse complement strand
TTGCGGGCCCGGCAGTTCCTGTTTCGCCCCCGTGCGCGCGACGCTGCGCGCCGCGCTCCGATGGGCGGAGGCCCGCAAAGCGCGGTTTGCAGGCCTCCCATGACGACAAAGGAGGCGGCCCGGCACGGGCGCACGGGGCGAGACAGAATGAATTTGCGGGCCTCCGGGAGCGCTGTTAAGTTCCGGGCATCGATGCGCATTGGCGGACTCGACGTCGGTGAGCGCCGCATCGGGGTCGCGGTCTCCGACGAGCTCGGGTGGACCGCCCAGGGCCTCGGCGTCATCACCCGCACGGGCCTCGAGCACGATCTGAAGATGCTCGGCGCGCGCTTCGCGCCCTACGCGCCCTCGACCATCGTCGTCGGCCTGCCCCGCAACATGAACGGCAGCGAGGGCCCGCAGGCCAAGAAGGCCCGCACCTTCGCGGCGCGCGTCGAGGCCGCCCTCGGCGTCGCGACCGTCCTCTGGGACGAGCGGCTCTCGACGATCGCGGCCGAGCGGGTGCTCCTCGAGGCCGACATGAGCCGTGCCAAGCGCCGCCGCGTCATCGACAAGCTGGCGGCGGTCGTCATCCTGCAGGGCTATCTCGACCGGCTCGCCCGGGCCGGAACCTCCTGAGCGCGGTGGCGGTGCGGCTCCTCGGCGTGCTGCTGGCGGCGGCGCTCGTCGGCGGCGGCCTCGAGCTCTGGTACCTCCACGGCGGACCGCCGCTCGGCGAGAGCGGCGCGCTGGTGGTCGTGCGCGAGGGCGACTCCGTGGCGGCGATCGCCGACCGGCTCCACCGCGGCGGCGTCGTCCGGAGCGCGCTCCTCTTCCGTGTCTGGGCGCGCGCGGGCGGACTCGATCGCGCCATCCAGCCCGGCGAGTACCACTTCGCCACGGCCACGGGCGTACGCGACGTCGCCCGCCGTCTGGCCGCCGGCAGCACGCGCCCCGCCGTCACGATCCCGGAGGGCCGGACGGTGCGCGAGGTGGCGGCGCTGCTCGCCGCCGCGGGCCTCGGCGCGCCGGAGAGCTTCCTCTGCCTGGCCCGCGACCCGGAGTTCCTGGTCGAGGCGGGCGTCCCCGGCGCGCAGCTCGAGGGCTATCTCTTCCCCGATACCTACCGCTTCTCGCCGCTCATGCCCCCCGGCGAGATCCTCGGCACCATGGTCCGCCGGTTCCACGAGCGCTTCCAGCCCGCGCATCACCGGCGCGCCGCCGCCCGCGGGATGACCGTCGACGAGGTCGTCACCCTGGCTTCGATCATCGAGAAGGAGACCGGGCAATCCGAGGAGCGGCCGCTGATCGCCGCCGTCTTCCACAACCGCCTGCGCCTCGGCATGCGCCTGCAGAGCGATCCCACCGTGATCTACGGCCTGCCCTCCTTCGACGGCAACCTCACGCGCGCCGACCTGGCCCACCCCTCGTCCTACAACACCTACGTCGCCGCCGGCCTGCCGCCGGGCCCCATCGCCAACCCCGGCCTGGCGGCGATCGAGGCCGCCCTGACGCCGGCGACGGCGTCGTACCTCTACTTCGTCTCCCGCAACGACGGCACCCACGTCTTCTCGACCACCCTCGCCGAGCACAACCGCGCGGTGGCGACCTATCAGCGCGGGGCCCATTGACTTCGCCTTCTTTTCGCTTACACTACGCGCCATGCCGAGACCGATGCTGACGAAGCGACAGAAGGAGATGGTCGACTACCTCGACGCCTACATCCGCAAGCACGGCTACGCGCCGACGCTCGAGGAGATCGGCCGGCAGTTCGGGCTGAGCTCGCTCGCGACCGTGCACAAGCACCTCACCAACCTCGAGCGCAAGGGCGTCATCCGCCGCAAGTGGAACCGCAGCCGCGCGCTCGACGTCGTGCCGCCGGAGCCGCGCAGCGCGGCGGTCGAGCTGCCGCTCCTCGGCCGCGTCGCCGCCGGCGCGCCGATCGAGCCGATCGAGCAGGGCGACACCATCGCCGTCCCCGAGGAGCTCGTCGGGCGCGGCGAGACCTACGTGCTCCGCGTCAAGGGCCGCTCGATGGTCGGCGAGGGCATCCTCGACGGCGACTACATCGTCGTGCAGGCGCGCGGCCAGGCCGACAACGGCGAGACCGTCGTCGCCCTGGTGCGGGGCGAGGCCACCGTCAAGCGCTTCTACCGCGAGAAGGCGGGGATGGTCCGGCTGCAGCCGGCCAACGACGACATGGCGCCAATCCTCGCCCGCGCGACCGACGTCGAGATCCGCGGCGTGGTCGTCGCGGTGATGCGGAAGTACCAGGCCGCCCGCAAGCGCGCCGCCTGAAGCGCGGCAACCGCGCGAAGAAGCGCGCAGCCGGGCGACGTTTTGACGCTCCCCCGGGCGCTCGCTACCCTTTCCACGTGGCCACCCATCTGATCTTCGACCTCGACAACACACTCTACCCGCCCGCTTGCGGCGTCGTGGCGCGCGTCGACGTGCGGATCAACGGCTTCATGCGCGAGCGCCTCGGCATCGACCCGGTCGCGGTGGACGAGCTCCGCGAGCGCTATCGGCGCGCGTACGGCACCACCCTCCACGGCCTCATGCGCCACCACGCGGTCGAGCCCGACGACTACCTCGAGGCCGTGCACGCGATCGCGCTCGACGACGTGCTGGCGCCCGACCGCGACCTGGCCGCGATGCTCGCCGCCCTCCCGCACCGGAAGACCGTGTTCACCAACGGCTCGGGGTCGCACGCCGAGCGCGTGCTCGCCCGCCTCGGCGTCCGCCTCCACTTCGGCGACGTCTTCGGCCTGGAGCGGGTCGCCTACGTGCCCAAGCCCCAGGCCGCCGGCTTCCGGACCGTCCTCGACGCCCTCGCCGCCCCCGCCGGCGATTGCGTCTTCATCGACGACGACCTCCGGAACCTGGCGACGGCGCGGCGGCTCGGGATGTCCACCGTGCTGGTGCGCGCGCCCGCGCCCGACGACGCGGCGCCCGCGGTCGACGCCGTCGTGCCGACGGTGCTGCAGCTCGCCGGCGCCCTCGCCGTCCTGGGGCGCACCTGAGATGGCCTCGCTCTACGTCCACATCCCCTACTGCGCGGCCAAGTGCCCGTACTGCGACTTCAACTCCTACGCCGTCTCGCGCTGGCCCGAGGAGCGCTACACCGCCGCGCTGATCGCCGAGATCGGCGCGCGCGCCGGCGAGCCCCCCTGGACGGGGGCCGCCGTCGAAACCGTCTTCTTCGGCGGCGGCACGCCCTCGCTCTTCGCCCCGGCGACGATCGGCCGCGTTCTCGACGCCGTCGCGGCACGCTTCCGCCTCGCTCCCGAGGTCGAGGTCACGCTCGAGGCCAACCCGGGGTCGGTCGAGCGCGGGCGCCTCGCCGACCTCCGCGCCGCCGGCGTCAACCGGCTCTCGCTCGGCATCCAATCCTTTCAGGACTCGCTGTTGACGACGCTCGGGCGCGTCCACGACGCCGACGACGGCCGTGCCGCGATCGCCGCCGCCCGCGCCGCCGGCTTCGACAACCTGAGCCTCGACCTGATCTTCGCCGTGCCCGGCCAGTCGCGCGCGGCGCTCGCGGCAGACCTCGCCGAGCTCCTCGGCCATGAGCCCGCGCACGTCTCGCTGTACAGCCTCACCTACGAGCCGCAGACGCCCTTTCACGCGTGGCGGGCGCGCGGCCAGCTCGTGCCGCTCGACGAGGAGGACGAGCTCTGGATGTACCAGCACGTGCGCGCGGCGTGCGCCGACGCCGGCTACGCGCAGTACGAGATCTCCAACTTCGCGCGCCCCGGGCGCGCCGCGCGCCACAATCGCGGCTACTGGCAGGGACGCGACTACCTCGGCGTCGGCGCCGGCGCGCACTCCTACGCCGGCACGCCGGCGTGGGGCCGCCGCTGGTCGAACGAGCGGCTCCCCGAGCGCTACATCGCCGCCGTCGCCGCCGGCGACGCGGTCGCCGACGCCGAGACCCTCTCGTTCGAGACCGCCGCCGGCGAGTTCATGTTCCTCGGCCTGCGCGAGCTGGCGGGCGTCGACCCGGCGGCCTTCCGCGCGCGCTTCGGCCGCGCCCTCGAGACCGTGCACCCCGAGGTCGCCCGCCACCTGGCCGACGGCCTCCTCGAGGCGCGCGCCGGCCGCCTCGCGCTCAGCAAGCGCGGCCTCGTCGTCGCCGACGCGATCTTCGCCTGCTACCTCTAGCCTCCTCTAGCCTGCATTTCTCACCAGGTTGCGTCGCGAGAGCGTGGAGGTGCCCGTGCCGCAAGGCCGTACTCCCTCGGCGTCCTCGACATACTGCTCGATTGTGCCTGCGGGCGCCACCTTGTCGTAGAGCAGGTAGAAGCTGTAGGTGGGCTCCCGCTTCGCCTTCGCGCACAGCTTCCTCGTGGGTGTCGCATTTTGATACGGTTGGTCGCGTTTCGACCGCGTGTCGCTTGACACTATTTCTCTTCCGACGATATGCGGCCGATACTCGTGCGTGCGGCAAACGTAGACCGCCGCAGGGAATCATGAGCGACAAGGGAGGCGACAATGCAACGATGGCTAGTCGTGGTGGCATTCGTGATGGTAAGCGGGCTCGGGCTCGCGGGGCTCGTGCACGCAGCCGATGAATGCTGTGTCGGTGGCCAATGCTTTAGCGAGTCCGGCTTCCCCTATGACGCCGACGACATCTGTCCCGGGGGCGACCTGTGCGGCTGCACGATCGACGGCAACAACTGCGAGGTGACCTTGACGGAGGATGCCAGCACCTCGAGTGGGGATTGCCTGACGCTCGGTGACGGCGTGACCCTCGACATGAACGGCCACACGATCAGCTGCACCGACGACGACTGCGGCCTCGGCATCAAGAACACGGACTCCGACGCCGGCGGGGCCAAGGTCGTCATCAAGAACGGCAAGATCGAGGGCTGCTTCGACGGGGCGGTGCGGGCGACCGGTGGCGTGAACGCGACGGTGGACGGCCTCGACATCGACATGGACACCGGGACCACCTGCGCGGCCGGCGGCGTAATCGTGAGCTTGAATCCGTCGTGGGTCGCCCGGATCGGGGTGGTGGGTATTCCGGGCAACGTCACGGATACGCAGGTCAGGGACGCCGGCATCGGGATGCTCCAGGGCGGGAGTATCGTCGACTCCGTCGTGCGGAACAACGGCATAGGGTTGGTGGCCCCGAGCGCGACGCTCGACGTCTTCGGCATGATGTTTCTCGAGAACGACGTCCACATCCGCCCGTTCACGGTGAACACGCAGACGCCGGACGTACAGGAGTCCGCGTTCGTGTTGGCGGGAACCTGCAACTGCACGGACATTGACGATGTGTGCCAGGACATCGAGGACTGCGTCGTCTTCAAGGGGTCCGCTCCCAACTTCGTATGCGTGCCCTCCGAGGACGGGTCGCGCGTCTGCTCGTTCCACTGAGTCCGAGCATGGGCCCCGCGCGGAACCCGGCGTAGGGCTCGATGTCTCGTCGGCGTTGTGAGGAGACGGCGAAGCGCCCGTCGGTACGGCGCCCACCGCCTCCTCCCGCCGCGCGGGGCCGTGCGCAACGCCTTGTGGCGCCGGGCGCTCGTCGAGGACGGCCTGCATGAAGACCAGGGTCAGCCACCGCCCGAACTTCTGCCCCACCTACGGCATGCGCGTCACCTCGCGGAAGCCTTGGCAGCCCGTTGAACAAGGCGTGGTTTCCTAGACCGCCACGAACAAGCTCAGGGCGAACCGGGCGGTGGGCTCGATCCACTGGCGCTCGCACGCGAAGCCGGCGGGCGGGGCCATCGCGACGACGCCCTCGGGCGTGTACTTGTACGAGCTCTCGGTCCAGATCGACTCGCCGGCGGCGAAGCGCACGCTCAGGTCGGCGGCCGGGATCGTCACCGTCTGCGGGCGGAGGCTCACCAGGTGCGACTCGACGCGCGCGGCCTCGGCGTTCCAGACCGGGCGGTGCGCGAAGGCGTCGAGGTCGAAGTCGCCGCCGAGCTCGCGGTTGATGCGGGCCAGCAGGTTCTTGTTGAAGGCGGCGGTGACGCCGATCGGGTCGCCGTAGGCGAGCAGCAGCGCGCGCTCGGGCTTGACGAGGTCGGTGCCGAGCAGGAAGCCGTCGCCCGGGCGGAGCGCGCTCCGCACCTGGCTTAGGAAGGCGTCGGCGACCGGGGGCCGCAGGTTGCCGATGTTCGAGCCGAGGAAGAGCACCAGGGTGGCGCCGCGCGCCGGGCGGCCGCGCATCGCGTCGCGCAGGCCGACGTCGTAGGTCGCCTGGTGGCGGCCGACGACGGAGAGGTGCGGCACGCGCCCGAGGGTCCGCTCCGACAGGTCGAGCGCCGTCGGCGAGATGTCGATCAGCCGCACGAGGATCGGACGGGCCCGCCGGCGCACGCCCTCGGCGAGCAGCGCGAGCTTGTGGCCGGAGCCGCAGCCGAGCTCGACGATGGTCACGAGCTCCGCGAGCGGCGCCAGCATCGCCTCGGCGTGATCTTCGAGCAGGCGATGCTCGGCGCGGGTGATCTGGTACCAGGGCAGGTGGCAGATGGCCTCGAAGAGGTGCGAGCCGAGCGCGTCGTAGAAGTACTTCGGCTGGAGCTGGCGCGGCCGCATCTGCAGGTCGCGCCGGACGTCGGTGGCGAACGCGAGCAGCGACGCGTCGACGGTCGCCGTCGGCTGCGGCTTCACGTTGCGCATGCTCATGGGTGCACCAGCCGGAAGGTCGCGAACGGATAGCGGTACCGCGCGCGAAACCAGTTGCGGAAGCTCGGGCGGACGAGCTCCTCGGGGGTGGCGGGGGACGCCCCCTTCATGACGAAGTGCTCGCCGTCGAAGAAGTCCGCCGAGTACTGCGGATACGACGGCAGCGGCCTGAAGCCCGGAAAGCCGGCGAAGACGGTCGCGGTCCACTCCCAGCCGTTGCCGACCAGGTCGTGGATTCCCCAGGCGCTGGCGCCCGCGGGCGCGGCGCCGACGGGCGCGGGATCCCAGGCGCGGAGGCCGAAGTTGCCACGCGCGGCGCCGCCCGGCTCGTCGCCCCAGGGAAACCGGCGCTCGCCGCCCGCCGGGGTGCCGAAAGCGGCGCGATGGAACTCGGCCTCGGTCGGCAGCCGGCATCGCTTCCAGCGGGCGTAGGCGGAGGCCTCGGCGTGGCTCACGTAGACCGGCCACGCCGGCGGCAGGGGCACCTCCGCGAAGAGGCCGTGCCACCGCCAGGCGCCGTCGCGCCGCGTCCAGAAGAGCGGGTGCTCGAGGCCGAGGCGGGCGCGCCACCGCCAGTCGTCGGGGGTCCAGTACGCGGGCTCGCGATAGCCGCCGGCCTCGACGAAGGCGAGGAAGTCCCGATTGGTGACGTCGTAGACGTCGATCTCGAAGGCGGGCACCGCGACGGCGTGCTGTCCGAACTCGTTGTCCCAGCCGAACGGCTGGGCGGCCCGATCGGCGCCGAGCGTAGCGCGGCCGGCCGGCACGCGGACCGTCGCCGGCTGCGGCGGCGCGCCGCCGAGCGTCGGACGGTAGCCCGCCGGACACCGCTTCAGCTCGTAGGGAAGCCACTGGTACATGTAGAGCAGCGTCTCGTGGTGCGTCGCCTCGTGCTCGAGGATGGTGTAGATCGAGAGCCCGCCGCGCAGCAGCTCGCGGTCCGCGCGCATCGACTCCTCCGACTCGAGGGCGGCGCGCACGAGCGCGTCGGTGGCGTCCGCGAAGGCGCGGACCGTCGCGCGCGCCGGCCACGCGTCGGCCGCGGGCGCGGCCGCGCCGTCCTCCGGTGGATCGATGCCGCGCTCGAAGAGCAGCTCGAGCTCCTCGTCGACGCCGGGCCGGCCGAGCCCGCGCTTCACCAGCGTGTTGACGTTGAACGCGGCGACGTGCCCCTCGTAGAACACCACCGGGTGGCGCAGCGCGATCGGCCGCTCGTAGTACGCGGCCGGCTCGATCAGCTCGAACCACAGCCGGGACCGGTCGCGGTTGCGACGAAACCACTCGCCACACCGCGCCCGTTCGACCCTCGAGGGCTCGGTCATGGTCCCCGGGTGCGTAGCGGGTTCACCGGACTGGAGCAACCGTCGCCCCTCCCGAAAGAATCGCGCGCCGGCGCGCGCTACGCCATGCCGAGCTTGGCCTTGCCCTCGGGGGAGATCATGTTGGGATTCCAGGGTGGATCCCACACCACGTCCACGCACGCCTCCGCGACGCCCGGCAGCGACTCGATGCGACGCTGCGCGTCCATCGCGATGGAGGGCCCCATGCCGCATCCTTGCGCGGTCAGGGTCATCTTCACGTCGACCTTGCTGCCGCCCGCGGCGAGGCTCTCGATGGCGAGATCGTAGACCAGGCCGAGATCCACGATGTTGACCGGAATCTCGGGGTCGTAGACGTTCCGGAGCTGCTCCCACACGGCCGCCTCGCTGAGCGAGCCCTCGGCCGCCACGGCCCCCGCGGCCGCCCCCGTGAAGCGCGGCTCCTTGCCGAGGGCGTCGGCGTCCTTGTCGGCGACGCGGAACAGGCCACCCATGCTGGGCACCTGCAGGGTGTAGGTGTCGCCGAGCGCCTGCGTGATGATCGCGAGCGTCCCCTCGGGAATGGTCACCACACTCCCGTGCGGAATCTGGACGGCCTCGCACTCGCGGCTGACGGTGATCTGCTCGTAGCTCATGGACCGGACTCCTTTCGTGTGGACCCGCAAACTGTATCCCCCTCCCCTTCCTCCGACAATGCTGGGGGTCGGCTTTGGCCCGCGATCGAACCGTGGCATAAGACCCGCACGTCTGGCGCAAGGGGGGTTTCATGCGAGCGTTTGCGAGTTTGAGTGTGGTCGTCCTTCTCGGGGTGGCCGCGTGCACGGCACCCGAGCCGTTCAAGGTCGTGGAGGTCGATCTCAGCAACAAGATCGACGCCGGCAACCGGGTCTACTCGCCCGGCACGGTCTTCTCCGCCGACAGCACGGTCTACGCGTCGATCGCGACCGAGGGCGCCGGCGAGGCGAAGCTCGGCGCGACCTGGTTCGACGCCGACGGCACGACCGTGCTCGCCGAGCAGTCCCAGGACGTCGAGCAGGACGCCCCGGCGCACTACGAGTTCCACCACAAGCCGGAGGGCGGGTGGACGCAGGGCAAGCGCTACTCGGTCATCCTCTCGGTGGACGGCGGGCAGAAGCGCAACCGCGAGTTCGAGATCCGCTGACCGAGGCGCACGTGCCGTCGTCGAAGGCGATGGAGAACAAGACGCTCACCGCGACCTGCGCCAATCCGACGTGCGGCACGCGCGCGTCGACGGAGCTGATGGTGAGCGTGCGCGTCGGGCGCCCCGGCTACAGGCGGCAGGTCACGATGTGCGCGGCGTGCGCCGAGAAGGGCTGGCAACCGCCGCAGCCGGAGGACGCCGGCCCGCGCTGACGCCGGCTCGCGCCGGCGCGGTGATCAACGGCTGGCTTGCGCCTGGCCGGTCGCCCGCGGGCCCGCCAGCCCGGCCGCCTTCCGCAGCTCGTCGGCGCGGTCGTCCCGCTCCCACGGGAAGAACCCGCCGGCCGCCGGACGGCCGAAGTGTCCGTACGCGGCGGTGCGGCGGTAGATCGGGCGTTTCAGATCGAGCGTCTTGATGATGGCGCCGGGCCGGAAGTCGAAGGCCTCGCGCACCAGGCTCGCGATCTTCTCGTCGGGGAGCAGCCCGGTCTCGAACGTGTCGACGAGAACCGACAGCGGCTCGGCCATGCCGATGGCGTAGGAGAGCTGGAGCTCGCAGCGCGACGCCAGGCCCGCCGCGACGACGTTCTTGGCGACGTAGCGCGCCATGTAGGCGGCGCTGCGGTCGACCTTGGACGGGTCCTTGCCCGAGAAGGCGCCGCCGCCGTGGCGGCCGTAGCCGCCGTACGTGTCGACGATGATCTTGCGCCCGGTGAGGCCGCAGTCGCCCATCGGGCCGCCGACCACGAAGCGGCCGGTCGGATTGACGTGGAACTTCGTGGCGGCGTCGAGGTACGATGCCGGGATCGTCTTCTTGATGACCTTCTCGACGATCTCCCGCGAGAGCTGCTCGTGGGTGACGTCGGGGTCGTGCTGCGACGACACCACCACGGAGTCGATGCGGACGGGCCGGCCGTCTTTGTACTCGACCGTCACCTGCGACTTCGAGTCGGGACGCAGGAACGGCAGCGCGCCCGACTTGCGGACGCGCGAGAGGTTCTCCACCAGGCGGTGCGCCATCTGGATGGGGAACGGCATGAGCTCATCGGTCTCGTCGCAGGCGTAGCCGAACATCAGGCCCTGGTCGCCCGCGCCCTGCTCCTTGTAGAGGCCCTCGCCCTCGGTCACGCCCTGCGAGATGTCGGGCGACTGCCGGTCGATCGCGACCAGCACCGCGCACGTGTCGGCGTCGAAGCCCATCGCGGAGGAGGCGTAGCCGATCTCGCGCACGGCCTCGCGCACGATGTCGGCGTACGGCACCACCGCCTTGGAGGTGATCTCGCCGGCGACGACGGCCATGCCGGTCGTCACGAGCGTCTCACATGCCACCCGGCTCGCCGGATCCTGCGCCAGCAGCGCGTCGAGAATCGCGTCGGAGATCTGATCGCACATCTTGTCGGGATGGCCCTCGGAGACGGACTCCGAGGTGAAGAGGAAATCCTTGAGCGGCATGTGGTTACCTCCTAGGTAAGAGGAAGCTTATACCGGCTGCTCGCGCGGAGCGTCAAGATACGAGTCCCCCGCGCACCCGCGCTGGCGGACGCGCAGGCTCACGCGCGCTCGTCGAAGCGCGCCGCGATCAGCGCCGCCAGGGCGTCCACCGCCGCCTCCGCGTCGGGCCCGGAGGCCACGAGCGTGAGCCGCGTGCCCTGCGCCGCGGCGAGCATCATCAAGCCGAGGATGCTCTTGCCGGACACCGCCTCCTCGCCGTTGGCGACCGTGATGTCGGCGGCGAAGCGACTCGCGGTCTCGACGAAGCGCGCGGCCGCGCGGGCGTGCAGCCCGAGCTGGTTGGTGATCTCGACGTCGGCCTGCACGGTGTGCGCGTCGACGCGCGCCTTCCGCGTCACCCGTTTCCCCGGCGCCGGCGGCGCTCGTGCGGCGAGACGCGCAGGAGGTGTGCGCGCCCGTAGTCCACGAGGAAGTCCGCGAGCTGCTCGAGGCCCATGGTCTCGCGCGCCGACACGACCTTCAGCACCACCGGCAGGTTGACCCCGGTGACGACCTCGAAGCGCCCCCGCTCGGCGAGGCTCAGGCTGACGTTGCTCGCCGAGTCGCCGTACATGTCGGTGAGGATGAGAGTGCCGTCGCCCTGCTCGACCGCGCGCACCGCCTCCGTCAGGCGGCGGCGCAACGACTCGAGCGTATCGTCGTCGGCCGCGCTCACCGCCACCATGGCCGGCACGCGATGGCCGAGCACGCTCTCGATGCTGGCGAGCGCCTCGGGCGCGAGGTCGCCGTGGCTCACGAGGACGACGCCGATCATGAGGATCCTCCTCCTCCACCCCGCGCCCGACGGCGCCCCCGCCCGCTCGACCGCCCGCGCACGGGCCTCATCGCTCCGCGTCCCGATGGGCGACGCGCACCGGCAGTCCGCGCTCGCCGAGGCGCCGCTCGAGCTCGGCGACCAGCGTCACCGAGCGGTGCCGGCCGCCCGTACACCCGACGCCGATGGTCAGATAGTGCTTGCCCTCGCGCACGTAGAGCGGCACCGCGAAGTCGAGCAGGGCCATGGTGAGCGCGAGGAACTCCTGGGTCTCGGGACGGTCGAGCACGTAGCGCGCCACCGCCGGATGCCGCCCGTCGAACGGCCGGAGCTCGTCCATGAAGTACGGATTCGGGAGGAAGCGCACGTCCAGCACGACGTCGGTGTCGGTGGGCACCCCGTACTTGTACCCGAACGACACCAGGAACACCTGCATGGCGGCGTCGCGCGACGTCGCGCCGCGGACGAAGGCGCGCAGCTCGTCGCGGAGCTGGTGCACGGTGAACGCCGAGGTGTCGATGATGCGGTCCGCCATCGCCTTCAGCTCGGCGAGCTTGGCGCGCTCGTGCCGGATGCCGGCCGCGACGTTGGTCCCCTCGGCGAGGGGGTGCGGGCGGCGGGTCTCGCTGAACCGGCGCACCAGCACGTCGTCCGCGGCATCGAGGTAGAGGATCTCGACGCGGTGGCCGGCG
>Ga0302046_10004741_pt1 | contig 12059 bp, 5 predicted proteins | sample RVTome_11_FD_200261 | JGI IMG/M metagenome (GOLD analysis project Ga0302046, IMG submission 200261) | Soil microbial communities from uranium-contaminated site in the Upper Colorado River Basin, Wyoming, United States - RVT147D111 (version 2) ... | reverse complement strand
GGCGATATCGAAGCTCAACCACCCGCACATCTGCATGCTTCATGACGTCGGCGCTCACGACGGGATCGACTACCTCGTCATGGAGCACCTCGAAGGGGAGACGCTCGCGGATCGATTGAAGCGCGGCGCTCTTCCTCCGGAGCAGGCGCTGGAGTTTGGGCGGCAGATCGCCTCCGCACTTGCCGCGGCGCACGAGCTGGGGATCGTGCACCGGGACCTGAAGCCGGGAAACGTCATGCTGACGAAGTCGGGGGCGAAGCTCCTGGACTTCGGCCTGGCGAAGTGGGAGGAGAGGTCGAGATCGGTGGCGCCGACGGAGGCGAGACCGCTGACGCAGGAAGGAGCGCTTCTAGGTACGATCGCGTACATGGCGCCGGAGCAGCTCGAGGGGAAGGAAGCGGACGCGCGATCTGACATCTACGCCTTTGGGGCCGTGCTCTACGAGATGGTGACGGGAAGACGGGCCTATGACGAGGAGCATCGCCGAGAGTTTTCGCCTCCGCTTCTCGAGTCCATCGTCTCGAGAGCGCTTGCGAAGTCGCCCGCGGAGCGGTGGCAGTCGGTTCGCGACATCGAGATCCTTCTGGGCTTGCCTCGGACTCCCGCTCCTGCGCTCCCGCCGCGACGCAGGTTCGTGCATGCGATCTGGGCGAGCCTGGTCGTGCTCACGGCGTTGGTGGCGTGGTGGTCCCGGCCGGCCCCTCGAGCCGAGGTGACCCGGCTCACCGTGACCCTCCCGGAGGGACAGAGTCTCTACAACGACTTGAGCCCACCGTTTGCGATCGCACCCGATGGACGAGAATTGGTCCTTGCCAGCCGAGACTCGAATCGAAGCGACAGCGCGCTCTACGTCCGGAATCTCGACAGCTTCGAGGTACAGCGTCTCGAAGGGACAACCGACGCGAGGCAGCCGGTTTTCTCACCGGACGGACAGTCGATAGCTTTCGGGGCTGGGGGGCGTCCCGTCGTCTATCGGATCGCGAGAAATGGCGGGCCCGCCATCAAACTCTGCGATACACCGGCGAGCCCGCGTGGACTCGCGTGGACGACTCGGGGGGCGATTCTCTTCGGCACCGAAACGAGTGGCATCTGGAGCGTCTCCGAAAACGGCGGCCATCCCGTGCCCGTCACCACTCTGGCGCCCGACGAGACTGGCCACTGGAACCCCAGCCCGCTTCCAGGAAATCGCGGTCTTCTTTTTACCGCCCTTCGAGTGGGAGCGGGCGGCAATCCCGACGTCGCGCTTCTTCCACAAGATGCCACGGAGCATCAGGTGCTTTTTCCAGGGCAGTACGCGGCCTACGTCCCGAGCGGACACCTGGTGTCTGGTCGTTCGGGCTCATCAGAACTGCTCGCGGTGCTCTTCGACATTGCGGATCTCAAAGTCCAGGGATCACCCATTCAGCTCCCGGCGACCATAGCCTTGAATGCGAACTGGAACCCTCAATTGCGGGTCGGCGCGAACGGCACACTCGTGTATGCGCCCGGAGACGACTCTCATAGCACCGTGGTATGGGTCGACCGGAATGGCATCGCCGCCATGGCCGCCACGTCCGACCGGCGGTACCACACCGTCCATCTCTCTCCGGACGGAAAGCGCTTCGCCGCGGATGAAGCCGGCCCGAGCGAGCACGTCTGGGTTCACGATCTCGAGCGAGGGACGAGGGCTCTCGCAGCCTCGGGCGCAAATCTCCAGACTCCTCGATTCAATCCGAATGCCGAGGTCCTCGCATACTCCAATTTCGAGAACATCTTCGTGAAGGCCACCGATGGGAGCGGGGATGCCCGCCCGCTGGCACAAAGCGAACGCATCCTTACGGAACCATCCTGGTCGTCGGATGGGACTCTTCTCGCGTTCACCGATACTCATCCTGATACGGGAGAGGACCTCTGGGTCCTTACGCTCGGAGAGTCTCCCCGGCCGTTCCTCGTCACGCCCGCGAGAGAAAACGCTTCGGCCTTCTCTCCCGACGGGAGGTGGATCGCCTATCAATCGGATACGTCAGGGAGGCAGGAGATCTACGTCCAGCCTTTCCCCGGTCCCGGAACCCGACAGGTCATCTCGACGAACGGGGGGAAAGAGCCCGTCTGGTCGCCCGACGGCCGGGAGCTCTTTTACCGGGAGAGCACCGCGCTGATGGCGGTGCCTGTCGAGACGACTGACTCCTTCCGCGCTGGGCTGCCCAAGCGCCTCTTCGATGGCCCTTACGTCGCGGACAACGCCGGCCATGCCAGCTACGATGTCTCGCCCGATGGAACGAAGTTCCTCATGATCCAGAACGACGAGCGCGGTCTCACCGAGCTCCGAGTGGTCTTGAACTTCGCGGAGGAGCTGAAGGCGCTCCTCCCTCCGAAGTAAGTGGCTCATATATACACGTGATCCTCTCCGCCGGAGCGAGAATCGGCCCGTATCAGGTGCTGGGCTCCCTTGGGGCGGGCGGAATGGGCCATGTGTACCGAGCCCTCGACACGCGGCTCGATCGCAAAGTCGCGGTCAAGGTCGTCGCCGAGCGTTTGACCCGGGATCGCCCAGCCGTCGACCGCTTCGTTCGCGAAGCCCATGCCGCTTCCCGCCTGAACCATCCCAACATCGTCACCATTCACGAAATCGGTGAGGCCGAAGTCGGCCGATTCATCGTGATGGAGCTCGTCGAAGGCAAGACGCTTCGCGAGACCGTGGCCGAGCGTCCGGCGTGGGAGTCCGTCGTCGACATCGGCCGGCAGATCGCGAAAGCCCTCGCCGCCGCGCACGCGGCGGGGATCGTGCACCGGGACATAAAGCCCGAGAACGTCATGGTGCGCGGCGACGGATACGTGAAAGTGCTCGACTTCGGGCTCGCGCGGCTCATGCCCACCGGGGCGGTGAGCTCGGAAGTGGTCACGGCGAACGCGACGGAAGCCGGCACGGTGCTCGGCACGTTCCGCTACATGGCGCCCGAACAGGCGCGAGGGGAACCGGTCGCGGGGGCTGCGGACGTCTTCGCGCTAGGGCTCGTGCTGTACGAGCTGGCGACGGGCCGGCACCCGTTTGCCGGAACGACCCCCTTCGGCGTCGTCGACGCCATCGTAGGCGAACCAGCCCTCTCGCCGTCGCGCCTGAACCCCGAGATCCCGCCCGCCCTCGATTCGCTGATCCTGGAGCTGCTGGAAAAGGATCCCGAGCGTCGGCCGAAAGCATCCGATACGGATACGCTCCTTGCCCGGCTGGAAGACGAGATTCCGGTCACGCGCACGAGACGGGTCGAAGGGAGGTCTCTGCCCCGAAGCGTCGGCCGGGAGAGGGAGCGCGCCCTCCTCCGGACGGCGTTCGATTCCACCGCCGGAGGAAGCGGGCTGATGGTGTGCGTCGCCGGCGAGCCGGGCATCGGCAAGACCACGCTGGTGGAAGACTTCCTCGACGAGCTGGTAGCCGATGGTCTTTCTCGGGTCGCGCGGGGGTGCTGCTCGGAGCGTTTGGCCGGAACCGAAGCCTACCTACCCTGGCTCGAGGCGCTCGAGGATCTGATGCGAAGCGGCTCGGGCGTCGAGATGTCTCGGCTTCTGAAGCTCGTTGCTCCGAGTTGGCACGCGCCGCTTTCGGCGACGGGTGCCGCAGGGACAGGGACCGCGTCGCAGGAGCGAATGAAGCGCGAGCTCGCCTCGTTCCTGCAGGAAGCCGCGCGTGCGCGGCCGCTGGTCCTGTTTTTCGACGACGTGCACTGGTCCGATGTCTCGACGGTCGACATGTTGGCCTACGTCTCCACGAAACTGCCCTCGATGCGCCTCCTCATCGTGGCAACCTACCGCCCTTCCGAGCTCGCACTGAGTCAAAACCCTTTCAGCTCGGTGAAGCTCGATCTCCAGAGCCGGAGGATATGCCGGGAGATCTCGCTTCCGTTCCTGACCCGCGAGGAGGTCTCTGACTACCTGGCGCTTTCGTTCCCCGACCACCGATTCCCCGCGGATTTCGCGGGGTTCCTCCACGAAAAGACCGAGGGGAGCCCGCTCTTCCTGAGTGGCCTCTTCCATGACCTGCGCGCGAGAGAGATCCTTGCCCTCGAGAACGGGCACTGGAGACTGGTGCGGCCCCTCCCCGCGATCGAGCGGGAGCTGCCTGAATCTGTCCGGAGCATGATCCAGCGGAAGATCGAAAAGCTCGACGATGCGGATCGCCAGCTGCTCGTCGCCGCCGGCGTTCAGGGGTACGAGTTCGATTCGGCGGTCGTGGCGCGAGCGCTCGAGAAAGACGCGGCGCAAACGGAGGAGCGGCTCGACGATCTCGAGCGCGTGCATGGATTCATCCGCCGCCTGGGCGAAGGGGAATTCCCCGATCGAACGCTGACGGTGCGATACCGGTTCGTGCACCTGCTCTACCAGAACGTGCTCTACGGATCCATCACGCCGTCTCGAAGGGCCGCCCTGAGCGCTGCCGTCGCGGAGGCGCTCGCGACTTCCCACGGCGACGCTCGGTCGGAGATCGCTTCCGAGCTCGCCCTTTTGTTCGAAGCGGCCCGCAACCCCGCTCGCGCCGTCGAGCACTTCCTCCTCGCCGCCCAACGGGCCGCTCAGATGTTCGCCCATCAGGAGGCGATCGTCCTCTCGCGCCGGGCGCTGAAGCTGCTCGAAACTCTGCCCGAGACGCCCGAGCGCGACGGCCGAGAGCTGGACTTGCTCATGACGTACGGACCGGCGCTCAGTCTGACCAAGGGCTTTTTTTCGGCGGAGGTGAAAGAGATTTGGGCGCGCGCGCAGTGGCTGTGCCAGAAGTCGGAGGAGGAAGCTCGGCTTTTTCCGATTCTGTATGGCCTTTGTGTCTTCCACGTAACCCGGGCCGAGACGGAGCTTGCCCACGATCTGTCGCGCCAGTTGGATGATCTGGCGGAGCGGGCGCAGGACCCGTTCCTTCGCCTCCAGGCTCATCACGCGATTTGGACGTCCCTGGTTGCCGAGGGAGAATTGGCAACCGCCCGTACGCGCCTCCAGGAGGCCATGTCGCTCTACGACCGCGGAAAGCACGCCTCACAAGCTCCTTCGTACGCGGGACACGATCCAGGCGTGTGCTCTCTGGTTTTCGATGCTCTCGCCCTCTGGTCACTCGGCTACCCCGACGGAGCCCTCGCGCGCGCTCAGGGGGCGCTCGCTCTCGCCCGGGACCTTTCCCTTCCCTTCAGCATCGGACAGGCGCACTTCTACATTGCCATGCTGCATCAGCTCCGCCGCGAGGCGATTCCCGCGCGGGACCATGCGCGCGAAACGATCACCGTCACCCAGGGTCAGGTATTTCCGCAGTTCCTTGCGTACGGGAACGTCGTTCATGGCTGGGCGCTTGCGGAGCTCGACAATTCCGAAGCCGGCCTACGGGAGCTCCGCGAGGGTATCGACTCCGCGGAAGCGATGGGAGATCGTTTCCTTCGCCCGCACTGGCTCGCTCTGCTGGCTCACACGCTCCTTCGCGGCGGGCTCGTGGACGAGGCGGAGGCCGCAGTGAGCGAAGGACTGGCCGAGGTGAAGCGCACCGAGAGGTCCTTCTCCGAATCCGAGCTCCATCGCCTCGAAGGCGAGGTCCACTGGCGGCGGCTCGAACGAGATGCCGCCGAGCGGTGCTTCCAGAAAGCCATCGATGCTGCCCGCCGCCAGGGTTCACGGTCCTTCGAGCTCCGAGCCGCCCTGAGCCTCGCCCGCCTCTGCCAGAGTCGAGACCGCCGAGGCGAAGCGCGGGAGATCCTCGAGGAAGCCTACGGTTGGTTCACGGAGGGGACGGATACCGCCGACTCCGTGGAGGCGCGGCAATTGCTGGCATCGTTGAGCTGAAACGGGCTCGCTGTCCAGGAGCTCGAAGAGCGATGCGCACCTCCCGAACCGACGAGACCCGTTGGCTGGCCTCCTTCGCTAGCAGTCTCTTCGAGAAATAGGAACTTTGACCACGGCCCCGGAGGGTACGTTGTTGAAATCCCGTACTTGCGGGTGGGAAGCAAGGGGGGATCGAAAATCACGCACGGAGAGTCTTCGACACGGGCACACTCGTCTAAGCCGCCAGCAGCGATCTCACTACGGAGCCGCGATGGGCGAGCCGAGAGGGCGTTCGCGAAGCCTTGGGACGTCGCCATTTCGGGCCGGATGGCGGCTCGAAGCTTCCCGTCTCGACGGGCGGCGGCGGCAGTCCCGTCTGGTCTCACGACGGCGGCGTGCTCTACTACCGGAACCGGCGCCAGCTCATGGAGGTCGACGTCGCGGTCTCCGGACGAGACGGGCTGAAGCTGGGGTCTCCGCCTCCTCTCTTCGAGATGGACTTCCCTTTCGGAAACGAGCGCCACTTCGCGTTTGATGTCACGCCCGACGGCGATCGGTTTCTCCTCATCGAAGAGGCCGGTCGCGGGGACGACGAGGTCAAGGTCGTCCTGAACTGGTTCGAGGAGCTCGAGCGCCTCGTCCCGAGTGGACGACGCTGAGGCGCTCGCTGCCGGACCCGCCTGCCACCCCACGCTCCTCGTTCGCGACGAAGGGTCGCAGCGCGAAACCTGGCGTTCAGGGACGTCTTCTCCTGTTTCCCGCTTCCCCGTTCGTGTGTTAATGTCGCCTCCCACCAAGGAGGAGGGGTTATGCGCAACGCTTTCCCGATGTTCGCGACCGTCGTTCTGTTCCTGAGCTGCCAGCCCGCCGACAGAGGAGAGGCGCCGGCAGCGCCGCCGTCGTCCACGGAGTCCACCGACCCCACGGTCGTGGCACCGAATCACTACAGTGTCGTGCTCGAGAACGATCGGGTTCGGGTACTGCGCATCCATTATGCCCAGGGCGAGGAAACCCCCATGCACTCGCATCCCGACGCCGTGGCGCTCTTTCTCGAAGACGGTACGGTCGAGATGAGGCTTCCCGACGGAACGACCCAGCAGCCCGCAGCGAAAGCCGGCGAGGCTCTCTGGACCCCCGCCGGTACGCACTCGCCGAAAGCAGTGACCCCCGTCTCGATCCTTCTGGTGGAGCTCAAGGACGGCGGTGGCGAAGCGGCCATGGCCGAGCCCTCCGCCACCGACGTGGCACCCGATCACTACAAGGTCGCTCTGGAGAACGATCGGGTTCGGGTGCTCCAAATCCAGTATGCCGAAGGCGAGGAAGCGCCCATGCACTCGCATCCCGAGGGCGTGGCGGTCTTCCTCGTCGATGGCACGGTCGAGATGCGGCTTCCCGACGGAACGGCTCAGCAGTTAGCGGCCAAAGCCGGCGACGTTCTCTGGACTCCCGCCGACACGCACTCGCCGAAAGCGATGACGGAGGTCTCGGTGATCCAGGTGGAGCTCAAGGGCAGCGGAGGATAGTTACCGCCTCCGCGTGCCGAGCTAGTAGAGTCCGGCGGGGTCGACGAGCTTCGTCACTCCCGCGAGAAGAGGCAGCGGCACCGCCGTTCTCACGAAAAAGAACGGCCAGGGAATTGTAATCGAGGGGTTGCCGGGAATGGACCGCAAGTCGAGCCGCGCGCACCATGCCTGAGGGAGGTGGCTGCGACCGACGACGATAACAAGGCGCTCTCCCCGGACGGCCACGCCCCCGGCTCCAATCGCTGACGTGATCTCGTGGGAGCCGAAGTTCCGGCGCCGAGGGCCATTGCTGCGAAATTACGGTTGCGATCGGTAAGTTACAACCCGCTCACATCTCCGGCGGGAAGGGCCCGGAACGAATCCATTCGTCCCGCTCCATGAGTCGCTCGAACCTATTGAGCCGAGTCCTGACGAAAGAACCGCCGTCGCCCCCGGCCACCCTCATGCCGGCGAGGGGCTCATGAACCCGTCTCTGTCGCAGGTCCGCGTTGTTGCAATCCTCGCTCCCCGTCGAGCGCGCGGATGTTCCGCGCACATCTGGGGAGATAGATCACTGACGCCGCCACCCGCGTGGCCTTTCGCGGCGACGCAACGTCTGGTGAGTGGAAATCCGGCAGCCTGTAACGGAATCGGCTCGCCGGCCACTCACGGGTTAGAGCCAAAATGCTCAGGAGGTTGCGATGAACGTCACGCTCGATAAGATGGAGACCATCGTGGAGTATTCCGCTACCAAGGCCGCCTTCAACGGGTATCCCGAACGGATCGTCTCCCCAACGTCGCCTGGCCCCTGCTGCGTCTCCGGAATGCGACAGCTCGGTGAAATTCAGCCGAGCCCCTCGGGTCCGTACTTCTACAAAGCATGTACTACCTGCGGCCACACGGTGCGTCACTTTCTTCCCCCGTTGGATCCAGCGACCGAAGGAGGTCTCGTCGGTTGAGCGTGGCCGGCGGGCAGGGCCCGATGGATGCCGAGTCGCTTCGCCTCGTCGAGGACGCCCGGCGCGAGAAGAACTGGAAGCGCTGGGGACCTTATCTTTCCGAACGGCAATGGGGGACGGTCCGTGAGGACTACTCGGCCGACGGCGACGTGTGGAACTACTTTCCGCACGACCACGCGCGCAGCCGCGCTTACCGCTGGGGAGAGGACGGTCTCCTCGGAATTTGCGACAGGGGCGGCTTTGCTTCGCCCTCGCCCTCTGGAACGGACGCGATCCGATTCTCAAGGAGCGCCTTTTCGGCCTGTCCGGTCCGGAGGGAAACCACGGCGAAGACGTCAAGGAGTGTTACTTCTACCTGGACTCGACGCCCACCCACTCCTATATGCGGGCACTCTACAAGTATCCGCAGCGCGAGTTCCCCTATGGATTCCTCCTCGAGGAGAACCGCCGTCGTGGCAGAGGCGCTCCCGAGCTCGAGATCGTCGATACCGGCATCTTCGACGAAGGCCGTTATTTCGACGTCTTCGCGGAATACGCGAAGGCTGCGCCGAACGACCTCCTGATCCGGATCCGCATCGCGAATCGCGGCCCCGACGACGCCGTTCTGCACCTTCTTCCGACACTCTGGTTTCGCAACACCTGGTCCTGGGGCCGGATCGGCGAAGGCTACGGGCCGAAACCGCGCATCGAGCGCGCGGAAGAGGGGGCGGTCCGGGCCAGGCACGCCTCGCTCGGGGATTTCCTATTGGAGGTGAACGGAGGGCCGGATGGCGAGAGGCCCGAGATTCTCTTCACCGACAACGAAACCAACGCTCGAAGGCTCTATGGGCTCGACTCCGGCGCCCACGTCAAGGATGCCTTTCACGAATACGTCATTCGGAGACGCTCCGAGGTGCTCAACCCCGACGGCGTGGGTACGAAAGCGGCGGCCCATTACCGCCTGACGGTCCCCGCCGGCGGCGAACGGGTCGTGAGGCTTCGTCTGTTCTCGACGGAGGAAGAGCCGGCCGATCCCTTCTCACCCGCCTTCGACGGTGTTCTCGACCGGCGGATCGAGGAAGCCGACGCCTTCTACGCCGGCCGCCTCCCGAAAGGTGCGTCCGAGGAAGAGCGAAACGTCCTCCGGCAGGGCTACGCGGGCCTTCTCTGGTCCAAACAGTTCTACCACTACGTCGTTCGCGACTGGCTCTAGGGCGATCCCGGACAGCCTCCCGTGGCGGCGAGCCGGGCGCGGGGCCGCAATCACGAATGGAGGCATCTCTACAACTACGACGTCATCTCCATGCCCGACAAGTGGGAGTACCCCTGGTACGCGGCCTGGGATCTCGCCTTCCACATGATCCCCTTCGCGCGGGTCGATCTGGACTTCGCCAAGCAGCAGCTCGAGCTCTTCCTACGCGAATGGTACATGCACCCGAACGGACAGATTCCCGCCTACGAGTTCGCTTTCTCCGACGTGAACCCGCCCGTCCACGCCTGGGCGGCATGGCGGGTCCACCAGATGACGGGACCGAAGGGGCGACGCGATCGCGTCTTCCTCGCGCGGGTCTTCCAGAAGCTCATGCTCAACTTCACCTGGTGGGTCAACCGGAAGGACGTCGACGGAAGGAACCTCTTCGCCGGAGGGTTCCTGGGTCTCGACAACGTGGGCGTCTTCGATCGCTCTCGTCCCCTTCCCACCGGGGGACACCTGGACCAGGCCGACGGCACGGCGTGGATGGCGTTCTACTGCGTCACCATGCTCACCATGGCGCTCGAGCTCGCCTCCGAGGATCCGGCCTACGAGGATGTCGCATCGAAGTTCTTCGAGCACTTCATGGCCATCACCGACGCCATGAATTCCATCGGCGGAACCGGACTGTGGGACGAAGCGGACGGCTTCTATTACGATCAGCTCCACGTCGATGGAACGACCCTTCCACTTCGCGTGCGCTCGATCGCCGGGCTCGTCCCCTTGCTCGCCTGCGGCATCCTCGACCAGGACGTCATCGATCGGCTTCCGGGCTTCTCCCGGCGCATGCAGTGGTTCCTGAAGAATCGCGAGGACCTCACCCGCGACATCTGTTTCCTCCAGCCGGGCACGATTCGCGGGCACCGCCACCGCATGCTGGCCATCCCCTCCTGCGAGCGGCTCGAGCGGACGCTTCGCTACCTTCTCGACGAGAACGAGTTTCTCTCCCCCTTCGGGATTCGCTCCCTGTCGCGGGCTCACCAGGACCACCCCTACGCGCTCCATCTCCAGGGAGAAGCGCACCGAGTGGAGTACGAGCCGGGCGAATCCGGGAGCGGCCTTTTCGGCGGCAATTCCAACTGGAGGGGGCCGGTCTGGTTTCCCCTCAACTATCTCCTCATCGAGGCGCTCGAGCGCTACCACCACTTCTTCGGGGAGGAACTGCGCGTCGAATGTCCGACGGGCTCGGGGAGGCGGGTGAGCTTGAACGAGGTCGCTCGAGAGCTCGATTCCCGTCTCGCGCGTCTCTTTCTGCCCGACGGCGAAGGCCGGCGCCCCTGCCACGGGAACGACGCGCGCTACGTAGGCGATCCGCACTGGCGGAATCTCGTTCTGTTCTACGAGTACTTCCATGGAGACACCGGACGAGGCCTCGGGGCGGGCCATCAGACCGGCTGGACCGCGCTCGCTCTCCCCCGCCTCGAGCGCACCGTCCGGGCGCGAAACGACGAGAATGAAGACCCACGCTGAGGCGGGAGTCCGAGCCTAGACAGTTTAGAGTTCCTCGGCGGCGAGGCTCGTCCCTTTCCACGCAAGCCTGGATCTTGGCGAAGGCGGTGTCGGGTGCCGTGGAAGTATCGTGACCGAAGGGCGAAAGCCATAGTCGTCGCAGGTGCCGAGATGGCTCGCGGAGATGAACACGGGCGCTTCCAGACCTCTTTCTCGAACTTCCCCGGCCCGTCTCCACCTTCGGATCGGTGGGATCATGAGGTCGACGTCCTATGAATCTCCGTGCCTCTGTGGCCAATCCCTTGGTTGTGGCCGAAGACCACGCTCCGGTCCAACGAGCCCCTCGGGATTGTGACGTGATGTGCCCCGGAGTAACATCGCTTTCGATGGCGAAAACGAGCATTCTGTGGCTGCTCTTGGGCTCGACGGGGCTTGCCGACGAGCGCGTCGAAAAACTGAATGCCGAGCATCGAAAGTGGCTCGAAGAAGAAGTCCTCTACATCATTCCCGAGGCGGAGCGAGAAGCGTTCTTGTCCATCGAATCCCTGGAGGTGAGGACGAGCTTCATCCAAGCTTTTTGGAAGCGCCGCGATCCCAACCCGGCCACGCTCCAAAACGAGCTCAAGGACGAGCACTATCGGCGGCTCGAGTACGCGAACACCGTACTCGCGCGTGAGACCGCCCGCCCGGGCTTTCGAACCGACCGGGGACATTACTACATCATTCTCGGAGAGCCCCGGGAAATCCAGAGATACGACCGCGACGAGATCCAGCCCATCGAGCTCTGGTTCTACAGCGGAGCTCCCACCCTGGGCCTGCCGCCATCCTTCTACCTTCTCTTTTTCAAGCCGCACACGACAGGCGAGTTCGAGCTCTACCATCCAACGTTCGACGGCCCCACGGCGCTCGTAATCGACAGTCAGGCGCGTTCTCCCACCAACCGTCAGGCGCTCGAGATGCTGCGAGAGGTCTCCGTCGAGCTCGCGCGCGCTTCGCTTTCCTTCGATCCTTCGGAACGAGCCTACGATGCGGGTGCGATCAGCTCGGCTGGAACCGATCTGCTGCTCGGACGAATCGAGGATGCCCCCAAACGCCTCGCCCGAACGGACTATCTGGATGCCTGGCGTCGCTACGGTCGTAGAGTCTCGG